>Ga0304730_1002084_pt1 | contig 14568 bp, 13 predicted proteins | sample M_130628_MF_Meta_FD_190474 | JGI IMG/M metagenome (GOLD analysis project Ga0304730, IMG submission 190474) | Freshwater microbial communities from Lake Montjoie, Canada to study carbon cycling - M_130628_MF_MetaG (v2) (version 2) | ecosystem: Environmental > Aquatic > Freshwater > Lake | place...
GAAACCAATACATGGTTTTCATCACGTGGTACAAATGCTTTTCTGATTTCTTTTCCCCTTTCTGTTCTAATGGGAATGTTTTGCAAATTGGGATTGTTGCTGCTCAAACGGCCTGTAACAGCCACTGCTTGCGCATAGCTCGTATGTACTCTGCCTGTTTTTGGATTGATCAATAGTGGCAACGCATCTACATAAGTTGATTTTAATTTTGTGAGCTCACGAAAGATTAAAATGTCGTCGCAAATTTTATGTTGTACGGCAAGCTTGGTTAAGATGTCTTCACCAGTGGCATACTGACCTGTCTTTGTTTTTTTTGCTTTTGGATCGAGTTGTAATTTTTCAAACAACACTTCGCCCAATTGTTTTGGAGAGGCCAAATTAAATCTAACGCCAGCTTGTTCGTACACAGATTCTTCCGCTTTTTTGGCGTCTAATTCTAAGTCTTTGGAATAATGATTGAGAAATTGCTCGTCGATTTTTATGCCTTCAAACTCCATATTGGCCAACACTTTAACTAATGGGCATTCCACTTCGTTAAATATTTTTTCTACTTCCAATTGTTTGACTTGTGGCGCAAATTTTTCTTTCAATTGAAGCGTAATGTCTGCATCTTCCCCAGCATACTCTTTTACTTTTTCAATTTCCACATCGCGCATGTTGCCTTGGTTCTTTCCTTTTTTACCAATCAATGCTTCAATGTGAACAGGTTCGTAACCAAGGTATTTTTCGCTCAATAAATCCATGCTTCTTTTTCCTTCGGGCTCAATTACATAATGCGCCAACATGGTATCAAAAAACGATCCTTTGATGTCGATGTTGTACCATTTCAAAACCAACAAATCATATTTGATGTTTTGACCAATCCATTTCTTTTCTGGGTTTTCAAAAATGGGTTTGAGTTTATTAAGTAGTTCCTGACATTCAGTTTGATTTTCACTGCATGGCACATAAAAAGCTTCATGTGGTTTCACCGAAAAGCTTAATCCAACAAGGTTTGCAAGGTTAGCATCGATGTTGGTGGTTTCAGTATCAAAACAAATTTCATTTTCTTTTTGTAAAATTTCAATTAAGTTTTTTATTGAAGCTTCATCGTTTACCAGTTTATAATCGTGATTGGTATTGTCGATGTTTTTATCTGCTGATGTATAATTTTCTGTATTGTTTTCAATCTTTGAAACAGTTGAATTATCAACTGTTTCAACATAATTGCCAAATAAATCCATTTGAGCTGGTTGCGCAGATGCTTTAGGTTTTTCATTAGGTAATTCTAATGTTTCGCCTAAAATTCTTTTTGCCATTGTTTTAAATTCCAATGACGTGAAAATTTCTGTCAATGCTTCTTTATTCCAATCTTTCAATTTATAATCTTCTTCATGAAACTCAACAGGGACGTTGGTTATAATGGTGGCGAGCTTTTTACTCATAATGGCTTTCTCTTTGCCATTGCGAATCTTTTCACCTAATGCCCCTTTTATTGTTGCTGCATTTTCTAAAACGTTTTCTAATGAAGCGTATTCTTTTAAAAGTTTGGCAGCTGTTTTTTCACCCACGCCAGGAATTCCAGGGATGTTATCAACTGCATCTCCCATCATGCCCAACATGTCTATCACTTGATGCACATGTTCGATATCCCATTTAGCACAGATTTCTTCGGGTCCCCAAATTTCGTGTGTTCCACCTTGATAAGCAGGCTTGTACATTTTGATATGTTGACTAACCAATTGTCCGTAGTCTTTATCTGGCGTAACCATGTACACATCGTAACCCAATAGTTCTGCTTGTTTTGCCAAAGTGCCAATGACATCATCTGCTTCAAATCCATCCATTTCTACCACAGGAATATTAAACCCTTTGATGATTTTTTTGATGTCTGGAACTGCTGATAAAATATCTTCCGGTGTTTCTTGTCTGTTGGCTTTATAATCAGCGAAATCCGTATGTCTTTCGGTTAATGCATGTGTATCAAAGCAAACGGCCATGTGCGTTGGCTTTTGGTTGTTGATGAGTTCGATAATTGCGTTGGTAAATCCAAATTGAGCGTTGGTGTTTCTTCCTGTACTGGTAATTCTTGGACTTCTAATAAGGGCGTAATAAGCCCTGAAAACGAGCGCAAACGCATCGAGTAAATACAATTTTTTCTGCATGGCATAAAAGTAACTAAAATTGTGGGTTAACTAGGCTTTTGTATTTGAAAATTGTAGCTATGTTGAAATAGCGGCGCATTAGTTTACATACTGCCTTATTGTTTATATTTGCGCATGCCATCAGTTGTATGTATAGGAGCCGTTTTAATAGATGAATTATTTTTTTGTGGTGACCCAATCATTACGTCTACATCAAATCCTGCCATTCAAAAAAAAGATATTGGTGGCGTTATGAGTAACATCGCAAGGCACCTTTCTCTGCTTGAAATTGATGTTGAGTTTATCACCGTTTTTGGATCAGATTCGGATGCTGCATTCATTAAAAAAAGCTTTTTAGAAACAGGATTATCTTTTCAACATTCTCTACAAATTGACGAGCCAACAGGAAAATATTGCGCCATTCATCAACCCGATGGAAGTTTGTTTACAGCTGCATGTTCGGATACGCTTTCGAAAATGATTACAGCTGATTTTTTACAAACAAGAATTGATATTTTAAAAGACGCAGAAATAATTGTTGCGGATACCAATCTTGAAATTGATGCATTGAAGTGGTTGATTAATTTTTCATTGATAGAAATTAAAAAACTGATCATCGAGCCCGTATCCATTGCTAAAGCCAATAAATTATCTGCTATAGATTTGAATGGGGTGTTTATGGTTACCCCAAATCAGGATGAAGTTTTTTCTATACAACAGGATTCGAATCATAGATTAGAGCACGTTTCAACAAAGCTAATTGAAAGAGGAATAAGTCAAGTTTGGATTAGCCTGGGAGATAAAGGTTCGATCATGTATAATAAGACGAATCAACTTCAATTGGGTGTTCCACAAATTACCATCAAAGATTCTACTGGAGCGGGAGATGCTGCCCTTGCTGCCTGGATTTTTGCTTATTTAAATCAATATGCAGAAATTGATTGTCTTAAGATTGCCCATAGTTTTGCTTTAGACATTTTGCATAAAGAAGGCGCTGTTGACAAGTCCATCACAAAACAAAAATTATTATCACTACGTACAAAATATTATCATGGTTAAAACTGATTTTTTACATATTCATCCCGAAGTTGCGGAAGCCATTAAAAACAACCAACCTATTGTAGCATTGGAGTCTACGATTATTTCTCATGGAATGCCTTACCCAAGAAATGTAGAAACGGCCATTAGTGTGGAAGCTGCGGTTAGAACTGAAGGTGCTATTCCTGCTACCATTGCCATTAAAGAAGGGAAATGTTATGTTGGATTATCGAATAATGATTTGGAGTTTTTTGGCAAAGAAAAAAATGTGTGGAAAGTTAGTATTCGTGATATGCCTTATGTTATCGCGAATAAATTACCCGGTGCAACCACGGTAGCGGCTACAATGAGAATCGCAGCAATGGCGGGCATTCAAATTTTTGCTACCGGTGGAATTGGTGGTGTGCACAGAGGCGCTGAAAATACGATGGATATTTCTGCCGATTTAACTGAAATGTCAACGACTAATGTAGCCGTGGTTTCGGCAGGCGTAAAATCTATTTTAGACATCGGACTTACCCTTGAATATCTAGAAACCTTAGGCATACCTGTTGTTACTTTTGGTCAAAAAGAGTTCCCTAGCTTTTACTCACGAAAAAGTGGATTTATTTCTCCATTGAGCATTGATACGCCATCATCAATTGCAGAAATGCTACAAGTAAAATGGGACTTGGGATTAAATGGTTCTGTATTAATTGCCAACCCTGTCCCTAAAGATCAGGAAGTAGATCCCGTAACTATTGAAGGGTATATTCAAGAGGCATTATCCGCAGCATCCGAAAACAATATTATCGGAAAAGAAATAACGCCGTTTTTACTAAAATATATTGCAGATCATTCAAAAGGAGAAAGCCTTGATGCAAACATTGCTTTGATACATCACAATGCTAGATTGGCGGGTAAGATTGCGGTGGAGATGAAGCGGTGATGGGGGTGATTTAGTCGATAATTTAATTACATTTTATACAGATTGGGTTTCATTAATGGCCCAATGAAATTTTTAGATTCTCGAAAAAAATGCAGGTAGATTTATCAATATAGAAATAGCATTTTGGGTAATTGGAGTTTAGCATTCTAGCAATTGGATATTATTTTTTACTTGAAACAGAGAATTAATAATGACCTTTTAAAAGAACAGAATTGAAAATTTTCAACATAGATTTTCATCATGCTTCTGTTTGTTTAAATTTTTAATTACAATACCAACCCAATAGCAATTCCCATTTGCCATTCATCAAGGTATTTATTGTTTTCATATTTGCTAAATGATTTTTTGAACAATGATGGGCCTCCGTATACATGTAGATAAATAGATTGATATTGCTTTTGCCAACCTAAATTGAAAAAGGTTTGAATATTTCCTTGAGTTGAATTCCCTGCAGTTTGATTCACAAAAATGAAAGGATTGGAAAGTATAAATTCTTGTAGCGAAAGATAAAATGCTGAAAAATTGTGAACCGCTTTTTCCTTTTTAATTCGATGAGCCAAATTAAAATAATACCTTGATTCCACCGATCCAAAAGCAGAAAAGGCATATTGATTTTTTTTATTTAAACGATTATCTAAGTTTCCAAAATGTTGCACATCTATACCTGTGCCCATTTGTGCCAATAATGTAAGCGATTTTTTTATTCTTTTTTCATACTGAAAACTTAATGAATATAAATAGCCGGGTGCATACTGTGTAGCAACAACCCGATAAATGTTATTGTCAATGCGATCACGATATGCATCTACATTTTTAGATTTCTGAGCGAAACAAAATGCGGAAAATAAAGTAAGTAGAATAAATAATCTATTTTTCATTTTTTGAATTAGTGTTAACATTTTAAATAATAAGAATACTTTCTGTTTTCTTAAGCCAATTTAACCCGAGTATGCAAATTCGATATAGAACAAAATCAATCTGCACAATATTTTAAAACCGCCTCGCATTTTACAGATGGATGCAATTCGTTCTCTCCTTTTTTATTATAGAACAAATGCCACTTGTTTTTTATTCGATTAAAACTGGCTAATTCAAAATCACTTGAATACACCCCTTCAATAGCACCACCATAACACTTGATAATGGTATCTTTAATGCCGCCACTACCTCTCATTTTTATGTTTTGTGTCCAAGCATAATCTTCATGAGTAACACATTGAAAACTTATATATATTCCATTGGGTGGAATGCTTAATTGAAGCGAATCGAGGTTTAATGTTTGTTTTCCCGTTTTTTTGGGGTAATAAAACAAAGGCGATTCTGTGAGCAAATTACCCGGTGTAATACTGTCATTAACATCATAAAAACTGATAATCAGTGGAGCATTTATTGCCGACTTCGGTCCGAAAGCTGATTTGTTCAGCCAAAATGAAAAACTTTCCAATCTTGTATTTTCTTTTTCAGGTTTAAGCCTAACTGCGTATTCGGAATTTTTCCACCATAATCCCCACCAACCTAATCCATCAAAATAATGCCTCACTCCATCTATCAAGATATAATTTACAGTTTTATTTATGCACGAAAAACTCCGCTCCTTTTTACATTTTTGTATAGTAACAGGTGGCATCAAGACTGTTTCTTTGAACAATCGTATGATTGTAGATTTGTTTGAATTGAAAACAAAAAATGTTGTTTTGAAACCGACATAAGAAACCGCAATAGAATCACCGTTCTGAGCATTCAATTCCGCTATTCCGTTTACATTAGCTGACACAATAATTGGATGCGTAAAATTAATTAGTGTTGCGAATGGTAGCGCTGCAACATCTTCGGCAGAAATGATTTTAAATTGCTGTGCATTTGTTTCGAATGCAAAAAATAAATAAAAGACAAACACAAAAAATTGAGCAATAATTTTATTCATACGTTGAATTATGTTTTACTTCAAAAAGATATCAGGTCGAAAAAGAATGGCAATGCTAAACTATTTCTAATATTTATTGCATAACGATTTGTTAATTGAACGATGCGATTCCATTTGCGGCATAGTTCTATCTGTTGATGAGTTACAATCTTCATATAATTCAAAATCTATCATGCAAATGTTTGCATTATAGTTGCCTAATCTGAATTTATTTTAAAATAATTAGTTGGCTATTGTTTATAGCTATTAAAACTTATTGAAACTTTAATTAGTCTTTTCGAAGATTGGGGTTGGTTTTGTTTGTTTTTGATTTAAGATGATTATTAAGTGTTTGGATTTTTGATAAATATCAACACAATTTTTTTCTAAATAAAATTCACATTAAACATATTGCATTTTTATTACCTTGTATTTTTAAATAATCAATTTTATGTTGAAGAAAAGTGCAATAAAATTATTTGAGCAAAAACAAGTAAGAACCCATTGGGATGAAAAACAAGAGTTGGCGATTATTTTAAGTAATGTGTAATTTTGAATGTAATTAAAAAAATCTTAATTTTAATTGTATGTCAACTTTAATAAAATATAGCAATTTTAAAAGCATGAAGCAAAACTCAACTAAATCTAAGAGTAATGCTAATGCCCAAAAAAAAGCTGAAGCTGAAATGTCAGCATTCCTCCGTTTGTTAAGTAAGGCCAAAGAGAAAAAAGCATAAAAAAATATGCAAAGTAATGTAACCAACGAGATTACCCGAGTTTGTCAAATCCTAAATAAAAACGATGTTCAGTATTTAATTGTTGGCGGTACGGCAGTTGCTTTTCATGGATACTTTAGATGGTCTCAAAACTCTGATGGAACTCCAGCTGATAAATTTGATCTTGATATTTGGTACAATCCTACATATGATAACTACTTCAACCTTTTAAGATCCCTAGAAGAGCTAGGCCAGGATGTAAAGGAGTTCTTTGCAGAGAAATCACCGAATCCACAAAAATCTTATTTTAAATTTGTACTAGAAAAATTTACACTAGACTTCTTGCCGAAATTAAAAGATAGTGGTAAATTCAAATTAGCATACGAAAAAAAAGAAACAACTATAATCAATGAAATAGAAATGTTTTTTATAGGAATAGACGAACTTCTTCAAGATAAAGCTGCTAATTCCCGTCCGAAAGATTTAGAAGACATCAAGCATTTGACTTCAATCAAAAAGAAGTAAATCACTTTAATTTAATCATCAATAAGCCGGTATTAAGTTTCTAAAAAAACAGTTTCTACTTTACTCCATTCACCATTTTACTTATCCCTTCCCACCCATTTTCTCCAGCTGATTTTTCATACCAAACATAATATCTCTTAATCGAGCGGCTTCCATGAAATCGAGGTCTTTAGCGGCTTTGTCCATTTCTTTTTTGATTTTAGCAATGGCTTTTTCCAGTTGTGGAATGGTTTGGTATTCAGTTTGTTCTTCTGCGGCTAATGGTAATGGTTGTGCTTCATCTTGCGTAGCATAAGGATTTGAAGGGTCGTAGCCTTTTACATCCAATACACTTCCTTGGGCAATAACCTGGTCAATTGATTTTTTAATGGTAGTAGGGGTGATGTTGTGTTTGATGTTATAAGCAATTTGCTTTTCCCTTCTTCTCAACGTTTCATCCATTGTTTTTTGCATGCTCATGGTTATTTTATCTCCATAAAAAATAACCAATCCATTCGCATTTCTCGCTGCCCTTCCTGCTGTTTGCGTTAAACTTCTTTCATTCCTTAAAAACCCTTCTTTATCCGCATCCATAATGGCTACAAGCGATACTTCCGGTAAATCCAATCCTTCTCTTAACAAATTCACGCCCACCAAAACGTCGATGGTTCCAAGTCTTAATTCGCGCAATATTTCCACCCTTTCCAACGTATCTACATCACTATGAATGTATTTAGATTTTATATTTATACGGCCTAGATATTTATTCATTTCTTCGGCCATTCGTTTGGTCAAAGTCGTTACCAATACACGATCTCCCTGTTGAATGCGATTGTCTATTTCATCCAGCAAATCATCGATTTGGTTTAATGTTGGACGCACTTCAATGGGTGGATCTAATAAGCCCGTTGGACGAACCACTTGCTCTACAACAACGCCGCCACATTTTTGCAATTCGTATTCTCCTGGAGTTGCTGAAACGAAAACCGTTTGGTTAATGATGTTTTCAAACTCATTAAAATTTTGTGGACGATTATCCATTGCCGATGGCAAACGAAATCCGTAATCTACAAGGTTAAGTTTGCGACTTCTATCTCCACCATACATGCCACTAATTTGAGGAATGGTTTGATGGCTTTCATCTATGATGGTCAAAAAATCACTTGGAAAATAATCCAACAAACAGAATGGTCTGTCGCCGGGTTTTCTTCTATCAAAAAAGCGAGAATAGTTTTCAATGCCAGTGCAGTAGCCGAGTTCACGAATCATTTCAAGATCATATTCCACACGTTCGCCAATGCGTTGTGCTTCAATATGTTTACCCACATTTTTAAAATACTGCACCTGTGCTGCCGCTTCATCTTGAATATCGCTGATTACTTGTGCAAGCATATCTTTCGGAGCGAGATAAAGGTTTGCAGGAAAGATGGCTGCATTTTCAACCGCTCCAATTCGTTTGCCAGAACTGAGTTCCAATGTTTCTATGGATTCTATTTCATCTCCAAAAAAACAAATACGATAACCAAAATCTACATAAGGCAAATTGATGTCGATGGTATCTCCGTTAACCCTAAACGAACCACGTTCAAAATCACCCTGACTTCGATGATATAATGAATTCACCAAAGCATGCAAAAATCCTTGACGCGATAAAACTTGTCCGGTGTGAATGCGAATAATTCCATTCTCATATTCGGTAGGATTTCCCATACCATAAATACAACTCACACTGGCTACAATAACGATATCTCTTCTTCCACTCAGCAATTGCGCCGTTGCTTGTAACCTTAATTTATCAAGCTCTTCATTGATGCTCAAATCTTTTTCGATGTAGGTATTGGTAACGGGCATGTAAGCCTCTGGCTGATAATAATCGTAATAAGAAACAAAATATCCCACTGCATTATCCGGAAAGAATTGTTTGAATTCGCCGTAAAGTTGCGCCACTAATGTTTTGTTGTGTGTAAGTACGAGCGTGGGGCGTTGGAGATTTTGAATCACGTTTGCCATCGTAAACGTTTTTCCACTACCTGTCACCCCCAATAAAGTTTGAAACTGCTCGCCATCCAACAAACCTTGTGTTAGCTGTTGTATTGCACTTGGCTGATCGCCAGATGGTGTATATTCTGAAACAAGTTTGAACGGCATAAATTGAACCACTTAAAAAGTAAAATTATACAATTAAATTGTTGAAGTCGTATAAAACTGGTACTGAAGTTTATTTATCCTAAAAATTAAAGTATCAATAAGCATTACCATTTCTCATCTTCAGCAATCTCTACATCATTTTCTGTATGCGCCATTTTGTATTTAAGCTTTTGAAGTTGTCGTTCTATAATAAGATGTGCAATTAAATGGCCAGCGTCTTCTTTTGGACTTTCCTTGAGCATCGCTTTTATCTTCATTTCACTAACATCAATTCGATAAAGCAATTGAATCAAGGTTTCAAAATTGGTAAGAATGAGTTTGTTGATGAAGGCAGCAAATTGATTAAAAATCTCTGGGTCATTAAGCATATCAATGTCTGTACAAGAAAAAATCTTTTCCAAAGAAATTTCATTTGCATTCGTTGTTTGAATTTGCATAAAATGATTTTTTATATTCTAAGTAAGCAATGATGATTTTATAGAACTCATGTCAAATGTAATTTAAACCATTTCCTACTTAATTTTATTTAAAAGATTGAAATCATTTTTTGGTTAATTGAAATCATAAAACAGAAATTAAAAACCTTCAAATACCCCCAAACCAAACAATGCAAAATCATATTTTACTGGATCGGATGGATCTAATTTTCGCAAAGATGCATCAAGCTCTAAAACTGCTTTATGGTCGTTTTGAGTTCTATCCAGCAATCCCAATTTTCGCGCTGCATTTCCTGAGTGTACATCTAAGGGGCAAGATAGAATGTTGGGAGAAATGCTTTTCCATATGCCAAAATCCACACCACACTTGTCTTTGCGAACCATCCACCTTAGGTACATGTTTATTTTTTTTGCCGCCGACCCTTTAAATGGATCAGATACATGTTTGCTTGTTCTTTCCAAATGGGGGATTTCAAAAAACACTTTTTTAAACTCATGAATGGCTGGTTGCAATGAATCTGAATTGGCGTGTTTAATGAAAACCTGTTCTATTCCCCCATGTTTTACATAAATATTTTTCAAGCTTTTTATAAAGAAAATTAAGTCGGTTGCATTAAACGTTCGATGTACAAAATGGTTTAATTTTTTTAAATCAGTTGCTTTATGGTTGAGCACAAAATCATAAGGTGCATTGCCAAACAAGTCCATTAATTTGTGCCCATTGCTTACGATGGCTTTTCTATTTCCCCAAGCAAAAGTGGACACCAAAAACCCAGCAATTTCAATGTCTTCTTTTAATGAAAAGCGGTGCGGTATGGCAATGGGATCGGGTTCAATAAAATCAGGCCGATTGTATTGTTCAACTTTAAAATCTAAAAATGCTTTTAATTCATCGTTGTTCACCATTCAACTATTTAAAACAAAAAAAAGGTCGATTTTTAACATCAACCTTTCTATTATTATTTCTTATTTTATTGAGATATTTATCCAATCGCTTGTTTCAAATCTTCCACTAAATCATCTGCATCCTCAATACCAATGCTCAATCTGATTAAGCCATCACTTAAGCCATTTTTAATTCTTTCTTCTCTTGGGATGCTTGCATGCGTCATACTTGCCGGATGATTGATAAGTGATTCTACACCGCCCAAACTTTCGGCTAATGAAAATAATTTTGTGCTCGACAATACTTTTGTTGCTGCTTCTATCGAACTGTCTTTTAAAGTAAAGCTCAACATTCCACCAAAACCGCGCATTTGTTTTTTGGCAATTTCGTGGTTGTGATGATCTTCAAATCCACACCAGAAAACCTTTTCTACTTTTGGATGATTGCGTAAATAATTTGCAATGACGATTCCGTTTTCACAATGTGCTTTCATGCGTACATGCAAGGTTTTAATTCCTCTAAGTACCAAGAAACAATCAAAAGGTCCAGGAACCGCACCACAACTTTTTTGAATAAAATACAATTGGTCTTTTAAATCTTGATCATTCATGATTAACGCCCCTTGAATCACATCACTATGTCCACCCAAATATTTTGTAGAGGAGTGCATTACGATATCAGCACCAAGGTCTAAAGGATTTTGTAAATATGGAGAAGCAAATGTATTGTCTACACATAATATCGTTCCGGCTTTTTTTGAAATTGCAGCAATCGCTTCAATATCAGTAATGTTCATCAAAGGATTGGTCGGTGTTTCAATCCAAATCAACTTCGATTTTTCGGTTAATGCTTTGGTTACATTTTCTGGATTGGTAGTATCTACATAAATAAATTTGATGCCAAATTTTTCATACACTTTTGTAAATAAGCGATACGTTCCACCATACATGTCATTTGCCGCAATTACCTCATCACCTGGAACGAGCAATTTTATCACCGTATCTGTTGCCGCCACACCACTGCTAAATGCCAATCCATATTTTCCATTTTCTATTACCGCCAACGCAGTTTCTAATGCAGCACGGGTTGGATTTTGCGAACGCGCATACTCATACCCTTTATGTTGCCCTGGAGCTGATTGTACATAGGTTGATGTTTGAAATATTGGTGTCATGATTGCACCTGTTGAAGGATCCGGTTCTGCTCCGGCATGTATCATTCTGGTGGCAATTTTTTTGTTATCTAATGAAGCTTTGCTCATGGTTTTTTATTTTTAGGTGGTAAAAATAGAAAATAATATCGTTACATCCCAAGGTTTAAACCGTGGGTTAATGAAAATGATTAATGTCAAATGGTTTCAACCATTTATTTATCATTTCTATAGATTCTAATTTGAAAAAAGGAAGATATTCGCTTTAAACGTAACTTCATCACTAAATTTTTTTATGCAAACTGCTTCAAAAAGGGTGTTAAACGGTTGGGCGATGTATGATTGGGCCAACTCTGTATACAATTTGGTGATTACTTCAACTATTTTTCCTGCTTATTACGCAGCTGTAACCAGTCACGGAGACGATAACCATGTAACTATTTTTGGTAGAACGTTTATTAATTCTTCATTGTACAATTACGCACTTGGTTTTGCATTTATTGTTGTGGCTTTTTTAAGTCCAATTTTATCTTCAATTGCCGATTTTAAAGGCAATAAAAAACAGTTTTTATTTTTCTTTTGTACAATGGGAAGTATCTCATGTAGTGCATTGTATTTTTTTGATGGCAGCAATTTGTTTTATGGGTTATTGTGTATGGTAATGGCCTGTATTGGTTTTTGGGGTTCATGGGTTTTTTATAATTCGTATTTGCCAGAAATTGCAGCACCCGAAGACAGGGATAAATTGAGTGCGCGAGGTTTTGTGATGGGGTATATCGGTAGTGTAATTCTACAATTGATTTGTTTTGTTTTGGTATTGATGCCCGATACTTTTGGCATCACCACTGGCAAGGCTTCTCAAATTTCTTTTTTAATGGTGGGGATTTGGTGGTGGGGATTTGCACAATATTCTTTAAGAAGATTGCCCAATGGAACGCCTTCTCAAAAAGATGCGCATAGTAATGTATTTATTGGCGGATTTACAGAACTCAAAAAAGTTTGGAAGCAGGTTTTACAAATGCCTGTTTTAAAAAGGTTTTTATACAGTTTCTTTTTTTACAACATGGGTTTGCAAACTATATTTTTAGCGGCTACATTGTATGGCAGCAGCGAATTACAAATACCAACTACAAATCTTATCGTTGCGATTTTGATTATTCAATTAGTGGCCATTCCAGGTGCATATTTGATTTCTAAAATTTCTGAAAAAATTGGAAATTTTAAAACATTAATGATCTGCATTTTCATTTGGATATTACTTTGTATTGCTGGTTATTTATTGCCCGTTGGTGGCATCAACGAATTTTATTTGTTGGCATTAGCTGTAGGTTTTGTAATGGGCGGTACGCAAAGTTTGAGCAGAAGTACTTACAGCAAATTAATGCCCGAAACAAAAGACACCGCTTCTTTTTTCAGCTTCTATGATGTTACAGAAAAAATAGCAATTGTCATTGGTATGTTTAGTTTCGCATGGATAACAGAAATCACGGGCTCTCAGAGAAATTCTGTTTTGACTTTAATTTCATTTTTTATTTTGGGTTTACTATTGATATATTTAGCGTTTAAAAAACAAAAATCTTTATCTCATTAATATGCAATTACACACCATAAATACCGGATATTTTAAATTGGATGGCGGTGCCATGTTTGGCGTTGTGCCTAAATCGATGTGGAACAAATTAAACCCTGCAGATGACAACAACATGTGTACCTGGGCGATGCGTTCTTTGTTAATTGAAGATGGCAATAAGTTGATTTTAGTTGACACCGGAATTGGCGACAAACAAGACGATAAATTTTTCGGACATTATTATTTGCATGGCGATGATTCGCTACAATCTTCTCTTTTAAAAAAAGGATTTAGTGTAGATGATATCACTGATGTTATTTTAACCCATCTTCATTTCGATCATTGTGGAGGTAGTATCAAACGCGACGGAGATAAGTTAATTCCAGCTTTTAAAAATGCAACGTATTGGAGCAATCAACAACATTGGAACACCGCTACGATGCCCAATGACAGAGAAAAAGCTTCTTTTTTAAAGGAAAATATTTTGCCGATTCAAGAAAGTGGACAATTGAAATTTATTGATGTTCATTCACAAGAATTTCCCGCAGAAGTAAAAATCAGACAAGTATTTGGACATACAGAAGCGATGATGTTGCCACAGATAAATTACAAAGGAAAGCAGATAGTTTTTATGGCTGATTTATTGCCTTCAGCAGCACATATTCCGATTCCATTTGTTATGGCTTACGACATGTTTCCACTGACCACTCTTAATGAAAAAAAATCTTTCTTAACAGAAGCGGTTGAAAATGATTATGTATTGTTTTTTCAGCACGATCCAAAAATAGAATGCTGTAATTTGCAAATGACTGAAAAAGGCATCAGGGCGAAAGATTATTTTGATTTAAATATTATTTAAACCCCGATTTCTCAACTCCTGTTTTCCGCAATGGGTCACCCAAAAAATTAAGAATAAATTAAGTTCAAATTGAGCTTCATAGGATATTATTGGAAAAAATTAAAAATCAAGGAACACAGGGTAAAATATCAATCAACCTCAAACCATTAAACCAATTGACCTCATAATAAAGTAGCAAATTAACACCAAAAGAGAAGTTCCAAATGATTAGATTTTCATGAATAAAATTTAGTGAAAATATTTGGCTATTTGAGTTGAGTACACGTAATATTGCGATATTGCAATATCGTAAATAAGCAAAGTTCT
>Ga0304730_1002087_pt1 | contig 14563 bp, 9 predicted proteins | sample M_130628_MF_Meta_FD_190474 | JGI IMG/M metagenome (GOLD analysis project Ga0304730, IMG submission 190474) | Freshwater microbial communities from Lake Montjoie, Canada to study carbon cycling - M_130628_MF_MetaG (v2) (version 2) | ecosystem: Environmental > Aquatic > Freshwater > Lake | place...
AACTTCTAGTTCATTGGTAATGTCAAGGGAAACGTAGGTGTATTTTAAATCTCCAGTAAGTCGATTGGGGCCTTTAGCCGTGGCGATTAATTTAATTTCAGGAAACTGGCTCAGCAAGTGAACTAGTTTTTGACCTAAAAGGCCATTAGATCCTGTAATTAAAATCGTTTGTTCCATGCTATGTTATAAGGCAATTTGTCTTCTAATTTCTTTCAATAAGTCACTGGCTCCTGCACCAATTAATTGATCTGCTAATTTTTGACCTAATTCAATCGGATTTTTTCCAGCAAGCGAAAACTCGATTTTTTGTTGGCCATCTAAGCTCAAAACTCCACCGGTCAAATTTACAACATCTTTTTCAATATGAGCATGTCCATACACCGGGACACTGCAACCTCCGTCCAATTTTGACAATAGTTCCCGCTCCGCCAAAATGCATATTTCGGTAGATTCATGATTGCATGCGGATCGAATGATGTTTTGTAAATCAGTGGAAAGAGTCTTCGCACATTGAATGGCCACAGATCCTTGACCCACCGCTGGGATAAATTGATCCAAAGGTAAATGTTCAGTAATATAGGCCGACATATCCATTCGATATACGCCAGCATAGGCTAGGATCATCGCGTCGCAGTCGCCGTTTTTCAACTTCTCTAATCGGGTTTGTAAATTCCCACGCATCTCTACCGGCTTTAATGTAGGATAAAGATGTCCTAAAAATGCCCTCCGGCGTGTCGATGATGTGCCAATCTGATAAGTTCCTGGGGTATTCAGTGTTAAATTTGGATCTAAACTAAGCAATACATCATGCGATTTTTCTCTTTCTGTAAACGCAATTAAATGTAAATCTTCGGGAAGGGTCGACGGAAGATCCTTGGCAGAATGCTGAGCGATGTCAATTTCACCATTTCGTAACATCTGTTCGAGTTCTTCTGTGAACACTCCTTTTGATCCAATTTTCGAGAGCGAACGATCTAAAATTTGATCGCCTTTGGTCGATATCGCAACTAATTCATAACTCAGCCCCGCCTTTTCCAAATATGAGCCAATGTAATTTGCTTGCCAAATGGCCAGCGCTGAATTTCGGGTTCCTATTTTAATTTTTCGCATGGAAAATTCGAATTAGTTGGAGCGAAAGATCTAAGTGTAACATTTTAGCACGTGCATTTCTTTCCAAATGATAATGTACTTCTGAAACTTTTTCACTCATTTTTCCGATGGCTTCCCCCGTTAATGTTTTTGAAAAGTTTTCGATAAATCCGCGTTCTTTTTCAAGCGATTTAATAAGTTGGGACGTCCCCGATATTTGATATAAACATTGCCTAAATATATGCAAAGTGTGTTCTAACACACTTTTTTGATCTTCTTTGGAAAATGCGTCAAACTGGTCTGCCAACAATGAAAGTTTGATCAGATTTTTTGAATATACCGCCCGCATCCATTCCGCAAACCAGGTAGCTGCACTCATGTTTTCGTTCACCGCTTTGTCTAATGCCCAAGAAATATTTCCCTCGCAGGTATTGGCCAGTTGCTGCGCTTTTTCTATTTCAATACCTGTTTTTTCCGTTAGGAAAGGGGCTAAATCTACTTCGTCAACGGTCCCTACATTAATGCGTTGGGTTCTTGATATGATCGTTGTCAGCAACTTTTGTGGATCCGAGCAGATTAAAATGAATAAGGTAGATGAGGGAGGTTCCTCAAGTGTTTTTAATAAAGCGTTTCCGGAAGACAGATTAAGTGTTTCTGCATTCCAAATAAATACAATTTTAAAGGGAGCCTCAAAAGGCTTCAGGCTAATTTTTTGAATGAGCTTCCTCGTTTCTTCTACGGGTATATTTCCTTGTCTATTGCCTTCCGCGCCTAAATAGGTTAACCAATCGGCTATGGTACGAAAAGGTGATTCCAACATAAATTTCCTCCACTCTGGTAAGAATGCATCAGATTCAGCTTCCTTAACCTTTTTCGTGGTGATGGAGGGGAATACATATACGATGTCTGGATGGATTCCTTTATGGACTTTTTGGCAACTCGGACACGTTCCACAGGCATCGTCACCCTCCCTTTGGGTACAGAATAAATAGGATACAAAAGCCAAGGCCATCGCCGTTTGCGCGCCACCGGTTGGCCCCTGAAACAATTGGGCATGCGCGATGTGCTGATTTTGCACGGCATTGCTTAATTGTTTTTTGACCACATGTAAACCTGGGATGTCCTGAAATCGCATGGAGGATTATTAGAAAGTACTAATTTCGTAAAGTTGCTTCCTCTTTCCAAATTTGTTCAATGAGTTCGGCCGAATTTTCTGGTAACACTTGATTTTTTGCTTTTGCCCATTTTGCGGCATTGGCTAGCGCTTTATCAAATTCATATTTTTTTACGTTGGGATACTCCCCCCAAGTTAAGGAAGGGATGAATTTGGGCAAAAATTGAATGCCACTAATGTTGCAATAATTTCCTACCACAGTTCCCGTATTAAATCGAGTACCGATACCCGTTGTGACAAAATCGCCCATGATTACCCCAAGCGATTTGGTATTGGTCTTTCGCGGTTTTGCCGTCGAGTAGTCGAAAATATCCACCTCATTCAAATCATTTTTGACATTTGAAGTACAAGTCATCGCTCCCCAGTTGCAAAATGAACCTATAATCGACGATCCGGCGTACCCATCATGCCCTTTATTTGAATAGGGGTAAAAAATGGAATTGCTTATTTCGCCACCTACTTTACAATGAGGTGCAATTGTGGTATAAGGCCTTATTTTGGAGCCTAAATTGGTCACTGAATGATCTAAAATAGCCGCAGGCCCTTGAATGAGCGTACCGATCTGAATGATTGCATGTTTCCCAATATAAATGGGTCCTTGGCTTGCATCTAAAATACTGCCTTTTAAATCTGCTGTGGCGTCTATAAAGCAATTTTCAGGATGGATGAGGATATTGCCGTTTTCTTTTAAATGATTTTGGTCAAATGCATTTGGTTTTATTTCCTTTTTAAGCAATGCGGCATTTAGGCTTAAAAGGTCTTCGAATTTTGAAAAAAATACTGGATTGACTTGGGAGTTAATGGTATTCCAGTCGGCCGATGATACCCCTAAACCTCTGTGAGCGATCAGCTGTCCTTGAAAATATAAGTGGGTTTGCTCAGGCAAGTTTTCCAGTTCTTGAATGAGCTCCTGGCTTGGAAGGACTGACCCTAAAATATGTAATGCGTTGGGTTGTTTTTCAGCCGCACCCCAACTTACTTTGGCGTTCGTTGCTGCACTCCATTTTTCATGCATTTTTGATAGACCAATCCAATGTTCAGCTAAGCTACGTATATAGCTTATCGGTCGCAGGTTTTGGGTGATTTTTGGATCGTCAAAAAGATATATGGCTTTCTCCATTTTGCAATTTACAAAAAAAGCCTCGACAAGATTATTGAAGAGGCTTTGATGTATGTTTTTGAAGAAAATTAACTCTTCGCGTAACGCTTGTTGAATTTATCTACACGGCCAGTAGTATCTAATAATACATTCTTACCTGTGTAAAATGGATGTGATTGTGAAGATACCTCGACTTTGTAAACTGGGTAAGTTGCACCTTCAAATTCAGTTGTTTCTGTTGTTGCTGCGCAAGAACGAGTTAAAAACTTGTAATCTGAAGATAAATCATGGAATACGACTTGCTTGTATTCTGGATGGATGTCTTTTTTCATTTTATTTTTTTTCGGACGATTCCCTGCCGTCATTTTATTTGTATCAATGAAGCCACTGGGATTCAGGCTCATTTAATCGGGTTGCAAAAATAGACAAATTTTATAGATCTAACAAAACTTTTGTGTTATTTTTTTTGTGTTTTTAGAGCCAATGAAAGCGTTTTATAATTCTAAAAAATATTTTTATTGTATTTTTCCAAGAGGCAACTTGCTTAATGATTTGAATTTATGGGAGTTAAATATTGCAATTTAAATATGCTTCTTTTTTAATGTTTTTTTAAGAAAATAATGTTTGCAAGTGGGTGCGTTTTTTTCTAATTTTACTGAGAAGGAATTCAAGCAAAAACGCCGATTTTTTTGACCGCGTTCCCCTCTAGTTTTAAGCAATTTTAAATTATATTTTTAGGAAACACATGTACGTAATTAAAAGAGACGGTCGTCGCGAATCTGTCAAGTTTGACAAAATCACAGCTAGGATAGAAAAACTCTGTTACAGTTTAGATCCCTTTTTTGTCCAACCTTTAGAGGTGGCCAGAAAAGTTATCTCCGGCTTGTATGATGGAGTCAAAACGACTGAATTGGATAATTTAGCGGCGGAGACAGCGGCGTCGTTGACGACAAAGCATCCTGACTACGCTGTGCTAGCAGCGAGGATTGCCATATCTAATTTACACAAGAATACGTTGAAATCGTTTTCGGCTACGATGAAGCGTTTGTTTACCTATTTGGATCCTAAAACGGGACAAAATGCAGCCTTATTATCGAAGGAGGTTTATGATATCATCAAGAAGAATGCAGTAGAGTTGGACGAGGCGATTATCTATGACCGTGATTTTGGTTATGATTATTTTGGTTTCAAGACTTTAGAGAAATCATATCTATTGAAATTGGAGGGTCAAATAGCTGAGCGCCCGCAACATATGTTGATGCGTGTGGCGGTAGGCATTCACCAAACTGATATTGCTTCTGCTATTGAGACTTATAATTTGCTTTCGGAGCGTTGGTTTACGCATGCAACCCCTACTTTATTTAATGCGGGTACTCCGAAACCACAGATGTCATCGTGTTTTTTATTGACCACACAAGATGATTCGATTGAAGGAATTTACGATACTTTAAAACAAACAGCTAAAATTTCACAATCGGCTGGTGGTATAGGTTTAAGTATTCACAATATACGTGCGACAGGTTCTTACATTAAAGGAACAAATGGTACGTCCAACGGCATTATCCCAATGCTACGTGTCTTTAATGATACGGCGCGTTATGTAGATCAGGGGGGTGGGAAACGTAAAGGTTCTTTTGCGATCTATTTGGAGCCTTGGCATGCGGACGTATTTGAATTTTTGGAATTAAAAAAGAATCACGGAAAGGAAGAGATGCGCGCAAGGGATTTGTTTTACGCCCTTTGGATTCCAGATTTATTTATGAAGCGTGTAGAAGATAATGAGGAATGGTCGTTATTCTGTCCACATGAGTGTCCGGGATTATCGGATACGCATGGAGAAGAGTTTGAGGCATTGTACCATAAATATGAGTTGGAAGGTAAGGCGCGCCAGGTGGTTAAGGCACAAGAATTATGGTTTAAAGTATTAGAATCTCAAACCGAGACCGGTACGCCCTACATGCTTTACAAAGACCATGCGAATAGCAAATCAAATCAAAAGAATTTAGGTACAATTAAATCTTCGAATTTATGTACTGAAATTATTGAGTATACGTCGAAAGATGAGGTGGCTGTTTGTAATTTGGCATCTTTGGCTTTGCCTAAATATGTGAAGGCCAATGAGAAAGGGTTGAATGAGTTTGATCATGCTAAATTGTATGATGTAACTAAATCGGCGACTAAGAATTTAAATAAGATTATTGACGTCAACTACTATCCTGTACCGGAGGCTCGTAATTCAAATTTACGTCACAGGCCTATTGGATTAGGAGTTCAAGGATTAGCGGATGTATTTATTATGTTGAGAATGCCATTTGAGTCACCTGAGGCACAGCAATTAAACAAAGATATTTTTGAAACCATTTATTATGCTTCTATGGAGGCATCCATGGAATTAGCGATTAAAGAAGGACCCTATTCAACTTGGGAGGGTTCACCTATTTCTAAGGGTATTTTCCAATTTGATATGTGGAATGTTACGCCAAGTTCTGGGCGTTGGGATTGGGAGAGTTTACGTGAAAAAGTTGTAAAAAATGGAGTTCGTAATTCCTTATTGGTTGCGCCAATGCCTACGGCTTCTACTTCACAAATCTTAGGTAATAACGAGTGTTTTGAGCCATATACATCGAATATTTATGCTAGACGTGTATTGTCAGGTGAGTTTGCGGTGGTGAACAAGCATTTGTTGAAGGACTTGATCAAGTTAGGATTGTGGAATGAATCCATGAAAAATAAATTGATTTCAGCGAACGGTTCGGTACAAGGTATACCTGAAATTCCTAAAGATCTTAAGGAATTGTACAAAACGGTTTGGGAGATTAAGCAAAAAACTATTTTAGAAATGGCTGCTGACCGTGGAGCATACATCTGTCAGTCTCAAAGTTTAAATATTCATATTCAAGATGTGAATTTTGGCAAGCTAACTTCGATGCACTTCCACGCGTGGAAACTTGGTTTAAAAACCGGCATGTACTATTTACGTACAAAAGCAGCTGCTGACGCCATTAAGTTTACGATTGAGAAGCAAGCGGAAGTTCAAATAGAGCAAACAAATACGGTGAATGAAACAGAATTGCAATATGCTGCCCATACGGCACAGGCTGCTGCTTCCTTTTCTACCGATGCCGCACAAAATCAGTCTGATATGGCTTGTTCTCTAGACAATCCGGAGTCATGTGAAGCTTGTGGTTCATAAGAAAAAATGAAAAATAAATATTTAAATCACTTGATTGAGAAGTCAAGTGATTTTTATGTTTTAATGCGATAATGACCATGGTAAACAAGGGTAGGCTTTTTTTGTTTTTTTTAGCTTTGATGTTGTTGGGGGCATTTTTGAGATTTTATCATATAAACTCTTTCGGACTTTTTGGAGATGAAAAACAAAGTGCATTAATCGCAGTTGCTAATACAAATTATGGCGGAATGGGAAAATTACTGAACCCACCTGCCACTTTTACTCCATCCGATTTTTGGGAAAGTCGAGGTGTCAAATCCTGGTTGGATGCAGACGCTCGGGGAGACGTTAGTGGGAATAGTTTGGTGCATGATATGATGTTAAAATTATTCTCTATCCTTTTTGGAAAGAGTGATGGTGCATTAAGATCGGTTTCTGTCTTTTTCAATTTGCTTACTTTATGGTTATTGTTTTATTGGGCTAGAAGGCAAAAGCCAAATCAGGAATTTTGGCCTTTAGGAATTTTGTTGTTAGCTGTCATCGAACCCTTTTTTGTCATTTATAGCCAGCAAGCCAGAAATTATACTACCAGCATATTTTTTACGACCGCATCTAATTATTTCTTTTGGAATATGGTCAGTAAAGGGGATAAGCCTAAGCCAAAGGATTTAGCAGGTTGGATATTAACAAGTTTGTGTGCCCTTTTCAGCACCTATTTGACAGCATTAGTATTAGTAGGCCAATTTATTTACCTTATTTTTATATCCAAATCACCATGGAGCAAAATAAAAACTATGGCCATTGGATCTTTTGGCTTTGTAATTCCTTTTGTTTCTTGGATGTATTGGGGGCCGGGACAATATTTTTTTAATTATCAAAAAGATGCTGGCGCGCAATATTTGAATTATTTGAAATTAAATGGACCTGTTGTCGGCTGGATAGAGGAGTCAAATTTTATTAATCTATTCAAAAAGAGCGTTGTTATTTTATCGGATATTTTTTTTGTAACGAATGATCTTTATAGGCGGCATGGCAAGTTTGGAGTTATTGTCCTTGTTGTTTTTTTCTTTTTAGTCATTACTTGGGTCACTAAAATCAAAGAAAAAAAAGAGAAAAATTTCTATATTTTTAGCCTTATCCAAATTTTTCTACCTGTTTTGGTTTTAATCATTACGGCAATTGATGCGGGAACTACCACCGGATTTTTCTTAAGGTATGCAAGCTTTGGAATACCCTTTGGAATATTCATATCTGCCGGCCTAATTGAACATTTATTCAAATCAAATATTTGGATTAAGAGCTTATGTGCGCTGATTGTAATCACCCAGCTTTATTTTTTGATCTTCCAAATTAAGCCTTTATATAGTGATTCACATCAGAAATATACATTCTCTGAGAATAGGAGCGAAAATCCATATCCGTTAATTGCAGAAAAAATCATTAGTAGCTATCAGCCTGGAGATACGGTTTTATATCCTTCAAAAATGAACAACTTCTTAAACGCAAAAAATCTTCAAGGAAGAGTTGCAGATGTTTCTGATGCTCAGTTGGTCAACTTATATTTTAATAAGGAATTGAATTTTGTTCAAAAAATAGATACTATCTACAAAGATTCTGTAATTTTAAAAAAGAAAGACGGTCAAAAAATTCTTATTTTTGATTTTAAACAAGGTAAATACCGCTTTTAAATATATGCCAGTTTTCACACCACAAGTTTCATTTGTAATTCCAGTTTATAACGAAGAGAGTAATCTTTCGATGTTAGTAGATCGGATTGTGAAAATTATGGATAATTCCCCTATTCATTTAGAGGCTGTTTTGGTAGATGATGGTAGTCGAGATAATTCGCGTCAAATACTTCAACAATTAGCTATTAGTGATCCTCGTTTTCATATCATTTTGCTTTCTAGAAATCATGGTCATCAATTGGCGCTGACGGCTGGATTGTCTGTGGCTCGTGGAAGTGAAGGTGTTTTCGTTTTGGATGGTGACTTGCAAGATCCTCCAGAGTTATTGGATACATTTTATCGCAAACATAAAGAAGGTTATGATGTGGTATATGCGATTAGAGAAAAGCGAAAGGAAGTGTTTTATAAAAGATTTGCTTACTATATATTTTATAGAATTTTAAAGAAAATTGCCAACATAGAAATTCCATTAGATAGTGGCGATTTCTCATTCATCAGCAGAAGAGTTGTGGATGTGTTAAATAAAATGCCGGAAGAAAGCCGCTTTATTCGTGGTATGAGAACTTGGATTGGGTTTAAGCAAATTGGAATTGCCTATGACCGACAAGAAAGAGCTTCTGGTGATTCAAAATATTCTTTTGGCAAATTAGTCCAATTAGCATTGAATGGAATTTATAACTTCAGTGAATTTCCAGTAAAATTTGTCATGATTTTAGGTGGTCTTGCCATTAGTTCTTCCGTTTTGTACCTAATTTCTGTTATTATAAAAAAGATGTTTTTCGATCAAGTCATTGAAGGATTTACAGCTTTACTTTTTGTGGTTATATTATTTGGCGGAATTCAATTATTGGCTATTGGGATATTAGGTGAATATATTTTACGCATATTTTTCCAATCTAAAAGTCGGCCTAACTTTATTATAGAAGCAGAAATTTTAGATGGCAAGGTAAATAAGGATATTTAAATACAGGTCATAAATTCATTATTAAATGGAATGATTCTGAATGTTAATGCATTAATTTTCAATATTTTTTTCTTTTTATAGGTTGATTTTTTGAACAAAAAAGGGAAATACCGTTATTAAATCGATTGAAAACTATGGCTAGAATAGCTCTGTTTATTTATTCACTCATTAGTGCATTAAATCTCTTGTCGGCCGTCATCGAGCAACCTATGCTTCGGACACTAACTAAGCCATTATTGATGCCGATGTTATTGCTGTATGTTTTTTCACAAACACATATTCTAATTCGAAATAAATTAATTTTCATTCTCGTTTTTGCTTGGCTCGGTGACATGTTTTTATTGATTCCGGGAAATTTACCTTTGTATTTCCAATTAGGCTTAGGCTCATTTTTGATTATGCAAATAGCTTATATTCGTTTATTTTCATCACAAAGTTCTGCGGGCTATTTTAATGCAAGCCAATGGTTTTCATTGCCTATCATTCCTATACTCATTTACGTTGTTGGATTTTTAGCTTTTTTATTACCTCTTATTCCAGTTACTTTATACGTTCCTGTTGGTTTATATGCGTTGGCACTCGGAGCAATGCTTTATGCTGCCTACTTAAGAAAAATGGATTCCTCCTATTATTTAATATTCATTGGCGCAATCTTATTTGTCATTTCTGATAGTTTATTAGCTTTAGCTAAGTTTTATTTCTCTTTTTCTGGGAATTCAATCTATGTGATGTTTACTTATATCATGGCCCAATTGCTACTAATCTTAGGTTTGTGTAAATTGCAGCCTAAGAATTAATTATATGGCATGACGGTTTCTACCTTGACTCCTACGATCTTATCGGAATTAGCAGAAAAGTTACAGGGATCCCTGTTTACGGATACTGTGATGCGAACTTTGTATGCGACGGATGCGTCTGCCTACCGAGAAATGCCTGTGGGTGTTGCCATTCCTGAGACGATAGAAGACATTCAAATTTTAATTTCTTTTGCAGATAAGTACCAAATTCCAATCATTCCAAGGACGGCAGGGACATCTTTAGCGGGCCAGGTGGTTGGATCAGGTTTAGTGGTTGACGTTTCGAAGTATTTCAACCGCATCTTAGAAGTAAATAAAGAGGAATCTTATGTTTGGGTAGAACCAGGCGTCGTTCGTGATGTCTTGAATGTAGAATTGAAAAAACAGGGTTTGTTTTTCGGTCCTGAAACTTCTACTGCAAACCGTGCCATGATGGGTGGAATGCTTGGAAATAATTCCTGCGGATCTAATTCCATTGTTTATGGTTCTACGCGTGACCATATTTTGGCTGTTGAAGGATATCTGTCTGACCGTTCTTTTGTGACATTTGAAGCGGAAGATCCTTTTAAAACGCTTTCGACATTAGTCGAGGGCAGTCGCTTGCAGAAAATATATGCGGAAACGCTTCGTGTGTTATCGGACCCAATCGTTCAAAATAATATTATTTCTGAATTCCCTAAGCCTAGTATAAAACGCCGAAATACGGGTTATGCGCTCGATATGTTAGTTAATTCCAGTTCTTTTATCGCTGGAAAGCCGAGTTTCAACTTCTGTAATCTGCTTGCTGGATCTGAAGGGACACTTTGTTTTGTAACGCGCATTAAACTGCATGTGGATCCCTTGCCACCCGCACATTTGGGTTTAGTTTGTGCACATTTTAATACAATCGATGAAGCTTTACGAGCTAATTTAATTGCCTTGCCATTTAATCCTTCCGCATCTGAATTGATGGATCATTATATTTTGGAATGCACCAAAGCCAATCCAGAACAAAGCCAAAATCGTTTCTTTGTCCAAGGGGATCCGGGGGCTATTTTGGTCGTTGAACTTCGTGGAGATGATGCAAAAGCAGTTGCTGAACAAGCACAGGATTTGGAGAAGGCGATGCGAGCTGCAGGTTTTGGCTATCATTTCCCTTACGTAACAGGTGATGGAGTTAAAAAAGTATGGGATTTGAGAAAGGCGGGTTTGGGTCTACTATCCAATTTACCAGGAGACGAAAAGGCAGTGGCTGTGATTGAAGATACCGCTGTGGATGTGCAAGATTTGCCCGCTTTCATCGCGGAATTCAACGAGATACTGACAGCGAATAATTTATATTGTGTGCACTATGCGCATGCAGGTTCTGGTGAATTGCATTTAAGGCCTATTATTAATTTAAAAACGGAGGAGGGGCACCAACAGTTTCGACACATTGCCGAAGAAATTGCCCGACTCGTTAAAAAATATAACGGTTCACTTTCAGGGGAGCATGGTGATGGTAGATTGAGAGGTGAATTTATTCCGTGGATGGTCGGTGAAGCGAATTATCAATTGATGCGGGATTTAAAGTCATGGTGGGATCCAAAGGGAATTTTCAATCCTAATAAAATTGTGGATACACCGCCTATGGATACATTTTTGCGCTATGAGGCGGGCCAACAAACACCCGAGTTCAATACTGCATTTAGGTATAAGGATCAAGATATTTTACAGCATGCCGAGCAATGCAATGGTTCAGGTGATTGTCGAAAAACGCCAATTTCAGGAGGGACCATGTGTCCATCTTTTATGGCCACTCGAAACGAAAAAGAAACAACTCGAGCCCGTGCGAATATTTTAAGAGAATTTTTAACGCGTTCTACGCAACCTAACCGCTTTAATCACAAAGAGATTAAAGAAGTTATGGATTTGTGTTTGGCGTGTAAAGGCTGTAAGGCTGAATGTCCTTCTAATGTGGATGTGGCGAAATTGAAAATGGAATTCTTATATCAATACCAAAAAGAGAATGGTACCCCTTTACGGAGTTGGTTAGTGGGTCATTTTGCATCTATTTCTTCGCTGGCATCTTATGTACCCTTTTTATACAACTTGGTGATGGGGACTCCCTTTTTACGCCGATTGTCTAATCAATTGGTTGGTTTTCATCCAGATAGAACGATGCCTTTATTGGCCAATCACACTTTATGGTTTTGGCTGAAAGGAAGAAAGTCGGTCTCTTCTACTAAATCGTTGTATTTATTTGTGGATGAATTTACAAATTTCAATGATGTGGAAGTGGGTAAAAAAGCAGTTCTATTGTTAGAAAAATTAGGATACGAAGTTAAAACCATCCCTCATCCGATCTCTGGGCGTTCATTTTTGTCCAAAGGAATGTTGGATGAAGCAAGAACCTTGGCTCAGGCCAATGTGGAATTGTGGTCTACGTTAATTGACGAAAATATGCCTTTAGTTGGCATTGAACCATCTGCTATACTAACTTTTCGTGATGAATATCCCGACTTAGTTTCAGAGGCATGGCTAGAAAAGGCACAGCAATTGAGTAAAAATGTGTTATTGTTAGAGGAGTTTATTGCTCAGGAGGCAGATGCCAAACGCATCCAAAAAAGTTCATTCAAGCAGGAAAAACGCTTATTGAAGTTGCATGGCCATTGCCAACAAAAAGCCATGAGTTCTTTGGTGGCCGCCAAAAAGGCTTTGTCCTTGCCTGAAAATTATGAAGTCCAACTAATTCCTTCGGGTTGCTGTGGTATGGCAGGTTCATTCGGATACGAAAAAGAACACTATGATTTATCAATGCAAATAGGGGAGCTAGTTTTATTTCCGACGATCCGTGCGCAAAATATCGAAACAGAAATTGTGGCCTCGGGAACAAGTTGTCGGCATCAAATTCACGATGGAACTCAGCGACATGCCAAGCATACCGCTGAGATTTTATATGAAGCTTTAGTCTAAATTAGAATTTCCAACGAACAAAAGCTTCCATAGCTTCGTATTCGGCTAGTCCTAATTTGTTGTAAATCTGGGCAGTTCCTCTATTTCGATCCTCTGCTCTTTGCCAAAATTCGCGGGAGTCGTCTCCTTGGAATACCACACCATCTTTTTGGGATTGATGTTTAAAAATACCCATCCTTTTTTTGAAAACCTGATCCGGAGACATAGGAACTGCCATTTCAATTTGGTCAATATCCCACTCAGCCCATGCACCTTTGTATAACCAAACCCAGCAATTTTTCATGTACTCACGATGCTTGATTCTAGAAATAGCCTCAAATATTGCATCTAAGCATACTTTATGTGTTCCGTGTGGATCAGCTAAATCTCCTGCAGCATAAATTTGATGTGGCTGAACAGTATCGATTAAATCAATGATTAATTGGATATCAACTTCAGCCAATGGTTTTTTACGTATCGTACCTGTTTCATAAAAGGGCATCTCTAAGAAATGAGCGTGTTCTTTTTTAATCCCTACAAACCGACAGGTATTTTTTGCTTCCCCTTTTCTGATTAAGCCTTTAATTTGTCGGACTGCATCGATATCCAATTCGGAATCTTTTTTATTCTTTAAAAATCGAACCGCATCTTTGTATATTTTATTGGCCTTGATGTTAGGGCTCTCAAATTTTTCATTGAAATCTACTACAAATTCTGCGAAACGAAGTGCTTCATCATCGGCCACGGCAATATTGCCCGTGGTCTGATAGGCGACATGAACTTCATGACCTTGGTCCTGAAGACGCTGAAATGTTCCACCCATGGAAATGATGTCATCATCAGGATGAGGGGAAAATATGATCACCTTTTTCTTAGCTGGAAAAGCTCTTTCGGGTCTATTGGTATCATCCGCATTTGGTTTTCCTCCGGGCCAACCCGAAATGGTGTGCTGTAAATAGTTGAATACTTCGATATTTATTTCATACGCTTGACCATATAAGGAAAGTAAATCGGATAGCCCGTTTTCATTGTAATCCTTGTTTGTCAACTTCAAAACCGGTTTTTCTAAGTGTAACGATAAGTGCGTTACCGCTTTTTTGATCATTTTGCGGTCCCAAATAACTGAGTCTACGAGCCAAGGAGTTTTAATCCGAGTTAGTAAGGCAGCTGCCGTTTCATCTAAAATAAAGGTTGCGTTCGTGTGTTGTTGTAAATATGATGCGGGTATGTCGGAAGTAACTTGGCCTTCAACAGCCCTTGCCACACTTTCGGCTTTGTGTTCACCCCAGGCCAATAAAACGATTCGTTTGGCCTGCATGATTTTGTCAATTCCTAAGGTGATCGCTTTTTTGGGAACTTTAGCTAATCCCCCAAAATCTACGGCTGCATCTATTTTGGTATTGATGTCCAAAGTCATCAATCGAGTCTTCGAATTAATTAACGATCCAGGCTCATTAAATCCAATGTGGCCATTGCGCCCTATTCCTAATAAATGAAAATCCAGTCCACCCAGTTTTTCTATCTTATCTTCATAGTCCTTGCAAAACTCTGGTATTTTTTCGATAGGTAATGTCCCATCCGGTAAATGGTAATTTGTTACCGGTATGTCAATTTGATCAAAGAGTTGTTCTTTCATAAATCGCACATAACTTTGAACAGAATCCGGC
>Ga0304730_1002088_pt1 | contig 14558 bp, 13 predicted proteins | sample M_130628_MF_Meta_FD_190474 | JGI IMG/M metagenome (GOLD analysis project Ga0304730, IMG submission 190474) | Freshwater microbial communities from Lake Montjoie, Canada to study carbon cycling - M_130628_MF_MetaG (v2) (version 2) | ecosystem: Environmental > Aquatic > Freshwater > Lake | place...
TAAAAGAGCTAGCGCTTCAGTTATCTGCAATCACTGTTATTGCAAATGCTGCCAAGGAAACTAAAGATCGCCTGCGTCGTGAATTTGCCGATGCCCTCGATGCCGTTGGTGCCGATTCAGTTAAAGCTAATCTTGATGGCGAAGAGATCGCCAAAGTCTCATTAGTTACCCCGAAAGCATCTCCTGAAATTCTCAACGAGCATGCCTTCACCGAGTGGGTGCGCGCCAATTACGAAACTGAGATTGTTCAATCCGTCCGCGAATCTTTCCGCAAGAAAATTCTCGATGATCTTAAGAACGTAAATGGCGACGCAATCCATCTCGAAACCGGCGAGGTTCTAGATTTCATCGCTTTTAATTCACGTGACTCATATATCTCAACTCGCTTTACGGAAACTGGTCGTGAGCTAATTACCGATGCTTTCCGCGCTGGCACTTTGAGTCCTGGCGAAGTAATCGCTAACGAACTCATTGCGGCGGCGTAATCCATGAGCTATTTCAATATTGATCTTTATGAGCCAGTTGAAAATCGTATTCAAGCGTTCTGGAAGAAATTTCCTGATGGTCGCATCATCACTGATCTGCAGCGCACCGAACGTACTGATGGTCGCGTGGAATGGGTCTGTCGTACTGAGGCATTTACTAATCGCGAAGATGCTCGCCCGCAAGCCACTGGTTTTGCTACCGAAATCGAAGGCAGCAGCGTTATTAACCGCGCTAATGCCAGCGAGAACTGTGAAACCTCAAGCATTGGCCGTTGCCTCGCCAACTTGGGCTTTGCCGCTAAAGGTAAGCGCCCAAGCCGCGAAGAGATGGAAAAGGTTGCGCGGGCTAACCAAAACAACCGCAATAAAGCTCCTAAGCGCAATCTGGCTGAAGGAGATTTAGAGCGATTGCTTGAAGGACTGTCTGCTTGTAATTCGCTCGCAGATTTAAATGCGTGGTCCGGCAAAGCAGCCACCTTTGCAATTCCTGATGAGAAGCGGCTTGAGCTATTCTCAATCTTTAAAGTTCAGCGCGAATCGCTAACTCATAGCCAAGGCAAGATTGCTGAAGTCGCCTAACTATTTGATTTCAATAGTAAGTGGCAAATGATCACTAATTCCAGTTCTGGTGGTGGGAACCTGAACAACATCTTTAAGCGCAATTCCCTTGCTCAGGATGTAATCGAATTGAATCTTTGGCATCCAACTCGGGTATGTGTTTTGAGCGTATAAAGATTGCCAGTTTGAACCTAGCGCTGGTATGCCGATTGGCAGATTGAAATCACCAAGCAGAAAGACCTTATCGCCAAAGCTATCTGCCCATTTTTTTAATTTAGTCAATTGATAAAGATTCATACCTGGCACAAAAGATAAGTGGGTGTTAATTATTGTCCAACCATTTTCTAATTCAGCTGCCAATGCCATACGTGGTTCATCACGAATATAGATACTCTTTGCTTTACCAGTCTGGCTATCTGCAACTAGAAGTGGCATTCCGATGATTGATTTTCCTAAATTTAAGCGGTGCCACCTTAAAACTTTGATTTTTGAGATGATTGCGATTCCGTAACTTCCGGAATCAATTTCAGTATCGCTAATTTCATTTGTAATGAAGGGTACTTTCTCGGCTCGGTGCCATTTGCCCTCAGGCGAACCAATGATTGCTGGCGCAAATGCCCAATCAAGCGCGCCCATCTGGGTGGCAATATCGCGCGCTTGAAATACCCCTTTTGACCGCTCTAGACCATGGTCGACTTCTTGCATCGCTAAAACATCACTCCCTAAGGAATCGGCTGCGGCCGGCAAATCGGATAAATCTTCACCTTTTTGTGGGGGGATTCGCATGCCGTGCAGCAGATTCCATGAGGTTACCTTCATGCGGCAAGGCTAGTAGCGTTGCCCCTTATGAGCGCTATTAACCAACAGCCGAGCCTGATTGACCGTGCTGGCGAGCTGCGAACTGACCCGGCGACACTGGCTGAGCTGCTTAAGCGCGCCAAAGTTCTCTCAGTTGGTGGCGGAAAAGTTAGTGCTGATCTAGCAAGTGCCAAATTGCTTTATCCAAATGCGCAGAGCAACGAGAACTATTTTCTTGGTATCGATCGAGCAACTGATACGCCATATTTTGCGAGCCACGTTGCTGAATCAGAAGATTTACTTTCATTACGCGAAATTGGTGCGGCGCTTTCACCACTTGAAATTGGTTTAGCACTGCACGCTGTAGCGCTTTCTAATTGGCATACCTCACACCCGATGTGTTCAAAGTGTGGTTCTTCAACTACTAGTTCACTGGGTGGGGCAGTCCGAGTTTGCGATCAGTGCCAAGCGCAACATCATCCGCGCACAGATAGCGCAGTAATTGTTTTGGTCCGTGATGTTGATGATCGCATCTTGCTTGGTCGTCAAGCAGTGTGGCCAGCAGGGCGGTTCTCAACATTTGCCGGATTTCTAGAACCTGGTGAAACTTTTGAGCAGTGTGTTTCGCGCGAAGTATTTGAAGAAAGCGGCGTTAGCGTTTCTAAAATTAATTATTTAGGTTCGCAACCTTGGCCATTTCCAGCCAGCATCATGATTGCTTTTGAAGCAGTGATTGACGATCCATCAGCAGCACGCCCTGATGGTGAAGAAATTGTTGAAGTACGTTGGTACTCACGTGCTCAGTTAAGAACTGCCATGGAAGATGGTTCACTTTTGTTGCCATCAATTATTAGCGTTGCGCGCAAAATGATCGAACGTTGGTTTGGTGCCGATCATGGTGAATTTAAGGGAGAGAGTTTGACCGGCGGCGAGAGCTGGCGATGACCGAAGAGCCTTTGGTAAATGTTCGTGCTGAAGAAATTTTGGCAGCTCTCGATGATGAACAACGCGCGGTAGCCCTGGCAACGCGTGGGCCGGTTTGTGTAATTGCTGGTGCTGGCACCGGTAAGACTCGTGCCATTACTCACCGCATTGCATACGCCAGTGCAATTGGGGCGATGGATCCCACCAAGATTTTGGCGATTACTTTCACCGCTCGCGCAGCGGGTGAAATGCGCACTCGTTTGCGTGGTTTAGGCGTACCAACCGTGGCTGCCCGCACGATTCACGCAGCAGCGCTCAAGCAGCTGCTCTTCTTCTGGCCGAGCGTATTTGGCGGCCGCACGCCTGATTTATTGACTTCAAAGACCGGTTTTCTTGGCGAGGCAATCAATCGAGCTGGCCTACAGGGCACGATCAATATCAATTCGCGTGACACTTTGCGCGATATCGCCAATGAAATTGAATGGGCAAAAGTTTCCCAGATCGGCCCAACAGATTACTTAACTGAACTCGATAATCGCGCAGCTAAACCGCGAGTTAATGCCGAGCAAGTTGCTCAGGTATATACCGCGTATGAAAGTATCAAACGCCAAGAGCTGGCCATGGATTTTGAAGATGTTTTGTTACTTACAACTGCGATGCTCGAAGAAGAACGCGAAGTGCGTGAGCGAGTGCAAGATCAATATCGCTATTTAACAGTTGATGAGTATCAGGATATTTCGCCGCTTCAGCAACGTTTGATTAATGCTTGGTTGGGTAATCGCCAAGAGATTTGCGTAGTGGGCGACCCAGCGCAAACTATTTATTCATTCGCTGGTGCAACATCTTCGTTCTTAACAACATTTACTTCACGTTTTTCAGATGCTGAAGTTATTCGCTTAACATCTGGATACCGTTCAACACCTGAAATTACTTTTGCGGCAAACTCGTTACTTCGTAGTGCAACTATGGGACAAGAGTTAAATGCACAGAATGATCACGGCGATAAACCAGAAGTTCTTGCTTACAACGATGAGTCATCTGAAATTGCGGGGATTGTTTCTGATATGACTGCGTTGCTAAAAGCCGGAACTCCGCCGCAAGAGATTGCCGTTCTTGCCCGCACTAATGCGCAATTAAATTCACTAGAGCGTGCGATGAATAGTGCGAAGTTGCCATATCAAGTTCGCAGTACGGAACGCTTCTTTGATCGCCCTGATGTAAAAGAATTCTTAAAAGGTGTGCGCACCGCTTCAGTTATTCCAACCGAAGGCATCAATTGGCTAGATGAATTGCGCACATTGGCACAACCATTTCTAACTGGCCAAAGCATCGATGGCATTGCCGGGTTATTACATTTAGCGCGCGAACTTGATGAAGATACAAACTTCACGCCGAAAACTTTGCGTAGTTATTTACGCGAAGTCGAAGATCGCGTGCAGCAGAACAATCCGCCGACCATGCCGGTAATCACCTTGGCTACTCTGCACGCAGCTAAAGGCCTCGAATGGGAGCGGGTTTTCTTGATGGGCGCCAATGTGGGCCTACTGCCACTGGAAAGTAATGGTTTTACGCTCGATGCCCGCATGATCGAAGAAGAACGCCGCTTGTTCTATGTCGGCATGACTCGCGCAAAGCGTGAATTACGCATTAGCTATCGCGGAAAACCATCGCCTTTCTTAGCGCAAGCAGGGTTACTGACCAGTTAGTGATACGCGCATTTAATTAATTTGCGTCAATGAATACCGATGCTTTACTCTTTCCCTTATGTCAAGAACTGCACATCTACACACAGCACACGCACTGCGTGGAGCTGTTATGGGTGCTGCAATGAAACCCGTATCAGCTAAGCGCGCGACATCTAATTGGCCAACTGCAACTAATTTTGCAGCTTATGCCAATTTTTATGCCGGATCCGGGTTTACTGGAGGTTCATTCGAATAACATCGAATAAGCCAAACAAGGGCCCTAATCCAAAAGGATTAAGGGTCCTTTTTCTTTACCCCAACAAAAACCGAACAACTACCCAAACAAGAGAAAGACAAACTAACAAAGGAAAGAAGGTGAGAACCATGAGCGTTCTCTTCAGCGAACTACTAGTACCAGGATGGTCTGAAAGCGGCGACAAGATTGGTCTCGGTGACATCACCGGTACATATGGCAATCCGATCGCAAATACTTTGCCATGCCACGGTGCAGAACCTGAAACCTTCTTCTCTGAAGCAGAGGCAGATATCAAAGCTGCCAAAGCGTTATGTGGTGAGTGTCCAGTTCGTGCCAAGTGTTTAGCTGGCGCGCTCTCACGTCAGGAACCAGTTGGTGTTTGGGGCGGCGAACTATTTGAAGATGGCGTTGTTATCCAAGCAAAGCGTAAAGCTGGGCGTCCACGCATTGCGGCTTAATTAGTCACTAATAGAAAAAGACCCCGCCATTTTTGGCGGGGTCTTTTTTGTAGCTCAATTTATTGCAGCTTTCCGACGAATCAGAAGAGTATCAAATTAAGCGCTTGCTGGAGCAATCTCCGGGAACCACGACAGAGCTTCATCGCGGAATTTGCCCTCGGCTTCTAGTTGGCAGAAAATGCCAGTAGTGCCGAGGGTTACGCGGTGGATCAATACATATTCAGCTGGCAGATTTAACTGAAAACCGATCTTGGCAGTTGGGTTTCGCGGGTCGCCAACACGGGCGCTTTGATCACGCAACCACTCGCGGGAGTACTTAAATACTTCAGTTCTAAGCGGCTCAACCAGCGGCACTAGGTATTCGAGCACCAGATTTGGGTCGACATCGACATCGGCCATGATGAAACCATCTTTTTTAAAGCCCTCATAGAGCGCAATCGCATCATCATCGAGTGCGTGCTTGAGCAAATTCTTCATTGGTTCTGGAAAGCCGTCAGGCAAACGGTTGCAAGCGCCGAAGTCGAGCACGCCTAAGCGGCCATCTTCAAGTAATCGGAAGTTGCCGGGGTGTGGATCAGCGTGCAAAAGGCCGGCGCGATCAGGGGAGGTGAAGTGAAAACGAGCCAACTTCATGCCGGCGTTATTGCGTTGCTCTTGCGTGCCGCTAGCAATGATCTTTGAGAGTGGAATGCCTTCGAGCCATTCGCTAACTAATACGCGATCAGATGCCATCACAACTTTTGGAATCGCAATATCTGGGTCGTTATCGTAAACCTCAGAATATTTTTGTTGAGCTTCAGCTTCGTAACGGTAATCAACTTCTTCAATAATGCGCGCACGAAGTTCTTCGAGTAACGGTTTCATATCTAAACCGGGCATTACTAATTGGAAAATCTTGGCAAAGCGTTGAATCTGATTTAGATCTGAGATCAGAGCTTCAGCAGCACCGGGGTATTGAATCTTTACCGCAACTGCTCGACCATCTTTCCAAGTTGCTTTATGAACTTGGCCGATTGATGCTGATGCTGTTGGCGAATCCTCGAAGTTAGCAAAGTTATCGCGCCAATCTTCACCTAACTCTTTAGCCAAAACTTTATGAACTACCCGAGTTGGTAGCGGTGGTGCTGACTCTTGTAACTTAGTAAGAGTTTCGCGATATGGCTTAGCAATTTCTTCAGGCAAAGCTGCTTCGAAAACTGAAAGCGCTTGGCCGAATTTCATCGCGCCACCTTTTAGTTCACCTAAAACTTTAAAAACTTGCTCAGCAGTTTTCTCTTGAATCTCACTAAAGACCATGCTGCCGGATTGACCAACGAGTTGGCGACCAAAACCGAGTGCACTGCGACCGGCAATGCCGACAGGAATAGAGATCATCTTGGCCGTACGCGCCGTTGTTGATTTAGGAATCTCGGTTTCGAAGTTGCTCACTGGCTAATTCTGGCGAGGAAACGTGAATCTCGCACATTGAACTACCAGGCACACCCACAGGCAGGGTTGATTGCGTAGGCGATGTGTTGGGGATTACATGGGCGAGCAGTATCGAGCAAGATTTGGGTGCCAATTAATTCACTGATGCCAGTATCTAAATAATTAAGAATACATTGGGCGATCAGGCCGGCAAATTGTGTGGTGGCTGCAATATTTAATTGTTGAACTGAGGCAAATAATCGAGCTTGGTTGATTTGATTCAATAGCGGTGATTGTTCTATTTGATCTAATTCAATACATCTATTGCACGGGCTCTTACCTGGAATCACTAGCGGGCCAACTCGCAGAGTTGTTGCATCAAGTGCGCCAATAAATAGGTGTGGCAAGTTAGAACTTAGCAAAGTATTGATTTTGGCTGGGTCTGGAGCGCCAAAGATAATTGTTAAATAACTTGCCGTAGTTGCATTTTTAGAAATTGGAAAGAGTGCAAAGTCGCGAGTGATTTCCGAAATTCGATTTCCTAAGTTCGTTCCTAAATCGGTGATCGCAAATACGCCAGTGCCGAGATCGCTTGCCTCAATATCTCGTTGCAGATTACTTAAAGCAAGAGTTGTTTGAGAGACACCCGATGCCAGCAAAATAGTTAAGAGGGAGATAGCCAAACGATCGTCACCACAAATATCAATAGCGACTTTTTGGCGATCACTTAGCGTTGTAACGCCAGCATCGATAATTCCAGTCTGCCAAGTTATTTGACCAAGTTCGGGAGCAATTCGTTTTTGTAATTGTTGATAAGCAGCATCTTGGCTCTGATCTTGTGAGTGAGTTTTGCGATTGGTTTTCTCAGAGTGAAAACGATCAGCTAGCACGATGGGCTTGGCAACTTGGTCAATTAAGTTGGCGGTGACTAACTCATCGCAGATTTTGTTCACGACTTCAAATGGCGCCCCGGTTCGAATACTGATTTCAAAACAAGTTAGCGAGCCAGTGAAGTTGGCCAAAATGGCAGCAGCCCCCGGATGACTGATTTGAATTCCAGCGCTGCCATGACCGATGAAATGTGCTTGCGGCTTGGTTCCGCTAATGGCGGTGACGATTGCCCCAGTTTTTAGCCGAGGCTTGATTTCAGATATTTCAATTGTTGGATTAGTTGTCATGGGCGCAGAGTGCGCGCATTTTGAATGTGGCTAATGAGCTAAGTGAAATTCTGCGGAAAGTCCTCTGATTTCTTACCCGAAGTTAGCGGCAATAGCCCGCAGAGTCAGATGCGCTCTTGATCAGAGAAATTTGCCGGGCAAAGCAAACGACCCGCAACGATTAACTCGCTGCGGGTCGTTCGGTAAAACTTTTGGTGAAAAAATTACTGAGCTTTGCCAAGGATGCGATTTACCTTGGTGCCACAGACTGGGCAAATGCCCTGTGCCATGCGACGACCAGAGTCAGAAACCTTTACAGTTCCTTCAAAATCACGCTTCTCTTTGCACTTAACGCAGTAAGCGTCACCTTTGTATGTCTCTGCCATGTGAAGCCTCCAATCGACGCGAGCATTTGTCGATGGAATTCGACGAAATTAACTTGCGTGCAGGCTTTACGATACCCCCGCTCACGCTCAAATCGGGGTTTCTGAGCGTACTTTGTGGGAAGTTTTTTAGATGCGCCTAAGCCTTATTTCAGCTCAGGCGGAGCCAGATCGCTTTCGGCCAGCTCGTAACCGTCGAGATAGGCCTGGGCTTTCTCGCCATCGGGGTAGGCGGCCAGAATTCGCTGGAAATCGGCGCCGTGGTCGAAAAAGCGCAGGTGAATCGCTTCATGAAAAAGGACATAGTCCTGAACATAGGCTGGGGCAAAGCGCAGGCGGTCTGAGATTCGGATGCTCCGATCGATGCCGGTGCAAGATCCCCAGCGCTCACGCATCGCTCGCCAATCGATACTGGCGGGGCGTTCTGAGATTTCAGGGGCATAGGCCTCGATTAGCGCCATGGTTCGGGCGATCAGCACGCTTTCTGACGGAGTGCGATCGGCCTCGGCGCTACGAATCCGCTCGACCATCTCCGGAACGATTGATCGCTCATCAGCTTTACTCATTCGGGCCGGAATCGAAACTACTATCTGTCCACCTTGGCGATATGCCGAGATGTTTTTCTTCCGTCGCTTTGAACGAATTACGACGATTTCACCTTGGTCAACCCCAGGCAAAGTTGGTGCAATTTCTAATGAAGTATCAACTACAGGTTTAGTTATTTGCGATTCAGTAATTGAAAATAAATCGATATTTTCAGATGAATTCATGAGCAAAAGGTAGCGTGAAAGTAGTTCATTACAAGGTAAATATTCACTTTGTCAATCTGAGCGTCGTTTGATTCATACTGCAAACTTCGTTAAGTTTTCGCTTACGAAGTCCTCGGATAACAGTTTTATATCTGCAAGGGGAAGGCAGATATTTAACAGCGACCGGGGACTTCGCTTTTTATTTCTGCTGAGTTCTAGCTACTTAGAGTAAACCGCTCAAATCATCTGGCACTTCAACGCTAGCTAAATAAAGCTGCGGATTAAGTAACTCTTCTTGGGTCGGCAAGATGCCAGACCAAATCTTGTCACGAGTTGAGATATCGCTGAGTTCAGAGATAGATCGCCAGAAAGCACTTGCTTCGCGCGCCAATCGAGGGGATACCTCTAGGCCGAGGAGTGAAGAAAATAATTGTTTGGTCGGTGCATTAGTTGCGCGATGACGGCGCAAAGTTTCGCGCAACTTTTCTAGATTTGGTAACCGTTCGCCGGCTGCAGTTGTGACAACTTCATCAACCCAACCATCGATTAGTGCGAGAGCAACCTCGAGTTTCGTTAACGCAGCCTTCTGAGCTTCAGACTCTTCTGGGGTAAATAAACCTTGATTAATTGCGTTCGCAAATGATTCTGGGTTATTTAAATCAATCTCCGCTGAACTCAGAGCCGAAGTAGCTTGATCTTGAATCGCATCCATATCAATAGTTATTCCGCGACCATATTCGATAATGGCTTGGCGCAAATATGAAACTAACCATGGGTTGTTATCAAAGAGTCGGGCAATAGCGGCTTCGCGCAGTGCGTGGAATAAGCGAACTTCAGTGATTGGCACATCGAGATCTTGCGCCCATGTGTTTATATTTTGCGGAATTAGCGCTGGGTGAGCCGGGGTGATTAGCGGCAAACCAACGTCGTGAATGCCAGTAACACTGGCAGAAAGTTGACCAATCGCTTGACCTAGTTGCGTTGCGATAAGTGAGCCAATGAAGCCTTTTAAGAGGCCGCCAATCATGTCCATTGATGCGTGTGCGTTACCAATGCCACCCAAAATGTTTTCGCCATTTGGTCCTTTAAACATGTTTGGATCAACGCCAGCTTCGGCGAGAAATTCTTCATTGAGTGAACCATCGGAATTAAATGCTTGGTCGGCAGCTTCACTCGCTTGCGATAACAAACCAGCTAGCGCATCAGCTAATCCAGCAGCAAGTGGTTCGACTGTTTCTTGCCATCCAGCCAAAGTGGTATCAACCCAATCAGTGCGACTTAAGGCAATTCGACTTTCAGAACTTTGAAGTGCGAAATCTGTTTTATCATCGAGCCATAGTTGTGCCAGATCTAAGGCGGTTTTTATTTCAGCAACATCATTTGCGCCAACTGGTTGTGACCCATGTGCTTGGGTAAATTTTTTCGCCAAATCGCGCACAATCGTTTTTGGCAATGGTTCAGGTTTTGTCGAATTAGAAATTAGCGGATTAATAAATCCGGCTGGGTTAAGACCAAGTTTTTCGAACTGCTCTTTCATTTGGGCCTGCATTGCTTCGAGGGCGGCCGCAAGTTCAGCAGATTTTTCAGCGTCGTCTGAGTTATCGCTGGGTCCAAAACCAAAAGATGTCATTGCTGCCTTTCCAATGTTGCTTAACTCTCACTAATCTAATAAAACTCTTAATAGTCTGACGAAGTAATACTAGTTAAACAACCCAAGTGGGCACTTTCTTCCCGAAACCTCTAGGCTAGGCCTATGTCCAACGCCTTCACCGCCTTAATTTGGTGGCTAATTCCCCTTGCCGGACTTCTTGGCGCGCTGGGTTATGTGCTTTGGGTTAGCAAGTTTCAGGGCAAATTCGAGCAAGAAACAACCCGCTCGGTAACCTCCTTCCAGAAATTCCAAGATTCCTTCCGCGATCAACAGGCACGCGATATTGCGGCAAAAGAAAAGCCAGTCGACCCAACTGCCTAAGCGCATCCCATGAGATTTTCACCGCTACCTCGCTTAGTTAAATACTTTCTATTTCTAATTCTGGTTATATCGCTATTTATTCCGCTGCCATTTGCAATCGTGCTACCTGGCCCAGCCACAGATGTATTAGGCCCAGTTGTTAAAATCCCAACTCGATTCACCGATAAAGTGCCAGCGCCAACTGGCAAATTAATGCTCACAACTGTTTCGATCTCAACACCAGATTCCAAAGTATTGGGGTTCGAAGTTTTAGCACGCTGGATCCAAGCTGATGGCGTAGTGGTACCAAAATCAGTTATTTATGAGCCAAATGTAGATATCGAAAAAGTTAACAAAGAGAGTAAAGCCGAAATGGATGGCTCACAAGACAATGCGATAGCGGCCGCGTTTAATTATTTAAAAATGTACGAGCCAGCTCTTGCGCCATATTTGCGATCGGGCGAATTAAATGGTCGGCTATTGAAATTTGATTTACCAAATACTGGTGGACCAAGTGGTGGTTTAATTTTCGCGCTTGGAATTGTTGAGAAGTTAAATGCTGCCCAACTTGTAAATGGAAGGCTGATTGCAGGAACTGGCACCATTAACAAAAAAGGTGAAGTTGGCCCAATCGGGGGAATCGAAGACAAGTTAATCGGAGCTAAACGAGCTGGCGCGACGCTTTTTATTGCGCCAATTGATAACTGCATCGACATCTCCAATATTCCAAACGGACTGCAGATTGTGGCGGTTTCGACCTTGGCAGAGGCTGTGACTCTGCTGAAAAAGCCTGCTCAGGAGTTGGCAAAGTTGCCCCCACTGAGTGGTTGTTTTAATTAGTTGATGTTTTAGTGCCTAGCGGCTGCTCTAATTAGCGTTCAACCCTCAAATAGCGCAAAATTGGGTTATCCCAACGGGGTAGGTGTTTTAGAAAATGGAGAAATAGATGAGTTCGAATCCGCAATTTGATTTCGCAAAGAGCTTTGGCCGTAAGTCAGGTGGCCGACGTATAAGTCCTCTTTCGATCACTGTCGGAATCTTGGTAGCCGCTGCAATCGCCCTAGTTTCACTTAGTGGATTTTATGCAGATTGGCTTTGGTACAAATCCGTTGATTACACCAGTGTTTGGTCAACAACACTTTTCACCAAGGTTTATCTCTTCATTGGCTTTGGTTTAGTTACCTCTCTATTTGTTCTGCTCAATGTGTTCTTAGCATTCAAGCGCCGCCCGGTATATGTTTCTATGGCAGTCGAGAATGACAACTTAGAACGTTATCGTTCGCAGCTCGAACCACTTCGCAAAGTAGCCTTTGCTGGCGTGGGCTTAGCAGTATTTTATTTTGCTGGCACTGCAGGAACATCGCTCTGGCGCACTTGGTTACTTTTCAAAAATTCAACTGAGTTCGGTGTCAAAGATGTGCAATTTAACTTAGATATTTCTTTCTTTGCCTTCCGCTTACCTTTCTGGCAATCATTAATTTCTTGGGGCTTCTCAGCTTTAATCTTGGCAATTCTGGCTTCAGGTGCTGTGCACTATTTATACGGTGGATTGCGTCCGCAAATGCGCCAAGATCGCACAACTCCATTTGCGCGCGCACAACTTTCTGTTCTGCTTGGACTATTCGTTCTACTTAAGGGTTTGGCATATTGGTTTGATCGTTATGCGCTATCACTAAAAGAGAACAAATTAATAACTGGTCTTACTTATTCAGATGTGAATGCTTTACTACCTGCCAAAGCAATTTTGGCTGGCATTGCTGTTATTTGTTCCTTACTTTTCTTCGCCAATATCTTCCGTAAATCATGGTTCTTGCCTGCATCTGGCACAGCGCTTTTGGTTATCTCTGCGGTATTAATTGCCGGTGTTTATCCAGCAGCAATTCAAACTTTCCAGGTAAAGCCATCTGAATCATCAAAGGAAGCGCCTTATATTCAGCGCAATATTGATGCCACTCGCGCTGCTTATGATCTAAGCGGCGTAGAGATGAAAGATTATGCGGCAACCCTGAAAACATCTTCTGGTCAGCTAGCAAACGATGCTGCGACAATTGCGAATATTCGCTTGATGGATCCAAATGTAATTTCAGCGACTTTCCGCCAATTGCAGCAGATCAAGCCTTACTACGCTTTCCCTGATTCACTCGATGTCGATCGTTACACAGTCAACGGCGTTCAGCGCGATACGGTGGTTGCAGTTCGTGAATTAAATATCGATGGTAATCCAAGCCGTAACTGGATTAACGATCATTTGGTTTACACACACGGTTTTGGTTTTGTCGCCGCTTTCGGAAACACGGTAGACCTAGACGGAAAGCCAAACTTTGCCGTCGGCGATCTACCGCCAACTAAAGGCCTGGGAGATTTCCAACCACGTGTTTATTTTGGTGAGAATGTTCCTGACTATTCAATTATCGGTGGCGTTAAGACTGATTCACCAGTCGAGTTCGACTTTCCAGATGATGCTGCCGCCAATGGACAGAAGAACTACACATACACCGGTACTGGTGGAGTCCCAGTGGGTTCCTTCTTTAACAAGTTAGTTTTTGCAATTAAGTATCAAGAACAGAAGATTTTGCTCTCTAGCTTGATCAATAAAGATTCCAAGATCCTGTACGAGCGCAATCCACGCGAACGAGTTGCTAAAGCTGCCCCATGGTTAACCCTTGATGGCGATCCGTATCCTGCAGTGGTCGATGGCAAGGTACTTTGGATTATCGATGGCTATACAACTAGTGCGGGTTATCCATATGCTCGCAAGACATCACTTTCTGGTTCAACAACTGATGCGCTGACCGCGAATTCAAATTCGATTACAGCGCAAGCTGATACCACCGTTAATTACATTCGTAACTCGGTAAAAGCCACAGTTGATGCCTACGATGGCACTGTTTCACTTTATGCCTGGGACGAAAAAGATCCAGTGCTAAAGACTTGGAGCAAGGCGTACGCAAATACAGTTAAGCCAAAGAGTGCTATGTCTGCGCAACTGCTTGAGCACGTTCGCTACCCAGAAGATATGTTCCGTATTCAACGTGACATTCTTAGTGCGTATCACGTGAAGACAGCTGATGCTTTCTACGGTGGTCAAGACTTCTGGCGTGTGCCTCGTGACCCATCAACCTTTGGTGCAAACGCAGGTAACCAACCTCCTTATTACATGACCCTACAAATGCCAGGTGCCACAAAATCAACCTTCTCGTTGACAACACCTTTCGTGCCACGTGGTGGTCGTGAAAACCTCTCAGCATTTGCCGCTGTAAATTCTGAAGCAGGTCCTAATTACGGAAAGATCACAGTGTTGCAATTACCACGCAGCACAAATATCGCCGGTCCTTCGCAGGTAGCTTCAAACTTCGAAGCTAAACCTGAAGTTGCTAATTCACTTTCGCTATTGCGTCAGGGTGGTTCTGATGTAGTGCTTGGTAACTTGCTTACTTTGCCAGTCGGAAGCGGATTGCTTTATGTGCAACCAGTTTATGTAAGAGCAACTAGCAACGCTGCGGCCTATCCATTGCTGCAGAAAGTTCTAGTTTCCTTCGGTGATCAAATTGGTTATGACGACACACTCAAGGGAGCACTTGATCAAGTATTCGGTGGCAACTCTGGAACTACATCAGCATCGACTCCATCAACTTCAACTTCTACAACAACGCCAAAGAATTCAACAGCGCTTTCAACTGCATTACGTGCAGCCGCTCAAGCGCTTAAGGATTACCAAGCTGCTAATTCCAAAGGTGATTTTGCAGC
>Ga0304730_1002092_pt1 | contig 14544 bp, 12 predicted proteins | sample M_130628_MF_Meta_FD_190474 | JGI IMG/M metagenome (GOLD analysis project Ga0304730, IMG submission 190474) | Freshwater microbial communities from Lake Montjoie, Canada to study carbon cycling - M_130628_MF_MetaG (v2) (version 2) | ecosystem: Environmental > Aquatic > Freshwater > Lake | place...
CAATGGGTTTGCGCCCTATGTACTTGATAAAATCATTAATATGCACAGTCATGAACAGTGTATCGTTGTCTATGAACAGGCCAAACTGGCTTAGGTTAAAATCTATATTCTGTACATTATATAATCCGCGAATTTTGTAAATTTCGCTGTCATACTTTCTATCTCTATTTTCTAAAAATAACAAATCTTGTATAGTTGACACATTGTAAGAATCGATTGTGGGCTGATCCTGGGTTCCGTTAGCGTTCAGCTCTGGACCCATGTATTTGTGTAGATACACGTCGGTACCACCAACTTGAAACATCTCGCTGGCTTGGCGGTCAATGAACTTGAAGTCATTGCCTTTTTCTGGTTTATAAAGAGAAAGTCTTGGCATAGTGATATTTATCGTTAGCTAAATATGTAAGAGGACAAAAAAAATGGAAGATTTACCAGCAACCACACAATCCAACTCAACTGTTGAACGAAACAAAGCGTTTGACTATGTGCGCCTCATGCTAGGCGATGGTATGATTGAGGTTGAACTAGACCCAGCACACTATGAAGCCGCGCTGGATCGTGCGCTAAATCGCTACAGGCAAAAAAGCCCCAATGCTGTGGAAGAAAGTTATTTGTTTCTAGAACTACTACAGGATCAAAATGAATACAGATTACCTGATGAAGTTATCACAGTGCGTGAAGTGTTTCGTAGAGCTATTGGCTCAAGAAGTGGAATTGGTGCAGGCGGTACTTTGTTTGAACCGTTTAACCTAGCCTACACAAACACATACTTGATGTCGGGCAGTTCAATGGGCGGTCTAGCAACATATGACTTGTTTGCTGGCTATCAAAAACTAGTTGGACGTATGTTTGGTAGTTATATTGAATATGCTTGGAAACCAACCAGTCACATTTTAACCATTCTACAACGACCCTTTGCACAGGGCGAACAAATACTGGTAAGAAGTTATAATTATCGTCCAGACTGGGTGTTGTTACAAGACACTTATGCCAAACAATGGTTAAAAGATTACACTCTAGCAGTTTGCAAAACCATGCTGGGAGAAGCACGTTCAAAATTTGCGTCAATTGCTGGCCCAGGACAAGCAATACAGATGAATGGCGGCGATTTAAAAACCAGTGCCAAAGAAGATTTTGAAAGATTAGACAAAGAGCTTGACACTTATGTGGCAGGCGGCACAGGTTACACATTTGTAATTGGCTAAAAATAATTTGACCTTGTAATAAAACTGTTATATAATAGCATATCGTTAGGAGATGCTATGATTATAGGTGTGTGCGGATTTATTGGTTCTGGCAAGGATACTATTGCCGATTATCTAACTAACTTTCATGGTTTTCGTCGAGAAAGTTTTGCCAACAGTTTGAAAGATGCAGTAGCACAGGTGTTTGGCTGGGACCGTACAATGCTAGAAGGTCGTACAACACAAGCCCGTGCGTGGCGCGAACAGGTTGATCCGTGGTGGAGTGAGCGACTAAACATGCCTAATCTTACACCACGCTGGATCTTGCAATATTGGGGAACTGAAGTTTGTCGCAAAGCATTTCACGATGACATCTGGATTGCCAGCTTGGAAAACAAACTACGCAACTCAAAAGACAATATTGTTATCAGTGACTGCCGTTTCCCCAACGAAATTAAATCAATTAAAAATGCAGGTGGAATTGTGATTCGTGTGGTGCGTGGAGCAGAACCTGAATGGTATGACGATGCTGTAAACATGAACGCAGGTGACAGAAACATGAATTATGCTCTTAGCAGTGAACGTATTAAACGTCTTAAGATTCACTCCAGTGAAACTGCTTGGGTTGGCACTGAGTTTGATGCAGTCATGGACAATAATACCACTATTGATGACTTGTTTGCACAGGTTAAAGATCTGGTGTCAGATCCCCTTGACGCCACTTCACACCCTCTTTATGCAGGACTTGAACGCAGTTAGAACAAACTGTTTTTAAATTGGTAGGCCGGCAGTTGTTTAAATCTCCGTCCACATGAAATACTCTAAACACTTCTTTGTGTGGTGACTTAAAACCGCACTTGTCGCACTGGCTTTTTGGACGATATCCCGCACGATACCAACGGGCAATACCGTGTCCTTTGCCGTGTTTTAAACACACATTACACATGCTTCTGTAGTATGTACGGCCGTTTTTACGATAATTTACTGCGGTAGGTCTTACGCCGCATGTACAAAGTGGTCTCATATTGTATTTAATCTCAGCTGGCCTTTTTGAGACCTTTTTGGTAGTGTATATGAGCTATGAAATTCCAAAATGCTATAAATACATATAGGAACATGTACTCATGGAGATAACACAATGGCTCAATTAAGTTCACCAGGCGTAAGCGTAACAGTAGTAGACGAAAGTTTTTATACACCGTCTGCACCGGGCACAGTCCCGCTGATTATTGTAGCGTCACAAGAAAATAAACAAAATGCTGCCGGTACTGGTACCGCAGTGGGAACCTTAAAGGCAAATGCTGGCAAGGTATATTTAATGACAAGTCAAATGGATCTTGGAACTACTTTTGGTATTCCTTACTTCCAAACTGACGCAAGCAACAATCCAGTACACGCTGGCGAAATCAACGAATACGGTCTACAAACCGCATATAGTTTTTTAGGTGTTAGTAATCGTGCTTATGTAGTACGTGCAGATTTAAACACAAAACAATTAGAAGCAGATGCAATTGAGCCAGTTGGCGCTCCTGACAACGGAACAATGTGGTTAGATGTAGCCAACACAAGTTTTGGTATTTTTGAATGGAACAGTTCAAGTGCCACAACTACTGGTGGTCAATCATTTACTAAACAAACCATCACAGTTATTACCGATATTGCACAAACAACTGGTGCAAGTAATTATGCTCCATTACCAAGTATTGGACAAGTAGGTGATTATGTATTAGTATCAGTCACAAACTTGAACAAGTTATGGATGAAGAAATACCTAACAGACACAGCCGCAGGAACATGGGTTGAAGTAGGTAGTTCAGCATGGAAAGCCAGCTGGCCCACAGCGGCTGGTACAGTATTAAGCCCAACAATATCAGCAACTGGTACCAGCTTCACTGGTGTTATTCCAGTAGGCACAACTAGATTGTCAGTTATCAGTGCAGTAACAGGATCACCGGTTGCAGTAGGTCAAGTTATTTCAGGTTCAAACATTCTGGCAAACACACGCATCACTGCTGTGGTCAATCAGGCATTTACTGGATTTATCAGCAACGGAACCAGCGGCGGAACTGGCACGGTATTAACAGCATTGACAGGAACTCCAAGTCTTGGATTAGTATTGTCAGGCGGTTCTATCACTGCTTACACATACATTACCAATCAAACTACCGCAACATTCACAGGTAGTATCACTGGAACAGCATTGACAACATCAGCTCCAACTGGCACCATTGCAATTGGTATGGTAGTGTCGGGTGGCACAGTTTCAGCTGGCACTTACATTGTTTCAGGTTCAGGTTCAAGCTGGGTGGTCAACAACAGTCAAACAGCGGCCAGTGCTTCTCTAACAGGCACAAGTTGGATTGTTAGCACATCGCAATCAGCTGGCACATCAGCTTCTCCAGTGTCAATTACCGGCACGTCGTACACAATTGACGATGCTCCAACAGCTGGTTCGGTAAACACAACAATCACCACAGGTGGTGATACTTTGGTAATCAACAGTACAACTATCAGTGGAACTAACTATGCTAATCTTGCAACAGCAATCAATGATGCGGGCATTGCTGGTGTAACCGCATCTGAGCTAAATGGTTACTTGCAAATTTATTCAACTGGTGTTAATGTTGTTCTTTCAGGAACAGTTCCAGCATTAGTTGGTCTAAGTAACACAACATATCAAGCACCAAAACTACAAATCAGTGCTCACACCAGTGTTCCAACATACAAAACAACAGAAAATGCAGGAACAGCCAACGGTGCTCCAACAGGTTCTATCTGGGTTAAAACAACCAGTGTTAACCAAGGTGCAGACTGGATTATTAAGAAATATAGTTCAGCGGCTAGTTCATGGATTGAACAACCAGTACGTTTATTTGCTAACAATTCTTCAGCATTGGCTGCACTAGATTCAACAGGCGGATTAAAATTAGCGGCAAACACTGTGTATGTAAAATACAATGACGACGAAGGCACAACTCCGTATGCTAATTTTAAAGTATATGGATATGCAGGTGGTGGTCCAACAAGTGTTAAAACTATTGCATTTACTGCATCGTCTCCAGCAAACAACAACTATGCATTTACTTTACAGCAAAGTTTGCCAGGTCAAAGTGCATTAGCGGCAGCTTCGTCAGTAACTTTTGATTTAACAAGTGGACTAACAACTGCTGTATCAAGAGCACAAGCATTTATTGCGGCAATATTGGCAGGAACAAACGGTGATGCAAACGTATCAGCAGTGTTAAACAGTGACAACAGCGTTACTATTTCGCACACTGCTGGCGGCGATATTCACTTTGTAGACGGTGCAAATACTCCACTTGCCACTTTGTTCACAGTAGGCACAACAGCAAACTGGTATGCTGACCAGCCAACAGTCAGCGGAAGATACTTAGCAACTCTATGGCGTTCAATGAACGGAACCAGCGCATTTGCTCCAGCTTCAGCCACTGCTCCAACAACTATTCCAGCTGATGGCACATTGTGGTATAGTAGCGTAATTGACGAAGTTGATCTATTGATTCACGATGGTACCAAGTTTGTTGGCTACTTGAATTACAATCAAAGTTCAGGCGGCGTTGGCTACGGTGCAGATCGTACAGACCCAGCAGGCCCAACAGTTTCAGCCACTGCTCCAACTACACAAAGCGATGGCACAGCCCTTGCACACGGTGATATTTGGGTTAGTACTGCTGACTTTGACAATTATCCATATATTTACAAATTTAACTTTTTGACTAAGAAATGGGTACTAGTTGACAATGCAGATCAAACTACAGAAAATGGTGTTGTGTTTGCCGATGTACGTTGGACTTCAGCAGGCGGAAATCAATCAACACCAGGCAAAGGTACTCCATCAAGCATCAGCACACTATTATCAAGCGACTTTGTTGATCCAGATTCCCCAGATCCAGCTCTATATCCAAAAGGAATATTGCTATGGAATCTACGTCGTTCAGGTAACAACGTAGTAAAATTTGTAAAAGATTATATCGATGTTACTGAGCGTAATACACGTTTTGGCGCAGGCGCAGGCGACGCAATGACTTACTACTATCCGCATCGTTGGGTAAGCCAAGCTCCTAACCAGTTAGATGGTTCAGGAACATTTGGACGTAAATCACAACGCTCAGTTGTATTAAATGCATTGAATGAGTTAATCAACAGCAACCAACAAATTCGTGACGAAGACAGCAGACAGTTTAACTTGTTAGCTTGCCCAGGTTATTTAGAAACACTAAGCACATTGATTGACTTGAACACAAGCCGTGGTGAAACAGCATTTATTGTTGCAGATACTCCAGCACGTTTAACACCAGATGCAACTTCATTGAGCAATTGGGGACAAAACGTTGACGGTGCGGCAGTTGACGGCGAAACAGGTTTAATTGCCACAAATTCTTATGCGGCAGTTTATTATCCATGGGGTTTCACTACTGACTTGACTGGCAACAACATTGTTGTTCCTCCAAGTCACATTATGTTACGTACAATTGCTCTAAGCGATAACGTTTCTTATCCATGGTTTGCACCAGCTGGTGTACGTCGTGGCGGAGTTACAAACGCTAGTTCAGTTGGATATGTTGATCCTATTACTGGTGAGTTTAACACTGTTGCATTGAACACTGGACAACGTGATACACTAGCAGGGGTACACGTAAATCCAATTACGTACATTGCAGGAACAGGTTTAGTAGCTTACGGACAAAAAACACGTCAGCTAATTGCTAGTAGTTTAGATCGTATTAACGTAGCACGTTTAGTAATTTACTTACGTTATCAACTAAATCAAATAGCAAAACCATATGTATTTGAACCAAACGATACGCAAACACGTAACGAGATCAAGAATCAAATCGAAGCTATGCTACTTGAGTTAACAGGCCAACGTGCTTTGTATGACTACATTGTGGTATGCGATACAAGCAATAACACACCATCAAGAATCGATGCTAACGAACTACACGTTGATATCGCAATTGAACCAGTCAAAGCAGTTGAATTTATTTACATTCCATTGCGTTTAGAGAATACTGGCGGCGTTAAGGCGTTAGGTTAATAATCAGGAGAACATAAATGGCAATCGCGGCACTATCAAATTTTACAGTACCATTAGCATCAGACCAGAGCGCAGGCTCACAGGGTATGTTGATGCCAAAATTACAATATCGCTTTAGGGTGAACTTTGAAAACTTTGGCGTTAGCGGATCCACTACTGAGATGACCAAGCAAGTTGAAGATGCGGCCCGTCCAACAGTTGAACACGAAGACCAAGTTATTGATATCTACAACAGCAAAATTCACTTTGCTGGCAAGGTAAAATGGGGAACCATTGCAATTACCATGCGCGATGATGTAACTGGTCAAGTTAGCAAGTTGGTTGGCGAACAAATGCAAAGACAGTTTGACTACTTTGAACAAAGTTCAGCGGCAAGTGCTGGAGACTACAAGTTTACATTACGTATTGAAATGTTAGACGGTGGCAACGGCACAAGCACTCCTACAGTTTTAGAAACATGGGAATGCTATGGTTGTTATGTGCAGAAGGTTGAATACGGCACATTAGCATACAAAACTAACGATCCAGTAAAGATCAAATTGACAATTACCATTGACAATGCTGTTCAGACAGTTGGCGGATCTTTAGGTTCACCAACAAACAAGACCAAGCACCCAGGCGGAACAAACGCTTTAGGCGCTTAATTAGAAAAGCCCTTTTTGGGCTTTTTTAACGGCTGATCATTATATACGTAGTTTATCATATCGATAAATATTGTTATGGCATTCACATCTAATAGAAACTTAACTGTTGACAACAGTACCCAAGTCACGTTACGAGATTGGCAACACGCGGCCAAGATGTTTAATGTTGACCAATTTAGACTGGCACCCAAGCAGAATTTCCTGTTTCATGTGTCGTTTGGTATAAATGTTTCTGCTCTTAAAAACGCCAACATAGTACAGCGTTACGGCAATGAAATTAACATGTTAGTCAAAGCCGTTAGCTTACCTAGCTTTACTGTGCAAACAGAAATCTTAAATCAATATAATAGAAAAAAAGTAGTGCAGTATCAACACAAACCTGGCGAAGTTGATATCAAATTTCACGACGACAACATGGGGTTAATCAATCAACTATGGCAAAATTATTACAGTTACTACTATGCAGACAGCACTAGCGCAAAGTCCGGCGGTGCTTATAGTAGGAATGCAACCCGCAGTAGTAATTTTATCACAACACCTTACGGATTAGACAACAACAGCGTAGCACCATTTTTTAATTATATAAAAGTTTATCAAATGGCTCGACACGAATATGTTTGTTACCAACTGATCAATCCGTTAATTACCAGTTGGAATCATAACAAATTGGATTACTCTGACAGCAAGACTCGCGAATTTGATATGAAGTTGTTGTACGAAGCTGTCAACTACAGTGTTGGACAAGTGGAAGCAGGCACTCCGGAAGGATTTGGCGTCGAGCACTACGACCTTATGGCCAGTCAGTTAGTAGGAGTTAATCCAGATCCTACTCTCATCAGTCCTAGCTTTGTACAGGCACTAGACATTGAAACTATTGCACCTGGAATTCTTAACAATGCTATTAATACTGTTAACGGTTACCAGAACACTAAAAGTCCGCAAACACAAACAGGTAATCCTAATTTATCAACAACTACTACACAACAAACAACAGGCGGAGTTAATGGAGTGGCATTTCCAACACCAGCTCCAACTAATGCTGTTGTGGCTAAATCAGTTCAGGTATAAAACATGCAAAGTAACTTACCGTTAGATCAATTAAACAACGCAATAACTGTTAAAGAATTCTTTGACAATTATTTTGTACAACCTGTGAGTTTTCCAGCAGGAGAAATAGATGCGTCAGTTGGATTCTTTGTCAAGCGAGGATTCGACCAGTCCAGTGCAAAAAGCACAGCCATTGTGTTGTTAAATCAAGCAAGAGTTGAAAATGTTAGTGTGTTTAAATTAATAGACTCTTTGAAATCTTTAACAGATGTACAGCTAAGTCAAGTAGTGGCTCAGGTATTAAACGGCTACCGAGAAAAAACCAGCTTGTTGGGTTATAGGATTACGCCCGTAGTTAATAATTACGAATCTCGTAACATTTTAGTATAAAATGGCTAAATTTGCTCGTGGTAAATTCACAATGCGCCATCCTGAAAAATATGTTGGGACCAAAGTTCCAACATACAGAAGCAGTTGGGAGTGGAGTTTTATGAACTTTTGCGACAACAACCCAGCAATACAAAAGTGGGCCAGCGAAGCAATACAAATTCCTTATAAAGATCCGTTAACTAACCGACAAACCGTGTATGTACCTGATTTTTTCATCCAATACTTGGACAAAAAGAATAGACTGTTAGTAGAGCTGATTGAAATTAAACCAGCTAGTCAGACCATACTAGAACGTGTGGGCAAAAACAAATACAATCAATCACAGTATGTTAAGAATCAAGCCAAGTGGAGTGCGGCCAACATGTGGTGCAAGCAACAGGGCATAAAATTTAGAATTCTTAACGAAAATGATATATTCAGCCAGACATAGGCATAAGTATCTGTATGACTAAAAAACTTGAAGAAATACTCAACTTGCCCGAAAGCAAGAAAATTGTCAAGGACGAAGAAAAGAAAGCTATCAAAGCAGAGATTGCTCAGCCGTTCCTGAGAGACATGTCTGAATTTGATAAAATTGCATCCGCACTACCTGCGGTCAAAGGCTTGGGCGATATAGCAGATGGCGAACTGGATGCACTGGCGCAAAAAGCTACTGATGCATATGACGACATTATGGATCTTGGTATGAACGTAGAAGCACGTTACAGTGCTAGAATGTTTGAAGTTGCGGCAAGTATGCTGGGCCATGCTATCAGTGCTAAATCAGCAAAACTTGATAAAAAGTTAAAAATGGTTGAATTACAGCTGAAAAAGCACAAATTAGACCAAGACGCAAACTCAGCTGACGAGGGTGTAACGTTACAAGGTGACGGAGTTATTATCACAGACCGTAATAGTCTAATAGAAAAACTCCGCAATATGAAATAAATACACTACTAGGATCATAATATGAAATCATTCAAAGAATACTTAACTGAAAGCAAAAAAGTTTACGAATTCAAAGTAAAAATTGCTGGAGACTGCCCTAAAGATTGTACAGAAAAAATCAAGTTGGCATTGTCACAATATCAGTTGGAATCATGCAGTGGCGGCAAACGCACACCAATACAAGAACGTCAAGTGGACTTTCCCGAACATGCCAATGTTAATGTAACAGTATTTGAAGTGTGTACTTGTTACCCAGCAACCAGCTTGCAAATTAAAAATTCCATTGCTGAAACATTAAGAATGTCGGGTGCATTGATCAAAGTTAGAAATGCCATGGAAGAAAGAGAACTGGCCATTAACAATGCCAATGCTGTTAAGAGTGGTAAAAGTGTTCTAGAAGCAGATTACGAAAAAGAAGACAATCAAAAATTAGTGGGCGACAAGCACACTATGAGTTTGTTAAAAGAATTAGGAAAAAGCAAAAGTGTTGGAGAACAGAAAAAAGGAATAAATGATACCATTCTTGCTAAGTCTGTACCAACTGAAAAGTTAAAAGATAAACCAGTAAAACAAAATAACACAAGTGCAGTTGGAAGCAGGAAAGTAAAATTACCAACAGCCAAAGGACTATGATATGAATTTTGAACAATTAATGCAAAAAATGAAAGACATCGACGAAGGACAATCACTACCGATCGCCCCAACTAAAGATGACCAACCAGGTGTTGACGAATGTGGAATGATGCCTATGCCTTCCATGCCACCCAAGCAACAAGACAATGTTGACATGAATGTAACAATGCATGGCACAGGCCCCGGTGGCATCAAGGATCTAATGCAAATTCTTCGAAACATTGAATCTGGTGATAATTCAGATCCACACTCACACAGTGTTGACGCATTGTTTGGTGGACCAAAGTTAGGTGGAGAGTTGGACATTGTGGTCGACGACGGTTATGAAAATTCTCCAGAAGGTGCAAGCGGTCCAGAAGTGTTTGGCATTGATGCAGTGACCCAAACAGGTGATGACATGCACAGCAAAGGTGAAGAGCGTCCAAAAGTCAATGGTGGCGGCAATCCAATGCAAGAAGCACTGTTATCTCGCTTGGCACAACTGTATGACGAGATTAAAGAAGCTAAAGAAGATAAATTTGATGCACTAAAACATGTTAAGAATCCTACGAAAGGTGAAAAGGCCGCTGCCAAGGATGTTAAACGTGGTAGTTATAAAGATCGTGCTGATATGTTAAAATCAGCAGAAGCTGATGGCAGATTGAAAGACTAATTCGTCGCAGTTAGCACTCTGTTCAACAGTGCCAAATAGACTCTCCGGAGTCTATTTTTTTGATTAAATAAACATATGGCAAAATCACTAGACGGCGTCTTAACCAAGAAGGCGCACACCAAAGAAAGATTCACGGAACAGCAAGTACAAGACTTGTTGTTGTGTGCTGACCCTCAAAAAGGTTACTTGCATTTTGCCAAGAACTTTTTTTATATACAACATCCTGTTAAAGGAAAATTGTTATTTGAACCTTACGAGTATCAAGAACGATTATTAGAAAGTTATCATGATTTTCGATTCAACATCAACATGCTACCACGTCAAAGTGGTAAGACAACATGTGCATCAGCGTACTTGCTGTGGTATGCAATGTTTCATCCAGATCAAACTATTCTAGTGGCCGCACACAAATACACAGGCTCACAAGAAATTATGCAACGTATCCGTTATGGATATGAACTATGTGATGATAGCATACGTTGCGGAGTAGTAAGTTATAACAAAGGGAGTATAGATTTTGATAACGGATCAAGAATTGTTTCAGCTACTACTACTGGTAACACCGGTCGTGGTATGTCCATATCCTTACTATATTGTGATGAGTTTGCTTTCGTACAGCCAAATATCGCCACTGAGTTTTGGACTTCAATATCCCCGACACTAGCAACTGGTGGTCGAGCAATTATCACATCAACGCCCAACAGTGACGAAGATGAATTTGCTATAATCTGGAAAGAAAGTCAAAATCAATTTGACGAATACGGCGATGAACGCAATGACGGATTAGGACTCAACGGCTTTCACGGATTCCGTGCAGAGTGGCATGAACATCCAGATCGTGACGATGAATGGAAACGAGTTGAAATGGGTCGCATTGGCGAAGAACGTTTCCGTCGTGAATACGGTTGCGAATTTTTGGTCTATGATGAAACACTGATCAACAGTCTTAAACTGGCAGAACTGGTAGGCAAAGAACCCATAGAAAAAATGGGTCAAGTGCGCTGGTACAAAAAGCCAACTCCTGGAAATGTGTACATTGCCGCAATGGATCCTAGTTTAGGCACTGGCGGTGACTATGGAGCCATTGAAGTATTTGAAGTTCCTAGTTTTATACAAGTAGCAGAATGGCAACACAACGTCACTCCTATTCAAGGACAAGTTAAGATATTTAGAGACATTTTAAAACACATTCAAGATGAACTGGGCGATGACAGTATCAATCAAATTTACTGGAGTGTGGAAAATAACACTGTGGGAGAAAGTGCTCTAGTTGTTATTGACAACTTGGGAGAAGAAACTTTTCCTGGATTGTTTTTAAGCGAACCGTTACGCAAAGGACATGTTAAAAAGTTCCGTAAAGGGTTTAATACCACGTTTGGTAATAAAATTTCTGCATGTTCTAAAGTAAAGTTCATGATTGAAGAAGGAAAAATGACGCTAAACAGCCGTAGTTTAATCAGCGAACTAAAGACTTATATTGCGGCAGGAACAAGTTTTAAAGCAAAAGTGGGCGAACACGATGACTTGGTATCTGCGCTATTGCTGATTATTCGCATGAGTACGCTGTTGGCAGAATGGGATCCAGCGGTGTTTGAACACATAAAAGTTACCAGCGATTGGGAAACTGATGAGAATTGGGAACCACCCTTGCCTATATTCATATCGTCGGGTATAGGATAAATACAACATGAACACAAATTTAGATAAAATTGCCCTTGATTTATACGGAAAAATATCAACACGATTTACTGACATTAAAATTGGTGATGAAAATGCTGAAGTATTAAGCAAAAAATCAGATATTCCTAAAGCACGATTCTTTGAATTTGATTACATAGAACACGATGACAAGTTGGGATCTATATCTGTTACCCTAGATGAAGATGACGGTGTTATTGTGCAAGTCAGCGGAGAGTTGGCTGACAGTAATCACACTGGTGCTTTTAAATTTATACGCAGTTTTAGACAATTTGCCAAAGATAGATTATTAAATTTTGACGTACAGAATACCGGAAAGGACAATCTAGACAAACGAGATTATCAATTTAAAGCAAAACCCAAGGAACAACCGATGGAACCTATTATGGAAAATAAACTTTTTGGTACAGCTAGAATAAGCTACCAAGATTTAGGCGAAGCCAAGATTATCATCAAACATAATCAACCTGTTAACACAGAATTGGCCGCTGGACGCACCATGCACATTGAAAGCATTTATGTTGAAAATGCACAAGGTGAACGTTTTAAATATCCTGTGAAACATTTGAATGGTGCTCGTGCGCTGGCCGAACATCTCAAGCACGGCGGCTATCCATGGGACAGTATTGGTAAACACATTACTGGACTGAGCGAAGAACTTGCCAACTTGCGTAAATTTAAAAATTATGTAGGGCGTAATGAAGCATTGTCAGAAGCAATGGGCGACATCACTGACAAAGTATTTGAACGTATTGAAGCAGTTAAAAAAGAAGTACATAACCTACAACGTCCTGCTTACTACGAACAGTTTGCTGAGTCTTTTGAAGATCAAGAAGATCAAATGATTCCAGAAGATATCATGAGTGACTGGATTGATCGACTAACAATCCGCACATTCAACGAAGAATTAAAAACAGCATTTCCATACATCTTTAAACTGGTAAGTGAAACAGATATTCCAGTTAAAGAATTATCAGCTGAAGATATTTTATCAGAACGTGTTACACCAGAATGGATGGCCAGAGTAGAAAAAGCCAAAGAATTATTAGCTCGAGGCATGACTCCTGAGCAGGTTGCTAAACAAATGGGTGTTAACGGTCCTAACAGCGGTATGACAGGACCAATGGGCGGAGACTGGGGGCCAATTAACTATGCCCAAGAATTATTAAAAAAACCCAAGCCAACATTTGAATCTCCAGAGGATCAATTTGAATCATTCATGGACGGCATTATGAATGAAGACGAAGACGATACATTATTCAGTCCTGACAAGCAAGTACAACAACGAGCAATTGACAAGTTAAATGATTTGTTAGACACTGAATTACAAGGCGGACCCGATGCAGTTAATGCTATTGGCAGTTTAAAAGGCATCATTGATGATCCAGAATTTTTACAAAGTTTAGATGACATAGATGCTGAGTTAGATATTCGTCCGTTGATTCAACAGTATGTACAACAACGTGATCCAGAGGTAGCAATACGTCTTAAATTTGACGGAGAAGATCAAATAGGTGGACAAGATTTACCCGAGCCACCAGCAGGCGCTGAAGCTCCTCCACCAGAGGCCGCGCCGGCACCGGCAGCACCAGCGGCTCCACAAGCACCCGCACCAGTAGCACCTCCGGTGGCAGAAGACCGCGATGAAGATCCTCCGTTTGATGGTCCTTACACAAAGTCCAAAGGCACAATTACTGACAAGAGCGGTGCAAGGCACACTGGACGTAGTCAAGCACGTCACTTGGCACGTCAGGGATTAATCAAAGCAATTCACACTGCTAAAGATCACGGCGCAAAGTTAGACACTACTTTAGACTTTGGTCATAAAACAATGACACTGCATGATTGCATTGAAGAGTGTGGAATGAGTCCAACAGATTTTGGTTTTGACACCGATGATAATGCCAGTGGTACGCACGAAATGCTAAAAAGTGTTGCAGGTTTTTGGAACTCAGAAGAAAAGAATTTCACCATTGGTGGCACACGTGCCAAGACCAAAGTTGTCAAAGACTTTAAAAATGGCGAGTTCAAAAACGCCAGCGAAGATGATTTGGCCAAAGTTTTAAAACTGATTGATAAAATGGATCCCAGCGGCAATGAGCACAATCAGATCATGCGTTTGTCAGGAGTCAGTCAAACTATTGACGAAGATCCAACAGGTGATCATTTTGCCAGTATCATGCAACAGTTCCAAAAAGGAAATCCTAACGTGAACATTGACCAGTTGTTCAGTCAGTGGAAACAACAAAACCCAGGCGCAAAAGTTTCGCAATCTAACACTAGCTCAGGCAATATTGATGGTAAATCCGC
>Ga0304730_1002093_pt1 | contig 14540 bp, 22 predicted proteins | sample M_130628_MF_Meta_FD_190474 | JGI IMG/M metagenome (GOLD analysis project Ga0304730, IMG submission 190474) | Freshwater microbial communities from Lake Montjoie, Canada to study carbon cycling - M_130628_MF_MetaG (v2) (version 2) | ecosystem: Environmental > Aquatic > Freshwater > Lake | place...
CGTGTTAAATGTGAACGGAATGATTCGCGTCTTCTTGGTGCTGTCTTTGACTTCTCGCACAAACTTGGTGCCAGCGCGGTTCTGGGCAGGGCCTTGTGGCAACGCAACAAAGTTAAGCATCTTTGCCGCACCAGTCTGAAACTTCTGATCGTCGATTCGACCAAACATTTCTGGCGACAACTCGCCACCCGCAAATGATCGGTTGAATGTTCGGGTTGTTGGCATTATTTAGCGCCCGCTCGTCCAAGGAACAACATGTTCTGGCTTGATGTTGCGCTGATTACTGTCAGATGCTTTCGCAGTTTGCAAGTATCCAGCCATCATTTGAATGCATCGCTTTGATTCCGCTGATCCAGCGTCACCCTTAATGAGCGGCCCTGCCAACATGCTTGCAAGGTGCCAACTCAAAGTCAGTACGAACAAAGCATCAAACTTGGTCGAATCTGTAATTAAAGCCTGGTATCGCAACAAGGCGGCTTCTTGGTTGGTTCGGATTATCTTGTTGCCAAGCGTGTCAATTTCGACGCCGTACGGCTGCGGCGTGTACGAGCCAGCAACAACAACAGGTGGAAAGTAAGGCGTGTCAGTCGGAATCAATCGACCAGCGTAGTCATCGTTGGCGTCATCAGCCAACACGGACACGACCGTTTGACAATCAGATGGCATTGCGTACGAGTAGTCCCAAGTAGTGACTGTGTTTGTTAATTCAGCCAACGCAATACGCTTGGACGCAAAGTTCCAAGGATGCAGTTGAAGCAGCGTGTCCCGCGCTATGGCGTAGAACCGCTTGCAGTGTTCGGCTTGAGCAGATCCTTCTGGTGGATCAATGCTGGAGACTGTTGCGTCATCGCCTAAGTGCGCGAGCGCGAGATTACAGATGTCTATTACTGAAGCCAAATTCAGCCACCTTTCTTCAAATATTCAATTGCGCGACAAAGAAAAAGTTGATTGTCTTTAAAACAACCCAACGCAGTATTGCACAAAGTACAAAGCAAACCACGAATTCGACCAGTTGTGTGACAATGATCTACTGAAAAAACAGGGCCAGCATCTCCGCATCTTCCACCTGGCGTATTAGTTCCACAAATTGCACACATACCACCTTGCGATTCAAGTATTGATTCATATCCAACCATAGTAAGTCCATACTTTACTTTTATTCTTGATCGGCGCTGAATTTTAGCAGAGTTGGATGGATTCAATTTATTTTTTGCCCTTTGCATAACTGATTCGCATAATTTGCATGGAGAGCGAACTCCACCACGCGCTTTACCGTGAGGGCCGAAATCAGAGCGTGGTTTAAACACACCACATTTCGTGCATTTCTTTGGGTCTTTCCCAACATAGCCCATTGCGAGATCTCCTGATAAGAAACGAGGAGAGCAGGGGTCAACTGCTCCCCTCGCTTTGGGGCAACTTTGTAACTAGCGAGTCATTTCAACCCAAGTCTTCAGCATTGCGTTTCGCCTTTGGTGACTTTTGTTTCACCGCTGGTTCATCCGCCATTCCATCATCAGCCGCTCCGACAAGAACAACATTTGAATTTGGAACTCCGTTGTATTCAAAGACATCGCCTTCTTGACGAAGAGCATTATCGATGAAACATACAGTCTTTGCTTTAACTTGTGCCATAAATAACTCCTTAAATTAAGTGATTGAGAAACCAGAAGTATAAAACTTCTTACCGTCTGAGATATCGGTAACGATATCGCAAGTAACTTTGAGAGCACCGACAGTACCAGTCACATCGTAATTGGCGCCAAGATAACGCTTGCCAAGTGATGCAATGACTGGTGGGAGACGCAGAATGATCTGTGTTCCCAAACCATTCGTTGAAGTAGCAGCAGTCAATGCTGTTCCAACATACGCGCCACTTGATACAAGTGTCGTCACAGATGTAGCCAGGGCTGCATCTGTGTCAACAATTGCGGAGAAAACAACGGTTCCTGCACCAGTACCAGTGGTCGTAACGGTGAACACCATAAAAATGTCTTCACCTTCGCCGATTTCGCGAGCGACTAAAAGATCAATAGTGTTGGTGGAAACAACATCAGCAGTAATTGCTCCCTGAGCATCAGAGAGACGAAGATAAGAATCAGTAATCATTTTGTTTGTCCTTTCTTAGAGACTTGAATTAGGCAACAACGGCTTCTGTGTTGAGCAAGGCGTCAACCTTGCGAAGTGGAACTCCAAGGAAACTCAGCCAACTATGTGGTTGACCAAATTGTGACAGACCTTCATTAACCTTGAGAACATACTGGGTTCGATCCAATGCTTGGATAGAAAGACCAGAATGAACTGTTCGGTTCATGTAGAACGCACAGCGACCCATTGCCATGTTTGGAATGCGATACAAAGCGCGAGCCATCAACTTCACAATGTTTGTTCCTACTGCTGTTGTTTGAGTTGAAGTACCAGCAAGAAGATGGGTTGTGTTGATATTGCAAATACGAACAACATAACGCCAGTCTTTCACAACAAGACCGTTCTTCCATTGGTAACGAGTCGCATACGCTTGCATACGGCCGTCAGTGTTGAACACAGTTTGCTCGCCAAGATCCTCATGGATCAGACCAGCCTTGGAACCCTTAGGGAATGGGCAATACACGGTATTGTCACCCCAGCAAACCAAGTAAACGCTTGTGTTTACTGCGGCATCTGCACCACCAGCAGTAATAACATTTACTGCATTTCCACCAGACAAGGAGGAATAACGCGAAGCAAGACCTAAGTATTGCTTTGGATCATATTGTGGGTTGCCATAGAACATCGTGGTTGCTTGGGTTTGATTCATCGCTTCCAAGAACGCGGTGTCTTCTGACAAACGGAACTGAGCCGTGTTGCCATTCAACATTGCAAGATCCTTGTCAACTTCTGAACGCGCTTCCAACATGCCACATGCCTCGTCAACTTGTGCAGTCGTTGACTTGGTGCTTGGAATGCCTTGGTTCAGTGCGCGCCAGTAAACGGTTGGCAATCCTGTTCGGATTACAACACGATCACCAGTTGGCAAGTTGCCTTCCTTGAAGACAGCGTCATCAAGAATTTCGTTGGTTTGCGACAGAAGTTCTGCGACAACAGGAACGCGACCATCTGGGTCTGTTCGTTTCGCCCAATCAGCCAAAGTGAGATTTGTAGTTGCGAGAGTAGCCATGATTTAGTGTCCTTTTGTTAGAGTTACTGTTTGGAGTACAACATCGATGCTTGCGAAGCGAAGTCGCGTGGCTGACCCTTTGCAGAGCCAGCGCCGTTCGTTGCGCCTACGAAAGTATCTTCGCTGATGGATTTACCTGCCCTAAAGAAAAACCTGATTACTTCAGGATGATTCCCTAGACCAGACTGGTTTAGTAGCGTTTTCAGTTCAGGCGTACCAAATGCGTCGAGTGCCTTCTTTGCGGTTGACATGTTCACATCAATGGCATCGCCACCGAATTCCTTGTCAACTTTGGAAGAGTCAATCCAGCCTTTGCGGATCGCTTCAAGTTCAGCCATTTGTCGTTCAACCATCTTTGGCCCGACTCGATCCAATACCTTCTGAGCGGACTCCTGGGTCAGATTCAATTCCTTGGCTACTTCCGAGAATGTGTTGATCACCTCGTTGTCGAAGTTACGGCCTTCAGGCGCCTTAAATTCGTACTTTTCAGGAGCGCCATCTTTGACCTCTTCGGTCTTGGTGGCTTCCTTAGTGTCGCCATCGGTACTGCCAACAGTGGTCGCATCCGCGACTTGCTGGTTCTTTCCAGTCTCCGTGCTAGTGACATCTGCTTTCGCAGATTCTTGTGTGATGACAGCGGCTTCGTTAGTTGTTGTCGGCGCTTCGGTCATCATTGATTCTTGAGTCATTCTGTTCCTTCAGCATTATTGGGTAGAGTTCTGGTGCTACCGCATGAATCATGTTCAGCATTCTCAATCCACTGTTTCGTGTGCCTTCGTTGAACGCCATTTGCATGGTGTTGTGGTCGAACGACAAACGAAACACGCCAGCCTGATCCAAGAGCCGCCACAGAATTCTGCGGCCGCGCTTGTTTCCCATCATCCACTTCAAATCCGTTTCCTCGTTCTCTTTGGTCAGTTTGGCGCGCAGTTCTTTGTCTGCCTTGTCGCGTTCCTGACCTTTGAGATCGAGCGGATCGTAATTCGTCACATCAGAACTTTATCAATGTCAAAATTGATATGGGTACCGTCAATGTGCAAACAAGTCATATGACTCCAATGTTATTACTTCATTCGCCACCGCAGCCATAGCGGTGATGGCGAATGTTTGAGCCGCTGAATAATCAACCGTCAATGTCGCCAGCGCGCCTGTTGAATATCCATGACCAACAGAAGCAGCCGCTGTAGATACCAATGTCGTTGGCGTTCGTGCGTATGCAATTTTGTTGGCGTACAAACTTCCATAACTTGAACCAACGGCTCCAGTATTTAGGAATGTTTGACCACCGTAAGTCATGGTAATTGTCTTGTTATTGGCGCTGGCTGTGAAAGAGAACAACGAGAACATTTCAAGAGCGCCTGTGTAAGAGATCTCGCGACCAGCAATTGAAAATGACGCAAGAGTTACGGTGGTTGTGGCAACGGCTACGGTTGGGACACCGTAATACACAAATGCCGTGTGAACACCGCTTTGCGTACCAGTTGTATCAATCACAGTTCCACTAGATGATGCAGACACGGTGAATGTGTTGGCATCAATAACAGTCTTGACATAGTAGGTTGTGCTTGCACTTAATCCTGTTGGAAGAGCGCCAGTAGTGGTAATACGAATAGTGTCGTTGGCAACACGGCCGTGTCCTGTCCATGTGATTACGCCAGGCGTGGCAATTGAAATTGTCACAGTTGCAGACAAGTATGCATAGTCAATATCAATGTACAAACCAGTGGTATCCGTTGATGCGACTGTGCAGTTGTATAGACCGCTGACTCCAATACCACTAGCCCACGACACATAGACATTCTTATTGGTTGCAACCGCAGTTGTCAAACCGTGCGCGCCAGCGCTTGTGAGGCGAACCTTGGCAGCAGACGCTCCCGCTCCCATAGTTAAAGTGACAAATGTGGATGCTGCCTCAACCAAAGTCACGGCCGTTGTGGATTGATATTCTTTGAAAATGAAACGAGAATCTGTTCCGTTTGGGTTCTTTACGCCAACGATGTTTCCTGTTGTGTCATCGTAGAGAAGTGGTGAACCGCCAAATTTTTGTGTGAGTGCCATTGAATTGTTCCTTTGTTAGATTTAATAAATAGCGACAAGATTTGCGACAGCGCCAGCAACTGCGCTTACATTTGTGCAACGAATTGGAACAATTGTTCCGCTTGCAGGATTTGAAAATACAACTGAATCTGCATTTGACATAGTCACAGTCATGCTTGTTCCACCAGTTCCAACATAGATTGCGCGACAAAGTGGGAACGGAGTAGCCACAACAATTGCGGCTGCGTAGTCGTACGAATTAGGTGTGCTTGCAAGTGATAATGATGTTGGTATTGCCATGATTTATTCCTTATTGTGGGCCGTATAAAACGGATGAGAAGTTGTTGTTCTGTTCGACTTTGCTGATTTCCATGTCAGTGATTTGAAGTTCAATGCATGTTTCTTTGCCCATCATCAATTCTGTTTCCTCGTTGGATTTGACCACAGCCTTGGCGGTGATCATCATTACGGTGCCAATCCTTGGCATGACGCTGATACCCAACTTCGCAAGTTGATCAGATTCAATTTCAATGCACAATTCTTCTGGATACTTAGAATCATTCATTTCCATTTGACCAGGCATTGCTGGCTCTATTTTCATACTGATCATTGGCATTGTTTATTCCTTAGACTTGACTTGGTGAAGGGTTTGAATACCCACTGAACTGGTTCATTACATCCATCAAAGCGTTCTGCTGTCCGCCACCAGTTGGTGACTGAGCAAGATTCTTTGCGGTAGACGATTGTTGTTGCATCATCGCAGCCTGTTCCTTAGCGGCCATTGCCTTGTTGCGAGCATCGCGGATCAGGGCGACTTGCTTTCCAGCGACTACCAAATTTGGATCGACGCCAAGCATGTCGCTATACGATTCTGCCCATTGATCTGCATCGAACTTGTCCAACACATCTGGCTTCATCCGCGCAATGGCGCCTAAATTACCAACAAATCGGTCAACGCTGTTGGTTCCAATTGCGCGCTGTGCTTGCGCCAGCATGGACACGAACTCGACGCTCAAGTCCATTCCTTGCAGTTCTGGTGGCGCTGGGGGAATTATATTTGCCTTGACCATGTTCTCGAATGTGATGTCAATCAACGGATCAAGTAGTTCGTTGTGGAGACGCTCTAGTACTGGGCCGAGCATCAGCAACTTCTCTTCATGGCGTTCTGCGACTTCGGTCGCCGTCATGCGAGTGTCTGTAGCGTTTGCCAGCATTAGAAACAGGTCTGCATAGAACGCACCGCGTACGCGCTCGCGCACATCCTGTATGTCACCCAGCAAGTGTTGCAAATTGAGGTTGACCTCAAACGCTGTCTTGATTCCCTGACTGCCACCATCAACAAACGAAATCCCGCCAGGAAGCGTCTCCACATCTCGATTCTTCATGCTCGTTGGAACTTGAAGCGGTGGCTTGGTTTGGTAGTCAATGCATTGCGCTTTGCGGAGTTGTTCGTGTTGCAGTTGCTTAATGTCGCCGAGCGCTTCCATGCCTGGCGAGTTGCCGTAGATGTCGCCTCCGCTCACGCTCCAGCGCGGAACCACAGCAGGAAACTTGTTAAATCCGCCCTCTCGCAAGAACTTGCCTTGGTCGCCACCGACCTCAAAGTAGCAAGACTTGTACGGCATGTTCTTGCTGTCCTTCTTGGTCGTGTCGCGGTCTGTGCGCGGCTCAATTGCGTGGATGATGGGTATCCACTGGTCAAGACTGCCGCGATCAAACAGATTCCGCACCGAGTGCGAGCAGTTCTTGTAACCGAATTCCGTCACGATCTGGGATACAGTCTGCTCAAATTCGCGGTAAAGAGTGGTTACTCGACCTTGATAATTAGTTGCGATAGCGTATTCACCAGTCGTGATTGGGTAATGATGTATGACATTGTTAAAGTCTGGCAAGACAATCGAAACTGCCGTGCCGAATGCTCCAAGTTCTTCATACATCGAATGTAATGCGCGGTAAGTATTCGACTTCTGGAATACCAACTGCATTCGTTTTGTGACATCGTCAAGCCATACTTTTACTGGCGCGTACGAGTTTAGTTCGGGATCGCCAGTACCAAGTCTGAACCATTGGCGAGCGGGGCTAGTAGCGCCAGCCATCATGCCAGCGCCTAGCGTTCGCAGTGCGCGAGTGCCAGTGTTGTCGTAGATGCTGTTGTGTCGGCGCCATCCTTTGTCTCGATCCTGCCTAAAGTATCGACCATTGCGTGGCAACACATACGATGTAATTTCCTGCCAATGCGCCCACCATGACGCTCGCTCAGATTGGAGTTGACCCCAACGAGTCAACAACTTCTCGCGTTGTGAAGCGCCTTTGTAACTCTCGTTGTTGGCTGGGTATTGACTCATCAACTTCCTAAGAGTGTTGACTTACCAAGTGATAATGCATTTGGATTAACGCCAGTCGGGCCAGTCAGCATGGTTCCTGCTGTTCCACCTGATGCCGATTCGCCAGCCGCTTGCATGATTGAACTGACATCAGGCTTCTTTCGATTCGCCTGGTTAATTGCCATCTCGCTTGTCATTCGTTGCCCTTCTGCGGCTTTGACTGCTTGCGCTTGCGCTGATTCTTGTTTAGACAACGCGTCAGCCTGTTTCTTCTTGGCGTCTTCGCCTGACGCAATTGAATATCCAACACCAGCGGCGGTAGCGGCTGCGGCGGTACCAGCCAAAGTAGCGCCCAACATGGTTAAGGCACCTGCTGTAAATAGCGGCATTACTTCGCTCCTTTGATGTATGTTCGTTCACTCATTTCGTATCCGAGTCTGTTCAATGTCGTTCCTACTGGTTCATGTCCTTCAATCACCAAGTCGCACATCGCAATGATTTGAGCGCCTTGTTCACGCGCCCAATTCTCGTAAGCCTTGATCAACTTAATGGAGGCGATTGTGCCTCGATGCTCTTCGTTGACCCACCACATCATTTCGTGCGCCACCTTTGTTGAAGGCGAATACCACACGCTTGTCATCATCGCAGCCAATATCCCAACAGCCTTGCCATCAACATCAATGACAAAGACAATTCCAGACTCCAAGAACAGACGCACGGTGTGAGTGATCTCATCCGTGGTGTGCTTTATCAGTGATCCGTGCGGGGCAAACGCAATGAATCTATTTGCCATCTCGACTATCTGATCCAAATCATCAATCGTTGCCTTGCGTATTATGCTCATTGTATTTTCTCTATGGGTACCGTCAGTCGTTCCTGCTGTATGGGTCGTAGTCACTTGCCTTGCCTAGCCGCAGTTTGTTTCGCACTTCAAGCGGCAGTCGCTTGCCTACTGGGTATGCGAATGTCAACGCGAGCGCGTCAGCGATGTCAGGCGATGCTCCGCCTTGCAAGCGCTTCTTGATCTCGTCTTTGCTTTCCAGCATCTTTCGGCCTTGCGAGTCAAACCAATATGTCGGCGTCGATAATTCTTGTCGCAGCATCGGATCGCTTGGAATTGCTCCACCGTTCTCGATCCACTCTTTCATGTTCCACCACATCTCAGTACGGCGATTGACAAACTGCTGTTCCAAATTCGCCTTGCCACCAAAGTGGACTTCGATGGGGTCGTAGTCGAGTTGGCGTAGGCGATCCAGTACGCCAGCGCCGCCGCCAGCGTCGATAAACACAGCGTCAGGCTCCCACAAATCCATCACCATTGCCACCCTGGCTGCTAACTGCATATTATCTAGCCCACGAAACACCATTATGTCTGACGCTTTCAGACCTTGGCGCCTGATGATTACGCTGCGATCATCACCAAACCGAGCAGGATCTACTCCCACAATCTTGGGCGCGCTCTCAAAGTCCTTGTCCGCATACTCACGATTTGCTGCTGTGTTCGCATCCGACAGGCTAATCAACTGGTCTTCCGCGCTAGCGTTAAAGTCGCATAGGTATTCACGACTAAACGATGTCTCAGTCATGTCACGGCGCAAGCGCTCAACTTCAGATGCGATCACAGCGTCCGTGTCGTAGACTGTGTAGATGGCTGCATGCCAGTCAGGAAGTGTCTGCGCTTTGTAGAATAATTCAGAAAATGCGTTGACTCCGTTGGGAGTGCCAATAAATATTGCCCATCCATTACGGTCGGACAATGTAGGCTGAATAATGTCTTCCCAAACGCCTGGCTTAAATATAGCGAATTCGTCCAACACGCAGCCGTCTAATCGAACGCCGCGCATGGCCTCACCGTTGTCCGCGCCAAATATGCGGATCACGGCGCCGTTATGTCCAAATGTCACACTAAGTTCAGACTCGTTGATGGTCACGGCGCCAGTGCCGATCATCGGCTTCAATTTGCTCTTGATCCGTGTCCAGGCAATTGCTTTCGCCTGTTTCAAATATGGCGCACAAAAAACAAAGAACCCTAATTCTTTGTTGAAACGCATGGCCTTGTCGAGCAGTTCCATGATCGCTAGTTCCGTCTTCCCTGCTCGACGGTGCAAAACGAACACATTGAATCGCTTCAGCGCGTGGTGACAGTTTCGTTGCCATTCTCTTGGCGAGTAATCCACTGCTAGATGAGTGCTTGTCATGTGATCTGCTTGGCATCTGGCTTCCGTCCTGTGATTGCGTCAGGCTGTGGAACACCAGTCACAACCGTCAGGCTAATTCCACCCTGATGCTCCACGGCCGTGCGGTCACCGTACTTCTTCGGCGACCACTTAGCCAGCAGTTTCAACCGCGTATCTATCTGCGTTCGGCGCCAAGCAGCCTGTACCTGGTCGGCTGGTTCGATATCTGACAATTCAACGCATTCATCGGCAATTGAATCTACACCACTATCGCGCGCGCGCGCGATGCGTTGTGCGAAATTATCATCCTTATCCATCCAATCATAAACCGCCGAGTAAGAAGGCGCTCCATCTTGCCGACAATAAGACCTCAAAGTCTTGCCGGCGGCAAGCCAAGCAATGAGCGGTTCAAGGTTATACGGCGGTATTGGCAACTTGCCTAATGGTCTGCCTACTGGTTTCTTAGCCATCTATGACCCTGTATTCATGCGGCGCCTGTCCGCGTATGAGGTACTTGCACACTTTTTGTACCGTAGACCGCCCAATTCCAAGCATTGCGCTGATCTTGCGGTATCCGTATCCATGCGTTTCATGCATAATTCTGATTTTATCCACGGTTTGTTCCGAGTGTCGAGCGCGCTGGTGAGTTGCACCAATGCGGTATCCATGCTCGTTTAGCGCCACTTTGATTCTGCTCATGTAAGAAGATGTTACATATTTTCATTACATAATGTCAACACTTATGCACAAATTGCAATCCTGTATACATTTTCGCCGTTTCTGTACATATCAATCAAACTTGGTTGTCTTGCACTCCCACCAGAAGTGAACCATTGAAGCGCGGCCATCAAAGTACAGAGGGCAATGATCGGGCGTGAAGAACGATTCCGTACTGCAAGCCAGGCAAACGAAGATTAGATCTTGTGGTCGGTATCCGTAGTTGTACAACTGCGAACGCACTCGCGTGAAGTTGCCGCCAGTCAGGCACCCTGAATCAAGAACGATCAACTTGTGATATTTGTCAAGTTTGTCAGGGTGGATGACCACCTCAAACTCGTTTTTGTATGGGATGTCAACAGGCTCAATCGGCATTGGCTCGCCTGTCAGCGTCAATCGATGCGACAACACCTGGGCGAACAGTCCACTGTACTCGTAACTCAATTGCAAGATGGCGATCTTTTGGTCACCATTTAACCAGCCCGATCTGCGAATCGAGTCAGCCACATTGTCAATCAACTTCAACTCCCAATTCTGTCCAATTAGCAATGCATCCATGCCATGCTCCATTCTGCTAAATGCGATTTAAACGATTCTTTGCTTTAGGTAATACCTACAGACCAATTCACGCCACGAACGCCGTGGCTGTCATCTAATGCGATTCTGTGCCATGTATCGGATCAAGATACCGTCCACCATTGAGCCAAGTGCATGGGTGGGCGATGTATTGCGGGTCTTTCAGTTGGCACTCTTTGGCAAACAATCTGACGCGCTCGCACAGCACCTCGATGCCAGCACTTGGTTCGTCTTGATCGTACTCCTCCGAATATGCGATCTCGGTTGCCACCTTGCGGATCAAGGCGAATGCTTTCTTCTTGCCGACCTTGCGTGGAAACAATTCCCACACTCGCTCGCAGTCTTGATCGCTGATGCTTGATGCTGGCTTTCTTTTGCGGTCACATTCTGGCTCGACGGCAACGCCGTTGAGCGTATGTTTTATAGCACTTGGAATTGGAGATGAAAGTGAAAGTGAAGGTAGAGGTGAAGGTGAAGGTGAATAGCCATCGGTTTGCCATGTGTTCTGCCATGCGTTTGCCACAGGTTCTGCCATTGGCAAACTGATGGCAGGAGGTGTGGCAGACGCATGGCATGTGCCATGTTTTTTATCCGCACCCAACTTGCCAGCCCTACTCTTTTTTGAACACATGTCAAGCATTTCCAATCGACCGCGCTCCTGGCGTGGGTTCCTGCGGCGACCATCTTTGGCTATTGGAAACTTAGATTCAAGGCACGGCCATACCTTCTTTAGGTCTGGGTCAAGTCTAAAGATCCTGTCTAGTTCAGGTGGCAATCCATCGCACGACCATGAATGCCACAGCAGGAAGTGGTACGCGCCACGCTCCTCTAGTGACCAACCAATAGTTGATCTATTAAAATCTTCGCCCCAGAACGCCATCCACGGTGATGTATTTGATTCTTTCATATTGTTTCCTAAATGCGTTTAGTCCAACAGGCTGATGCAGGATGTTCAAGGCCAAGCACCAACCTGAAGGATTAAACGCATTGAATTTGAAAGAGGCCTTGAACATGCCCCTAGTCTAACTTGCTCGCCTTCCCACTGCAATAAGTATCGTCAATCACAATCGGATAATGCCTAAGACAGCACCGCGCCTCGTCTTTGATCCACTTAGGCGTACCCTTTACGATCAACAACTTGTACAAGAACTCGCGTGTCATCTTGAGTGCGTTGACTTCTTCGTGTGGCAATGTCATTTCTTCACCTTCATAGATTCCTCAATCAGGCTGCGAACTTCCGCAATCCACAACAACCGCTCGTCAGGTGATGCATATGTCTCGCATCTCTCCTGCAACGCTTTGCCGCTGGCTGTGCTGGCGCCAAGCGATACGGCCGTGCCTGTGACACTGTTGCCTGTCAGCGAACGCATAGCGTCAAAGATTAATGTGCGCGCCGTGATCGCATCCCTTGATCGCTCTTGCGATGACGATGGATACAAAAAACCACGGCGCGCAAGCGCAATCTGAACTGCCGCGTTTACTTTTTCGATTGAATACAGACCGCCCATTAAGACACCTTTAATACTTTCTGTTTGCTGTGCAACATTGCGAATGGTAACGGCTGACCAGCCTCAAGCGTGGCGCGAATCAGTTCCTTGTTTGGAACAACCGTAGTCACGGTGGTGCTGAACGCTTCAGGAACATCGCCAATTATCTCCAGCGCTCGGACGCCGCCAGGAGTGGCAAGAGTCACCTTGTGTCGTGGCGTCTGAATGCTTGTAGAACCACTAGACTCCAACACGCGGGTGATCTGACCCTTCATCCAATCTGCGATTGCTTGGTCGCGCTTGGCTAGGTCTGCAATGCGTTTGGCTTCTGCTTTGCGTCCTGCGGCGCGGTGTTCGATCTCGTTTGCGATAGCCAACAGATCATCTATGGCTGGCGCCAGGTCTGTGGACTGCGATGCAAGCCAATCAATTTGGCCTTCAACGGCGCTTATGTCACCGCCGTTTGCTTCGCTTGCCGCAATTAGTTCTTCCAATGCAACCGCTGCTGCGGACGCTGTGAATACTCGTTGTGTGATGCTGTTCATTATTTATGCTCCATAAATATTAAATTTATATTTTTCAATTACTACTAAAATCAACTGTTTAATTGTTTCAACACTTATCCATTCTTTTTCAGTCAAATGCAATATCCAATCAAGTAATTTATTTGGTTGGTTAATTCGATTCCACTCAATAAAATATTCGTAATTATTAAAATTTATGGCAAACAAAGTTATGCCTTGATTATTTGTTTTCATTAACGGCGGTTTTTTTTCTATGTCGTTTAACATAGTTTGATATTTTTTAAGTTCTGAGGCTTTAACAAATCCTAATTCAGCATCAGTAATTTCAGGCTTATTTTCTTCGCTTGTCATTTGTGTTTCCTTGTAAGAGCGGGGCTGACTGCATCCGTCGAGACACAGCCAGCCCCTAGGTTTTTAGAATGGGATCTCATCAATGTCAATCGGCTTCGGCTGTGGAACTTCATCTTCTGCTGGGGCAGATTCTTCATCGTATTCGCGCAAACCAAACAAAGTAGTTCCCTTGTCGTTTTGGCAGTAAAGCAATTGAAACAACAACGATGACTTCATAACGCTGCGGCAGATGTCAACTAACTTTGTGTCAAAACATGACACCCACCACTCGTTTGACTCATCTTTAGAATCTTGAACCAAAATTCCTGTGCGAGAAGTGCCTACTTTAGTTGGCTTGCTCTCGCCAACATTGCGAATGTAAACAGGCTTTCCAATTACCGCTTCATTAGGCACTCGACTGGCACGGTGGTTAATCTTCCCTGCTGGATCAACTGCATGTGCTGTCTTCGCCTTCGGCGCTGGCTTCGCCTTTGGCGCCTCAACAACTTCAGACTCGACATAGGTTGTCGCGTCAGCCCGCTCTACAATGCTGTCGATTCCAACCGAAGCAGCAATTTGTGGCTGCTTTGGTTCCGCTCGTTTGGCGGCGACAACTTGCGCTTGCGGCGCTGACACGACAATCGGGCCATGAATCGGGCCACTATGGCCTGATTGATTATCATCTGCCTGCGGCATCTCGTCAGTTGTGTACAGACCAGACAACTCCGCAGGAAATGACTTTCGCAAAGCCAAAGACTCTGCACATTTTGCAAGCATTACACTTGGATACTTCGCCCACATGTTTCCGCTTTGCGCGTACTCGCTCCAAATGGCAACGGCAAACAACGGCTCGACAAATGTCGAACGACGAACGCCTACTTTGGCTGCCATTGGTGGCGTCTTGCCCAACCAGACATCCACCCACTGACCGTCAGCGCCGCAAAAAAATGGGCCAACCTGACCAGCGTACTCGCCGCTGCGTTGGGCAATAAGCCTTGCGCCGTCAATGCTCACTTGCGTAGTCATCACGCCGCCACGCTTGATTGCGTAGATTTGGCGCGCAAACGGATCTAACCCAGTGCGCTTGCAAATGGCGCCAAACAGACTAAGTTCATCGCTGCTGCATCCTTTGGCAACAGTTCGGGCTACAAGCCCCATATCAATCTCATGCTTTATTAAATCAGACATTTCAAATCTCCTAGTTTTCCGCAATC
>Ga0304730_1002096_pt1 | contig 14535 bp, 16 predicted proteins | sample M_130628_MF_Meta_FD_190474 | JGI IMG/M metagenome (GOLD analysis project Ga0304730, IMG submission 190474) | Freshwater microbial communities from Lake Montjoie, Canada to study carbon cycling - M_130628_MF_MetaG (v2) (version 2) | ecosystem: Environmental > Aquatic > Freshwater > Lake | place...
CTCCCTTCCTCTATGGCGGGCGATTCCCCAGCCTTTGGCCTGCCGCCCTTAGGCAAGAGATTACACGCTGAGCGGCTCTGTTGGCTCGCAGGGCGTGGTGGGGCGTCAGGCGGGAATAGGTTCTCCTAGAAGGCGTCACGCTGCCCACCGTGACGAGCCTGCCAACTATGGGATGTCGTTTAACCCTGCTGGCGGATGTCGCCGCTCTGGAGTCGGTCAGCCAGCCCGGCGACGCTGCTATGATGCAGCTTTGGAATAGTCGCGCAGGCGCCTGCCTGACTATTCTCCGTGGCTGAGTTAGCGTACCGGTGCCCAGAGGCTTGTCGCTTCATGGTGAGCAGACGTTGCGCAGACATGAAAACAGTCGATATTTCGGCTGAAAAACCACTGTGCCGACCGACTCTTAATCAGAGGGTTCTTGGTTCGAGTCCAAGACGAGGCACTGAAGAAAAGCCCTGTTTTCCACGGTGAAAACGAGCGGAAAGCCCCGGCAACGGGGCTTTTTTCATGCGCTGGCCGGAAAACGCCGAATTGAAGAAAAGTCCGTGAATGTCCTACCATGTCCGTCTTCAAAGTTGCGCAAGTTGCGCACGGCGGAATCGGGACAGGACGACATCCTCGGGAGGGCGTGGTCATGGGGAGGGCTCAAAAGCGGAAAACTTCGGGGGAAATAGGCTTATTTTGTGAGTCTTCGTTTCCCTTTACGGAAAGCAGGCTGGAGTCCGCTCGGCGGGCTGTCCTGGATGGCAAGGTTTCCACGGACGAGTCTGGGAGGCAGACCTGGAGGGACGCCGACTGCCGAGGGCTATCCGTGGTGGTCAACGAGAAGACGGGGACCACGGTCTTCTACTTCGTTGGCAAGGTGGATGGGCAGACCGTCCGCAGAGCCCTCGGCGACATTCAATCCGTCCGCCTTGTGGAAGCCCGTCAGGCTGTCGGGCGGTTGCGGTTCGACAGAAGCCTGACCAGCGTCCTAGCGCCCCGCGCTGCCGATGATGACGAGGGTGGTCCAGCTGACCGAACGCCCGTGCTGAAGGGCGTCATGGACGCCTACCTGGACGCTCACGAGGACGGACGCTGGCTTCCTGGCAATCGAACCAGGAAGCCCACCGACAGGACGATGAAAAACTACCGTGACCTGCGGCGGGCGACGATGAGCGAAAAGAAGACGGGAGAGGACTTCGAGCAGCTGACGCTTCAGGCGTTCGCCGACCGCCTGCCCGCCATCCACGCCGCACTGGTGAAGCGGGCTCCCATCCAAGCGAATCGTTTTGTCCAGCTGGTCAGGAATCTGTACGCCTACGCTACGGATGCTGGCTCGTGGAAGGGACCGAATCCAGCGACGGGGACCGGCAAGGCGGACAGGCTCACGAAGACCGCCGAGGAACCGCGTCAGCGCGTTCTAACGGATGCCGAGGCAAAGCGGCTGGACGCTGCGATGAAAGCAGACGTTCCAATGTGGCGGCATCTTTTCATGTTCTCCATGCTGTCGCTGCAGCGCATGGGCGCAGTCTGCCATGCACGATGGGAAGACTTCGACTTGAAGGGAAGGGATGCCGCCTGGACGGTGCCGAAGCGGTGGATGAAAGGGCGGCGCTCCGCTCACCGTATTCCGTTGGCTGGGATTCCGCAGGCGCTGGAAATCTTGCGGGCTCGGCGGGCAATGGTCCCGGAGTCTTGTCCGTGGGTCTTTCCTGCCGCCGAGGGCGACGGCCCGGTGACGACGTATAAGACCGCCTGGAAGCGAATCCTAGAGCGGGCGAAGTTGTGGAGCGAAGACAAGGAACAGCGTCCCCGCCCGCATGACTTGCGGCGGACAGGGGGCTCTAGGATGGTCACGGCGGGCGTTGCTTTGAACATCGTGACGAAAGCCCTAGGCGACGCCGAAAGCAGCGTAGGCATGGTGGCGAAGACCTACGCTGTCGTGGTCGATGAAGCCCTTCGTGACGCCTTCGCTGCCGTGTCACGCAAACGCACACGGCGGAAATAGGGTGGAGCCCCGTTCCACGATTCCCCGAGAGTCTCATACATTTTTCCCAACTGGGAATTTTGTATATCGCCTCCAGCAGCGCAAGGTGGAGATTCCATCTTGAATGGTGGGGTGGAGCCCACCGTCCGTTCACCGCCTCCAGCAGCACTGTGGGAACGAAAACATCCCCACCGTCAAGGTGGAGCCCACCGTCCGTTCACCGCCTCCAGCAGCAGGCGGGCTCGAAGACATCCGCCCCGCCTGAAAAGCGTAATGGGCGTGGAGCCCGTGGTTCTCCAGCGTCACGCTCAGGCGGGCGTGGGGCTGACCAGAAATCCCGGCGGTAAAAGTTACCGCCCAGAGCCCTTCCCATGCGGGCGTGGGGTTGGCGCCCGCTAAAGGTAACACGATGTTACCTTTAGCGTCACGCCCAGGCGGGCGTTGTGCTGCCGACATTCCGCAGAAATCTGCGGAATGTATCAAGGTCACGCCCATGCGGGCGTGGGGCTGACGACTGACGAGCCTGACCGCCGTGATGTCCAGCGTGACGACGACCAGGGCGTGACGCTCACGGGCTCGAAGGTGGACGACATCGGCGTGACGAGGCTTTTCCTTTCCGCCTCGTGGCGATTCCGACCACGTTTCGCTTCTGGACCCTACCTTCAGGTGCTGAATCTGCGCCGCCTTGAGCATCAGCACGGGCGTTGTCAGCGTGGCGTCGATGAAGACGACACCACGACCAGCGTGGTCCTAGTGTCGCTTGTGGTGTTCACGACCAGGGGCAGCAGCTGCCTGCCGACATCGTGTTGTAGTGCGTGGGCGTGGGCTCGAGCCCGACTACTGAACACGCAGCCCGTCGCAGCCCATCACAACGGCATCGTGAGCGTGAAGATTGCTCGTAGTCTTGTTGTAAAAACAACACTTTTTTCACGGCAGGCGTGCCCGCCAAAAGCCCTATTTGCACTGTAAATCAAGCGTTTTATCGAAACTCTGTCCACTGGTAGACGGATGAGCATTATTGACGCATGAACTAGATAGAGGGACAAATCTGGATGTCACGAGTATCCATTTGTTCAACTGAACAAAGCGGACGAAAAACACGGAGGACGACAACGTGTCGGCGAGTATGTCAAAGGGAACATCGAAGACGTTGAAGCCACGAGCAAAGGCGGAGCCGGTCACGCCTGCCGTGGCGATTGCCGACATCAGCCTGAAGGACGACTGCCTGGTTGGGACCGCTCAAGCTGCGGCGCTTGTGGGGCTGACGCCGAAGACGATGCGTCAACTACGGTGCGATAAAGCAGGGCCACGTTGCTTCAAACTCGGCACGGGAAAGCAGGCTCGTGTTGTCTATCGGATAAGCGACATAGAGGCGTGGGTGAAGGCTGAAATTGTTGCCGTTGTCGGTGGCTGACCAGAGGGGCACGGATGCCGAAGACGTTTCCCACCATCGTCGCACCACTGCCGCATGACCCTCGTGTCATGGCGCTGGCAAAGTCCGTAGGGCTGACAAGGCGTGAAGCCTTTAGCGCTGCTGCTGAAGCGTGGGCGTGGATGTCCGTGATGGCGGTGAACGACATCGTGGTGAACACCGCACCGGACTCGCTGGACGCCGTTGTGGATGTCGATGGATTCGGTGATGCCATGTTTCAGGCTGGGCTCGTGGGCGTTGTGAATGACGGCTTAGTGTTGCCCGCCGAACTGCGGCACCAGCAGCGTGACGAGCGCGGTGCCGTGGCAGCTGCTGCCGAGGGTCAACGTACTGACGAGCGGGCGAGGCGACGCAAGGAACAGAATCGGGCAGCGTCACGGCGGTATCGGAAGGCGAACAGAGTGACGGGTGCGAACGCAAAGCCCAAGACCGACAAGGCGTGGCGGTCACTTGGGCGTGTCGCTGGTCACGAAGTCCGTGTCTTCGATGGTCCTCACGGATGCTATGCGATGGTCCTCGGCGCAACTGTCGGCGGCGAGCCCTGCCGAAAGTTGACGGCAGGCGACAAGGCGTGGTCGCTGGAGTCCGTCAAGCTGACGGACGCCCTGCCTTTACTCGTGGCGAAGTGGAAGTCTATTCACGAGAAAGAAAAGGGCAGGCTAGTTTCAGCGCTAATCGTGCCGTCTTACGTTGACTTCCGTGATGACGCCGAGCGGCTGACCGTGCTGGCAAAACTCTCTGCTGATACCGCCCGTCATGCTGACGGTGCTGATGCGTCATCCCGTCATGCTGATGCGTCAGCAACGTCAGCAGGACCGTCAGCAGACAGAAACGGCGACTCCGGGCGGAAGTCCGTTGCAGACAAGGGCTTGGATGCGTCAGCACCGTCAGCAGACCGTCATGCTGACGCCCTCTCTTCTATGTCTTGTCTCTCTAAGTCTTCTTCTAAAGAAGAAGATATGAGGGAGGAAGGCAGGAAGGCGGCTGGGAACCAAGAGCCTGACCAGGGCGATGCCGCCAAGCCGGAAGGTATGGCGGAGTGGGAACAGCGAAAGCGGCAGCAACGAACGATTGCCGAACGATTCGCCGCCGCCCTGAACGAAGACGTTCAAACAATCCTGCAACGCTGGAAATGCAACGCCCCGTATCTTCGCCTTCAACTTGAAGCGGCGGGCATTGACCCGAAGACGGGACTGCCTGCTGGAGCCCACCACGAGTCCGCAGACGCCCGCAACGACATCGGCATGACCACGGAGCCCATCGCAGGTGACAAGCCCGCAGAGGGCAACGTAGGCGCTCGAGGCGCTGGCAAGCCAGACGACGCTGAAGGCAACGACATCCCAAAGGTGGAACGCCTTCGCCGGTCCTGCGGGACGCTGCTGGCGGCTCGTGACGCAGGCGCAGACTTTCGGCTGAAGCGGGCAAGCGACATCGGCGCGGCTGATACGGCGGAGCAGCTGCTGTCTGGAACGCAGCCCTGCCCGATGGCTCCGTGAACTGCGAGAGACTTGGCAGGACTTCTACGATGGAAGAATTGAAGGGCATCGCACGAAAGGAACCGCTATGACCAACGACAACGACCAGCGGCTGACGCCAACGCAACGGAAAATCCGTGACAACAACAACGACCTGCCGAAGCATGTCCGCCGCTCCATTGACCGATACCGTCAGGCGCTTGGCTTCCAGCCGCTTTGGACGCCAAGCCCAGAGCGGACCAAACGCTGAAGACATCCGCTTGTGACTGCGGCGGTCACAAGCAGGACAACCAGGACGCCGCACGAGGTTCCGATATGACCGTGAAGACAAAGACTCCAGCTGAAGCGACTCCACTGCTGTCCTACGCTGAAGTGGCTCGTAAGCGACTGCGGCAGCGGCTCACGGAATACCGTGCGATTGTGGAGCAGGCTGTCGCTGGAAAGCAGCTGACCGAGGACCAGCTAGGCAACGTCTACGACATCCTGAGTGGAATCGGTCTGGCTCCATACACTTTCGAGCGTGACGTTGAAGGCGTGAAGAAACACGCTCAAAGCCTGGCAAAGTGGCACGAGTATCAGCAGCGCGAGCCTGCCGACCGTGAGCGGCAGCGTGTTGTTGGCGATGAAATCAAAACGCTGACTGAGCAGCTGAACGGCTTAAAGGCTGAAGCCCATCGGCTGTCGATGAGTCTGCCGCTGAAGGCAGCTGGAGCCGGTCAGCGTGTCAACGAGTTGAAGGCCCTCCATCCGCATGTCCTGCTGGACCTGGACGATGCCGTGGATGTCAGAGCGAAGGCGTTGAAGTTGGACGTTCCGCCGCCTGAAGCCGCCAACGCTGGGAGGCTGTCATGATTGAGCGGGCGTGTCTCCACCTGGACGCCGAGACTCTGCGGCACAAGCTGCGAAACTGTCCGCCTGGCATGGTGCGGCAGCGTGTCGCTTCACGCTCGCCTGGACCAGCTGCGGCGGCACAGCGCCGCCCTGCCGAGACTGAAGAGCGTGAAGGCGGATGGCTCGTGGGCGTTGTCGCTCCTGGCGAATCGTTGCCCGTGTATTCCCCAGACGACCGGCAGACGCTGCCTGAAATGTTTGCGCCGTCAGCGTGGAACGCTGTCATGGAGCAAGTCCGCAAGGGCTCCAACCCTATTGGCCTATGGGTGCGGCACAACGGTCTGATGCTGTCATGCACGAGCGCCAGAACGCTTCGGCTGGAAGTTCATAGAACTCTGGGCTTGATGTTTGAGGCGACGCTATCGCCTAGTTCGCTGGAGCGGATGCTGATTGACGACTGCGGACGGAACGGCATTGGATGCTCCATCGCCTTCCACAGTCCCGTCCTGGGCTACGACCAGCGTGACGGGCGGAAGATCCGTGTTGTGAAATCTTGCACGCTGGACCACATAAGTTTGGTGCGCAAGGGCAGCGGCGAGCGTGCGGCCTACTCTGCGTCACGTTGCTTTGGTGTCACGGCAGACAAGCGTGACCAGTTGCCGAAGGCGTGGTCCGACGCACGGACCGAGGCATGGGCTGCAATGAAGCGGCAGAGCGGCTTGGCGTGACACCCCCTCCTGGGAGGGTATAGCCAGGCACTATACGCATGCACACATAGACCCCGGTTGTGAGTAACGTGGGTAAAAACTGCGGTTATCGGTTTGGGGGCTTCGCTAACTGAAGGGCTATCGAATGGGACGCCGAGGACCGCTGCCGAAGAATCGTCCAATGGGCGGCGCATATCTCGCCGCAAAGGCGGCAGCAGACGCTGACCGTCAGGGGCAGGACGCCAAGCAGCTGCTGACGCTGCCGTCAGGGCTGACGAGCGGCGCAAAGCGACGGTGGCAGACGCTGGCTCCGCTCCTGCTGGCGGACGGTCGCTTGAGGCGTGACACGGTGGACGCCCTGGTGAACTACTGCAGGTTGGCGGATGAAGCGGATGTCCTCGGCGAGCAGCTGACCGCCGAAGGCGTCGTCCTGAAGACGCCGCATGGGGCGATTGCGAATCCGAAAAGTAAGATTCTGGCGGGCATCCGCGCGTGCCTGCTGCGGTTCTCGGCGGCGCTTGGGTTGGACCCGACATCCAAGGCACGGCTGGAGGCAGCTGGCGTCCTGGCAAAGCCTCTGCCGACAGAGGACGAGGACGACGCCCGCATGTTCGCCTAGAGTCCTGCCCGCCCTGCTCATTCGTCGCTGGCTTCGTTGTTCAAGTCATTTCCAGGGTTGTACCGCTCGCCATTCTCGTCAAGAAGCCAAATCTCACCCGCTTCTTCGTCAACTTCAAACACAAACTCCACGCCATCGCAGGGTTCACCGCACCTACTACAGATATCACCGGAAAGTATCTCGTAAGCACAACAACTGCTTAGCATTTCCAGCCCTCCCTTCCTCTATGGCGGGCGATTCCCCAGCCTTTGGCCTGCCGCCCTTAGGCAAGAGATTACACGCTGAGCGGCTCTGTTGGCTCGCAGGGCGTGGTGGGGCGTCAGGCGGGAATAGGTTCTCCTGGAAGGCGTCACGCTGCCTACGGTGGCGAGGCTGCCAACTGTGCGATGGCGTTTAACCCTGCTGGCGGATGTCGCCGCTCTGGAGGCGTCACGCTGACGCCGACATTGAACGCCGTCCGTGGCTGAGTTAGCGTACCGGTGCCCAGAGGCTTGTCGCTTCATGGTGAGCAGACGTTGCGCAGACATAAAAACAGTCGATATTGTGGCTGAAAAACCATAGTGCCGACCGACTCTTAATCAGAGGGTTCTTGGTTCGAGTCCAAGACGAGGCACTCTTTGTCGTGAAGAAAGCGTTGATCGTCGGCGTGTCGGGGCAGGACGGCGGCTATCTCGCCAGTCTGCTGCTCGAAAAGGGCTACGAAGTCCACGGCACGTCCCGGGATCCGGCCAGGGCCTCCTTCACCACGCTGCGGGCGCTGGGCAGTGCGGGCCGCGTCGTCGTGCATGCGATGACGCCGACCGACTTCAGCAGCGTGTTGTCGCTCCTGAGGCTCGTCCATGCCGACGAGATCTACAACCTGTCGGGCCAGTCCTCCGTCGGACTGTCGTTTCAGCAGCCGCTGGAGACCTTCGACAGCATCACGATTGCAACGATGCACCTGCTCGAGTGCATCCGGCTGCTCGAGAAGCCCGTGCGATTTTATAGCGCTGGGTCCAGCGAGATGTTCGGCAACACGCCCAGCCCAGCGGATGAGTCGACCCCGTTCCGGCCCCGTAGTCCGTATGCGACGGCCAAGGCGGCCGCCCATAACGCGGTTGCCAACTACCGCGAGGCCTACGGTCTCCATGCGAGCACCGGCATCCTGTTCAACCACGAGTCGCCGTTTCGTCCGGAGCGGTTCGTGACGAGCAAGGTCGTGCATGCGGCCCGCCGGATCGCCGCCGGCTCCCGAGAGCGGCTGTCACTCGGCAATTTGGACATCCGGCGAGACTGGGGCTGGGCGCCGGAATACGTCGATGCGATGTGGAGGATTCTCCAGCACGAACCCGCCGACGACTTCGTGATCGCCACCGGCCGGAGTCACTCGCTGCGGGAGTTCGTGGAGCGGGCGTTTGCCTGTGTGAACCTCAATGCTCGCGACCACGTGGATGAGCGTGCGGAACCGGCCCGGCCATCAGACATCGCCGTGAGTGCCGGCAACCCCGCCAAGGCCGAGGCTGTGCTGGGGTGGAAGGCGACCTATGACCTCGACATGATCGCGCGGGCGCTCGTGGGGTGAGCGGGCGAGCGTCCATCAGACGGCAGAGCCGTTTGTCATCCTCGTCGATGCCGGAGGTGCCACCGGGTTGCCAGCTTGCGGTAGGTGAACATGAAGAACAGATTCGGCCACGAGAATAACGCGCGGGTGACGAGGCCCCAGAAGCCGCGTTTGTGCTCATATTCAATGTGCTCGCGGACCTCGGTGACGCCTGCTGACACCGGCACGAACGTGTGGGTGTGTTCCCACTTCGCAGCCGGGCCTTCAGCCTGAACGTCGGTGAACCCACGATCGCTCACGTTGCGATGCACCGCCTTCCACTTCAGCGGCAAAGGCCCCACCCAGAGCGTGAACCGCGACACCGATCCCTCGCCTAGCGGCTCGATCGAGTGCAGCTGCACGATCGTGGGCGGGGGGGTCAGCTTCTTCAGCGCGCTTGTGTCGTGATGAAAGTCGCGGACCGCGTCGAGTGGTGCATCGACGGTGAATTCATAGTCAAAGACGGGCATGGTGTGCGGCCTGAATGCTGGAAAGGAGTTGCGAGCACCCAGCTTGGCACACGCGACCACCGGCACACAATGCCGCAAGCTTTCGGAAAGGTGGGTGTGTTTGGGTTTCAGCCTTTTTCTCAAGGCGGGTTAGAATTTCGCCGGTTTCTTCCATAGGCAGTGCCGGAGCAACCCCTTGAAATACCCGATCATCCTCTCGTCGATGGCACTGGTTCTGATTGCTGTTGGCGTCTCAGCGACTGCGGTTGCTCAGACAGCCCAACTGTCGCCCGCGCCGGCAGCGGCCCCGCCGGCCCCCGGCGACGTCGACCTGGCCAAGAGCCGGGTCTACATCTTCGTGGGCAAGACAGGGCTCGGCCATAACCATGCCGTATCGGGCCTCCTTCAAGCGGGACGGGTTATGCTCGGAGCGGCTGATCAGGCAGGGATGCTCGTCTTCGATATGCGGTCCTTCACGGCCGATACGACCGAGGCCCGCAAGGCGCTGGGACTGTCCGGTGAGACCGATGCCTCCACGCAGCAGCAGGTGCAGGCCAACATGACCGGTCCTGAAGTGCTGGACGTCGCCCGCCACCCCACCGCCACGTTTCAGATCCGTTCCGCCCTCTCTGCGAAGCAGCAGGTCTCCGGTCGTCCGCCCATCTATGAGCTGCTGGGCACGTTCACGCTGCATGGCGTGGCGAGGGAGGTGATGATCCCCGTGGAGGTCGAGCAACCCGGCGAGTGGCTGCGGCTCCGCGGAATGTTCGTCATCAAGCAGACTGACTTCGGCATGAAGCCCTACAAGAAGCTCGGCGGGGTCGTCGGAGTGGCGGATGAACTTCGCATCACGGGCAATCTGTTCGTACGGCCCACCCCACCGGGAGGCGGCAACGCCGCGGGGCCTGCGGCCGGAGCCCCGGCCCGATGATCGAGACCACCTCGGTGGTCACATCTCCACAGGACTGACGCCCGGCCCTTCGTGGCCCAAGGTGTCTACCGATTTTTGCGACACCCGGTCTATCTGAGCTTCCTGGGACTTGTATGGTTTGTGCCGGTTGTGACAATGGATCGAGCGTGTTTGATCGCGGTCTGGACCGTCTACATCTACGTCGGCAGCGTGCTCAAGGACCGCAGGCTGCTTTTTTACCTCGGTGACGAGTATCGTAAATACCAGGCCGAGGTGCCTGGCTACCCTGGCATCCCGATCGGGCCGCTGTCGCGGATCCCGCTGGCTGGCGAGGTACCCCTGACAACCGTCCTGACGACATCCTAACGCCACACGATTCAGACCCGATTCCCTTTCCGGACCGACCCGTTGCCCAACATGGATGTGTCTGACGGCACCGCATCTCCGGAACTGGAAGGTCCACGCTGGACCCGCTGGTTCGTTGTCAGTGTCTGCACGCTCGCCTTGATGGCGGCCGCCGCGCCGTTCATCGCGTTCTCGGCGTTCAACGTGCTTTCTGTGGAGGCGACGACGCCGATCGACTGGGTGCCGCTGCGATTCGCCCCGCGGCAGGCCTACCAGGAATTTGTCAAAGAATTCGAGAGCGGTGACGTGGTGGTGGTCTCGTGGCCGGGGTGTGAGCTCGGGTCGCCAGGGCTTGCCCGGCTGGTGGAGGCCGCCACTGGCGACCAGGCCCCGCGCGATCGGCAGGGCCGGCCCTGGTTCGAGGGGATCGCCACGGGATCGACCGTGCTCGACCGGCTGATTGAACCGCCGCTGTCGCTCGATCGGGAGACGGCCGTCGAGCGGCTCACGGGCGTGCTCGTCGGGCCGGACGGAAAGACAACACTGGCGGTGATCGGATTTACTCCTGAAGGGCTGGCCGACCGCAAGCATGCGATGGCCTGGATCAAGAACACCATCCGGCAGACGGCCACGATCGACGACGACGCCGTGCACATGGCAGGCCCCGTGGTCGACAACGTGTCGGTCGATGTCGCCAGCAACGACTCACTCGATACCTACGCGGCCCCGGCGGCGGTGCTCATTCTGCTGCTCACCTGGTGGTCGCTGAAGTCGTTCGGCTATGCCTGTCTGGTATTCGTCGTGTCGCTGTGGTGCGTGGGGCTGGCGTTCGCCACGATGTATCTCTTCGGCGACCGGATGAATCCGGTGCTGATCGTGATGCCGGTGCTGGTGCTCGCGCTCGGCGTGTCGGGGGGCATCCACCTCGCGAACTACCTCGTGGAATCGCTCGCCGCGGGAGGCAGACGCGGCGCCGCGACGCGGGCTATTCGCCTCGGCTGGCTGCCCTGCCTGTTGTCGGCCGGCACCACTGCGATCGGTCTGGCGTCGCTCGTCGTCAGCGAACTCGAGCCAATTCGTGCGTTTGGATTCCACGCCTCGATCGCCGTGATGGCCACGCTCATCACGCTGTTTCTCGTGGTGCCCGGCGTCTTCGAGCGGTGGCCGATCAGGGATCGAAGGCTACAGGCCCATCAAGAAGCGGCCGCGGGATCGGGCCATGTGGGCGGTTTCTCAAGCAGATTCGCCGCGTTCTGCATCCGCTTTTCACCTGCGATCGTGGTGGTCTTCTTCGCAGCAATGGTCGGCACGGCAGCGGGCGTGCCGGGCATTCGCACCTCGGTCCGCATCGACACACTCTTTCCGCCGGAGAGTCGCGTGATCAGCGACTATCGCTGGATCGAGGACCACATCGGACCGCTGGTGCCGATCGAGGTGATGCTGGAGTTTGCCAAGGATTCGCCGCTGCCGCCGGCGGAGCGGCTGGCACTCCTCGAACGCGTGGCCGACCGGCTTGGGGAAACGGTGGACGCAAGCACGGTTATGTCCGCCGCCCTGTTCATGCCAGACACCCCTCAGGGCTCGGGACCGCTCGCGTCGGCACGGCGACGGGTGGTGGCCAAGAAGTTGGAACGCAGCCTCGTCGCTATTGACGACATGAAATACATCCGCAATCGCGAGGGCGGACAACTCTGGCGGGCGACTGCTCGGATCTCGGCACTCCGCGATGTGGATTATGGCGAGTTGCTCGATCAGGTGCGAGCCGACATCGCTCCGATCATCGCCGAGGCAGGAGGCGAGGCCCGCGGCATCAGCGTTGCCTGCACCGGCATCATGCCGCTGGTGCACGCCATCCAGAACACGCTCCTCTCCGACCTCTTCTCCAGCTTTTTGTCGGCGTGTGCGCTGATTACCGTGGTGATGATGGTCGTGGAACGCGGCGTGCTCGCGGGGCTCGTCGCGATGATCAGCAATGTCTTTCCGATGATCCTGATGTTTGGATTTCTCGGCTGGACGCAGACGCCCCTCGACATCGGCAGCGTGATGACCGCGTCGATCGCGCTCGGCATGGCGATCGACGGCACGCTGCACTTCCTCACCTTCTTCCGCCGGTCCATCGATTCCGGACTCGAGCCCGCCGCGGCTGTCCATGCGGCGTTTGAGCACTGTGCCGCGGCAATGACCGAAAGCACGGTGGTTTGCGCCCTCGGCATCCTCATTTTTTCGCTCAGTTCCTTCGCGCCGACGAGCCGCTTTTCGTGGATGCTCGCGCTCTTGATGATGGCGGCGCTGGCCGGCGACCTCGTGCTGCTGCCTGCAATGCTGGTGGGACCGCTGGGTCGCTGCTTCAAGCGGCGACACACGTCCTAGCCGAGCCCGTGGCGGATGGCCCAGACGGCAGCCTGCGTGCGATCGCCGACGGAGAGTTTGCGGAGCAGATTCTGCATGTGCTCCTTGACCGTCTCGATGGAGATTTCAAGTGGATCGGCAATCTCCTGATTGGAGAGCCCCAGTGCCACGAGCCTCAGCACCTGTGTTTCACGGGGCGTCAACGGCACCTCGAGGTCGTCAGGCACCGTTTTGTTTGCCATTGAAGTGGCCATCCGACGGAACTCCCCGGATCGCGAGGGGGGCGTGCCCTTTGCGGCATTAATGACCGCGTCGATCAGTGCCTGTCGAGAGACTGTTTTCAGAAGATAGTCATGGGCGCCGGCCGAGATCGCACGGGCGATGTAGGTGGAACTGTCAAACGCCGAGAACATCACGGTGCGGCTGTTCGGGGCAGCCTCGCGGAGGGTCCTGATCGCGTCGATTCCATCGCCGGAGTCGAGTCGGACATCGAGCAGCACGACGTCGGGCTGGAGTTTGCGGGCAAGCTTCACCGCCTCGTCGGCATCCGGTGTCTCCCCCACGATCCGCACGCCGGAGTCTTTGAAGACGCTTGCCAGCCCCTGGCGGACGATGGCGTGGTCTTCAACGACCAGGACGGTGATTGGGGAGGACGTTGGCATGGGAAACCGTCTCGTGGAGGGGGCCCGGCCCAGGCTGCGGCGGAAACGGGGAGGCAATCCCCCCGGGGATCTTTTCCGAAGGAGTATAACAATGAGAGTCGCAGGAAAAAGATCGTGCCCTGGAGACGCCTGGCGGGTGTTCCGCCGCGTTTTGAAGCCAGGGTGTGACCAAGAGCTGCAACGGCCATGACCAATCTGTCTGTCCAGACGCCGTATGTGATCCGGGAAGCGTCCGGCGTGATCGCGGTCTGGAAGCCCGCTGGGCTTGCGACGCAGGCGCCGCCGGGGATCCCGTCGACGGAGTCGTGGCTGCGTCGACACCTCTACGGTGAATCGCCCAGTGGCTATCTCGGCGTGCCGCACCGACTCGATCGCGGAGTGTCGGGGGTGCTGCTCTTCGCTGGCACGCCGCGGGCGGCGCGGCAGCTCTCTCGGCAGTTTGAGCGGCGACAGGTCCACAAGGCGTATCTGGCGATCGTGGATGGTAGCAAGGCGGCCCGCGAGACGATCGATGGACTTGTGCGGGCGCGGCGAACTCAAGACATTGGTCCCAACGACGACCGGTCGCTGGGAGCCGTCACCTGGCGCGACATGGTGGAGAAAATCCCCGACGAGGCCCGCGCGAGAATCGTGCCGGTCGGCGTGGTGGGCGGCCGCGAGGCGGTCACGCTCGCGAGGCTCTGCAATCACCTGCCGCCCGACAGGCTGCTCTTGGAACTCTCTCCCGTCACGGGACGGATGCATCAGCTGCGGCTGCAGGCGGCTGCCCGTGGCCTGCCGGTTGTGGGAGACGATCTCTATGGCATGGCCGATGCGGCCTGGACGGCTTCGGTGCTGCGGGGAATAGGCAGCAGCATGGAGGATGACGATCCGCGGATGCGGCCGATCGCGTTGCACGCCAGTCGGATCACGTATACCGATCCTGACACTGGCGACGAGGCGACTGTCGAGGCGGCGTTGCCGGACCATTGGCCGGAGTCGGCACGGTGAATCACGGCCCATCGATCCAGCCGGCGTGCGTCAGCCACTTCTGAAGCCAGGGCGTCGTCCATGGGCTCCAGGTGGGAAAGGCGACCGAGATCACCGACAGCCCGAGCAGGGACAGCGCGAGCACGCGGCCCATACGACCGCCGGCCAACCTGTCGGCAGCAGGCAAGGTGGCTATCACCCACAGTGGCGCCAGCCAGAACGCCCAGCGAAACCCACTC
>Ga0304730_1002097_pt1 | contig 14532 bp, 9 predicted proteins | sample M_130628_MF_Meta_FD_190474 | JGI IMG/M metagenome (GOLD analysis project Ga0304730, IMG submission 190474) | Freshwater microbial communities from Lake Montjoie, Canada to study carbon cycling - M_130628_MF_MetaG (v2) (version 2) | ecosystem: Environmental > Aquatic > Freshwater > Lake | place...
GTGTCGTAAAGCTGCTGCACATCGCGAGTGGTGACCAGGCCGCGATTCCGCAGGCTCTGCCAGATCTCACCGCAGTGCGTGCGGTTGGCTTCACTGTCGGTGGAGCCGTAATGATCGAAGTCGATCTGGAAGCCGCCAAAATCGGCGAGGTGTGCCTCCCGCATGGCGGCGATCAGTTCACGTTCGCCGCGGCCCTCGGCGCGGGCACGGATCATGATCGCGGTGCCGTGCGTGTCATCGGCGCAGAGATAGAGGGCTTGGTGGCCGCGCAGCTTCTGGAACCGCACAAAGATGTCGGTCTGGATGTACTCGACCAAATGGCCGAGATGGATATGCCCGTTGGCGTAGGGCAGGGCGGAAGTCACAAGGATGCGGCGGACGAGGTCGGTCATGCTGGGGTTCTAGAGAGATCAGCCGGGCATGTCTTTAGACGAATGAAACGCGGATTGTATGAGCCCGCGTGGCAAACGGGGAAACCGTGTGAAAAACAGGTGGACTGGGAAAGGTTCCGGCACCATCGTGACCGCAAAATGGTCTTGTCGCCACCGCGTGTGGCGGGCACCATCCCGCCCTGCCGCCGGCAGCCTGCCGGCGACACGCAGTCCGTCACAATGCGACCCGCTCACCAGATCCGCCGGAGCCACGGATGACACGGTCCTCGCGACTCCTCCTCGGAATCACAGCCGCGCTCGGCCTGATGGCGGGGTGTGCTGCACCCGCCTGTGCCAATCCGGCTGCCGTGGCGGCTGGGGACGTCGTGCTTCTCAATTTTTCGGCGTCGTGGTGCGGCCCCTGCCGGCAGATGGCGCCGCTGGTGGGCGAGATCACGGCGGCCGGCTGGGTCGTGCGTCATGTCGATGCCGATCGCGAGAGGGATTTGGTCCGCCGCTTTGCCGTCACCGGCGTTCCCTGCTACGTGCTTCTGGTCAAGGGTCAGGAAGTTGGCCGAATCAACGGCGCCACCACACGTGGTGAACTGGAACAACTGCTGGCCAAGAGCCGGGAGCCGCTGGGGCTCGCGGCCCTGCCCGCTCCGTCCGCAGCCGCCTCGATGGCTGGCATCCCGCTGCCGGTGACTCAGGCTGCCGCGGCCCTGGCCACCGAGCCACCCGCGGCACCTCTGGCCACCGCCGCCGCGATCATGACGGCCGGGCCACCCGCGGCCGCAGTCAGCAAGCCTGATCCGCTGGCGTCTGCACCGAGGCAGCGACGACCGACTGGCGTGCCAACGGCGGAGCCCGTAGCCGCCACGGGCACGCAGCCGCTCGACCCCGCCCAGCGGACGGCGCTCGAGCGACGGCTGATGGCCGCCACCGCACGGCTGCTCGTCGAAGATGCCCAGGGCGTCTCGAGGGGCACCGGCACCGTGATCGACTGCCGTCAGGGCGAGGCGTTGATCCTCACCTGCGGCCACATCTTCCGCGATTCTCAGGGCAAGGGCCGAGTGGAGGTCGACTTGTTTGGTGCCGACGGGCCGCGGGGCGTGGCGGGACAGGTCGTCTCATGGGATCTCAAACGAGACCTGGCGCTCGTGAGCATCTTCACCGACAGGCAGATCGAACCGGTACGAGTCGGCGGTACTGATCGAAGCACGCAGGCGGGTGAGCCGGTGGTGACGGTCGGCTGTGACGGAGGTGACGATCCGACGATCCAGCACAGCCGCGTGACCGCCGTTGACAAGTATCTCGGGCCGGCAAATGTTCAGGTCGCCGGTCAGCCGGTGCAGGGACGCAGTGGTGGTGGACTCTTCGCGGTCGATGGCACCCTGATTGGTGTCTGCAATGCGGCCGACCCGGCTGACAACGAAGGGCTCTTCGCCGCCCTCCCCACGATTCACGAACAGCTTGACGAAGCGGGCCTCGCGTTCGTCTATCGCAGCATCTATCCAAGCGCCGGCCCGGTGGTCGATGTGGCGGCCATCCCGAATGGCCCCGCACTGCCGAGCATGCCGGCAGAGATGCCGCCGGTGTCGTTCGACCGTCGCGACCGCGCTGACGCCCTGCCGACCGCCGCCACGGCCCAGGTCGGTGCGCTGAATGGCGCTAGTGCGCCCAATGGCTCAAGCCCCAAGCCACTTTCCCCGGGCGAGCAGGCCTTGGTCGATCATGTCTGGCGAAACGACGGTGATGCAGAGGTGATTTGCATCGTGCGACCCAAGGGTGGCGGGCAGTCCCCGAGCGACGTGTTCGTGCTGCAGGGAACAAGCCGAGAGTTCGTCGAGCAGCTTTCCAAGTCGCCCCCCGAACGCGCTCAGCCCGGAACCTCGCAGCGAGGATCGGCCCTGGGTGGCCATGCCACCCCGCACCACGCCGCTCCCCCTGCAACGCGGTCCGACGTGGCCACCCTGCCCGCGAGCGAACTCACGCGGTAGGCTGCAGCAATGCTGCAATATCTGGTTCGCCACGGTGAAAGTGTCTCCAACCTGGAAGGACGGGTGCAGGGGCAGGCGGACGTCGAACTCTCGGCACTCGGTCACGCGCAGGCGCGGCAGGTGGCCGACTGGGCCCGCAGACTCGTCGTCTCGCGTCCTGTGGGCGCGGCAACAATCAGCGAGGTCTGGTCGAGCCCGCTGCGGCGGGCCCGCGAGACTGCCGCTGCGATCGCCGCCGCCATCGGACTTCCCGTGTCGGTCGACGAGCAACTCTGCGAACTGCACGCCGGCATCTTTCAGGGGCATCTGTGGTCCGACCTGGAGCAGGAGTTTCCCGACGAAGTGGCCCATTGGCGGTCGGGCGATCCGAACTATGTGATCCCCGGCGGCGAATCCCGCGCGCAACTGGCGGCCCGCGGCCGGAAGGTGCTTGAGACACTCGCGGCCCGCAGCGGGCCGGGCATGATCGTGGTGGCGCACGGCGGCGTACTCACCGCGGCGCTCGGCAGCATGCTCGGCCGTGAGCATCCACTCCTGGCTGCCGCGGCGGAGCGGCCGTTCACGAAGCTGCCGGCGCTTGCCAACTGCTCGGTGACCGAACTCGAATGGCCCGGACCTCGGCTCGTGGCATTCAACGAGACCGGCCATTTGGAGTAAGGCCCGACAGCGAGTAAGCGTCGGGAGTGAACGTGCTCTATTCGACCGTATGCGGTTACTTCTCCGTCACCTCGATCGTGACGGGCGTGGCGTTCACGCTGTTGACCGCGCCGGCACCCGCGCGGCCCGTGGCGTGGATCGTCACGCGGCCGCGGCCGAGCAACTCGGCAGGCACCTCGATCGTGGTGTCGACTCCGGCCGTGCGTCCCAGCACCCGCCCCATGGAGAAGACTGCCACGCCGTCGAGCCCTTCCCCCGCCAAGCTCACACGCACCGTGCCCGCCAGCGACACTCGCTCCGGCTCGACCCGCAGCGTGAGCGACCGTCCGTGGTTCTTGAACTGCACAGGCATCACCCAGCGGCCTTGCGACTGCACCGAAGACGCCTCGGTGGCCACCACGCGGAATTCATGATGCCCATCCGCAAGCTGCGCCGTATCCAGCGGCAGGCGTTCACCGGGGCGGCACTCCGCCAGTTGCACGCCATCGACGAAGAGCGTGAAGCGGTCGATCGCGGTGCTGGCAGCAGCGCCTTCAGGCTTTTTCGATGGCGGCAGGGTGGCCTTCGGCACCAGTTCGATCGGCCCGGAGAGGGGAGCATCGTCAGTGATCGCGAGGCCGTCGCTCATCAGCGCGACATCCACCTGAGGGATCGTGGCCCATGGACAGCAGAGCGGGTCGCCCACCACGAGGAGCTGATAGGGTGACTGCACCGACTGATAGAAGGCCTCGGCGAGCGTGGCTCCGCGGGCATAGTGCAGTTGGATCGCGGGGTGCGGAAACTTCGCCTGCAGGGCATACGGCTCGATGACGGTGCCGCTAGAGCCGGCGGCGCCGGCGCGGATGAATGCCGAGAGCGGCGTCTGTCCAGCCGACGCCGTGAAGACTCCGCCGAAGCTGGTGAGGTTGTCGCAGATGGCGCCAGGCACGACCGTGCTCTTGCTGGCTGCCCAGTCGAAGTCGGCTGTGCCGGTCATCAGTCCCGCCACATCCCGTCGGGCTGACGGTAGCATGCCGGTGACGACCTCAGCCTTGACGCCGAGAGCCTCGATCGCCCGCACGATGGGAGGAAACGCCGGGCTGCGGGTTTTGGTCCGCACGTCATTATTGGTGACGAAGTAGATCGTGCCCGGAGGCTTCGTGCCGTCGGCTGCGGCCGACATCTCGAGCCCGCGGATGATCTCCGCCACGGAGTTGCCCCGGCCCGCGGTCACTCCCAGCATCACCGCGAGCAGGTAGCGGTTGCCGGCGTCTTTTACCACCTCGCCTTGGGCGTCATAGCGATGCCAGCCACGGAAGCCATCGGTCGACTTCGGCACGCCATCGGCATCGAGCGGCCGCCAGTAGCGATTGCTCTGTGGATCGAGCCAGACCGGTCCCTGACCGCTCCGCACCGCGCCGTAGAGCATGGTCATGCCGGTGAGCGAACCGGATGGAAACTTGTAGAGTTCCTGACCCGAGACCGCCGCGGGCAGCTCGTCGGCAAAGTCGATCCGCCAGGGAAAATCGTTCGAGTACACGACGCAGTTGATCTGCGGGGCGAGCCGCCTCCCATCGATCGCCTGCAGCACGGGATCAAGCAATTCACTGCGGAATGTGGCGATGCTCACGCTTTCAGTGCTTTCCTGCCACGGCAGCATGAGAACGTTGATCGGGGGAATGCCCCGCAGCTCAGCATAGGCATTGGCCACCGTGACACTGTCCGGGCTCGAGGCATTGACGACCAGGAACACGTTTTCAGGTCCCCCACCTGCCCGGGCGCCGCCCGCCCACGCGCATGCCAGCAGCAGGCCAGCCACCTGAACAAAACGGGGATTCATGGTGTGGGCCAAGGGTCGAAGGCGATGATGGGAAAAGGACGTTTCCAGTCAGGCAGTGCCGGCTGCCTGCCGGTATGCATTAGACTCTCCTCGAAAGGAGTCTGCATGAGCGGTTGGCGGCGGATGCACACAACCATGGTCGCGGCAGCACTGCTGGTGGCCGTCGCGTTGCCGGCCGCAGGCCGGGCGGAGGAATTGCCGGAGTTCTCTGGCCCGCGGGCGTTTGCGCACCTGGAGAAAATTTCCGGCCTGGGCCCACGGCCCAGCGGTTCGGCGGCGATGATCCAGCAGCGGGCCATGCTGGCCGCCCACTTTCGCGGCGCGGGCGGCACGGTGCACGGTCAGGCGTTCCAGATCCGCGATCGGCGGTCCGGTGCCCCCGTGCATATGGAAAACCTCGTCGTCGAGTGGCATCCCGACCGGCGTGACCGGGTGCTCCTCGGCGCGCATTACGACACGCGCCCGTTTCCCGACCGCGACCCGGTCGATCCCAAGGGCACCTTCGTCGGCGCCAACGACGGCGCCAGTGGCGTGGCGCTCTTGATGGAACTGGCCCGCGCGATGCCGACGCTGCCGGGGCCCGTGGGGGTCGACTTCGTGCTCTTCGATGCCGAGGAATATGTCTTTGCTGCCCGCGACCCCTACTTTCTGGGATCGACCTTCTTCGCCCGACAGTATGCGGCCGGTCAGCAGGCTGGCACTCCGCAGGCCGGGCAGCAGCCGCACCGCTACCGGTGTGGCGTGATCGTCGACATGGTGGCCGACCGCGATCTCGAGATCTGGCAGGAGCAGCAGAGCATCACCTGGCCTGATACCGTCCCGGTGGTTGATTCGATCTGGGCCGTCGCTGCCCGCAGGAACGTTCGACAGTTCGTGCCCCGTCCCAAATACTCGGTGCAAGATGACCACGTACCGCTGCGGATGATCGCGGGAATCCCCACCTGCGACATCATCGATTTTGATTATCCGCACTGGCACACCGCGCAGGACACGCCTCGGCAGTGCAGCCCTGAATCGCTGGAGGCCGTTGGTGGTGTCGTGCTTGAATGGCTGCGTGGAGACTGGCTGCGGCGGCTTCCGTAGCCAGCGCGTGCGGGTGACAAGGGATGCAGAAAGACGCACATTCACGACGCGTGCCGCTGGCTGTGCCGGAGTGTGGAGTGCTGGGCCTGCCGCTGCGGGTGTCGCTCTGGCTCGTACCCGAAGGGGCCGAGGTGCTGGAGGGGGATCGCGTCGTGGAACTGCTCGGCGGCGGTGCGACCATCGATCTGGAGTCACCCGTCACGGGCCACCTGCGTGTGCAGTTGGCCGATGAGGATGATGCCGTGATGCCGGGCATGGTGATCGCCGAGTTCGAGGCGGCGCCATGACACACGGTCAGACACGACCGGTTTGGATTGGCCGGTTCCTACGTGGCCTGGGGGCCATGCCGGGGTTTTCCAGCCAACCGCTCGACGATCGCGGCGTGCTGGGGCTCGCCCTGGCAGGCGCCGCCACCATGTTTCTCGTGCAGCCGCCAGCTGACTGCTGGATGCTTGCGTGGCTCGCGCCGCTGCCGTGGCTGGCGGTCGTGCAGGCCAACCGGCTTTCGGCCACGCATCCCTGGAGGAGCCTGTGGCTGGGCGGGTTTTTTCACTGGTTGGCCGCAATCCACTGGCTCCGGCTGCCGCACCCTGCCACCTCGATCGGCTGGGTGGCGCTGTCTGCGTATCTCGCCTGCTATGTGCCGCTCTTCGTCGTGATCGCCCGTCGGCTTGTGCATGGCTGGAGGTGGCCGCTCGTCGCGGCGGCGGCACTTGCCTGGATGGCCTGCGAGCAGCTTCGCGGTTGGGTGCTGGGCGGCTTCACGTTCGGTGGACTGGGCCACACGCAGTGGCGCTGGAACACGCTGATCCAACTGGCCGACTGTCTGGGCGCGGTGGGCGTGGGGGGCGTGGTGATGGCCGTAGCGGCGGGCATCGCCAGCGTGGCTGCCGCGATGGTGTCACGCGAGCACAGCGTCGACTTCAGCTTGCGGCATCGGCGACGTGCGGCCTTGGTCGACGGTCTCACCGCTGCCGTCGTGCTGCTCGCAGCCCTCTGTTATGGAAGCTGGCGGATACGCGGAGAGCCGCGGCCGGTCGGGCTTCCACTCGACGTGCTGCTCGTGCAGGGATCGATCGACACGGAACTCAAGCACGATCCCGCAGCCGCGGGCGATGTGGCGCGGCACTATGATGAGCTCACGATGTCGGCGCTGGGTTCGAACGTGGGTTCAACGACAGGCGAAACGGGCCAACTGCCTCCGGAGCTGATCGTCTGGCCGGAGACGATGTGGCGATGGGGTCTCTTGGAGATCGATCCCGACGAGGTGCTGCCGGAGAGCGTGATCGACCAGACACTCGCCGGCCGGGATGCCGCGGAGCCTGCCGACACACCACGGCGCCAAGCTTCGGCTGCCGATCGGCAAGCTGCCTGTCGCCGCCTGCTGGAGGAGGAGCGGTTGACGCTTCTGGCCGCCTTCGCGCGCCGGTATGGCACGCACTGGCTGGTCGGCCTCGACAAACAGGTGGTCACGCCGCACGTGCCCTCCGGCGCGAGGAACTACAACTGTGGACTGTTTCTCAGTCCCGACGGCGTCCCGCTGGCATGCTACAGCAAGCAGTATCCGGTGATGTTCGGCGAATACATCCCGCTGGCCGAGCGGTTTCCCTGGCTCTACCGACTCACGCCACTGCCGGCGGGCCTGACGGCTGGCACCGAGCCGGTGGCCGTCACGATCGCCGGCAGGCGGGTGGCGGTGAACATCTGCTATGAGACGGCCCTGCCGGAGGCGGTGCGGTCGCTGGTGCTCGAACTGAGCCACGCCGGCGGAAGGCCCGATCTGATCGTCAACCTCACCAACGACGGCTGGTTCTGGGGATCAAGCGAACTCGACATGCACCTGACGGCCGCGATCTTCCGGGCCGTCGAGGTGCGGACGCCGATCGTGATCGCGGCCAACACTGGTTTTTCGGCCTCGATCGATGGCTCGGGGCGGCTGCTGGCCCGTGGCCCCAGGCGGGCCACGGGCACCCTGCGGGTCGGTGTCAGGCCCGACGGTCGAACGAGCCCATGGCTCACGTGGGGGAGTCTGCCGCTGGGGGCGTGTGTGGCGGTGGCAACGGTCGCACTGCTGTCGGGATGGTCGCAGGCAGGGAGGCTGCAGACTCGTTGACCCGCCTGCCGAAGAACCCTTAGGCTGACGGGTGCGGGCGGGTGTGGCCCCCAGCACCGCCTGAAACGTCGCCCTCCCGCGAGCGCAGTGATTCGACCATGAAAAACGTCCTCGGCAAGATCTTCGTGTTTGCGATCTTCGTCATGAGCCTGATGCTCATGAGCTTTGCCGTTGCGATCTACTCATCGCACATCGACTGGCAGAAGAGGTACAACGAGGCGAAGGATACTCTCGACAAGCTCAACACCGAGAAGGCCAGTCTCGAACAGGAGATCACCCGGCTGACGGGCAACGTCGGCATCTCCGAGGCGGCCCGCGATCAGGTGATCGCCAAATTCCAGCAGGCGCTGATCGAGAAAGACAAGGAACTCAAATCCCTCAAGAACGACCGTGACCAGCAACTCACGGACATGCAGGACAAGATTAAACAGCTCTCCAAGGTCCAGCAGCAACTGACGGAGGCCCGCGACCAGGTTACAAAGTTACAGAAAGAGACGAACGACAAGCAACAGAAAGTCGTTGAACAGATCGACAGGGCTGCCGAAATCGCGGCCCAACTGCACGAGAAGGAGTCGTTTCTCGAGATTGCCAACGAGCGCAAGGCCCAGCTTGAGAAGCAGGTCTCTCAGGCCCGGCTGCTGTTGAAGCAAAACGGCCTGTCGCTCGATAGCCTGCCGAAGGACCGCGTCCCGACGATCAACGGCGTCGTCATGGCCGTGGCGAATGACTCCATCGAAGTGTCGCTGGGCTTCGATGACGGGCTGCAGACAGGCCACCAGATCGAGGTCTATCGCAACGACGAGTATCTGGGCCGCGCGATCGTCAAGAGCGTGAAGCCCGATCGGGCCGTCGCCGTGCTCGTCAGGGAGTACTCCCGCGGAATCGTGCAGCGTGGTGACAAGGTCACCACGCGGCTCAAAGCGTGATCACTGGACTTGATTTCCGGGCCCGAGCTTCTTGAGCAGGCTCCGAACCATACCGAATGCCATGGCCGACGATTCAAAATCTGATTCCCCACGTCAACCGATGAACGTCTACACGGCGATGCTGTTGCTGTCGTTCGTTGCTGTTTCAACCGGGTGCCTGCTTCTGGCGCTGGATCTGTTTTTCAGGCGGATGCAGTTGCCACTGAAGCCTTAAGGACGCCCGCGGATCGCGTGCTTGTCCGCCGTGCGAGTGTCGTCATGTTTGGCTGGCTGCGGTCGCGACGACGTCGCTCGATCCGGGAGCGGCCGTGGCCGCCAGTCTGGAGCGACATCCTCGCCCGCAACGTGCGGCAGATGCAGTGGCTTGGCGCTGAGGATCGGGAGCGGTTGCGGGACTGGGTGGCGGTGTTCGTGGCCGAGAAACGGTTCGAGGGTTGTCGCGGCCTGGAGATCAACGACGAGGTCCGCCTGTCGATCGCCGGACAGGCCGGCCTGATCGTGCTGGGGATGCCCGATGAGTTCTTCGACCGGCTGCAGTCGGTTCTCGTCTACCCGGGCGACTATCTGGTGAAGCGGTCTACGCCGCTGGAGGGCGGGGGCGAATTGGAGTGGCAGGAGCCGCGGCTGGGCGAGACCTGGAACGGCGGCAGCATGGTGCTGTCGTGGCCGCGGGTGGTGGAGGGTGGCCGGCTTCGCGATGGGCCGCGGAGCGTGGTGATCCACGAATGCGCCCATGCTATCGACCTGCTCGACGGTGAGATCGACGGTGTCCCGCCGCTTGCGTCGGCAGCCAAGCGGCGAGATTGGGTGCGCGGGATGGCCGACTGTCGGGAACGGTTTGCGGAGGCGCTCGACGAGGGACGGTTCGTCGCGTTCGACGACTATGCAGCCGAGGGACCCGGCGAATTTTTTGCGGTGGCGAGCGAGTGCTTCTTCCAGGATCCGCACCGGCTCCATCGCTACGACCGTGACCTCTACGCACTCATGGCCGAGGCTTGGCGGCAGGATCCGAAAGCCCGGGTGCCGGTGCAGCGGGCACGGTAGCGGTCGCCTCTGCAGGCGTCGGTGTGCCACGGCTGCCCCGCGGGGCCAGGCTGACGAGCATGCCCGACGGCGAGGCCAGCAGCAGACGGTCGGAAGAGTTGTTGACGATGGGCATGGTGAAGGGGCCCAAGCAGAGCCGCTCACGGGGGGTACCGTCGGCCAGATCAAACGCGGAGAGTTTCCCCAACTCATCGATGAGCCACACCCGTCCGCCGCCGATGGTGAGGATCTGGCCAGTCAGGCAACTCTGCCAGAGTTGGGCTCCCGTCTCGGCGGAGTAGGCGGCAATGCCCAGGTCGCCAAGTGACAACACGATGGTGTCACCCGACACGAACGGGCCGGAATGAGCGGGGCCCGGAAGCACCGTATGCCAGATGAGCTGCATCTCCTTCAGGCCGGTGGGGAGATCGATCCGTGCCAAATCGCCTGTCGTGGTGCTCGCGAAAACACTGCGTTCGCGGACCGCGGGCGGGCCTGCAGGAGGATTCTCCAATGAGAATTCGAGTCGCCGCCATTCCGTTGCGGTGGGCTGAAGGGTGACGAGCACGCCATCCGACGTGCACCAGAGCAGGCCTGCGGCCAGCGGGCCGGGTGCCATTTCGACGGTGTGGCTCCCTCCATCATTGATGGCGATGGGGTCCACGCTTTCCTGACGCTTCCGCGCGCTCTTCGCCGTTTTGACGGTTGTGTTCCCGGCTTTCTTGGTCGGGCTGTCTGCGGCGTCTGCCTTCGTCTGCGTCGGATGCCGGAGGGGATGAACAGCGAAGCGGCTGACGGTGCCGGCCGAGGTGGGGATGTAGACCCAGTCGCCGATCACCGTAGCACCGGCTGACACGCTCTGGCCGAACGACTCGTGCCAGCGGGGCAGACCGGTCGATCGTTCCAGTCCGGCCATTCCGCGATCGTGGGGTACGGCGACCAGGTCGGGGCCGATGCCGGCCCGCATGATCGGCCCGCCGCCGCGGCCAACCTGATATGACCAGAGCAAAGATCCCGGAAGCGGGGAGCCGGCTGGCTGCACGGCACCGCCGAAGGGAGATGACTGCACCGCATGCACGCCGCCGTCGCTGGTCTGGGCCACGACGAGGCCGTCGCCGACCACAACCTGCGCCAGGCTCGAGCCATTGGCCATTGAGGGCAGTTGCAGAATCCACTCGCGAGTCAGTCCAACTCTGTCGGCTGTGAATTCGTCGGCGGCAGTACCTGCAAGGCAGCTCTGGGCCAGGCCGCGGGCGGGCGCCGCCAAAAGCACGGCCACCAGCAGCAGGCACAGGCGGGCTTGGGAGATCATCTGGGCGGGCACGCTGGGAATCATGGCGAATGCCTGAAAATCGGGGGCCTAGATTGAGCAGACTGCAGGAAGAGTGGGCCCGAAGACCCTTCAAACAAGCTTAGCCCACGAAATCGGGCCTGCGAAAATGCTACGATCGCGGTTCTCCCGCCGCGTGCCCGAGGCCCGTGCCGCCCCGGGCAGACCGTGAAACAACGAGGCATGGTGTCGATGCGGCAGGAATCCCCGAACGATCCCCCAAACGATCGTCAGAACAGCTCCGGAACCGCAGGGAAGCGGTCCCGTCCGGACGACCCTGCCGCTGTCGTGCTGGGATATCTGAATTTTTCCTCAGGGGCGTTCGATCCGGCCGTCTGGAGGGCGTTGAACGAGCTGTTTGCCGGCGTGGAGACTGCTGCCGGCGCGGAAGCGGGCGATGCTGCCGCCGGTGGCCCGATCGTGGAGCAGAACGATGCTGCGGACCGCGTGGCGGCCCTTCTTGCCGAGCGGCTCGAGACTCTGGCGGCCAGTGAGGCGGCCTTCCGTGACGCCGGGCAGGCCAGGGCGGTGCTCGACCTGCTCTTCTTCCGGCTGCCGCCGGCCTATCGTGCCTTCCATGCCGATCTGCTCGAGCATCAGCCACCGGGAGCCTTGGAACGTCCGTTCTTTCTGATGGCGGCTGCGCAGGCCATCCTGGCCAGTGATCCGGCCGGAGATGATCGGACGGGCATCGTGCAGGAGGCGATCGGCAGGCTCAATGACTACGTCGGCTGGCGACCGGTGGCCGTGCTGGAGAACGGCCAGCTCTCGGAGCCATATCGCCATGAACGTGTCAGGCCGATCCCGCTCTTCATCCGCGGCGCGGGGGCCGCGCACGGCCGCTACCGCCGGCTCGTGGAAGACGCGGTGGCGATCCTCGAGCAGGCGCCAGAGCCCCTCCTGCGGCAGGCCGACTTCGATCTCGCCCTGCTCGAGGAGTTGGCGTGCGACCCACGGGCGTTTGATTTTCTCCACCCGGCGGCAAGCCGCCCCAACTATCTCTTTGGTCTCTGGGATCCGGCCCGCATCGACGGGCACGGCTTCTATCGGCGAATGGTTGTGCAGCAGGCCACCCTCGACGGCATCCTGTCGTGGGCTGAGGCGGCGGTCGAATCGCCGGCCGACCGAACCGCCGAGCGGCAGACGCAACTGCGGCGTGAATCTGCGGCGGTGCTTGCGGGTGTCATCCTGATGGCCTCCGGGCTCTCCGGGCACGGTCCGGGCGCCGCCTCCGCGAGCCTGCCGCTGGCCGACCTGTTACCGCGGATTGCTGGCTACCGTGACGAGTTTTACCGGTGGTTCCTCACGCAACTGCCGGCGGAGCATCGGCAACTGCTCGACGAGGAGACTCGCAGGCTGCGTCAACCCTTTGGCGGTGTCCGTCGACACATCAACACCCTGCTCGCGGGCCGACGGGCCCGTCAGGTGGAAAGCGTGGCGCTGGCGGCGGTGCTCGCGCGGCTGGGTCGGGCGGAGGGCGCGGAGCGGATGGCCGGCATGGTGCCCGCTGCGTCAGCTCGGATGGCGGCCAGGATCACCAGCCGTGTCGTGGCGGCGCGGCAGGCGCTCCGGCAGTCGGCCGCTGCTGCGGCGCTCGAGGAACTCGATGCCGCCAGTGCGCTGCTCATGCGGGCTGTGGACTGCGGCGCGGTGGTCGATCCATGGAACATCCTCGGACTCGGCGGCCAGTTTCCGCTGCACGAGGCTGGTGGTGAAAGCCTGACCGATCCGCGTGTCGACGATCTCGTCGCGATCACGGAATCGATTCTGGATGGCTATGCGGCCGTTTGGCGACAGGCCGGGCTCGACGGTCCGCCGGCTGCCGCAGTGCGGGCGGCGGCAGCGGTCGAGAAGCTCGGCGGTTGGTGGGATCGGTTTGCGACGACGACGGTGTCGGGCGTGCCGCATCTCTCGGGCCGCGAAGTGCACGACTCGGCCCGCGAAGTGATCGCAGCGCTCGCACGCCGGCGCGAGACCACGCCCCAGCCGCCGCCACCGGGATTTTGGCGGCAGGAGGTGGCGTCGTTTTCATCACCCGAGACCCACTCGCAGGCGACCGATTGTCTGCTTCATGAAGGGGATCTCGATGGTGCGATGGGTCTGCTCGTGCACTGGGCGTCATTGTTGGAGGGGACTGCGATCGATCGCTCCGGCGGCGTCTGGCTCGGAGAAGCCATGCGGTGGATGACGCGGGCCTGTGCCGACCGATCCGAGGCCGGCCGATCCCGCGTGCGTCGGTTCTTGGAGCTCGTCGAGGCCAACACCAGCGGGGTAGCCGACGTGATCGAGGCCGCCGCCACCGGCCGCGAGCCGGGGGATGGAAGGCGGCCGGGGCGGGCCGTCGATGATGCGGACGGCCTGTCCGACGACTTCGCGGGTGAGCCGGTGGACGATGAGGAGCGTGGCGAGGAAAGCGTGGCATCGGCGTATGAATCGATGGTGTGGCGCGACTCCACCGACGATGGTGTCGATGGCGGCATGCTCGACATGGATGGCGGCGGCGGTGCGACGCTGACGAGCGTGTCGGCTGTCGAGGATGCAGCGGTGCTCATGGCTGGCGTGTTCAAGCTGCTCGCGGATGCGATGGTGGCGTGGTCTACGATCGATGCGGCCGCCGGGACTCAGGCCGCGCAGGCCGAGATCGATTCGGTGTCTGGTTGGCGGACGGTGCTGCGGCGACTGCGTCGCACGCTGATCCGCGCGGCTGCCTCGGTGGCCAGACGTGATACGGTCCCGTCTCCGGGCATGTCGCCCACCGAATTCGACAAGCTCCGCTGGCACCGTGACGCCGCCGCCGAACAGATGATCGAGGCCGCGCTCCAGGCCAGCGAAACGCTTTGGCTGCTCTCGGCCCGTCTGCACGGTACGCGGCAGCCACCCAGCGGCAGGAGAACGCGGCGGGCCGAGAGGGCGTCGATCGGCAGACTCTTTGCGGCGATCTTTGCAGGGGATGCGACCGCAGCGCGAGAGCAGCTGGCTCTCGTGCGAAGTAAGCTCGTCGGCCGAATGGTGCTCTACGTGCCGCTCTCCCGTGGCGGTGATCCCAAGCAGATCGTCCTGGCGCGGAGTCGGGAGCGGCTCTTGACGCGGCTGGCGGCCTGTTTGCCGCGGCTGGGGCTTGTGGCGGAGACGGCTGACATCGTGCAGCTCGCCAAGGCGCTCGAGAGCCGGCGGCCCCGCGGTGCGGCCAGCGTGAGCGAGTTTGACCGG
>Ga0304730_1002098_pt1 | contig 14532 bp, 10 predicted proteins | sample M_130628_MF_Meta_FD_190474 | JGI IMG/M metagenome (GOLD analysis project Ga0304730, IMG submission 190474) | Freshwater microbial communities from Lake Montjoie, Canada to study carbon cycling - M_130628_MF_MetaG (v2) (version 2) | ecosystem: Environmental > Aquatic > Freshwater > Lake | place...
TGCAATTGTTCTTGCATCATCTTCGCTTTTAGCTACTTGTACACCGTGTTGCGTAGGTACTTCTATAAAAGTTCCTTTACCGCGACCACCAGCATGTATTTGTGCTTTGATTACTACAAACTTAGTTCCTGTGCGGCTTGCAGTGTCATTATAAGCAGCTACAGCTTCGTCTACAGTGGTGCATGCTACCCCATTTTGCAATGGCACATTATATTTCTTTAATTGCTCTTTGGCTTGATATTCGTGTAAATTCATATCTGATTGTTGTAAAATTTGGATGCAAAAGTAAGGAAAAATAGTGAATGATGAAGGCTTACATTCATTACCTACATAAAATCAAGTAAATTAAATTTCACTATCTTTTTGTTCATCTATTGCAGGAACTTTTGGATGGAGATCAAATACTTCCTTATGATGCTTTTTAGTAGCATCATAAAATCTATCTCTATCATACCTCCTACCTATTTGACCAGTATTTTTTAAATGATGAATCACCAACAAAGCGGCAACCGACAGCAAAGCAAAGATTATCTCTCCCATTATTTTATATTTTCAAATTCGGTTAATTTATCTTCTGTTTCTATCCCAAAAGCTTTGTTATATTGGTCTTGCGCATCTTTTAAGCGTTGGCGGCGGTCCTGTTTTACCTCTCTTTGTATTCTATTATTTTTAACGGTATAATAAATTAAACCTAATGCTATTGGTGCAGTAACTATCAAATACATCATAATTTTTTAAAGTTAATTATTTTTAGTTAATTTTAAATTATGAAGCAAAAAATTATAATACTAACAGGTGCAGGCATCAGTGCAGAAAGTGGTATTAAAACTTTTAGAGATAGTGATGGACTATGGAATGGTTATAATGTAGAAGATGTAGCCACACCAATGGCTTTTCAGCGCAATCCGCAATTGGTGTTAGATTTTTATAATCAACGCCGCAAAGACATATTAAAAGCACAACCAAATGATGCGCACAAAGGTTTAGTAACTTTAGCAGATAAATATAATGTGCAAATCATCACTCAAAATATTGACGATCTGCACGAAAGAGCTGGTAGTAAAAACATTTTGCATTTGCATGGCGAAATTGTAAAAATGAGAAGTGTAAAAAATGATGCTACTACATTTGCGTATCATCAACCAATAAATGTAGGTGATACCGCACCTGATGGCGGACAGTTAAGGCCACACATTGTTTGGTTTCATGAGGCGGTACCTGCAATGGATGAAGCAGTGGCTCTATGTTTGGATTGCGATATGATGGTTATTATTGGTACTAGTTTGGTAGTGTATCCTGCTGCAAGCTTGGTAAAATACGCTCCAATAAATTCGCCATTGTATGTAATAGACAAAGTGATTCCAGAAATTACGGCTCATAATAATATTATAAAAATAGAAAAAGGTGCAGGAGAAGGAGTAAAAGAATTACTGCAAATACTAGGCTGCTGAGCCTTTCTTAAATAAAAGAAGCTTTCCAAATTTTAATAATAATCCTTAGAATGATTTTTATTCTATAAAATATAAGTACTAAATTTTGTAGAAACTAATTGCTGTCTTACATTTGCCACGGAGAAATGGCAGAGTGGTCGATTGCGACAGTCTTGAAAACTGTTGACTGTTACAGGTCCGGGGGTTCGAATCCCTCTTTCTCCGCCAAAAATAAAAAAACCTTGTAAACACAATATTTACAAGGTTTTTTTATTTAAATTATTACATTTTTATCTCTTATAATACGCCACTATTGAAGCTTTTTCAATAGTATTCGCATTTACCATAAAGCCCACAGTGGCTGCGTTTGCCTTTGCATCTATCCCTAATTTATCTACATTTAATGCATAAACTGTAAATGTATATTTGTGCCAACCATGTCCTTCAGGCGGGCAAGGACCACCATATCCAGCTGTGCCATAATCTGTATTGGCTTGTATAGCTTTTGCTGGTAAATTTTTTCCATCTGCAGTGCCTGCACCGCTTGGCAAGTTTGTAGTATTGCTTGGCAAATCAAAAACCAACCAATGCCACCAACCGCTGCCTGTAGGAGCGCTTTCGTCGTGCATTAATACAGCAAAACTTTTTGTGCCTGCAGGTGCATTGCTCCAATGTAATTCTGGCGAAATATTTTTTCCACCACAGCCTGTAAAAACATGGTCTAAAGTAAATTGACCACCAAGGTCTTTGCTAGATAATGTAAATGTTTGTGCTTGCATAGTTGAAAAATTTATAACGCAAATTACACAGAATACTAATATTTTTTTCATAGTTGTAAAAATAATAGTAAAAAAGTTAGAAAGCTTTTTACGAATCAAGCATTGTTTCATATCATAATCTACACGGTATTTAATTTTGTTAGCAATAATTTTGTATTTTTATTTTTCAAAAAAATATCAAACAATGTCAGAAACAGTTCGTGCCTTACAGCCTTCAGAAATATGGAATCATTTTGCAGACTTAAATGCTATTCCGCGTGCCTCTAAAAAAGAGCAACAAGTAATTGCTTTTATGAAGCGTTTTGGAGAAAGTTTAAACCTACCAACTTTTGTAGATGAAGCAGGGAATGTAATCATTAAAAAACCTGCATCAGCAGGAATGGAAAATAAGCAACCCATTGTATTGCAAAGCCATTTGGATATGGTGCATCAAAAAAATAATGATACCGTTTTTGATTTTGCCACGCAAGGAATAGAAATGTATGTAGATGGCGATTGGGTGAAAGCAAAGGGCACAACTTTAGGAGCTGATAATGGAATTGGTGTAGCAACTATTATGACTATTTTAGCAAGTAATACAATTGCGCATCCTGCAATAGAAGCATTATTTACTATCGACGAAGAAACAGGAATGACAGGTGCTTTAGAATTGAAAGGAGGTTTATTGGATGCACAAATAATGCTGAACCTAGATACCGAAGAAGATAACGAATTGACTATAGGATGTGCTGGAGGCATTGATATCACTGGTGCTGGTAGCTACGATTTAGTTTCGCCAAATCATCCAAAAGCATATAAAGTTACAATTAATGGATTAACAGGTGGCCACAGTGGAATTGATATTCATAAAGGCAGAGGGAATGCCAATAAATTGATGAATAGATTATTGCTAGACTTAATTACAACACAAAATATAGAAATTGCAAGCATAGATGGTGGTAGTTTGCGTAATGCTATTCCAAGAGAATCTAATGCTTGTATTGTAGTATCGAATGAAGAAAGTCTGCAACAAACTATTGCACATTTTCAACAAATATTAAAAGAAGAATACCAAACTACAGACCCCAATATAACTATAAGTATGGCTACTTGCGAAGTGCCTAAAAATGTTTTAGCTAAAAATTTTGCTGTTCAATTATTAAAAGTAATTTATACCATACCAAATGGCATTTATAGAATGAGTGCAGAGATTGATGGACTAGTGCAAAGCTCTAATAACTTATCTAGAATTTTAGTAGCAGATGGCAGCTATTCTATCCAAAATCTTACCCGCAGTAGTGTAGATACAGAAAAAACAGATGTTAAAAATGCCATAAGTTGTGCTTTAGATTTGCTTGGGGCAGCAGTAACTACTGGCGGCTCCTACCCTGGCTGGACTCCAAAACCCGATGCTGCAATTGTAAGTATTATGAGTAACTTATATACAGAATTATTTAACGATACAGCTTTGGTAAATGCTTGCCATGCTGGCTTAGAGTGTGGTATTTTAGGCACCAATTATCCAGAAATGCAAATGATATCTTTTGGGCCTACTATACATGGTGCACATAGCCCAGATGAAAAAGTAAGCATTTCTTCTGTACAAAAATTTTGGTTGTATTTGCAAGAAACAATGAAAAGGATTCCGAATAAGCATTAAATACCTAATACTTTAAATATCATATCCGATAAAAACTTGGCAGCAAAGTCTGTTTTGTTTTTTGCATTTTTATCCGTTAATCTTGGAAGATTTTCAGCAAAAAATTGTTGATGATGAGAGGCTTCTATTAGGGTAGTACTTAATGATTTTGGGAACTTATAGCTTGCATTATTTTCTGAAATTACATTTGCAATTGTTGCGCAAAGATCTTTGTAAGGTTTAAAAACTTCCTCTTTATTTATTGCTACTATATCTTTTATTAAATAAGATTTGCTGCTTTCTGCAATGATGATTTGATTTAAATATTTTTTATTGTAATCATACTGGTTTTCGCTTTCCGATAATTCATGTGTAAGCAAATCAATGATGATAGTTAATTTTTCTTTTTTATCGCTTACATTTTGTAATTTCATCATCAATAAAAATTCCATGTAGCACCAATACCAGTTTAATATATATAACAACAAACGATGTTTATTTTCAAAATATCTATAAATAGTAGCTTCTGTACTATTCATTTCTACAGCTAATTTCTTGAATGTAAATTGCTCAAATCCTAAGTTGTAGATTAGGTCGATTGCTTTTTTTACAATTTGGTTACCTAATTCACTGCCTTCTGGATTGCGAATAAATAGTTTTTCGTTGATCTTAAATCTTAGCTGAAAATTCATTATTTTAATAAGTGTCTGCAAATATAGTAATATGTTTAGAAATGATAGTATAAATAATATTTAATAAACTATAACTATTTATTATAATAGTATTACTATTATTACATAAAGTATGATTACCTTTGCCTATTAATTAAAAAGAATGCAAAAAGAAAATTATTTATATAAACTTTGGGAGTTGATTAAATGGAATAAAAAAGATATTTATTCTATTTACTTTTATTCTGCATTAAATGGCATACTTCAACTAAGTGTGCCATTGGGTATTCAAGCCATTATTGGTTATTCCTTAGGTGCAACAATGGTAACCTCTATATATATATTAATAGGCTTGGTGGTATTAGGCGTCTACTTTGGTGGCGCAATGCAAATCAATCAATTAAAAATTGTAGAAAAAATTCAACAAACTATTTTTGCAAAATATGCCTTTGCCTTTGCAGAAACTATCCCAAATATAGATTTAAAAAAATTGGACAAGTATTATTTGCCTGAAAAAGTAAATTATTTTATCGATACATTAAATATTCAAAAAGGTTTTTCTAAAATATTGTTAGATATACCAACCGCTACCATTACAATAGTATTTGGTATATTATTGTTATCCTTATATAATTCTATTTTTATTGTATTTGGTGTGGTATTAGTTTTAATTTTATGGTTGATTCTTCGAATGACAAGTAAAAAAGGAATGGAAACTAGTATTGCAGAAAGTAAATATAAATATGAAGTACTTTCTTGGTTAGAAGAATTGGCTAGAGTTGTAAAATCTTTTAAATATAGTCAAGGCACAGATTTAAACTTAATTAAATTAGATAGAAATGTAGTTGGTTATTTAGGTTCTAGAACATCTCACTTTAATGTATTATTAATTCAATATAGAGCTTTAGTTTTATTTAAAGTTTTACTTACTTTATCCATGTTGTCTGCAGGCACTTATCTATTAATCAACCAACAATTTAATATCGGCGAATTTATTGCCGCAGAAATTGTAATACTAAGTGTAATATCTGCAGTAGAAAAATTAATTGGCAGTATTGATAGTGTATATGATATATTAACAGGCTTAGAAAAGCTATCGTTGGTAACAGAAATTCCATTAGAAAAAAATGGTAATACTATTTTAGATAAGCCCCAACAAGGTTTGAATTTGCAATTACATCATGTTAGTTTTCAATATATAGATGGTACAAGTGCATTAAAAAATATTAGTATCCATATTCCATCTAATACCAAGGCTTGTGTATCTGGTAATCAAGGCTCAGGTAAGTCCTCATTATTAAGAGTGATGAGTGGCAATTTTAATGACTTTGAAGGAAACATATTAATAAATGATGTGCCATTAAATAATTATAATTTAGAAAGTTATCGCAAAGCTGTTGGTATTTATATCAACAATATAGACATATTTAAAGGTACGCTTTGGGAAAATATCAGCCTAAATAGAAATGGCGTAGCTATAGAAAAAGTAAATGCCATCGCAGAAAATATAGGGTTGTTAAATTATATATTATCTTTAAAAAATGGATATGATACAATAGTAGATCCATTTGGCAAAAAGCTACCAGGCACTATTGCAAAGAAAATTTTATTGTTAAGAGCAATTTGCAATGAACCAAGATTGTTATTGCTAGAAGAACCATGGCAAGGGTTAGAAAAAACAGACCAAAATAAAATTGTAGATTATTTATTAAATAAATTGCCAAATACTACAGTAATTGTAGTAAGTAATGATGCTGATTTTGCTAGCAAATGTAATTTGCAATTTATTTTAAACGAAGGGAAATTGTTATAACGTAAAGTCAAATGAAAACAAAAAATAATATAGCATTAAAATCTTTTGAAAGTATTTATTACTACAATAGAGTAAGTAAAATAAAATTTTGGTTTTGGGGTATCATTGCTGCACTAGCTTTAATATTATTCTTACCATGGACACAAAATATTAAAACTAAAGGTAATATCACATCCTTGTACCAAGAGCAAAGGCCTCAGGATATCAACTCTCCTATCCCAGGGAAAATTGCAAAATGGTGGGTAAAAGAAGGAGATGTTGTAAAAAAAGGTGATACTATTTTACAAATTTCTGAAATAAAAGAAGATTACCTAGACCCAATGTTGGTAAATAGAACCCAACTGCAATTAGATGCAAAAGTAGGTACTATCAATAATTACGAAGGAAAGATTGCAAGCGTAGAATCGCAAATGGTAGCTTTAGAAAATGCAAAACAATTAAAAACTTCGCAACTAGAAAATAAGCTAATACAATTAAATAGCAAATTAGTTAGCGAGCAAGCAGAGTTACAAGCTGCACAAAATGAATTGACCCTATCTAAAGATCAATTTGAGAGGCAACAAAAAATGTTTGATGAAGGGTTGGTATCGCAAACACAATTGCAACAACGAAATATTAGTTATCAAAACGCATTATCAAAAAAAATAATTGTAGAAAATAAAATAGCACAAACCAAACAAGAATTGCTAAATAATAAAATAGAACAAAATAGCGTAGAGCAAGATTATTCTGAAAAAATTGCCAAAGCCCAAGGCGATAAATTTCAAAGCTTGAGCCAAATTAATTCTGGCCAAGGAGAAGTTGCAAAATTGCAAAACCAAGTATCTAATTATATCATCAGAAATAATATGTATATCATTCTTGCGCCACAAGATGGACAAATTATTCAAGCAAAAAGATCTGGAATAGGAGAGGTAATTAAAGATGGTGAAAGATTAATGACCATTGTGCCCACTAAAGTAAATTATGCCGTAGAAATGTTTGTAAAGCCTGTAGATTTACCATTGATTCAGGTAGGGCATAAAGTAAGATTTGTTTTTGATGGTTATCCTGCAATCGTATTTAGTGGCTGGCCAAAAAATAGTTATGGCACATTTGGAGGAACAATTATTGCATATGAAAGTAGAATTAGTCCAAATGGATTGTTTAGAGTATTAGTGGTAGAAGATACAACCGATAGAAAATGGCCTGAGCAAATAAATATTGGAACAGGAGCGCAGGGCATTTCTTTATTGAAAAATGTACCAATTTGGTATGAGCTATGGCGAAATATCAATGGTTTTCCACCAGATTTTTATATCTATAAAGAAGAAGAAAAAAATAAAAAGTAATATAGATAGATGAAAAAAATAATTGTCATTTTCTTAATACTTGTCAGCAATTGGTCCCTTGCCTTTAGCCAAGATACTTTATCTATGTTATCTGCAGAAGATTTAGTGAATATTATTAAATTGTATCATCCCACGGTAAAGCAGGCAACCATTGGTGTGCAAAAATCCAATGCCGATTTATTGATAGCAAGAGGTGCTTTTGATCCCATATTTAGAAATAACACTACTCGTAAAAAATTTGGAGGGGAAGACTATTACCAATATTCCAATACAGAATTAAAAATTCCTACATGGTATGGTATAGAAGTTGTTGGAGGTACAGAAAGTTTATTAGGAGATAGATTTGACCCATCTGAAACTAGTGGTAAAACTAGTTATTATGGCATTAATTTTTCTTTGGTAAAAAATTTAGTGATAGATAAGCGCAGAGCATATTTGCAACAAGCAAAAATTTATCAAACATTGGCAGAAGAAGATAGAAGAAATATTATTAATGATATTCTTATGCAGGCAATGGAAGATTATTGGAATTGGGTAAAGGCATATCAAACATATATAGTTGTAAGTAATATTGTAGAAATTAATAATACAAGGTTAGACTTTGTTAGAAAATCTTTTAATAATGGAGAAAGAGCTGCAATAGATACAACAGAAGCATTTGCACAATTACAAAGTTTCCAAATTTTGAAAAATGAAAAATGGTTAGATTTTTTAAATGCTGGTTTGGAATTATCCATTTATTTATGGACAAATAAAAATCAATCCTATTTATTACCGCAAAATATTATTCCGCAAACAAATTGGCAAACCGAATTAAAGGAAGATAAATATAATTTGATATTAGCAGATCTTTTAGAAAATGCAAGTTCTAATCATCCGCAATTAAATATGTATAGAGCTAAATTAAACGGCTTAGAAATAGATAGGAAATTAAAAATGCAAGAGTTGTTACCAACTGTAGATGTAAAATACAATCAGTTGAGCAAAACTTATAATCCATTTTACAATGGAAATGTTTCGCCTTTATTAGAAAATAATTTTCAATATGGTTTAAAAATAGAAATGCCTTTGCGTATATCTGCAGGCAGAGGAGAATATCGCAAATCTTTATTAAAGCTAGAAGAAACCAAACTAGCATTTGCACAAAAAGATGTTGCGTTAGAAATAAAAATTTCTAAATACTTTAATCAATATCTGAATTTAAAAAATCAAATTGATTTGCAAAAAAATAATTTATTGAATTATAAGCAACTTGTAAAAGCAGAAGAAACTAGATTAATAAATGGTGAGAGCAATTTATTTCTAATCAATACCAGAGAAAATAAAATGCTAGAGGCACAAGAAAAATTGATAGAATTGCAAACAAAGTATTTCAAAAGCATTTATGCTTTGCAATGGAGTGCAGGGCTTTTACAATAAAAAAAATATATGGATTTTCAAATATTAATAAGCACCCCTTTTTTTTATTTTAGGAATTACAGCACACAGATTTTCTGCATTTAAACAATCTGGTTTATTTCTAACTTTATTTGCAACTATTATTCCTATAATTAATGGTTGTTTAGTTGCCTATTTAAGTGGCTTTTTTATAGATGAAATTGGCAATAGATTTATATTTTCTATTTTAGCCGCTAGTGCTTCTTATATAGCAGTACCTGCAGCTATGAAATTAGATGCACCTAAAGCAGACCCTGGTATTTATATCACCATGGCTTTAGGGATAACTTTCCCAATTAAATTAACGATAGGTATGCCAATATACTATTTGATAATTACAAATTTTTAAATAACAAATTAACACAAACAAAAAATCCTGATAGCATTTCTACTATCAGGATTATTTAAAGTATTTATTTTATTACTAATAATATTAGTCTTCTAAACGCTTGCCTTTGTTTTTAGCTATTATTTCTTCTGAAACATTGTTTGGCGCTGGTGCATAATGGCTAAATTCCATAATGTTACTTGCACGACCCGATGTTAAAGAACGTAATTGTGTTACATAACCAAACATTTCGCTCAATGGAACTTTTGCTTTAATTACTTGCGCACCACCTTTGCTATCCATACCTTCTAACATACCACGACGGCGATTTAAATCTCCTGTTACATCACCCATGTATTGATCTGGGGTAATAACTTCTACCTTCATGATAGGCTCTAGTAATGTAGGTTTTGCTTTTTTACCTGCTTCGCGGAAACCACCTCTTGCACATAATTCAAAACTTGCACTATCAGAATCCACATCATGGAAGCTACCATCAAATACTCTTACTTTCATGTTTACTAGTGGATAACCTGCTAATACACCATTACTCATTGCATTTTCAAATCCTTTACTGATTGCTGGCACAAATTCTTTTGGAATGCTACCACCAAATAAATCGTTTACAAATTGGAATGATTTACCATCATTTTCTTTCAACCACTCTTCATCTGCAGGACCTAAATCAAATTGAATGTCGGCAAATTTACCACGACCACCTGATTGCTTTTTCAACACCTCGCGATGTGTAACCATTGAGTGGAATGCTTCTTTGTAAGCAACCATCGGAGCACCTTGGTTTACTTCTACTTTAAACTCGCGACGCATACGATCTACAATAATTTCTAAGTGCAACTCTCCCATTCCACTTAAAATTGTTTGACCTGTTTCTTCGTCTGTTTTTACTTTCAAAGTAGGATCTTCTTCTACTAATTTACCAATTGCCATACCCATTTTATCGCTATCTGCCTGTGTTTTAGGCTCTACAGCTACAGAAATTACGGGCTCTGGGAATGTCATACTTTCTAATACTATCGGATGTTTTTCATCGCATAAAGTATCTCCAGTTTTAATATCTTTAAATCCAACAGCTGCGCCAATATCTCCAGCTTCAATAAAGTCTACTGGGTTTTGTTTGTTGGCATGCATCTGCATGATACGAGAAATTCTTTCATTTTTCCCAGTGCGTACATTCAATACATAGCTACCAGAATCTAAACGACCAGAGTAAGCTCTAAAGAATGCTAAACGACCTACAAAAGGATCTGTCATGATTTTAAATGCCAAAGCAGCAAATGGTGCTTTAGGATCTGCAGTACAAGTCATTTCTGCTCCAGTATCTGGGTGCGTACCTTTGATAGCTTCGATATCTAATGGTCCAGGCAAGTAGCGTACAACTGCATCTAATGCTGTTTGCACACCTTTGTTTTTAAAGCTAGATCCGCACATCATAGGAATGATACTTAAATCAATTACCGCAGCGCGAATTGCAGCATGCATTTCGTCTTCTGTAATGCTATTAGGATCTTCAAAGAATTTCTCTAATAATTTATCATCATATTCTGCTACTGCTTCTACTAATTCTTGACGATATTGGTCTACTTCATCCTTCATATCTTCAGGAATAGGCACTTCTTTAAAAGTCATACCCATATCAGATTCGTTCCAAACCATACCTTTCATTGTAATTAAATCTACAACTCCTGTAAAGTTATCTTCTGCACCAATAGGCAATTGCAATGGCACAGCTTTAGCACCCAACATTTCGCGAACTTGTTTTACCACATTCAAGAAATCGGCACCGCTTCTATCCATTTTATTTACAAAACCAATACGTGGTACTTTGTAACGATTAGCCTGGCGCCAAACTGTTTCAGATTGAGGTTCTACCCCAGATACTGCACAGAATAAAGCTAATAAACCATCTAATACACGCAAAGAACGCTCTACTTCTACCGTAAAGTCTACGTGACCCGGAGTATCAATGATATTGAATTTGTATTGTTTTGTGTCAGGAGTTTTTTTACCATCTACCATTGGAAAATTCCAAAAGCAAGTAGTAGCAGCAGAAGTAATAGTGATACCTCTTTCTTGCTCTTGTGCCATCCAGTCCATGGTAGCAGCACCTTCGTGTACTTCTCCAATTTTGTGATTTACACCAGTGTAATACAAGATTCTCTCTGTTGTGGTGGTTTTACCGGCATCAATATGCGCAGCAATTCCGAAATTCCGTTGGTATCTAAGATCCGCCATAAAATTTTTGTTTAAGTTGTTGTTATAAAAGTGCGCAAAGGTAATGATAATATATTATTTATCAAAAAATGGATGTTAATTTAGACCATTATTTAGCTTTTTTTATCAATAATAAAGTTTTTTTATTTTTAGAAGCTAATCCTTCTTTCCATTCCAATCTTTTTGGCAGAAAAAGCCAAAAAGGATTTCTATTACTATCAGGGCTAAAGAATAAAAAGAATTTTTAAAAAATATCACCTTACTAACAAAACATCACCATTTTCTTTATGTTCCACATTCTTCGCATCCATCCAAGTAAATGTATAAAAATAAGTTTCCATAGGAGAATCTATGTTTTTGTATTTTCCATTCCATTTATTTTGGATGGCAGTGCTAGTAAATATTTGATTGCCCCATCTATTAAATATGCGTAAATGATAATTGGTGTGAGGCGGCAGCTGAATTGCAAACTCATCATTGATTCCATCTCCATTTGGGCTAAATGCATTTGGTATTACCAATTGGCTAATAATGCCAATATTTACAGCTGCAGATGCGGTACAATTGTTGGCATCGCTTGCAGTGCATAAGTAACTAATTGGTTGGTGGATGCTAGCCATTGTGCTGCTGCCATTAGGGTTGGATAAACCTGTAATTGGCCACCACGCATAATTTACTGCGCCACTGCATTGCAATGCAATGCTGCTACCTGCTGCTACATTCGTATCGTGGCTAATGCTAATAGTTGGGGATGGCACAACGGTTACCGCATTAACGAAACTAAATGTATCGCTGCCAAAATTGTTGGCTGCTATCAAGGTAATATTGTATTGCCCTGCATTGCTAAAACAAAATATTGGATTTGCCAAACTACTAGTACTTGGATTTGAGCCAATGCAGGTCCAACTCCAAGCATTAGTAAAATTGGTGCTAAGATCTTGCACTTGCACACATTTTCCGGTGCAAATAGTATCTAAATTTACACTAAAATTCGCCACAGGTGGCTCGCATCCGCAAGTAGCAATTTGTATATACACAACTGCTGTGTCGCATTTGGCATCTGTATGATTATCGCAAATAATATAACTAAAACTATCTAGCCCACTTTTACATGCCAAGGCTTTGTACAAAATTGCATTGCCATTTTTTACAATTGTTCCTTTAGTAGGATAGGTGTAAATATTGGTAATGCTAATAGCTTGATTGCTATCGGCATCGCTATCATTGCTTAATGGTTGCAGCCAAATACTATCTTGGCAAGCAATATTTGCCACATCGTTTGCGGCTATAGGTGCATGGTTGCAAGCTGCTACAAAAAAAGTAATTGTAGCTGTATCGCATAGGCTGGAATTATCATTATCGCATACAATATACTGCAGGGTGGTAATGCCAGTAAAATTATTATTGGGATAAAATGTAATGCTAGTATCTGTATACATAGCAGTTCCCTGCAAGCTAGCTGTAAGCAATGCAGAAATATGAATTTGCTGAAAAGTATCTGCATCTGCATCATTACCTAAAGGATGAATAAGCAAACTATCTAAGCAATAAAAATTAAAACTATCTGCCGCAGCAATTGGCGCATTATTGCAATAGGTAACGCTAAAGGTTATTTGAGTTGTATCGCAGAGGCTTGGAGAATCATTATCGCAAATAATATATTGCAAGGTGGTTGTGCCGCTATAACCTGTGTTTGTTGTAAATGTAATTGTGCTATCTGTAAATGTAGCTGTGCCTTGCAAACCTGTGATAATAAGATTGGTAATGGTAATATGCTGGCCAGTGTCTATATCCGTATCATTTATTTTAGGGTAAATAATAGCAGTGGTATTGCAAGCGATGATGATGGAATCTGGATTGGCAGAAGGGGCATGATTAGGGCAAGCACAAGCATTTAAATGAATGACTGCAAAACTATTACTGATAAATGGAAGCCATTGCCTATCTGCTACTTTGTACCAAACTGTATCTATTAAAGCTGTATTACATGGATTGCTAGGTTTGGCTTTGTACACCAAATTACCACTAAAACTATCTATATAACTTGTACCATAAGTACTATTAGCAGAATCTAAAAAGTAGAGCAACTGAAAGCATTCATCTGTATCAGAATCATTGGCAATGCAAGAAATGATAATACTATCTACACTACAAGTTAATGTTGCAGAATCGGGTAAGGCTATTGCAGGATGATTGGGTTGGAGTTGGATAATGGAAATATTTAATTGAGGTGTAATTAATGTGGTTGATAAATTTGGGTCAATATCAGAAATTCCTACAAACCTACCAAAAAAACAAATTTTATTCGATTCGGAAATATTTACATCATACATATATTGTTGTCCATTTCCGCTAGTTTGTCCACCACAAATAAAATTTCCATTCAAATCATATTGCGCCAATGCTCCATCTGTTGAACCTGAGTTGAGTAAAATAAAATTTGACATGCTTGCATCTAGGTCAATATTAATTGAATTAAAATAACTGGCTAATACTACCTGATTATTTTTTAATTTCATAGAGGAACAATAGTCATAATTGGCTCCACCAAATTGATTAAACCAAATATAATTTCCAGCACTATCATACTTTGTTAAAAAATAATCTGAATTATTATTATTTATAAAATATGGATTTATAGAAACAGGATTTGGATAAATAGAACAAGAAAAATCACCTGCAATTAAAATATTATTGGCAAAATCTACTTGAATACTTTTAATTTTATTGTATAATCCAAAACCGTCTTTTTTAATCTGTTTCACCCAAATTAAATTACCTAAATTATCAAGTTTGCAAATAAAAAAATCAGAGGTATCAACATGATTACTAATTAATGATATACTGCTGAAATTCGGATCAAAATTAATTGTATTTGTAAACTTACCTCCAA
>Ga0304730_1002099_pt1 | contig 14524 bp, 11 predicted proteins | sample M_130628_MF_Meta_FD_190474 | JGI IMG/M metagenome (GOLD analysis project Ga0304730, IMG submission 190474) | Freshwater microbial communities from Lake Montjoie, Canada to study carbon cycling - M_130628_MF_MetaG (v2) (version 2) | ecosystem: Environmental > Aquatic > Freshwater > Lake | place...
CGCTAACCTCCCGCAGCGGCGAAGCCACAGCCGCCGCATCACCAGCTGGTTCAATGCGCACCCACGCGCAACACTGCGTGCCCTGCTCTCAGGACCACTCGGCTGGATCGGCCTTGTCTACCTCGGTTCCCTTCTCGTTCTGCTCCTTCACGCCTTCTGGGCGAAGGACTCGTTCACAGGGAAGGTTGAGCCGTTCAACTGGACGCTCGACGCCTTTATTCAGATTGCGAGCAATCCTGTGTATTCCACGATTGCGCTGCGCACCATTGGTATCGCGCTCATTGTGACGATCACCGACGTCCTCCTTGCACTACCGATCGCCTACTACATGGCGCGCATCGCATCGCCGCGGAAACGCGGCCTCCTCTTGGTCGCCGTTACGATGCCGCTCTGGGCGTCGTACCTGGTGAAGGTCTACGCCTGGCGCACCATCCTTCAGGGGAACGGGTTCCTTGGCTGGGCGCTTGCGCCGTTCGGTGCTGAGGGACCAGGCCTCAGCGAAATTTCCAACGCCTGGATCGTGCTGAGCTATCTCTGGCTCCCGTACATGATCCTGCCGATTTACGCCGGACTTGAGCGCATCCCAAACTCGCTCCTTGAGGCCTCCGCCGATCTTGGCGGACGCGCCGGCATGACCTTCCGTCGTGTGATCTTCCCGCAGCTCATCCCCGCACTTGCGGCGGGTTCAATCTTCACCTTCTCACTCAGCCTCGGCGACTACATCGTCCCCGATCTTGTTGCCGATGCGAAGTTCATCGGTAACGTCATCTATGACAACTCGGCGCTCGGCAACTTCCCTGTGGCCGCCGCCTTCTCCATCCTGCCGGTGGTGGTGATGATCGGCTACCTGCTAGTGACGCGTCGACTCGGCGCGTTTGACTCACTCTGATGCGCACGATGTTGGAGCTAACGAAGGTCACACATGGTTGAGTCGCCGCTCGTCCGAGCGCTGTTGCGCGCCGCAACCGCGCTGGTGCTCGTCTTCATCTATCTGCCGCTGATCATCCTCGCCGTCTACGCCTTCAACGAGAGCAAGCTCGCCGCTTGGCCGCCGACTGGCTTTACGTTGCACTGGTTCGGTGAGGCGGCGGCGAATCCGGCGATCCGCACGGCGCTGCTCAACTCCCTCGTTGCCGCCACCGCCGCAACGCTGATTGCGCTGGTGCTTGGCACGCTCGCCGCGCTCGCGGTGCAGCGGTACGACTTCTTCGGGAAGAACACCGTCTCGTTCCTCTTCGTCTTGCCGATCGCGCTCCCCGGCGTGGTCACCGGCATTGCGCTGCAGAGCAGCTTCAAGCTCTTCGGCGTTGGGCTTGGCCTCCCCACAATCATCATTGCGCACGCCACCTTCTGCGTTGTGGTGGCGTACAACAACATCGTGGCGCGCCTGCGCCGCCTTCCGCGTAGCCCAGAGGAGGCCTCCGCCGACCTTGGTGCCGACTCCTGGATGACCTTCCGTCGCATCACGCTCCCGGGAGTGCGCACTGCGCTCCTCTCTGGAGGCCTCCTCGCCTTCGCCCTCTCGTTCGATGAAGTCATCGTCACGCTCTTCGCGGCTGGCGCGGGCACCAAGACGATCCCGGTCTGGATCTTCAACGCCATGCAGCGGCCCAACGAACTCCCCGTCGTCAACGTCGTGGCGCTCCTGCTCGTACTCCTCTCGGTGGTCCCGGTCTGGATCGCGCAGCGCCTCAGCGGTGGAGAGATCGCACGGGGTGGGCGCTAGAAGCACCCGAGCCCCCTCATGGCGTGCAGCGCGAAGGGCTCAATGAACATTCGTCGTATTTGCCACTGATTCGGTGATAGGGTGCGCCCATGAAGACGCTACGTCGTGCAGCCTCAGTCGTCCTCTCCGCCGCGCTTTTACTTGGGGCGGCACCTAATGCGGTCCAAGCGGCGGACAACAGGACAATCAGCAAGCCCAACCAGGCTGAGTACCTGCGCAACGTCTATCGCGTCACAGGCAACCTAAGGTCACTCTCCGGCCTCCGAGGCATTTCGTCCATACAGGCAGATCGCTCACCGTCAGCCTCAGGAGGCAGTGCGCGCATTCGTTTCTCTGCACCGCTAGACGAGGCTGGGTTCAACCAAAAGCGCGCAGTCCTGCTTAGGCAAGGCGTAAAACTGGAGCGCATCGTTATCTTTCGCCCTCAAACAATTACCGACCCTGACTATGTGAGCGGCGAACAGTGGGATCTTGGCCCGTACGTCAAGGACACCAATCCAGCCGGCTTGAATGTGCAAGATGCCTGGGCAATCAGCACGGGATCCGGCGCGGTAGTTGCAGTCCTTGATACTGGGTTCCTCGCGGGGCATCCAGACTTCATCGGGCTTAATGTCTTGCCTGGCTATGACTTCACAAGTTATTTCGACAATGATGCAACGCCCGGCCGAGATAGCAACCCAGCCGACCCCGGCGATGGAATTGATAACGACAACCCAGATCACGACGCAGCGCAAGAGGAGTGCGGTACTACGAGTACTTCCTATAGCAGCTGGCACGGCACTCACGTAGCCGGGACAATCCTTGCGCAATCTGACGCAACCGGCATTACAGGGATTGCTCCTGACGCTTCACTCTTGCCAGTGCGCGTGCTTGGACAGTGCGGTGGTGATGACGTTGATATCGCAGACGCTATTCGCTGGGCAGCTGGAATCTCTGTTGCAGGCGTTCCTGCAAACAGTCATCCAGCAGACGTCATCAACCTTTCGCTTGGCGGATGGGGCCCAGATTGCGACTCACCGATGGGCGCTGCGATCACCGACGCACTTGCCGTAGGAACGATCACCGTTGTAGCTGCCGGGAATGAGTCAGATGACGCTCGTAACTACGCACCGGCGAGCTGCACTGACGCGGTAACGGTAGCGGCGCTCGGTCCAACCGGCGCCCCTGCCTCTTACACGAATGTTGGTCCGGTGGTGGATCTAGCGGCGCCTGGCGGGGATGAATACTATGCGCCCGCCGTTACGCCAAGTGCTGATTACCCGGGCGGCTGCCCATTCGGCACAACGTCGCTGAGCGATGCTGGTGTACCAGGATGGGTGGGGGCCGCGAGCATCTGGTGCACGCCATGGACTGAGTGGGGCGTTGATGGGCAGATCCTTTCAACCATCTCCTCAGATGAATTCAACTTTGACGGTCACTACGACTACGCGCACTATCAGGGAACCTCAATGGCTGCGCCGCACGTCGCCGGTGTCGTGGCTCTTATTCGAGCCGAATACCCAACCCTTCCAGCCTCTGCGGTCATCGCCGCGATGACATCAAAGAGCGGCCAGTACTTCACGAAAGGTGGAGCGAACGACGACTTCAAGGAGCTAAGTTGGATGACGAACTGGCTGCTCGCTTGGGGTTATGTTGACGGGTTCATTGAGCCAGGCCTAAGCCTTACGCCAAGCCAAGTCCTTGCATTTGATGGGGCTTCGTATTGGGGCGATGAACTCCCACTCCCCTGTACGCCAACGGCCATTGGCTCAATGGCACTCCTCGTGCTTGAAGGCGACCCATGCGCCAGGGTATCAAGGAACGTGTTGAAATCGTCCTACTGGGAGCTCATGTCCTGGTCGGCGTACGGCAAAGCTAACGGTGAAGATTGGTATCTGGTCAAATCTGGCGGCGCGTGCTCAGCGCTTGGCTGTGGCACCGGCGCGGTTAACGCATTCAAAGCGTTGCAGTATGCGGGTGAGATCTCAGTAAAAATGGCGATCACAAATAGCACGCTTCCAACGATTAGTGGCACGATCCGCGCGCGCGCGAGCCTTAGCGCAAAGTTGGGGAAATGGGTCAGCGGCTATTCAATTTCCTATCAATATCAGTGGTATTCCTGCAGCGAGCGAGTGTTGACTGGAGGGGGCGCACTCAACGGAGCATGCAGCCCGATCTCTAGCGCTACCAAGAGTAGTTATCGCCTCAGCTCACTCGTCACCGGCGCATACCTACTTGTCGGGGTGACTGCAACCAATGGGTATTCGAGTCTCACAAAATACTCCCCCTCAACGAGTGTCGTAGCGCCATAAATTCTGCTACGGATAGAGTGATCTGTCCGGCATCACCGCCTCCATCCAAGCGTCGGCAGCGAGGCGAAGCCTGTCGGCCGACCTCTGTACAATCTCCTCATGACCACCGATGGGCTACCAGTCTCACCACAGCGGCGTGCCTCACTCCTACCAAAGGGGACACGCCTCCTCCACATTGGCCCCCACAAGACGGGCACTACAAGCCTCCAAAACTCCATCCGGGCGAACCGTGAGGAGATCCTCCGCCAGGGTGTTTATTACGGCGCACCTGAGGGGCGACTCGCTTCCAATCGCATTGCGCGATCGTTGCTGCGCCTCCCCTTTAAAAACCCTGACGAGATCGTTGAGTATGAGGAGTGGGAGGACCAAGTTGCACGAGTTCGCGCATCAAGCGCACATCGTGCGATCGTCAGCGGCGAAGAGTTCTCGTTCTGCGAAAAGAGAGAGATTCGTACGCTACTCAATGACCTTGGGAGAGATCGAGTGCACGTTGTTGTGACCGTTCGGCCGTTAGCGAAGGTGCTCCCCTCACAATGGCAGCTCGATCTTCGCGGCAGTTTCACTTCTGGATCATTTGACGAGTGGCTTCGCTGGACGCTAAAGCCCCAAGGACTTCGTAAGATCGCGATGCTGCTTGGGATACCGCATCCATTCTGGTTTCGGCATCGCCATGACGAACTCGTAACGCGCTGGGCCGCCGAAGTGGGGGCTGATCAAGTCACCGTTGTGATTGGTGATGACCGAGATCATCGCGTCCTGCTGCGTGCCTTTGAGGGGATGCTCGGCCTTACTGACGGCACGCTGCTTCCCGTTGACGGGAAGAGCAACCCCTCGCTATCCGCGGAGGAGATCGCAATCATTCTGAGGGTGCAGCAGATTTTGTTGGAACGCAAACTGGTCTTCGCTGAGAGAGTTCGTAGCCGGCAGATTCAGCGGCGACTTCTTGCGCAGCGCCCGAGGCGCCCGAGCGACGCAAAGATTGTGATTCCTGAGTGGGCGGTAGAGAGCGTTCGCGAAGCCTCTCAAAGAATTCACGATGGGCTGCTCGCTTCTGGCGTGCGGATCATTGGTGATCCGAACCTCCTTCTTCAGGCGAATGCACCAAAGCTAGGAAGCATCCCGCTGGATGTGGATGAGATTGAAAGCGCGGCGCAGCAAATGGTTGCAGAACTCGAAGCTGACGGAAAGCTGCAGCCAGGACAAAAGAAGACGAGCGCAACACGTGCCATGACGAAGATTCTCCGCAGGCTCTCACGTAGGGCGGGTAACTAGCCCGCGTTCTAGCTAAATCTTCATGGGAGTTTTCTGGAGATCGCTGTGGCTAAGCTGCGCCTGATGCGACTAATGAGTGAGCGCGTTTGATAGAAGAAGAGTGTGCGCCGCTTTCCGAATCCTGGCAGCGGGGTGGCGGGATCTGCAACACCAGTCGTCACCATCAAGGCGTACATCATTCCAGCGGCGCTTCGAACATCGGCAGATCGCTGCTCAGCGGCGCCTTGGTCTGCAGATGGATTGGTCCGTGTTCCCTGTTGCGGGTTCGCAAACTGATCGAGATCACCGAGCACGCGGCACCCAGCCTCACGAATCCCCGTGGCGATCGATGTGTTCAATGCCTGCACCGCCGGCAGTTGCGCCGGGGAGATCGTGCTTCTTTGGGCAGAGCCACTCCGTAAACTGTTGACGTAGCCATCAAAGGTACGGAGAACTCCAGATCGATAGGCGTACAGCGTCCCGCCGCGTTCAAAATAGATCTTGTTGAGCTCGGCTAGCGCGTCGGCCTCAAAGGCAGAGAGTGAAGGGTTGGTGCGCTTTGGAGGGGCTGAAAGAGAGCCCTGCCTCAGTCCAAGTATCTGACTAAGCGCCATGAAGATATACGTAGGATCACTCTCGTCTGCCACGACCACTGTGACCCTTTCCCTTCCAAGTGCGGTAATCCAGCGCTCGGCAATCTGGTCATAGCGGTGCTTTGACCAGACACGCTTACTACGAGGATCCTCCGGATGGATGAGGACGGTATCAAGCCACTCCGAAAGAGCTTGCTTTCCCCCAAGCTTTAACCCTTGCTGCCATGCCGAGGGAAGGGTTGATGTGAGCGGGCGAATCACTAGCACTGCGTGTAGCCGATTAGCATCAAGGTCACTAACGATTCGTTGGACGCTTGCTTCACTTGCCGCAGAAAACCATTCGCTGCTGATTAGCGCAGTGCCAGAAGTAACCGCATTCACCTCTTTAACAAGGCGCTCCCACTCTGAGATCGGGGGGTTCTTTCCTGAAATCCGGTCTGAAACCTCAGCAACCGCCTTCGCTGCGCTGATCCAATGGGAACTCTCACCAATGTATGTGACGCCTTCTGATTGGAGTGCATCCCGGTTCTGGTAGAACGCTGATTGAAGCGCAGTTGAACCGCACTTTGGCGCTCCGATATGGATGACGCGGTCCCCTAGCGTGCTCATCACTTCAGCCATACGGAGAAGGTGGGCGAAATTGAAGGGATTGTCAACGTCAAGCGGACTTTTGCTCCCTCTCCGCGCGGACTTTTGCGACAGCCATGAAGACCGCGGAGATCCAGACGGCGACGATCCCAACGTAGATGGCAAGGAAGGCGTCACCCTTGATGCCAGCCGCCCCCATCAACACCCGGGCATTGGTGAAGCAGATAAACCCACCAACAATGACCCCGAGAAGCCGTGGGTTGAGGTGGCGCACCATGTACGCTGCGATCGGCGCTGCGATGAGACCTCCTGCAAGAAGGGCAAAGACAAACTCAATCTTGACCCCTTCACCACCGAGAGCCGCAAAGAAGCCAACACTTGCAGAAAGTGCCACAAGGAATTCGCTCGCACTTACCGTCCCGATGACGCGGTTTGGTGCAAGGCGGCCATCCGCTAGGAGTGTTGGCGTTGTTACTGGGCCCCAGCCACCACCACCTGTTGCGTCAATGAACCCTCCAAGCAGGCCGAGCAGTACCAGAAACTTTGTGCCAGGGCGACCCTTCCGCTCAACGCGCGCCTTCCCAAGGAGAAAGCGGAGGAGCACATAAATGCCGAGAGCGAAGAGGAGCGTGCTTGCAAGGGGCTTAGCTGACTCTGTGGAGAGGGAAGAGAGGAGCGTTGCGCCAACGAATGCGCCGATCCCTCCAGGGAGAGCGATTCGACGAACAACATGCCAGTCGACGTTGCCAAACTGGTGATGGGAGATTCCAGAAAGTGCCGTGGTCCCAACTTCTGCAAGGTGGACCGATGCTGAGGCCATCGCCGGCGTAAGCCCAGCAAAAATCAGTAGCGTCGACGAAGTGAGTCCATATCCCATGCCAAGTGAGCCATCAACGAGCTGTGCTGCAAGCCCTGCAATCGCTACCAGGATTAGTGTCTGCACGGCACCCCCTTCGCTCTCTCGCCGCAAAACAGCGAGGGCTGATTCTCACTAAACCTTGGTGAGAATAGCGGCAGTTCTCGGAGGGCGCAAGTCTCGCCGCGGGCCGATTGAGAAACGCTTAGCGCCAGGCTTTCGGGTCGTCGAGGAGGCGCTTGACGCGGGCGCTGAACTGCTCACCCACGGCATCGGCGAGGGAGATGCTTTCAAGGACTTCACGTTCGGCGGCGCGTACGGCTACCAGTGCAGACCGGAGCCCCTTCGCGGCACCCTTGTAGGCGAGCTTCTCTGGGCGTGTGCCAGCGACGTTTGCGAGCGTTCCGTCCACCGCCCGAATCACGTCGGCGAGGCTGATCTCCTTCGCACTCTTCGCAAGCGTCCAACCCCCCTCTGGCCCACGGCGCGCCTTCACGATTCCACCTCGACGCAGTTCGGCGAGGACGGCACCAAGGTAGGAGGAGGGGATCGCCTGACCCTTACCGAGTTCTGCGGTTGTGAGGGGGCGTCCCGCAGCCGCGGTCAGCTCCATGGCTGCCCGAAGCGCGTAGTCCGTTCGGCTCGTGAGGCGCATGCCCACAGCATACCCCTCGCTCCGCCACGATTTGGGCTGCGGGGGTCGTGGCTCTTTGCCACCCCCTCTACACTCTCGGCATGGACACAGCAGCAGCGAAGCACGACCCAATGACCCTCCCAGTCGGCTCGCGACTCTTGCATATTGGGCCGCACAAGACTGGGACGACAGCGCTCCAGAACACCCTAATCTGGGATCGCGAGAAGCTCCCTGCGCAAGGGCTTGAGTACCTAGTTGCTGGCGAGCGACGAAATGCAAACTTTGCCGCACGTGCCATTAGGCAGCGCCCAACTCAGAAGCTCGAGTCGCCAGACTCGGTTCCGATGCACCTCTGGACTGGGCTCGTCCAAGCCGCCAAGAACACCACCGCAGACCGGGTGCTAATCAGCGGCGAGGGGTTTTCGGATTGCAGCGCGGAAGAGATCGCACGGATCGCTCGCGATCTTGATCCCGCCAAGTTGCACATTGCAGTAACTCTCCGGCCGCTCGCAAAGATTCTGACCTCTCAGTGGCAGCAATACATCCAGAACAATATGAAGCGAGCCTCACTTGACCGATTCCTTCATGAGGCGCTCGACCCTGAACCTCAGAGCACCGAGAGTGGATTCTGGCGCAGGCATCGACACGATCAACTCATCAAGCGTTGGGCAGATCCGATCGGCGCGCAGAACCTCACCGTCATTGTGGTTGACGATCGCGAACCAGAGCTCATTATGCGTGCCTTTGAACGCCTCACTGGCTTGCGCGAAGGGACTCTCACGCCGAATCGTAATCCAATTAATCGGTCCCTGACACTCGCAGAGACCGAAATTGTGCGCGCCTACTACGCGCTAATGGAGGAGCAGGGCTACAACCCGCGCGTCTACCGTAAGGGTGTGAGCATTCGGCCTGCGCTCTTCCTTAAAGAGCAGCGCAACCCTGGCCCAGGAGAGGAGAAGATTCAACTCCCAGAGTGGGCTGCTGAACGCACACGCGAAATTTCTCGAACCATCGTTGACGGCATCAAATCCTCAGGCGTCCGTGTCATAGGAGACCTTGAGGGCTTGACGCGCGCCAGTGCCAGTCGTGGTGCGCAGCAGGTCCACATTCCAGCAGAACTTGCAGCACACCTCACGGTAGGCATGCTGGTCAAGAGTGGTCTGGCGCGAAAGAAGAGTGAACCGAAGCCGATTCCCGCGCGCAGCACCTTGAAGAAGCTTGCAGAGCGCATCTCGGCCTCGTCTAGGCTCGGCAACTTGGTAATCGCAGCAGCAAGGCGCATCTTGCGCCGATTTATCTAGGAGACCAGGATGAGCGACCTGCTACTTCCACCAGGCACTCGGCTCCTCCACATTGGTCCGCATAAGACTGGGACTACGGCACTCCAAGTTGCGATGGCAAAAGCTCGCGGCCAGATGGAGGCGCAAGGTGTGCGCTACCTATGGGGCGGAGTACGTCAAACCAACGCCAATCTTGCTGCGCAGGCAGTAGGGCGTAGGCCATCAAGGAAGTTCTCTACAGAGACTGCGGTCCCATATTGGCACTGGGAAAACCTCATGCAGAAGGTTCACAGTAGCGAAGAGGATCGCGCGGTGATTAGCGGAGAGGAGTTCTGTAACGTTCAAGACGAAGCAATTCGCCAGGTGATTCAGGAGCTTGGAGCAACTAAGACTCGCGTGCTAATCACCCTGCGGCCACTTGAGAAGATCCTGTCGTCCCAGTGGCAGCAATACATTCAGTTCGGCGCGGTCACGCGCACGTTTGAAGAGTGGCTAGAGGAAGTGTTTGCCGCGAAGCTACCAAACCGTCAAATTGAAGAGTTTTGGATTAGGCATCGACACGACCAACTACTTGAGCGCTGGGGGAGAGTAGTTGGGCATAACCAGGTAATTGTTATTGCGCTTGACCCGAACGATCACGGCTTGCTGTTCCGTAGTGTCGAAGCCCTCGTCGGGCTTAGGCAAGGGACCCTGGTCGATGATGGCCGCCTGATCAATCGATCAATTACAGCACCAGAGGCCGAGGCGATTCGTGCGATGTACGCACGCCTCCAGAGTCTTGGGCTAGGCGACCTATCTAGGCATATCAGGTACATGGTTTCGCCCTCTGAGCTGATCAAGCGCGACCGAATGCCGGTAAACGAAGAGAAGATCGTACTGCCGCGATGGGCCCTTGAGCGCGCTCGGGAAGTTTCAGCTGAGATGGTGCGGAACATCACGGCTTCAGGGGCGCACATCATCGGCAACATCGATGCACTCGCCCCCAAGGAGAAGATTGATGCTCCAGAGCATCTACCAGAAATTACAGCCGTTCCAGCGGATCTTCCTGGCTGGACTGCGGCCGGCGTGATCATTAGCTCGGGGATCTCGCGTGGCGATTTGCCGCCAACGCCAACAACATCGCTTCCGACAGCATGGCTGCATCGTGCCACCGGATCTCAGCTACTTCGCGAAATGGTGCGTAGGATCAAGATTCGCGCGGGGCAACCTTTAAGGCGGCTGGTGGGCCGCCGTGACCGCAAGAAGGACGAATGAGCGACGCACGTAAACCACTTCCTGAGCGGACCCGACTCCTCCACATCGGTCCACCAAAGACAGGGACCAGCGCACTACAGAGCGCCTGCCATGCGCGTCGTAAGTTGATGCGCGAGCAGGGGGTCTTGTATGCGGGCGGAGCGAAGCAGGCGTCAACAGCCGCCTATGCCGTCACACGGCGCGTGCACCCAAGCACTGGGAAGCCCCCGTCTATGCGGCACTGGAACTCCCTTCTCCGCGAGGTACGCGGGGCGCGAGAGGGTCGAGTACTCATCAGTAGTGAGTTTTTCGCTGGCGCATCAGATGAGCAGGCGGCGAAGATCGTTCGTGACCTTGATGCGGCGCGAGTACATATTGCGATCACGCTGCGCCCACTCGCGAAGATTCTGGCGTCACGCTGGCAGCAGAACGTACAGGAGGGGGCGCGCATTCACTTTGAAGAGTGGCTACACGCGGTCCTCGATACTCCTGAGAGCGACCACGGAAAGCGGTTCTGGTCACGACAGCGGCACGACGCGCTCGTCAAGCGTTGGGTTCATGCAGCGGGCGCAGATCGTGTGACCGTTGTTATCGTAGACGAGAGTAATCACGATGCGTTACTTCACAATTTTGAAGGGTTTCTTGGGCTAACGAGCGGCACGCTTGTCCCGCAGCGGGACGCCTCCAATCGCTCCATGACACTTGAAGAGATTGAGGCGGTGCGCACATTCAACGAGCAGTACTTTGCAGAGCATTTCAGTAAGGCGCTGCACTACAAGCTGATGGCACGAGGTGCAGCACTGCACTTAAAGAGCAGGACGCCTGTCTCTGCGGAGGCGAGACTCGGCACACCGACATGGGCAATTGAGAAGGCAAATGCGTACGGCTCTCAGGTTGCAGAGTCAATCAGACACCTCGGAGTGAACGTGGTTGGTGATCTAGGTGCACTTGTCGTCCCTGTCGCGCCAGGAGCGCCTGAGGTGTCCGGAAATAGTTCTGTGAAGGAGATCACTCCAGAGGTGGCTGCACGGATGGCGATGGGCGTGCTCCTAGCGAGCGGCCGTGCTCGGGGCGAGCGCGGAGTGGGGAAGGGCCGGATTGGGCCAACCTGGAGCGAGCCGCAGGAGCTCTTCCGCATCAGCACTCTGGAGTTGTTCGGCGCGATCGTTCGGCGCATCTGGGCTGGTGGAGTGGAAAAGATCGCCGGCCTCTTTGAGCGACACGAGCCCCCGCGTCGCTAAGGCACGTTACGTGTGGCTACGTGCGGGCGGTGCGCCGTCCAAGCAACTCAAGGATCTGATCTACCGCACGCTCCACCGGCACTAGCGAGGCATCAATCACCAAGTCCGCATCTGCTGGCGCCTCATAAGGCGATGAGATCCCGGTGAACTCCTTTACTTCGCCGGCTCGCGCCTTTGCATAGAGGCCCTTTCGATCGCGTGCCTCGCAGACCTCCAGCGGCGTGCTGATGTAGACAAGAAGGTATGGCGCAGCTGCGGAGGCGATCTCTCGTGCCCTTGCACGCCCTTCGATGAACGGCGCAATCGGTGCGGCGATCGCGATCCCACCCTGTGACGCAATCAGCGCAGCAGCCTCTGCGATGCGCTCTACGTTCTTGTTGCGTGAGGTTCGATCAAATCCGAGGTCCTGAGAGATCCTGCGCCGCATCTCATCGCCATCAAGCAGCACAACGTTCGCCGCACCGTCATCCTGCAGCCGCTCTGCAACGGCTCGCGCGATCGTAGATTTTCCAGAGCCAGAGAGCCCAGAAAAGAGAATGACAGCCGGACGAACTGACGGGCTGGATCGCACTCGATCAACCTCTGCGCGAGAGGAAGCAGGAAGCAGAGTCGCTAACTCGTTCTCATTTAGTACGTTCTGGTCCCCGCCGAAGATCGTTGTGCTCGCACCGTATTGCGTCAAGATCTGCGTTGCTACTCCTGCTTGATCTTCTGACTGACCATCTAATTTGAGTGGCCACGGAATGATCAGTGGAATCACTCGAACGCCAGATAGCTGCAAAGATAGTTCTGTAGCTGCGGCAACAACAGATCGCGTCATACCAGCAGGACCAACGCGACGCACGGCGCTATCGCTCGGAGGAACAGTTCTTGATACGAGTGCGGCAATAAGGAGGATGTTTGCACCTTCGGCGTGCACTGCTGCAACGGCACGCTCAATCTCTGACGTGCTTGGCGGCGTGTGTGCCGCTAGCGCGATCGCACCACCACCCAGGGCCGCAACTTCGCGTTGCACGTCATGAGCACTTCGCCTGAGCTCAGCGTTCCACTGTGGTCCAACTCCATGTGCAAGTGGTTGGAGTGCGGAGATCGTATCCCCGCTGATGTATGCGAGTGGTGTGTTCTCACCGTCGTTGAGTTGGATCAGCGGGCTGATGCTCTCATCTGCGTTGAGCGTGCGCAGCAGGGTGTTCAAGGGCGCCGCGCCTGAGAGGACGAGCTCCAGCAGGTCAAGCCCGTCAGCGTCAAGGGTGGCGACTCGCGTGGCTCCTAGATCGGCTGGACCAGATCCCATGGCGGGAGGTTACCCCTTAACCTGTCGCTGATGGGATCAACACAGGGTGACGCAACGCTTGCTCAGGAGATCGCCGCAGAGGCGGGGCGAATCCTCAACGCCCTTCGGGTGACCACTGCCGCTGCAGTTACGGCCGATTCGCCGTTAGACGAGGGGTCTCTTCGAAGTTCCGGTGATGCGGCGGCTCAGGCGAGCATTTCGGCCGCGCTCACAGCTGCGCGCCCAGAGGACGCCGTGCTCTCCGAAGAGGCGGCAGATGATCCGCGCCGACTCAGAGCCGAACGCGTCTGGATCATTGATCCGCTTGACGGAACACGCGAGTTTGGCGAACGAGATGGCGCTGCCGTCTGGCGTGACGATTTCGCCGTACACGTTGCGCTCTGGGAGCGCGGTCAAGGATTGACGCTCGGTGTTGTGGGGCTCCCTGCACGTGGTGTGATCTACAGCAGTGACGCGCCACCTGCGGTTCCAGCTAGTCCTCCAGGAAAGCTGCGCATTGCGGTGAGTCGCACGCGACCGCCAGCGTTCATTGCGGCGTTGGAGGCGGCGGGTTCGGCAACGCTCGTGCCAATGGGCTCTGCTGGCGTGAAGGTTATGGCGGTCGTAAGCGGCGAGGCTGACGCCTACATCCATGCTGGCGGCCAGTATCAGTGGGACTCGGCGGCACCAGTTGCAGTGGCACTAGCAGCGGGCCTGGTTGCTACGCGGCTAGACGGCTCGCCGCTCAGGTACAACGTCTCAGAGCTGCTCCTCCCAGACCTTGTGGTCTGCCATCCAGACCGCGCCGACGAGGTTCGCGCCCTTCTTGATGCAGCAGGCTTTGGGCCGAACGGTGCGAGCGGCGCGGGTGCGACAGGCGCAGGTGCGGCAGAATCAGCTGGATGAGGAAGCAAGAGTGAAGAGCCACGTGATGAGCCAGCTCGCCGTCCTAGAGGCGGAGAGCATCCATATCTTCCGCGAAGTTGCGGCAGAGATGGAGCGACCATGCCTCCTCTTCTCTGGTGGGAAGGACTCGATTGTCATGCTGCATGTGGCGCGCAAGGCGTTCGCCCCCGCGCCAATCCCGTTCCCAGTGATGCACGTTGACACTGGACTGAACTTTGCCGAAGTGATTGCTTTTCGCGACCGCTGGGCGGCGCAGCTCGGCCTGCGACTCGTTGTTGCTTCTGTGCAAGACGCGATTGAGCGCGGTGTAGTGAAAGAGGAGCCGAACGGCTCGCGCAATCGCATCCAGACGCCGGTCCTCCTTGAGGCGGCGGCGCATGAGAAGTTCGATGCGCTCTTCGGCGGCGGTCGCCGCGACGAAGAGAAGGCTCGCGCCAAGGAGCGTGTCTTCTCCTTCCGTGATGAGTTCGGTCAGTGGGATCCGAAGAATCAGCGGCCAGAGATCTGGAGCCTCTACAACGGGAGGGTCTTTCCGGGCGAGAGTATTCGCGTCTTCCCGCTCTCTAACTGGACTGAGTTGGACATTTGGTCGTATATCGCCGAAGAGGAGATCGAGATCCCGTCGCTTTATCTTGCCTCCGAGCGCGAGGTG
>Ga0304730_1002102_pt1 | contig 14514 bp, 13 predicted proteins | sample M_130628_MF_Meta_FD_190474 | JGI IMG/M metagenome (GOLD analysis project Ga0304730, IMG submission 190474) | Freshwater microbial communities from Lake Montjoie, Canada to study carbon cycling - M_130628_MF_MetaG (v2) (version 2) | ecosystem: Environmental > Aquatic > Freshwater > Lake | place...
ATATGATGATCGCTTAGCGGTCTCACATATCAACTTCGAAGTCCCCTTGGGCATCGTGTGTGGCTTTGTTGGCCCTAATGGATCGGGCAAGACGACCACCATGCGAATGTTGCTCGGCCTAATAACTCCAACAACTGGGCAAGGCCACATTCTTGGCGAACCAATTGAGCATCCAGAAAAGTATTTAAGTCGCGTTGGCGCAATGATTGAAGGACCAGCTTTTTATCCAGCACTGTCGGGATATGAAAACTTAATGGTTTTAGCAAAACTTGGTGGATTTCCAATTGAGCGAGTTCAGCAATTACTCGACAAAGTTGGACTTGGAGATCGCGGTAAGTCAAAGTTTAAAACTTACTCACTTGGAATGAAGCAGCGGTTAGGAATCGCAGCAGCGCTTCTACCTGATCCGAAGTTGTTAATGTTGGATGAACCAACAAATGGTTTAGATCCTGAAGGAATTCAAGAAGTCCGAGCTCTATTGCGCGACTTAGCAAATGAAGGAACAACGGTTTTTGTTTCTTCGCACTTATTATCTGAGCTAGAAATCATTAGCGATTACATTGTTATGTTGCGAAAGGGAGAGATTGTTTTTGCTGGTCCTATTGGTGAATTAATGGCCCAGCAGCAACCAACAATCATTGCTAAATCTCTTGATCTATCTGATTTGTCTCGCATAGTTGAGATTGCCGAAAAAGCAGGACATCACGCCGTCATTAGGAATGACTCGGTTCATGTATCGGCTGAGATGGATTGGGCACCGGTACTAAATAAAGCAGCCTTTGATGCAGGAATTACATTGGCACAACTTGCTCCGCAGCTGCCAAATCTAGAAGAGACTTTCTTTGAAATGACGGGGGACAAGTAATGTTTAATGTTGTCAAAGCAGAACTACGCAAACTTCGTCGTCCCACATTGTTTTTTGGCACCATGGGTGCAGCAATTTTCTTTACAGGCTTAATCACATCTTTTATTTACTTGATGATTGATTCACCTCAAGGAAATGGTGATCGAGGCCGATCAATTAGTAGAGAAGTTTTAGCACTAGCGAGTGGATCTGTTAATGGTTTTGCTTCCGTTGGTGGGTTTTTAGGAATCATTGCACTCTGTGTATTTGCGGCACAAACTGCCCAGGAGTACACATACGGAACTTTGCGTAACCTATTGATTCGCCAACCGGGACGTATGAAGATTCTTATTGGCAAATTGATTTCCATGATTCTATTTGGATTGATTATGATTTCCATTGCCGCTGTAATAAGTATTGCTATTTCTTACATTCTTGCCCCAGGTGCAAACGTCAGCACAGATCTTTGGTTCACTTCGGCTGGATTAGAAGCCATTTTCACAACTTTTGTAAATGTCACAATTTCCGTTGTTGCCTTTGGAATCGTTGGAATGGTTCTAGGACTTCTCTTGCGCTCACCAATTAGTGCGATTTCCTTCGGTGTTCTATGGATATTGATTATTGAAGTCTTATTGATGGCTGTGAAGAACTCATTGCAGAGTTGGCTGCCAGGTGCCCAACTATCTGCAATCGCTTCTGGGGGATCACCGGATTTGACCTATACGCATGCACTCACTGTTGGCGGCATCTATGTAGCAGTTGGAGCAATAGTTGCTTCAGTGCTATTTGTTCGTCGTGATGTAGCTAATTAAGGACACTCACACTTAAAACCCCGCTTTTCTAAGGTTCGCCATTTATTCTTTAGACCTTCCCTTTCGAAAGGTTTTAAGTGAAAAAGTTCAGGGCGATCTCGCTTGCTGTAATTCTGGGGCTGTCGATTTCGTCAGTGCCGGCTGTTGCGGCCCCTAAACCAACTGTGGCGGAAATCGAAGCTGCAAAGAAAGTTGAAGCAGCAAAGAAAAAGATTGCTGATGCACAAGCTAAAAAGTTAGCCGCAGCAAATCAAAGCCTTCGAGCGCTAACTGCCAAAGCAAATGCAGCAGCTGCCGTTTATAGAAAAGCGCAAGCAGAGTTAGCCGTTGCAACATCACTTGCCATGGCTGCTGCAAAACATGCAGCAGAAACCGCAGCAGCAGTTTCAGAGGCGCACAAGACAATTGGTCGCCTGGCATCTAATGCCTACATCATGGGCGGAAGCATGAGCGATATTCAGCCTTTGCTAAGTGCCAATGGTCCACAAGATTTGATTGATCAGCTATCGACACTAAGCACATTAGGTGCACAGAATTCAGTTGCGCTTGCACAGTTTAAAGAAGCTGAGGCAGCTGCACGTAAGGCAAAAGCCGCTGCAGATGCAGCAAAAGCTGTGCAGCAAGTTGCAACAGATAAAGTAGCGGCAACTAAGAAACTTGCAGATGATGCAAAAGCAGAACAAGCACAAGAAGTTGCTAAGTTACAAAAAGTTCAAGATGAGTTAATGCGTCAGTTGATGAGCGCTAGAAAAGTTAGAACAACACTTGAGCAACAACGACAGCTTGCATTGCTTGAAGAAAGCCAAGCAAATACCGCTACGCAAACTGGTGGACAAAAAAATGTGTGGCCAGATACTGGCTTCAAGGGCCGTTCAACAATTAGAACTACTCAGGATCAGCGCGATATAGCGGTGGCATTTGCAAAGAAACAAGTTCTTGCACGCAAGCCATATATTTGGGGATCTGAAGGACCAAACTCCTTTGACTGCTCTGGTCTTGTTTATGCTGCCTATAAATCAGCAGGACTTGGTTGGCCTAACTGGGATCGCCTTAACTCCGCTTTATATTCTGGATATACCAAGCATGTTTCTCTCAAAGAATTAGTACCTGGCGACCTCTTGTTCTATTCCTATAAGGGAACAATTTCGACTATCCACCACATCACGATTTATGCAGGCAACGGCATGATGTGGGAAGCCAACTCTAAAGACCGTGGCTTGCTGTACTCAAATATTTACAGCGTAAAGGGCCTAATGCCATTTGGTGGTCGTGTCTAAACGAGCACTACTCTTGTCCTATGACAACGGCGGTTCCTGCAGTTCGTAACGCGGTTCGAACTTGGCTGGAAAAATATGAAGCTGGAGACAAAGTAATTGTCGCCGTATCTGGAGGTGCTGATTCCTTAGCACTTGCTTACGCACTTTCTGTTGAAGCAGAAAAACTTGCGATTACTGTTATTGGTGTGACTGTGGATCACCAATTACAAGCAGCCTCATCTGCGCAAGCAGAAAAAGTTGTAGCGCAACTTTCAAAGTTTGGTCTGAGTTGTGTAATCAAGAAAGTCACCGTTGATATCAAAGAAGGTTTAGAAGCGTCAGCACGTAAGGTCAGATATGAAGCACTCAGTGAAGTTGCCGAAAAAGAAAATGCAGTTGCAGTTTTTCTTGGCCATACAAAAGATGATCAAGCTGAAACAGTTTTGTTAGGACTTGCTCGCGGCTCTGGAACTCGTTCGCTATCTGGAATGGCACATCACAACGGAATCTATGTCCGGCCTCTTCTTGAAATTACTCGTAACCAAAACGAAGAGTTTTGCAAAGAAGTAGGTTTGGATTATTGGAATGATCCACACAATCAAGATTCACAGTTTGCACGGGTTCGTGTTCGCACAGAAGCACTTCCGGTTTTAGAAAAAAGTATCGGCCCAGGAATTTCAGATGCATTGGCTCGAAGTTCTCACCTATTACGAGATGATGCTGATGCGCTTGATCATTGGGCAAAACGTGAAGAGATTCATCTAGATCTGCTTGATTTGGATTGTTCTCATCTTGAAACCTTGCCTCGAGCAATTCGCACCCGAATTCTACGATCTGCCATCTATGCCGCCGGTGCTCCTTCAGGATCGGTCTCAGCCGAGCATGTAAGCGCCGTTGAAGCCCTCATCTCCGCGTGGAACGGTCAAGGTGCGCTCAATTTGCCGGGCGGTGTGAAGGTTGAGCGAATTTCGGGCAGACTTTCGCTCTCACCGCACCGACCATAGGGAGAACCGTGGATTTAGAAGTAGTCAAGGGCGATATCGAACGCGTAATCGTGACCGAAGAACAGTTGCAAGCACGTATTAAAGAGCTTGCCGCGCAGGTCAATAAAGATTACGAAGGTAAAGACCTTTTACTTGTTGGTGTTTTAAAAGGTGCGGTTATGGCTGTTGCTGATCTTTCACGCGCACTGCAGCGCCATATAGATATGGATTGGATGGCAGTTTCATCCTACGGATCTGGAACAAAATCTAGCGGAGTCGTTCGTATTCTTAAAGATTTAGATCGAGATATCACTGGTCGCAACGTTTTGATCGTTGAAGACATTGTTGATTCAGGTTTAACACTTTCTTGGCTTAAGGCAAACCTTGAATCACGCGGAGTTGGGTCAGTTGAAATTCTTTCAATCTTGCGCAAGCCAGAGGCGGCAAAGGTTGAAGTTTTCGTTAAGTATGTCGGCTTTGATATTCCAAAAGACTTTGTAGTTGGCTACGGCCTTGATTTTAATGAAAAATATCGCAACCTTCCCTTTATTGGTGTGCTGGCTAAGCACACATACGAATAAGAATTAGAAACGAGAATCCCCAGATATGTCACAAGTACAAAAGCCTAAGAAACCGACGAAGAAAAGTTTCTCAAGCAAGAACACTTCTAAGAAGCCTGCCTCAACGGGTAGCAAGATATTTCGTGGTCCTCTTTTTTGGATTATTGCGGCAATCTTTGCGGTAACAGTTTTTGGCCAGATCTCATCTGCGGGCAATAAATACACTCAAATCGAAACTTCTCAAGCTATCGATGCAATTACTCAGTCAAAGGTTCTCTCAGCAGAGCTAGTTGATAAAGATCAGAAGATTCGTCTCATACTTACTCCTGGCAACACAATTAATGGTGACTCAAAGGTTGAATCTTTCTATGTTGCCCGACAAGAACCAACCTTGGTTGATGCCTTAACTGCTAATCCACCTTCAAAGGGTTGGAATGTAAAGGTTCCATCGCAGTCGTTACTTATTTCCTTCCTCTTCTCAATCGTTCCATTCTTACTTATCGGATTCTTGTTCTTCTGGATGATGAGTCAAGCCCAAGGTGGCAACAAGGTGTTCCAGTTTGGAAAATCTCGTGCCAAACTGCAGGACAACGATGTTCCTAAGACAACATTTAAGGATGTTGCAGGAGCAGATGAAGCACTTGCTGAATTAGATGAGATCAAAGATTTCCTTGCAAAGCCAGAAAAGTACGCACCCCTCGGCGCAAAGATTCCTAAGGGTGTTTTGTTGTTTGGCCCTCCAGGAACAGGTAAGACACTTCTTGCTCGCGCAGTAGCTGGTGAAGCAGGAGTTCCTTTCTATTCAATTTCAGGTTCTGACTTTGTTGAAATGTTTGTTGGTGTTGGTGCGGCACGTGTGCGCGATTTGTTTAATCAGGCAAAAGCAAACGCCCCGGCAATTGTTTTCATCGATGAAATTGATGCTGTTGGTCGCCAACGTGGTGCAGGCATGGGTGGTGGTCACGATGAACGTGAACAAACACTCAACCAATTACTAGTTGAGATGGATGGCTTTGAGGAAAACTCCAAAGTTATTTTGATCGCTGCAACTAACCGTCCAGATGTTTTAGATCCAGCTTTGCTTCGTCCAGGTCGTTTTGATCGCCAGATCGCTGTTGATCGTCCGGATCTCAAGGGCCGCGAAGCGATCTTGCAGGTGCATGCAAAGGGCAAGCCACTTAGCGATGAGGTAAAGCTAGTTGATTACGCACGTCGTACTCCTGGTTTTACTGGTGCTGATTTAGCAAATGTTCTCAATGAAGCAGCGCTTTTATCTGCCCGTGAAGACAAGTCAGCAATTGGAAATCCAGAACTAGATGAAGCAATTGATCGCGTCATGGCAGGACCACAACGTAAATCTCGCTTGATGAGCGATGATGAACGTCGAGTTACCGCTTATCACGAAGCTGGTCACGCACTTGTTGCACATGCTTTGCCACATACGGATCCTGTTCACAAGGTGACGATCATGCCTCGTGGCCGTGCACTTGGTTACACAATGGTTCTGCCAGATGAAGATAAGTACTCGACAACTCGTAATCAATTACTTGATCAGTTAGCGTATTCATTGGGTGGTCGTGCAGCAGAAGAACTAATTTTCCACGATCCTTCAACTGGTGCATCCAATGACATTGAAAAGGCAACAGAGCTTGCTCGCGCAATGGTTACTCAATACGGAATGACTGAAGCAATCGGTGCGATCAAACTTGGTGGCGGAGCTTCTGAACCATTCCTAGGTCGAGATTACGGACATCAACGCGATTACAGCGAAAACATTGCAGGCGTTGTTGACCGCGAAATTCGTCGCTTAATTGAAAATGCACATCAAGAAGCATTTGATATTTTGGTCGCCAATCGCAAGATTCTTGATGAGATGGTGATTGAACTCCTTGAAAAGGAAACATTGAACAAGGATGAAATCGCAGCAATCTTTAAAAAGGTGAAGCTAGTGACTAAGCGTCCTGCATGGACTGGTTCTGCAACTCGTATTCCATCTGAGCAACCACCAGTGGATGTTCCAGAGCGCATTGTTGTGGCACCTGTTAAAGCCAAGAAACCAACTCGTAAGAAGGCTGCAAGTGACGGTAAATAAAGTAACCGTCTCTGATGGTCGCGCTGCTGGTCCTTATGACCAGGAACGTGCCGAAAAGGCTGTTCGTGAACTACTTATAGCCCTTGGTGAAGACCCTGAACGTGAAGGATTAAAAGAGACTCCTGCACGCGTTGCACGTGCCATGAAGGAAAATTTTGAAGGGTTGTGGCAATCACCAGAGGATGTTTTAACAACAACTTTTGATATTGGCCACGAAGAGTTAGTAATCGTTCGTGATATCGAAGTCTTTTCACATTGCGAACACCACCTAACTCCGTTCCACGGTGTTGCACATATCGGATATATCCCGCGTGGAAAGATCACCGGTCTTTCAAAGCTTGCACGTTTGGTTGACCTGTATGCAAAGCGCCCACAGGTGCAAGAGAGATTAACTACTCAGATTGCAGATGCCATGGTGAAGATTTTGGATCCACTAGGTGTGATTGTGATTATTGATTGTGAGCATTTATGTATGTCGATGCGTGGAGTTAAGAAATCTCATGCTCGAACTACAACATCTGCTGTTCGTGGCGCATTGTTAAATCCAGCTACACGCGCAGAAGCAATTTCACTTATCACTAAGGCGTAATACTCATGTTGATCATGGGCATCTTAAATGTTACCCCTGACTCTTTTGCCGATGGTGGAAGACATAATGAATTTGATGCAGCGGTTGCACGTGGTTTAGAAATGATTGCAGAAGGTGTCGACATCATTGATATTGGTGGAGAGTCAACTAGACCTGGCGCAGAACGTGTAAGTGAAGCAGAAGAAATAGAACGGACTATTCCGGTAATAACTGAACTCGCAAAACATGGCGCAAGAATCAGCATTGACACTATGCGTGCAAGTACAGCAGAGGCTGCAGTTAAAGCTGGTGCATCAATAATCAATGATGTCAGCGGGGGATTAGCAGACCCAGAGATGCTACAAACCGCTGCCCACCTAGGAGTGCCATATATTGCAATGCATTGGCGCGGACAGTCAAAAGATATGAATTCAAAGGCTATTTATAACGATGTGGTCGTTGAAGTGATTTCAGAGCTACAGGAGCGAATTACCGCTGCTTTGGATGCAGGTATTGAGGTTGGCAATCTAATAATTGATCCAGGTCTAGGTTTTGCTAAAGATGCCGAACATAACTGGGAGATCATTGATTCAATCGATTCCTTTGTTGATTTGGGATATCCAGTATTAGTCGGCGCATCGCGTAAGCGCTTTCTAGGTGGGGACTCTCCAGATGAACGCGAACAAGCAACAATTGATTTAACAAAGCGACTTGCCACCACAGGTGTCTGGGCGGTTAGAGTTCATAGCGTGAAACCACATAAGGAGGTGTTGGCACAATGAGTGATCAGATTGTTCTAACAGGCATCCACGGTTTTGGTTATCACGGATTATTTGAGCAAGAGCGCAAAGATGGTCAAGATTTCTTTGTTGACCTAACACTCGCAGTTGATTTGAAAGTGGCTTCACAATCAGATGCGATTGCAGATACCGTCAATTATGCCGAGATCACAGATTTGGTTGTCGAAGAGATAACAACTAATCCGGTTAATTTAATTGAGAAGCTGGCCGCGCGAATTGCAGAGCGAGTGCTAAATCAACATGTGAAAGTAAAGTCTGTGACTGTCACTGTGCACAAGCCTCAGGCCCCAGTTGCTGCGCAATTAAAAGATATTGCAGTTGTTGTGACTAGATCACGATGAAAGCTGTAATCGCACTTGGTGCCAATATTGGTGAACCAAAAGAGAATCTTGACTTAGCAATTGCATTACTTAGGGAAGCAACTGATGTGCAATTGGTATCTAGCTATTACACAACCGCACCAGTTGGTGGACCAGAGCAACCTGATTACTTAAATGCTGTGTGCATTATTGATAGCGAGTTACCCGCAATGGATTTATTGTCATTGCTACATGGCATAGAAAAGAGTTTGGGCCGGGAAAGAATTGAGCATTGGGGACCCCGAACCATTGATTTAGACCTCATTCAATACGGGGGGTTGTTAAGTAAGGCTGATGAATTGCAGCTGCCGCACCCACGCGCACATGAGCGTCGTTTTGTTCTTGAACCATGGTTTGAAATTGAGCCTGATGCAATCCTGCTTACGCATGGAGCAATAAAAGAACTTTTGGAGCAATTGCCTGCTTAGAGGTAAACTTTAGAACATCTCGCCCGGTACCCCACGAAAGGACTGGAGCCACTGAAATGACTGTATTAGTGCCAACAATGGGCGCCTTACATAAAGGCCACCAAGCGTTGATTAAACGTGCGCGCACATTGGATAAAGATGTAATCGTAAGCATCTTTGTAAATCCATTGCAGTTTGAGAATAAATCAGAGTTAGAAAAGTATCCGCGTTCACCAGACCGCGATATCGAAATTGCAACAATTGCTGGCGCTACTGAGGTGTGGTTTCCTGAGTACGAAGATCTATATCCAGAAGGATTCAAAACATTAAGCGCTGGAGCGCTAGGAAATTTATATGAAGGCTCTTCGCGTCCTGGTCACTTTGATGGCGTCGTAACAGTTATAGATCGGCTGTGTGCAATTACAAAGCCAGACAAGGCTGTGTTTGGCGAAAAGGATTTTCAGCAGTTAACAATTGTTAAAGCGATGAAAAGCAAGATTGAAATCGTTGCCGTTCCAACGGTTCGCGAATTTGATGGTTTAGCTATGTCCTCACGCAATTTGCGACTGAGTGAAACTGGTCGAAATGTTGCATTGGTTATTCACCGGGCGTTAGCGGCTGCAAAGCTAGCTCCAACAGTAGAAATTGCTCAGGAAATACTCAACACGACGTTATCTATGGAACCTGGCTTTGAAAAGGATTACGCAACAATTATTGATGAAAAAGATTTTTCGTTAGCAGATGAAGGAACAGAGAACCGTCGGGCAATTATTGCTGGATGGGTTGAGGGAGTTCGCTTGATAGACAACATGCCAATGGTGGGGAGATAACAATGTTATTAACAGTTGACGTTGGAAACACAAATACCGTTCTTGGAATCTTTGATGATAAGGAATTGGTTCATTCGTGGAGAGTTAAAACAGATCCTCGCAGCACCGCAGATGAGTTATGGCTGCAATATCGCGCTCTCATTGAAGATTACAAGATGACTGGCTTAGCTGTCTGCTCAACTGTTCCTGCCACGTTGCGTGAACTTCGCACGATGATTGCTGATTATTTTGCAGATGTTCGAGTAACTATTGTTGAACCAGGCATCAAAACTGGTGTGCCGCTACTAGTGGATAACCCAAAGGAAATCGGTGCAGATCGCATTGTTAATACCTTGGCTGCTCACACTTTGTTTGGTGGACCAGCAATTGTTGTGGACTTTGGAACTTCAACGAATCTGGATGTTGTTTCACCAAAGGGAGAATTTTTAGGTGGTGCACTTGCCCCCGGTATTGAAATCTCAGTTGATGCATTAGCTGCTCGCGCAGCCCAGCTTCGCAAAGTCGAATTAATCAGACCAAAAAATGTCATCGGCAAGAACACAGTTGAGGCGCTGCAATCTGGAACTATTTATGGATTTGCAGGCCAGGTTGATGGATTAGTCGATCGAATCACAGCAGAGCTAATGGATTCTTATTCTGAAAAGCCAACAGTTATTGCAACGGGTGGATTAGCCCCATTGATTATCGGAGTTTCAGAAACTATCGACCACCATGAGCCTGATTTGACCCTCATTGGACTTCGCCTAATTCACGAACGAAATGCCTAAGTCGGTAGACTTCGCATCCTATGAGCACAGAAAACGCACCGATTGAAGAGGATCTGCCTGAGCAGCTCCGTATTCGACGTGAAAAGCGCGCCTCATTATTAGAGCGCAACATTGAGCCTTATCCAGTCTCTGTGCCTCGCACGAAATCTCTTGTTGAAATTCGTGAGAAGTATGTTGGCCTTGACATTGATGTTGCAACAGGAGATATCGAATCTCTAGCAGGACGAATCATCTTTAAGCGCGATACAGGAAAGCTTTGCTTTGCAACGTTGCGCGAAGGCGATGGAACAGAAATACAGGCCATGTTGTCATTAGACAAAGTTGGCCAAGAAGTTCTTGATTTATGGAAAGCAGATATTGATTTAGGTGACATTGTTTCTGTAACCGGCGAGATCATTACTTCAAAGCGTGGAGAACTTTCAATCCTTGCTAATTCTTGGACCCTTGCTTCAAAGTCACTTCGACCATTGCCAAATGATCACAAGCCGATGTCTGAAGAGACTCGAGTTCGTATGCGTTATGTGGATTTAATTGTGCGCCCTGAAGCACGTAGTAATGCTCGCTTGCGCCCGGCTGTCATGAAGTCACTTCGAGACACATTTGATAAAGCAAACTTTGTTGAAGTTGAAACTCCAATGCTGCAGGTAATGCATGGTGGAGCCGCAGCGCGTCCTTTTAAATCATTCTCAAATGCTTATGACATGGATCTGTACCTGCGCATTGCGCCAGAACTATTCTTAAAGCGCTGTGTTGTTGGTGGCATTGAGCGTGTTTTTGAAATTAACCGCAACTTCCGTAATGAAGGCGCTGACTCATCTCACTCACCTGAGTTTGCAATGATTGAAAGCTATATGGCCTATGGCGACTGGATGTCTATTGCAGATTTAACTCGCACCCTTGTACAGAACGCTGCCATGGCAGTTGCTGGTTCACATGTAGTTACACACCATGATGGACGCCAGGCAGATCTTGGTGGTCAGTGGAAGCAGATCTCCTTATATGACGCTATTTCTAATGGTGTTGGACAAAGCGTCACAGCCCTTACCCCTATTGCAGAATTGAAGAAGATCGCTGAAAAACTAGGCATGAAAATTGATCCTAAGTGGATTACAGGAAAGCTTGCTGAAGAAATCTTTGAGAATGTTGCTCGACATGAATTAATCGAACCAACTTTTGTAATGGGCTTCCCGGTTGATACTTCACCACTTGTTCGCGCCCACCGCGAGCTACCGGGTGTTGCTGAAAAGTGGGATTTATATATTGATGGCTTTGAACTTGCAACAGGCTATTCGGAATTAATTGATCCTGTTGTTCAGCGCGATCGTTTAGTTGAACAAGCAACACTTGGCTCAAAGGGTGATCTTGAAGCTATGCAAGTAGATGAAGATTTCTTGCGCGCAATGGAGTTTGCAATGCCGCCAACTGGTGGAATGGGCATGGGCGTTGATCGTTTACTCATGGCACTTACTGGTCTTGGAATTCGCGAAACAATTTTGTTCCCACTTGTTAAACCAGAAATTGATTAATCGATGGAGATTCGCCTAGCACGCACCAGTGATATTAAGGGCATTCGTCAATTAATTGACTCCTATGCACCGCAAGGTCGTTTGCTCACAAAAGAGACTGTAACTTTGTATGAGAGCGTTCAAGAATTTACCGTTGCCGTTGAAGGCAATGAAGTTATTGGTTGCGGCGCACTACACATCTTGTGGGAAGACCTTGCAGAAGTTCGTACAGTTGCAGTGTCGGAAAAGGTTCGCGGCAAAGGTGTTGGTCATCAAATCCTTGAATCAATCATTGATCGTGCGAAAAATATTGGTGTGGAGCGAATATTTTGTTTGACCTTTGAAACAGAGTTCTTTGCTCGCCATGGTTTTGAAGTTATCGAAGGAACCCCAGTTGAGCCAGAGATCTATAAGGAACTCCTGCGCTCTTACGATGCTGGTGTGGCTGAGTTCCTTGATCTTGAGTCGGTAAAGCCCAATACCCTGGGAAATACCCGAATGCTCAAGAAGCTCTAGGAACCTAGATTTAGTCCATTTTCGGGTATGACACCGCCATATTTGGGGTCGTAAAACTCAGATGCAATCCACCTCGCGAGCGTAGGGCTGCAGGTATTAGGCTTAACGAAAGATCGACCCAAAGGAGCACCGCCCATGTTTGAGCGCTTTACCGACAGAGCCCGCCGAGTTGTTGTGCTGGCCCAAGAAGAAGCACGCATGCTCAACCACAACTACATCGGTACTGAGCACATCCTGCTTGGATTAATTCACGAAGGTGAAGGCGTTGCAGCTAAGGGTCTTGAATCTCTAGGCATCTCACTTGAAGGCGTGCGCGCACAAGTTGAAGAAATTATTGGACAAGGTCAGCAAGCACCAAGTGGTCATATTCCATTTACTCCACGTGCGAAGAAAGTTCTAGAACTTTCACTTCGTGAAGCGTTGCAGTTAGGTCACAACTACATTGGTACAGAACACATTCTTCTTGGATTAATCCGTGAAGGAGAAGGTGTGGCCGCACAAGTTCTTGTAAAGCTTGGCGCAGATCTCAATCGTGTTCGTCAGCAAGTTATTCAACTTCTTTCTGGTTACCAAGGAAAAGAAGCTGTACAAACTGGTGGACCTGCAGAAGGCACACCATCAACATCATTAGTACTTGATCAGTTTGGTCGAAACCTCACACAAGCTGCCCGCGAAGGAAAGCTTGACCCAGTTATTGGTCGCGAGAATGAAATTGAACGCGTTATGCAAGTTCTTTCACGTCGCACAAAGAACAACCCAGTTCTAATTGGTGAACCGGGTGTTGGTAAGACAGCTGTTGTTGAAGGTCTTGCACAAGCGATCTACAAGAACGATGTCCCAGAAACTTTGAAAGACAAGCAGCTCTACTCATTAGATTTAGGTGCACTTGTTGCAGGTAGTCGCTACCGTGGAGATTTCGAAGAGCGCTTGAAGAAGGTGCTTAAGGAGATCAAAACTCGCGGTGACATCATTCTTTTCATCGATGAAATTCACACACTTGTTGGTGCTGGCGCTGCAGAAGGTGCAATTGATGCTGCAAGCATCTTGAAGCCCATGCTTGCACGCGGTGAGCTACAGACAATTGGTGCAACAACTCTTGATGAGTACCGCAAGCATGTTGAGAAGGATGCAGCCCTAGAGCGCCGCTTCCAGCCAATTCAGGTTAAAGAGCCTTCTGTTGCACACACAATTGAGATCTTGAAGGGTCTTCGCGATCGCTACGAAACACATCACCGTGTTTCAATCACCGATGGCGCACTTGCAGCTGCTGCAAACCTTGCTGATCGCTATGTGTCAGATCGCTTCTTGCCAGATAAAGCGATCGACCTTATTGATGAAGCGGGTTCACGTCTTCGCATTAAGCGCATGACAGCCCCTGCTGAACTTCGCGAGTTTGATGAAAAGATTGCAAATGCTCGCAAGGCGAAAGAGTCTGCAATTGACGGACAAGATTTCGAACTTGCAGCAACGCTTCGTGATCAGGAAAAAACACTTATCACTGAGAAGCAGGACGCTGAAAAGAATTGGAAAGCAACTGATCTAGATAAGGTGACTGAAGTTGATGAAGAACTCATCGCTCAAGTCCTCTCTGCATCAACTGGTATTCCGGTCTTTAAGTTAACTGAAGAAGAGACAGCCCGTCTGCTTCGCATGGAAGATGAATTACACAACCGTGTTATCGGACAAGACCAAGCGATCAAGGCGTTGTCACAAGCAATTCGTCGCACACGCGCAGGTCTTAAGGATCCACGTCGTCCTGGTGGATCATTTATCTTCGCTGGTCCTTCAGGTGTTGGTAAGACTGAACTCTCTCGCACACTTGCTTCATTCTTGTTTGGTGATCAAGATGCGTTGATTCAACTTGATATGTCTGAGTACTCAGAGCGTCACACCGCATCACGTTTATTCGGTGCACCTCCAGGCTACGTTGGATATGACGAGGGTGGACAGCTGACTGAAAAGGTTCGCCGTCGTCCATTCTCTGTTGTGCTCTTCGATGAAATCGAAAAGGCACACCCAGACATCTTCAACTCACTTCTACAGGTACTAGAAGAGGGTCATCTGACTGACTCACAAGGCCGAAAAGTAGATTTCAAGAACACTGTCATCATCATGACAACAAACCTTGGTACTCGTGACATCTCTAAGTCACTCGGGCTTGGCTTTGCTAACAGCGATGACGATATGACTAATTACGAGCGCATGAAGGGCAAGG
>Ga0304730_1002103_pt1 | contig 14512 bp, 20 predicted proteins | sample M_130628_MF_Meta_FD_190474 | JGI IMG/M metagenome (GOLD analysis project Ga0304730, IMG submission 190474) | Freshwater microbial communities from Lake Montjoie, Canada to study carbon cycling - M_130628_MF_MetaG (v2) (version 2) | ecosystem: Environmental > Aquatic > Freshwater > Lake | place...
GTCACTGTGTGCCGTATAATTGTTCGCGTGAGGACAAACCCATGTGCGATGCCGCCGTCGAACTGATCCAGACGTTTTCTGCCCTGTCGCGCAGCGACCAGTACGCAGTTCTTCTCGAGTTGGCTCGAATCTCCGAGGCAAACGCCGGCCCGCTCTCGGATGAGGAACTTACGGCGGCCGGTGAGTCAGTCTTCGCCATGTATGACGCCGAGGAGGCCGGTCATGGCGAAGCCCAAAAGGGGTGAGGTCTGGCTCGTAGATATGGGGTACGCCGCGAAGGTGCGTCCGGCTTTAGTTCTCAGCGGTCCGGTCCTCGACGATGAACGTGCATTGACAACGGTCATTCCTCATACAACAAGCGTACGAGGAACGCGGTTTGAGATTCCGACGAGTGTTGGGTGGATGAAGCATGGCGCGTTTGATGTGCAGGGCATCGGAACGTATCCAACCGTGAAGCTGATGCGAAAGCTTGGCGATCTTCCGGAAGAGCTATTGGGTCTCGTGGAAAGTCGCGTCGTAATGCTGCTTGCCCTCCCTGGCCAACCATGAGGCGGCTAACCAAGCATTGGAGCCGACTCGCGATAGCGTCCAGCGGTGTAGATGGGCTGGTTGGCTGCGAGCGGCTCAATGCAGTCGTTAGCCCAAAGAAGAACCGTTGGCGGTGATTGCCCAGGCAGGTATACTGACGTCCATGAGCACCGTCGAAGAAATCGAAGCCGCGATCCAGCAGCTGTCGCCTGATCAGATGGCAGCATTTCGCGCGTGGTATGCCGAGTTTGATGCCACCGCCTGGGATCGTCAGATCGCCGAAGACGACGCTGCGGGGCGACTCGACTGGCTGATCCAAGAGGCCCTCGATGACTTGGACGCTGGCCGCTGCTCGGATCGATGAAACACCGCGCAAGCGTTCGATTCTGGCGGCTTTACAGGGCCTTGCCTCAAGAGATTCAGCAACTGGCCGATCGCGGCTACCAGATGCTTTTGCAAGACCCGCGCCACCCGTCCTTGCACTTCAAGCGGATCGGAAAGGTTTGGTCCGCCCGCGTGGGCCTGCACTATCGCGCTCTCGCAGCCGAGCGCAACGAAGAGATTGTTTGGATCTGGATTGGGACGCATGCGGAGTACGACCTGCTACTCCGACGCAAGGGCTAACCAGACGCTGGATCAGACGGCGGCCATCGTCCAGCGGCATGGAGAATCAACTAGTCCGCCGCTGATCAGATTTGCCGTTAGGCCCGCGCATTCCTGCTCCGAGGTTTCAAAACGATGTGGTTCACGATCGTCGGCGAGATTCGCGACATCGAGCCAATCGCCCTTGGCCGCTCAGTGCGCGTGCGGCGTCGGCTCCGCAAGTTGTACGGCGGCCTTCGGTGGCGAAAGCTCAAGGGCATAGCCGAGGTCCGGCTCCCGAATGGCACGCGACGCCTTGCCGAAGTACATTAGTATGAGTCGCATGGAATCGGGCGAAAAGAATTCAAAATCAAGCGTTTCGTAGAGGCGTAGACATGCAGAAGTCCGCACGATTTGTGATCTGCGTCCGCAATGCAGGCGCTCCCGCATCGCTTGAGCTCCGAAAGGTGTATCGGCTTGTCCCGGACGCGGCAGCCGCTTCCGAAGGCCTTGTCCGCGTTGTTGACGAGTCGGGCGAGGACTACCTGTATCCGGACAAGTTCTTCGTGCCGATTGAGGTGCCGAAGGAAGCAGCTCGAGCGTTTGCGAAGCGTTCGGCCTAACCAGACGCTGGATCAGACGGTGGCTTGCATCCAGCGGTGTGGCTGAGCCAGTGGTTCGCCGCTGATCAGCTTGGCCGTTCTGCCTGTTGCTATCCCGATGCCAATACCAAATGCAACCGAGGCGACCGCCGCAACCGAAAAGGTTCGCGACTACTTGCTCAATCCGAAGCATCCGGACGGCGGCTCCAAGGCGGCATGGTTCCAGTCACTCGGCTACGCCCGCGATCGTTGGCATGAGCTAGCAATGGATCTCTTGGCCCTTGCCGCCACGTGCGAGCAATTTGCTACCTTTCGGACGCCTTTCGGCGTAAAATACGTCGTGCAGGGACGGATCGGTCGTGGATTCCATCGCTCTGCAAGCGTATTGGTTGTGTGGATAGTCGAGGCCGATCGTCCTCCTCGACTCGTGACCGCGTACCCGGATGAAGAGCCATGATTGCCGAACATTCTCTCGTCGTGCTTGATTGCGAACCGCCCAACAAAAGGCTCAATCGTGGTGATGTTGGAACGATCGTGCATATCTATGAAGGCGGCCGGGCCTATGAAGTCGAGTTCGTGGATGGCAGCGGGCACACTGTGGCCCTGATCACTGTCAACGCGGATGATGTACGCCCGATCGCGGCGGGCGAGTTGCTCCATGCTCGGCGGACTGCGTAGCGGGCAGAAACAGGCGCTGATCAGACGGCGGCCTGCGTCCAGCGGTGAATCTGAGTCCGTGGTCTGCCGCTGAACAGCTTCATCGTTCTGCGGCAAGTACGCCGCGGCTCGGCCGTGAGGCCTAGGCTGGCCTTCTACGCAAACATCGCGGTAGACTTGCGGCGTCGGTGATCTCCGTCACGACGTTTGGCGAGGTGTTCCATGCATTCGGTTAAGTACGTCCACTGGCAAGAAGGCGACTGGTGGCTCGGCTACCTGGAGGAATATCCGGATTACTGGACGCAAGGCGAGACCTTGCAAGATTTGGTCGAGCACTTGAAGGATCTCTATCTCGATCTGTCTAGCGGACATATTCCAAGCGCTCGCAAGGTTGGTGAGCTTGTCATGCCATGAAGCGTGTCGATCTGATCAAGGCAATCGAGGCGAGCGGTTGCGTGTTGGTGAGGCATGGTGGCAGGCATGATTGGTATCGCAATCCAGTCACAGGCGTCTCACAGCCAGTGCCTCGCCACCGTGAGGTCAAGGAGCCTCTCGCGCGGCGAATAATTCGAATGCTTACGGAAGAGTCGAAAGAGCAACGGAGCGACGACGGCAGTTCAGGGGACGCAGAACCAGGCGACGCAGCGGACTCGCGATGAAGTCGGTCGGCACGAATGCTGCCTTGTCCGCGAGCCACTGATCACCGCCGTTCTGCCACGGAGAAGATTCGGAGACGAAACCATGCGACTACTGGCGACGGCTTGTTTGGCGCTCCTGCTCCTCGTTGGATGCAATGCGGGGGGAAAGTCGTCAAGGCCTCTTTCGAAGAGTGCAACGCTGGAGGTTCACTACGTTTCCGTAGAAAACATCCCCGGCTCTCAAGAGACCACTGACCCCAGCACTGGCGACCCTGTGTTCTTGACCATGCCCGCGATCATCACGGCGGCAGATGTTGCTTCCGTTCGCCAGATGGATGAGCAGAGCCCGACTTCCTCCCTCGTGGTGAACCTTACGGAGGACGGGGCCAAGAAGCTTGCAGCTGCTACGGCCAAACATGACGACTTGCGACTGGCTCTTGTTGTGAAAGGAACCTGTGCCGCCGTGCCCAAGGTTGTTGCCACAGTCTCCGGACCTTTTGCGGTCACCCTCTCACCCAAGAAGTGCGAGGCGGTTTATACGTCGCTTACGGGTGAGTAGCCGTCGCGGCTCCTCCGCTTGCCTGGTCTTTTGCATAACCACACGCTGGGTCAGCCGGTGGATAGAATCCAGCGGTAGAGCAGAGTCGATGATCCGCCGCTGATCAGCTTTGGCGCTGCACTAGACTGAGTTCGCTTCGCTCACTCGGCTAGTGAGCTTCATTCGTTCGATTGGGAACCTGTGGAATGAATCACCGCGATCTGAACGATGCTGAGTGGGCGAACCCCAGCAATTGGTCTGCGGCGCTGTACTTCAGCAAAAAAGACACCCGCGTATGGGTCCCGAAGTCGATCCCTTGGATGGGGTGGACGCTTAACCTCGGAACGCGAGCAGGCTCGTGCTCGCTGATTGGTTTGCTGATCGGCCTTCCATTGTTGATGATCCTACTGATGAGTCTCGTGATCCGCAGATCGTGAGTGAACCCTCCGCAGTTTCTGTGCCAGTGCTTCCGCCGGACGCGAGCCTTTGATCGAGACCGTTATCCGATTCAATAATCCCGGACTGTAGCCTAACACAGCAGACTTACCTTGCCCGACATCACCATCAAGATTGAGCGGCCCCGTATTGAAGAGCTGTTCGCACCGTACCGAGCTCTGATTGGCCAAGACTTTGATGGCTATCGGAACCACGTGTACCGTTGCATCACATACGCGATGCACTTTCTGGACAACGCGACTGAACACGAGCAGATTGTGGAAACCGCGTTCGTTTACCACGACATCGGGCTGTGGACAGATCAGGAACTGGCTTATTTGGGGCCGTCAGAAGCTGTCGCTCTCCAGGATAATGAAAAATATGGCTGGGGATTGGATCCAGTCGTTTTGCGCGGTGCAATCCATTGGCACCACAAGGTGTTCGAGTACAAAGGAATGCACGCGGATGTCATTGAGGCGTGTCGTAAAGCAGACTGGATAGACGCAACGCAAGGTTGGTGCCGCAAGGGAATACCCCGATCTGCCATAGCAAAAGTCGAATCCACATTCCCCAACTGCGGCTTTCACAAAGCCCTCCTGCGTCTTGCAAAGGAATATGGAGGGTCAACGCTTGTCGGTGGCCTCAGAGTGATGCGGGGAATCGTAAAATGGTGACGCGATTGCGAGTTCGACCGGTGTTGGAGTCGAGGCGGCCTTGGAGTGCGCATCATGCGGCTGATGGTGGTCCTTTCGCTCCTCATCAACGTGGCCGTACTCCTGCCAGTGTGCGCCGGCCTGCTGACGAATGCTTCGTGGACCACATCGGCGTATGGCGAGGGGACACCAGCCCGCGCCATTCTGCTTTCCGTCTACCTGGCGATCGGGCTGGTCTCGATCCTGCTGCTGGTTCGCCGTGAGCCTAAAGCGGTCGCAGCGTTGCTGTTTGTGCAGGTTCTGTACAAGGTCATCACGCCGCTGACGGTCGGGACGCTCGCGAACCCGGTGGTGGTGAGTAACCTCGTGATCGCGGGGTTTCACACGGCCACCCTGATTTGCCTCTGGCGGGGCCACGATGTCGATTAAGCCGCCTGCCATGCTTCCTTCGCTCTCACGGTAACCATGTCGAAACTCCATACGCTCTGTGTCTTCTGTGGCTCCAACCCTGGGATTGACCACGCCTTCCTGGCGGCGGCCGAGGAAGTCGGTCGATTGCTCGCGTCTCAGGGAACACGACTCGTCTACGGTGGAGGCCGCATCGGCCTCATGGGCGCGGTCGCCGACGCGGCACTCGCCCACGGCGGCGACGTGATCGGCGTCATCCCCAAATCGCTTCTCGAAAAGGAGGTGGCTCACTGCGGCCTCACCGAACTCCGCGTGGTCACGTCGATGCACGAGCGGAAGGCGATGATGGCAGAACTCGCCGACGGGTTCGTGGCGCTCCCCGGAGGCATCGGGACGCTGGAGGAGTTCTTTGAAATCTGGACGTGGGGCCAACTAGGACTCCACCACAAGCCGTTCGGGCTGCTCAACGTGGCGGGCTTCTTCGATCCGCTGCTCGCCTTCCTCGACCGGCTTGCCGATCAGCGGTTCCTCCGCCCCGAACACCGCGGAATGCTCTGCACCCGCTCGGTGGCTGGCGACCTCCTCCACGAAATGGCGGAGTATCAGCCGATCGATGTCTGGAAGTGGCTATCCTCGGCCGAATCCTGATCACCGCGGGGTGATGGCGTCGATCTTGGCGGCGAGAATGAAGTCGTTCTCTGACAGCCCGCCGACCGCATGGGTGAAGATCTCGATCCAGACCTTGCGGTAGCCCTCGAGATGGAGGTCGGGGTGATGCTGTTCCCGCTCCGCGAGGGCGGCCACGTTGTTGATCATCTTGATGGCCGAACGAAAGTCAGCCAGTTTCCAGTCGCGGCGAATCCGCGTGGCGTCGTGCGTGAGTCGCCAGTCGGGAATCGCCGCCATCTGCGACTCCGCCTCAACGGTGGAGTATCGCGGCACGCCCCCCTCGCAGGGAACGCACTTCTTCGCGGCGAGATCAACGGCACACTGCGGCGGTTTCGGCTCGATCATGCCCGTTAGTATCGCCCCTCGAAGCCCGCAAATCCACCGTGCACGATCGTGCTCGATCCTGCCGCAATCCCGGACAGCGACTCAGGGGACGTGATCGCCGTGGGCCACTGGCCGTCAGCCTGGGCGATGTTGCCCACCCCGACGACGCGGTAGCCGAGGCTGAGGGTCCAGTGATCCGTCACGTCCCAGGCGAGGCCCGTATCCACGGAGCCAAGCCACGAGAACACGCCGAGCGTTGAGTGGACCTTCGCTGGACTACCGTCGGCGGTGAACGTGCCGTACGCGCCATCGGGTTGCATCAGAACGCTGGTGTTGGTGATCGCGTTGCCGCCAATCATGAACTTCGGGACGATATTCAGTCGCAGAGCGGGAAGAAACCGCCAGTCAAACTTGGCACCCACCTGGGCGCCGTAGATGTTGTTGTTGGTGGCCACGTTGAAGTCGAGGTCGCCGAGTGATGAGTTGCTCGGGGTGTTCTGGAGCGAGAGGTTATCGCCCACTTGAAAGAAGCGAAACCCTGCCAGCCACATCAGATTCACGGCCCGCTCGCGGGGCAGGAACTCCGGGCGATCCCAGAGCGAATAGACCCAGTTGATCTCGATGTCGTTGATCACGTCTGAGCGGGAGATCTGCTGCCCCGCGACGTTCGTCAGAAACGCCGTCGCCGGCTGCCCGGCCACTGTCACGCCGGGTGCTTGCGGAATCGCGTCAATCGCGTCGGAAGACGTCACCCCTGCTGAGCCGCCTAACTGATAGACGCCCCAGTAGATGAACTCGACCGCGTGCTGTTGCCGCATACCAAACCAGCGGCCCAGATGGAGGTCCACGCCCCCGGGCCAGTTCGCGCCGGTGTCGCCTGTGGCGAGCTGCACGCCGCCGAGAGGCTGCATCGTGGCTGTCCCTGCCGGCAGCGTGCGGGTCATCACGAGGCCGCTGGCACCCGCGAACCACCGTGGCCATGTTTTGGCGAGGCCGTCGCCCACTCCGACCGGCATCGCAGCGAACGTGTTGCCCGCGAGCGGATCAGCGACATACATGGGCGGCGGCTCGATGACGGCGGGGCCGACATCGGTGACGGACGCCACGTGGAAGTCAGGGTCTTGTGCGACGCCCCGGCCGCCAGCGCCACCGACCGCCCAGAGGAGCAGCGCCACGCTCGCGACGGTCCAGCGGATGTGAAATCGTGGGTGCATGGCACAGCGTGAGAAACCCGGCCGGGCCTTCGCCGCGACGGTCGCGGCCTGGTCTCGGCCAGGGCTGCGGAGGGTCAAGTACCGCGGTGATACCGTCAATCCCTGTTTCCCGCCCACCGCGACGACCTCCCGACTAGACTCTCCACTCTTCCACCGTCATCGCCCCCAAACCCTCGCCACACCCCAGGCACGAGTCCCTCGGGTAACCTGCGCAAGATGCGAAAGCCACCGTCGCAGCACCGCCGTACCGCCGACCGCGACCGCGTGCTCGCTTGGCTCGACTCCCGGATCAACTACGAACGGGTTCCGGCCGCCGGCAACACGCCCGCGGCTTTCGGTCTGGCACGGATGCGGCGACTGCTCCGCGACCTCGGCAATCCGCACCTGCGGTATGCCGTTGCCCACGTGGCTGGCACCAAGGGCAAGGGCTCCACGGTGACGATGCTGGGCTCGATCCTGGAGGAGTCGGGCCACCGTGTGGGGCGATATCTCTCGCCCCACGTGCACACGCTCGAGGAACGGATCGCCGTGAACGGCACGCCGATCTCTCCGGAGGCATTCGTGGCCGCCCTCGAGGCGGTCATCCCGAAGGTCGAGGCGATCGATCGCACCACCGCCCGGAGCGGTCGCTGCGGGCCGACCTGGTTCGAAGTGATGACCGCCGCCGCCTTCGTGTACTTCGCCGACGCCGGGGTCGGCGTCGCCGTGCTGGAGACTGGCCTTGGCGGTCGGCTCGACGCCACGAACGTGTGTCAGCCACTCGTCACGGTGATTACGAGTATCAGCCTCGATCACATGAAGCTTCTGGGCTCGACGATCCCGAAAATCGCGACGGAGAAAGCGGGAATCATCAAGCGGGGCTGCCCGATCGTGTGCGGTGCCACGCAACCGTCCGCCCGCCGCACGATCGCCGCAATCGCCAGCCGGCGCCGGGCGCCGCTCCTCCAACTCGGTCGCGACTTCACTGTGCTTCATCACTCCGATCCACCGCATGGCCACGAGCTCGCGGGCACTGAGTTCGACCTCGAAACACCGGGGAACGGCCCGACCAGCCGCTACCAGATCGCACTCGCCGGCCGCCATCAGGCGGAGAATGCCGCGCTCGCCATCGTCGCGGCCAAGCAACTTCGGGACCGCGGCATTCGCGTGACCGAGACCGCGGTCACACGCGGCCTCGCGAGGGCCACGCTTCCGGCGCGGATCGAGACCGTGGCCCACAATCCGCGCGTCATCGTCGATGCGGCCCACAACGTGGCCTCGATGAAGTCGCTCGTCGAAACGATTCGTCCCGCGCTTGCAAGCCATCCGTTGCGGGTGCTCGTGTTTGCGGCGAGCGCCGACAAACAGGTGGAACGAATGCTCGGGACCGTTCGTGGACTATTCGATCGCGTGATCATCACCCGCTACCTCAAAAACCCCCGCGCTGTGCCGCTCGACAGACTGCAAGCCGCGTGTCGCTCGGCCGGACTCCCCACGCCACAGGAGGCTGCGAATCCTGCAGCGGCACTCCGGGAGGCACGATCACTCGCCGGAAGGCGGGGAATCGTCGTCGTTGCGGGGAGTTTCTTTCTCGTCGCCGAGATCGCCGGCTAACGCTTCCAGCCCGCGGGCGAGGATCGGGTCGACGTCTCGAGGCAGGCCTCGGGCCACGAACGCCGCCGGCACCGGCCCCGCCGCATCGCGCAGCCGTCGCCACGACGCCACCCGTGCGATGACCTCGGCGGTGGGCGACACCTCGTACCCGGCGTCGGGCGACACGCCCCAGACGGCAGCGTCGCCATCAGTGGACCGGCGGTGAATGGCGGCACGGCTCGGCCGGAGGTATTCCGACGTCGTGAGTTTGAGAAGGCCTCGGTCATCGGAGAGAGGGAGGATCGACTGCACGGTCCCCTTGCCAAACGTGCGGCTGCCAACGATCTTGGCCCGACCCGCATCCTGTAGGCAGGCCGCGACGATCTCCGCGGCACTCGCGGTGAGTCCGTCGACAAGAACCACGGCCGGCACGCCCGGAAGTTTCGAACCGGCCGACGCCCGCCTGGCGTCGAGGGTGGAGGACTTCTCCGCATCGCTCGACCGCCGGCCACGGGTGTGCACGATCACGCCGTCTTCGAGAAAAAGATCGCAGACCTCCACGGCCGACGTCAGCAGCCCGCCGGGATTTCCGCGCAGGTCGATCACGAGGCCGCGGATGTCGCTTGTCGCGGCGATCTCATCGAGCGCGGCCGAGAGTTCTGATGCTGTTCGTTCGCCGAATGAGGTGATCCGCACGAACCCGATGCCGGGCATACCTTCGATCATCCAATCCCACCCCCCCGCTGGCGTGCGGCGGTCGCCGAAGACGCTCTGCGTCTCGATGATCTCACGAATGAGCGTGACGTCGCGCCGCTCGCCTTCAGCGCGGCCGCCGACCCCAGGATCGAGCGTGGCTGCCAGTTCAGCAGCCGGCGTGGCGATCCGCACGACCAACTTCTCGCCCACCGGGCCGCGAAGGCGGGCCACGATTTCGCGGAGTGGTACGCCGACCGTGGACTCGTTGTCGATGGCTTCGATGCGGTCCCCGACCCTGACACCCGCCCGCCACGCGGGCGAGTTCACCACTGGGGATGCAACCACGGGAACATGGAACCGCTCGTCAATCGTGAGCTCGAGACCGACCCCACCGAACTTCTGGTCGAGCGTGGCCTCCAGATCGGTGCGCACGTCGCCGCGGATGTAGGCGGAGTGTTCGTCGAGTTTGCCGAGTGCCGCATCCACTGCGGCGTCGAAGAACTGATCTTCGTCGACGCGTTCGACGTACGACGACGCGACGAGCGACTGCACTTCGCCGAAGCGGCGGCCGGGCACGGCCTGCTCACGGGCCGCATAGGCAGCCAGGCAGGAGAGGCAGACCACGACGAGCAGGATGAAATTGCGTTTGGGCACCACCTGAATATACGTCGTCCCGGCGAGATGGGGCCACGCCGCCTCTCAGGGACGCCCCGATTTTCTACGGATGAAGCGGTCTGGCGGGGCTGCGGCGCGGTTCCTACTATCCGCGGGTCTGCGCCGCGGCATGCCCGCTGGCGACGATCGATGCCAGCATCCACATGCTGGCATTGCACCCCGAGGAAGCAGTTTCATGGCCAGCCGCTCGAGGCATTCCAGCCGCTCGGACCGGAATTCCGATTCGATGGAGGCGATCAAACCACTCGTCGTCCTCGTGCTCTTTGGCACGATCCTCTACGGCGCCTACTCGGTGATCCAGAAGGGGCCGTCGGCGACTGAGGGGACGACCACTCAGTCCGCCACGGAAGCGCCGTCATTCGCGCCGCCCGCCGTTGAAATCGCAGCGGCAGCCCCGGCCGCCACGGCGGCACCGCCGGCTCCGGTCATCCCAGCGGCCACCTCGGGCCCGATCCCCTTAGCCACCACGAGTCCAGCACCCTCTTCAGCCCCGACACCGACATCCCCGGCCGCCGCCGGCTTCCCTGCCGCGGCAACGCCGCCGGCAGGTTTCGCGACCTCACCGGCACCGGCAGCAGTTGCCGGCGCTGTGCCGCCGTCGGCCACAGCCCCTTCAGCGTCCGGCCTCATCCCTCCAGCAGCCATGCCCACGGCACCGCCGCCTGCGATGCCGACCGAACCGGCCGCGGCGCCACTCCAGACGGCCGCGATCGCCGCGGCTGCAGCCGGTGCCGGTGCCGCCATCGGTGCCGCTGCCACCGATCCCGCACGGATGCCCGCCGCTCCCACCTACCTGACTGCCGAGACGGCACCGCCTCCGGCGCAGGATTCGCTCGGCTCGTTACCGCCGCCGGCCGGAGCCGCTGAACGGCCCGATCGCTATGCGACGCTCTCCAACACTCCTCCCGCCCCCACCTCGCTGCTGCCAGGCGGTGTCGCGCCACCGCCCTCCTCGGCCGCCACGGGGTCATCCGCCGCGTTTGCGACGGCCTGGGCCGATGCGCACGAGAAGCTCGCGGCGGGCCGCTATGCCGAGGCGCTTGCCGCACTCTCGATCTGGTACGACGATCCCTCGCTCGGCCTCGAGGAGAGCCAGCGGCTCGAGGATCTGCTCGGCCAGTTGGCCGGCACCGTCATCTACTCGCAGCAAGACCTGCTCCTACCGCCACACGTCGCGGCCGTGGGGGAGACGCTTCCCACGATCGCCATGCCGCTGGGCATCTCGTGGCAACTGCTCGGAAAGATCAACGGGATCGACCATCCAGAGCGGCTCATCCCGGGCGAGCACCTGAAGGTCATCCGCGGCCCCTTCGACGCGGTGGTGAGCGTGTCACGACGCCGGATCAGCCTGCAACTCGGCGGCAACTACGCGGGCAGTTTCCCCGTGGTCGTCGGCCGGCAGTTCCTGGCCCGTGTGGGCAACTCCATTTCCGTCGCGGAAGTCCACCGTGGCGCAGGGCGAGAGATTCAGGCCGTGGGCGGGGCGGTGTCGGACCCCGGCGCAAAGCCCTCGATCGTGCTCGCCGACGGCCTCGTGATCGAGGCCGCGGAAGACCCCGGCATCGCGAGCGACAACTCGCCAGCCACGAGCCTGGTGGTATCGGTCCGCGATCTCACCGAACTCCTCGACATCCTCGGCCCGGGCTCAAAAGTGCTGGTCCGACAGTAGGCCCGTCGTCAGCCCCAGAGGTTGGCCGGGTATTCACCTGCATCCACGAGTGAGCGGATGCTCCGCTGCACGATCGGCTTGTCTTCGGCGTAGGTGGCGCCGAACCAGCTCGAGCTCGTCCTGAGCACCTCGCAGGTCGCTCGCCCAGCCTTCACGAGGTCGCCGACCGTCATCGGAATGTAGCACTCGCTCTTCGGCTCACCGCCGTGCGCGGTGAGGAACTCGCGGAAGAATTCCTCGAGTTGCGTAAACACATGCGGCGTGAAGCCCCACATGTTCATCGACACCGGCTCCTTGCCGCTGAGCTTGGTGACGCCCCCCGCCCCCGTGTCCTCCGCGCCGTCGGCCGTCCGCCGCACCTGGAGCAGTTCGCGGATGTCGGTGAGGAAGCCCCTGTCGTCGGTTCGGCAGACGCCCCTGGCGACCGTACCATGCTCGGAGAGCGTGTTCTCGAGCGTGAAGCCGACCATGCAGTAGGCGGAAGAATCGACCGCCAATGACGCCAACTGCCGACCGAGCGTTGCGAACGAGTCGCGGCCGTAAAAGTCGTCGGCGTTGATCATCGCAAACGGCTCGTGCACGGCGGCACGGCTGCAGAGCACCGCGTGCGTTGTGCCCCACGGCTTCGTTCGGCCGTCCGGCACCGAGAACCCCGCGGGCAGCATGTCGAGCGTCTGAAACACGCAGTCGGTGGCGATCCGCCCGGCGAACCGGCTCATCACCCGGTCGCGAAAGTCCTGCTCAAAGTCGGGTCGGATCACGAACACCACTTTGCCGAATCCGGCGCGGGCGGCGTCGAACACGGAGTAGTCGAGGATCGTCTCGCCCGACGGGCCCATCGGGTCGATTTGCTTGAGGCCGCCGTAGCGGCTGCCCATGCCCGCGGCCAGAATCAGAAGTGTCGGTTTCATAGCGAGGCAGGATAGACGATCGGCCACGGGATTGAAAAGCACTGCGGGCCCGCGGCGCTTTCGCACCGCGGGCCCGCTCGTATCGTGCGTGGGTCCCTGCTGGACTAGTCACGCTCCTCTTCGCGCCGGCCGACTATGAGGCACGGTCGCGGGTGATTCCTTCAGCCGCTCACCGGACGGCTTCCTGCAGCATCTTCGAGTTGGGGATCGAATGCCGCGACAGCCGGCCGTCGTCGCGGGTCTCGATGATCGTAGCCACAGGGCCCACCTCACGAACCGTTCCCTCGAAACCGGCCACGCTCACCGTGTCTCCCGCCTGGATCCGCTGGCGGACGTAGTAGCCCGAGAGGATCCCCGCCATCACGTCGCGGCCGCCGAGGCCGAACGCCAGGGCGAAGCCGGCCGCCAGACCGGCCGACCCGATCAGGATCAGCTTCTCGAGCAGGGCGAACTGGATGCCGAGCTGGTTGAAGGCTGCGATGAAGGTGAGGATCGAGAGCACCCAGTAGCAGCCGCCGGCAAGATACTCGGCGTAGGTCAGCCCCACGCGGTCGGCACTCGTCGCCACCACGCCGCGAACGAAGGTCGCCGCAAGCAGGCCCACGACCACCACCACCGTCGCCACGAGCACCTTCGGGATGTAGTTCACCACCTCCTTCATCGCGAGCGAGACGCTCTCGAGGCCGAGGATGCTGAACGCGGCCATCACAAACACGCTCATCAGCAGCCAGAATGTCAGGCCGCCGACGATGGCGGGCACAGGCCGGCGGATGCCGACGTCGTGCATGCTCTGGGCCAGGCCGCTCTTCTCGGCCGCCGTCTGCAGGCCGATCTTCTCGCTGATCACGGCGATCAGGCCACCGACCCAACGGGCGAGCACATAGCCCATCACGAGCACCGCCACCATCGCCACCAGCTTGGGGGCGATCATGATCACCTGCGTCCACGCCTGGGTGAAGCTGTCCACCAGCGCCTGCCGCGACACGTTCACCGTCTCACGAGCCGTTTCGGCTGCCGTCTGCCCGAGCACCACAAAGTCAGTCATCGCATCGTCCTCCGTTGCCGCGGCGTCCCTCGTGGACCTCCGCGACGACCCCTGCGGGAATTAGTTCGTTGGCCCGCCACCCAACCCGTCGCGCCAGCAGCCGTGCCGGCGTGTGTCTTGTCTCATCGCGCGTCGCCGCGCGTCTCCCCCTGCTCCCGGCCGCGAGGCCACGTGCCCGTCGCCGTGTACTGGATCGCCGCCAGCAGGGCCGTCGCCATGTGGACCACAGCCCACGCCGTCGCGCCGAGGGCAAACTCGATGACGTGCACCGCCAGGAGCCGAGGATTGAGCTTCCGCCGCACCCCCGCCGTAAACGACCGCTGCGCCGGTACGGGCGGCACCGCCACATCCGCCAGCTGGTCGAGCACGTCCATCGCCCGCCTCCGCGACCATCTCGCCCTGCACAAGCCCCGGTGTCGGCCCCGTGCCGCCACCGTTCCCGCGTCATAAGGTGAGTTGCCGCGCCCAAGCCGCGTGTCACACTGTTTTTTTGAAACAGTGTTTTCCCCGGCGATCAGCCCAGTTTGGGAAACCTTGCGGGGGCGGGGGCGAGGCCGAGTGGGTCGCTGGTCACTCCCCGAGCATCTTCCCGGCCGTGGCGGAGAGCTTCTCGCGAATCCGGCTGATTCGCATCCGCAGGGCGCCCGACGTCGAGCCGAACATCTCGGCGAGTTCCTCGTAGTCGTGGTTCTCCGC
>Ga0304730_1002106_pt1 | contig 14492 bp, 12 predicted proteins | sample M_130628_MF_Meta_FD_190474 | JGI IMG/M metagenome (GOLD analysis project Ga0304730, IMG submission 190474) | Freshwater microbial communities from Lake Montjoie, Canada to study carbon cycling - M_130628_MF_MetaG (v2) (version 2) | ecosystem: Environmental > Aquatic > Freshwater > Lake | place...
ACATCACCGATGTCTATGACATCGTCGGCTTTGATCCCCGCGGAGTCGCCCAGAGCGAACCCATCTCATGCCTTACTCCAGAAGAGCTCGATGAGAACATGGCATCTGATTCCAAGCCCGATAACGATGCTGAAATCGCAGATCTGCTCAAAGAATCGCAGATATTTGCCAAAAAGTGCGCTGATAACACTGAGAACTTAGAGCACTTCACCACCATGGAAACAGCCCGCGATATGGATATTTTGCGCGCAGCACTCGGTGAGACCAAATTAAATTACGTAGGAAAATCCTACGGAACATTCCTCGGCACTTTATATGCCAGCATCTTCCCCAATAAAGTCGGCCGCTTTGTTCTAGATGGCGCAGTAGATCCCAACATCCCAATGAAAGAACAGAACCTTTCGCAAGCAATTGGCTTTGATCGCGCACTCGCAGCATTTGTAAAAGATTGCGCTACACAATCTGATTGCCCATTTACCGGCACACCCGCACAAGCCCAAGCAACGATCATCACAACGCTACAAGCTGCCGCCACCGCACCTTTGCCACAGAAAAACCCAGCAGATGGTGATGACCGCATCATCACCGAATCAATCATCATCATCGGTATGGCCTCTTCGCTCTATGACGATGTCGATGGCTGGCCAAAGTTGCGCCAAGCATTCACCGAGAGCGCACAGAATTACGGCGATACCTTCTTACAACTTGCCGACGAATACTCAGGCCGCAACCCCGATGGCACATTTATGTCTAACGACTTTGATTCAGGGGCCGTGATTGATTGCCTTGATTGGAAAGATCGCCGCACCCTCGATCAATACAAAGCCGATGCCAAAGAGTTCGCAACCAAAGCACCGATCTTCGGCCCATACATCGCATTCTCTGGCGTGCACTGCCAATTCTTACCGCAGCCATCTACCCAACGCGCACCTGACACATTGACCCACATCAAAACCGCACCCATCATCGTCATCGGCACCATCCGCGATCCCGCTACGCCATACACATGGTCTGTCAGCCTTGCAAAGATCTTCACCGGCTCTCGCCTGATCTCACTCGATGCCGATGGCCACACCGGCCATGGCCGCGGATCTGCCTGCGTTGATGACGCCGTCGATGAATATCTACTCACCGGCACCTTGCCCAGCGCCAATCTCTCCTGTGATCTCGAGGGCGTTAGCGCTTAATTTGGTAAGAAGCACCCCTTGCGATGGTGCAAAATTACCTCATGCGTTTAGACCATATCTCTTATGTGACTTCCCACGATCAACTAGCTGACACAGTTCAGCGACTAGGTTCACGAATCGGCAGCACATTTGTCGACGGAGGAATTCACCCACGCTTTGGAACACGTAACTTCACAGCACCTCTCGCAGGTGGCCAATACATCGAAGTTGTTTGCCCACTTGATCACCCAGCAACGGAAGCAACTCCATGGGGCAAGGCTGTTTCACAGAAGGCTCAAGAAGGCGGCGGATGGCTTACTTGGGTATTTAGCACAGAAGATATTGCACCGATTGCAGCAAAGTTCGGACGCGATGCAGTCGATGGTCACCGCACACGCCCTAACGGCACTGATCTTAAGTGGAAGCAGATCGGCGTGAAAGAGATTACAGATTCACGCGAATTACCATTCTTTATTCAGTGGCTAACGTCAGATCACCCATCACAAGATGGCACTGCAGTATCAAAGATTGAAAAGATAGTTATCGCAGATAAAGATCCATTGGCAGAATCGTGGTTTAAGTCAGAGATCCTCGGCGCGCTCGCTGAAGTAACTATCGACTGGGTCGATCCATCAACAAATGATGGCGACAATGGAATCGTTGCAGTGCACTTGAGCACCCCTAACGGTTCAGTCGTACTGGATTAATCCTCGGCCCGTGGATTTTCATCCACATTTTTGCTGGTATCCTTAACCTATCGACGCACCCCGCATCGATGCACTTCCCCCCAAAGTGAGCCACATAGGCCACTTACTTGCGAGTCTTATCAAGACCCTGGCCCATTCGTGGCCATACCCGAGACGCGCTTGTCGTCTCGATTGGTGTCATTTTTCATGTCTACTCTACAAACACGTACCACTGCGCCCGGAAAAGCTCGTCGTGCTGCCAAAGGCAAGCCACGCCACACAACCGCGCAGAAGGCAGCCCGCAAGAGCGCTGCACCTACCAAGTCACCAGCTCGCGGAACAACTAAGCCAGCTGCTGCCGTAACCACAAAGCCAAAGTCAGCGCCAACACGTCGCTATACAGATGTTGATCCAGCAACTGTTTCGAAGAAGGAAGCTCGTAACCTCGAGCGTTCAAAACTTCGCGCATCACGCTTTCAGAAAACAATCGCACCAAAGCCAAAGACTGAAAAGTCAGAGCGCACAGAACGTTCAGACCGTACGGATCGTCCAGCACGCACTGAGCGCACTGAGCGTCCAACCCGTGACGCACGCCCTGCAAAGCGCACATCACCTAAGCCACCTTCTCGCGCTGAAAGATTTGTAAAGGATCGCGATACTCGCACCACCCGTGAATTCGAACGTCCAGCTGAATCAGATCGTCGTCCAACAACACGTCGCGAAGCCGTGAAGGCAAAAGAAGCTCGCAGCAGCGATGGTCGTCCAAACTTCGTCCCACAAAAGCGTGAGAAGTTCATCCCAGGTTCTAAGCCACGTTCAACACAGAAGCCAGCACGCGATCGTCGCAATGATTCACCAGCATTTGCCCGTGATGATCGTCGCGCTTCAAAGACACATTCACATATTGCAGTTGATTTCGGTGCAGATGACAATTACATCTCAACTAACCTTGCAGATGCCAACCTCATCGATGCAACACCCCTTACAGAGGTAACAACAACTTTCCGTGATCTTGGAATTGCACTAGCACTTTCAAATGCCTTAAGCATCCAAGGAATCACACACCCATTCCCAATCCAGATAGCAACACTTCCTGATGCACTTGCAGGCCACGACATTCTTGGTCGCGGACAGACCGGATCAGGTAAAACCCTTGCATTTAGCCTTGCCCTGCTTACAAATATCAGCGGACAACAGGCAAAGCCACATAAGCCTTTGGCACTAGTTCTCACACCAACACGTGAGCTTGCCCAGCAGATCGATGAAGTTCTACGCCCACTAGCTCGCGCTATCGGCCACGAATCAGTTGTTATCGCAGGCGGGATGCCTTATGCAAAGCAGATCACTGCAATGCGTAAAGCCACAGCAATATTGGTTGCAACCCCAGGACGTCTTATCGACCTTCTTGATAAGGGCGAAGTACAACTAGATCAACTTCAGATCACAGTCCTAGATGAAGCAGATCAGATGGCAGATATGGGATTCCTTCCTGTAGTTAAAGAAATCCTTGATCAAGCAAAGCTTGATGGACAACGTCTTCTCTTCTCTGCAACTCTTGATCGTGGTGTTGACTCACTTGTTAAGCAATACCTCAAGAGCCCAAAGACACACTCACTCCAAAACGATCGCGCATCTGTATCAACAATGGATCACTACATCCTCGTAATGAACCCAGGCGATAAAGATGACATCACCGCACAGATTGCAGCTCGTAACGGCAAAACTATTCTCTTCGTAAAGACACAACGCGGCGCAGATCGTCTCTGCGACAAGCTAGCCCATGCAGGAGTTCCAGTCGGAGCACTTCACGGTGGCAAGTCACAAGCAGTTCGTACTCGCACACTCGCACTCTTCAAAGATTCAGCAAATGCAGCTCTAGTTGCAACAGATGTTGCAGCACGCGGTATCCACGTAGATGGAATCTCGCTTGTTGTACACGTTGATGTTCCGCAAGATCACAAGGATTACCTCCACCGCTCAGGCCGCACAGCTCGTGCTGGTGAATCAGGTGCCGTCGTAACTCTGACAACATCAAAACAACAGAAGTCAGTCTCAGGACTTACATCTCGTGCGGGTGTTACGCCTAAATCAGTTTCAGTAACTTCACTAAGCACAGACTTAATGCGAATTACGGGAGCCCAAGAGCCATCAGGAATTCCTTATGTAGCACCAATCGTTGAGAATAAGGGACCTAATCGAGGAACCCGTAAGCCACGTCCGAATTCAGCGCAGAGACGACGCAGACCTAGGTAAAAAATGAATTGATTCTTTGGGTGCCACAATAAGTTCTCCAGCGTATTGAGATGGCCTTGGCGGGAGGTTCTGCAAAAGCCTGAACTACAAGCTCAAAGTTGAGTAATTTCAGAACTTGGACTTTCTTCACGCTTCATAATTAGCTGCGTTGCGAATAGAGCGACTACGAAAGTGTGGAAGATAGCCTCATTCTCTTGATAACTTAGCCAATTAGAACTATAAGACAAAGGCAAAACTGCCGCAGTAATCAATGTAGAAATCAAATTTCGTTTATCAAAGGTGTTAACGAAGTTGTTTGAGAATTCGAGAATAATTAAGCAAATCACGGAAAATAGAATGAAATTCACGAGACTCCAATATGGGTGCGGAAGCATCAAGATGCAAACCAACGCTATCGATAATGATTCAATAGACAGCAACTTTTTGTGCAAAAGCAAATATGCAACAGGAAGCATCCATACAAAGTCATAAAGATGAATATAACTCTGCGATGATGGGATCAAAATCAAAGCAACGGCCGATTGAAGTAAACTTCCTCGCTTATAGGAAAAAACCGCGACGCTTATGAGGGAGAAAATAAGAAGAATTTTTAAAAGTATCGACACATAAGGCAACAGTTGTGAGTCGAGTATTGTCCAAATGCTCCGTTCAAATGTCGTGACTTTGGTATCAGTTAAAAAAAGTACATTTTTAATCAAATCTATTTCCGAGATTGTCCGCAAATGAAGATTCACGAGGATGTGTCCAAGAAGTATCAACAAAGAGAACCTTTTGAGGTTTCCCCAATTGAACGCAGAAGAAAAAACTAGGGTAAGAAAAATAAGTGGTAGCGCAAAGTGCGGTTTTAATTCGACAGCAAGAACTAGTGGCATAAGGCCGAAATACTGAATTCTAAACTTATTGAGGAGATAACTGCCAGCAGCGATCAACCCCAAAACAATCCCCGTAATTTGTCCAGTGACGAGCATTTCGCGGGTAGGTGAACTAACAAGCGTGAAGAGAGCAACAATAAAGACATATTTTTCGTTGATGCCAGTAAGTAAGATTCGAGTGAAAGAATAAATCCCAATCAAATTGAATAAAGTCACTAGAAAAATACTCAAGCTCCCTAGATAACCGAAAACCGCGGCCATGAAAATCACTCCAAGAGGTCCAGAATGAAGTGCGTTCACTTTGAATTCGTTATTGCCCGAGATAATTCCCTTCCCAGCTTCTATGAAGTATGAGGCATCGCCTAAGTATTGTTGCCTAAAGGATAAGAAAACAACACACAAAAGAAGCAGGAAATAGAAAAATCTTGTTGGCAGCCAGTTTATAATTTGGCTAGTCTTCGATTTCATATCAGTTTAAGATTTCACGAAGAGTTTCTAAAATATATCTGATTTCCTCGGATGATAGCGACTCATGAAGGGGAAGACTCAAAAACCCTTTACTCAACGCTGTTGATACAATGGGCTCCTGACCTACTTGGAAATATTTTTTCCAAGGGTCCATAGTGGATAGGCTGTGGGGATAGTGAATGCCGGTGTCTATACCCCTTTCATTCAACTTTGTAGCTATTTCATCTCGGTTAGATATCTTGATGGCATAGATATGGTACGAGTGAAATATCCCATTGTGGTTAGGCCGTTGGATGCCCATTGAATCAAAAAACGAATCGTAAATCTCAGCCATTTCTTGTCGTTTCAAAGTCCAGCCGTGAAGATGTTTAAGTTTAATCTCCAAGAATCCTGCTTGAATTTCATCCATTCTAAAGTTACTGCCTCGGACCAGATGGGTGTATTTCTGCCTTGCTCCCCAATTTCTGATTAGCCGAGCAGAATCCTCGAGGTCCTTGGAATTTGTGACAATCGCACCACCCTCGCCCAAAGCGCCAAGATTCTTTCCCGGATAAAAACTAAACCCAGCGGCGATTCCAAAATTACCGACAGATACGCCTTCGCACCTAGCGAGATGAGCTTGTGCAGCATCCTCAATCAGATGTAATCCGTATTCTTTCGCGACCTCTGCGACCTCACGGATTCCTGCGGAACTGCCATGTAGATGGACGAATATCACGGCTTTTGTTCGCGACGTGACGCCCCTTCTTACATTTTCTGCCGATAGATTCCAGGTTAGATCATCAACGTCAACTAACACGGGCGTTGCCCCTGTAGCGACCACAGCTTCCATAGTTGCAACAAAAGTCATCGCTGGAATGATCACTTCATCCCCAGGTCCTAGCCCTAACGATTTTAGGATGATTTCTATTGCTGACGTGCCAGAATTACAAGCGACTGCAAACTTAGCATCATGGGCAGCCGCAAAGGAAGACTCAAATTGTGAAACAAATTTACCACTTACGTAACTGCCTGAATCCAAAACCTCGATGAAGTGTTGGAGTAGTTCTTCTCGAACGTAACCATTTTGTGATTTCAAATCCATAAAACTTATCTTCTTTAAATCCATACTCGCTCCCCGTTACCAGTCAGACTCTGCTTGAGTGCGGACAAGGTTTTTCCAACTCTTAAAATGTGGGCATCTCCATTAATTGACTCTTGCTTATCGCCTCTAATGTTTGCTGCAATAGCATTTAACTCTTTTTTGATTGCTTCTGTGGAAATAATGGAAGGTATGCGACCCTCTCCGAGGTGGTACGAGATCCTCAAATCTTCGGAAGTGACATCTTGTTCTATTTTCGAGTTATAAATCTTGACTTTATCGGAACCTGACATGTCGTTCCAAATCAACATACCAGCATTGCCAGCAATCTGAATTTCTCGAACCTTAACGGGTGAATTCCAAGAGACCATGATTTGAGCAATAAATCCGTCTGCATAGACAATTGAAGCAAATGATGTGCTGACCATGGTGGATGGCGGAACAACAATCCCAGTGCAAATTACATAAAGTGGCAACTCCGGCCTTAAGACATCCAGTATGGCTAGGTCGTGTACAGCCAAATCTTCAACTACGTTCGTCGCGGATTGGATGAGCCCCAGATTGATTCGCGTCGAATTGTAAAAGACCAAGTCTCCAATTTCATTTCTTTCGTAAATTTCTCGAATGGCTTCAAATTCTGAGGTAAATAGGTAAGTATGGTCTACAAACAGCATTAAGTTAGATGCTCGAGCAAGCTCAACGAGCTCAATTCGATGTTCAAGATCTAAACCCACTGGCTTCTCAACAAGCACATGTTTACCGGCGAGCAAAGACTTCTCCGCAACCTCAAAGTGAAATTGCGGTGGCACCGCTACATGAACTAAGTCAACGCTTTCTCTCTCAAGCATGCTTTCAACATTTGGATATTGCGATACCCCCACCGCATTTAACAAACCTAGTTCTTTTCTTGCCTTTTCTTCATCAAGATCTACTACAGAAACAAGTTCGAATTCCGGATGAAGTAGCAGATTCCTAGCGAATTTCGGGCCCCAATACCCCATCCCCACAACCGCAGCACGGATTTTTTTCATGCTGGAGTCTACCATTTAGGGGAATTTGACTGTAAGTATTGGCTTTTCAGTCTGAATCGCTCCAAGATTTGATTTAAACCTTGCAAGGTTTTCATCGAGTAAACCATCAACGGACGATATCCCTAAATCTAAAACTTTGTAGTTTTTACTTCTGCAAAACTCGACCAACTTTTCACATATGGAGGCAACGACACTGTATTCGCGACCCAATAATGTGTCACCCCAAAACAGAACATACAACGTATCGTCGCTAATTTCGACCGTTAAAGCCCCACCAACAATTTCCTTTCCTAAAGTAGCACCCCAAACTGTAAAGACATCTGGTCGCTCATCCAATCCACGTTCAAAGACATGCCATGGCATACTCAACTCAACACCTCGCCGCGATCGATTTTCTGCCAATAGATTGTAAATCAAGCGCCAGTCAGTCTTAAGTACTGGTGAAACAGAACCACCCCCTTCCTTAAACTGCCTCTGTTTTTTACGATTCCCTTTACTGACATCATTCCGTTGATTGATCACAATATGAAAATTAGTCTCGGAAATGAATGAACTACATTTGGCTTTGAGAAAGGAAACTTGTTCTTCAAATATTTCAGGGTGAAAATAGCTTGGAGGGTAGCTAATTCGGATCTGATTCGATTCATTGCTGTAAGAAAGAAGTTGCGCGACTGTCTTTTCTGTATAAGTGAAGCCCTCATTCGGTTCTTTCCAAAATCCGCCAAAAGTTGCTCTGCCCGGGGATTTCAGAGTTTCTGCCCCAGCGCGCCCAAGTGAAATTAACCCGGAATCAGTCTCGAATACTTGATGCTCACCATCATGGATTTTGGAGTACTCCGTGGTCCAGAACAGCGGAACAATCCTCATACTCGAAATCTTAGCCGACTCAGACCAAAATCAGAATTGAACCCAACCTCAAACTGGCATGCTTGGCTGGTGAACCGTGACTTGCATGAGTACTTAATTCAGTTCAACCAACTTCCATTCGAGCGAAACCAAGAGAAGTTTCGAAAGAGAAAAATTCTGGAATTAATTGGTCAACACAAAGCAGATGCTGGGAAGATGCTCGAAGTTGGTCCTGGATTAAATCCCTTATTCCCATTCTTGGATAAGTTCGATCATATAACAGCCTTAGAACCTATCGGCGAAATTTATCAGTGGCTCACAAACTCACATGGTCAAAAATCTAACATTGAAATCATAAATTCCGATTTAGAAAAATTCATCTCTGAAAATCTCGATGCGAGATTTGATGCAGTAGTTCTAAGTAGCGTTCTCCATGAAATCCCTAACCCCGAGTACATTCTAAAAATGATTCACAATGTTCTCACACCGGGAGGGAAGTTATACGTGGTCGTTCCAAACAATCAATCTGTACACAGACTTACTGGAGAGAAACTCGCAATTACAAAATCTTTAAACGAATTAACTGAAACAGAAAAGAAAATGCAGCAATTCTCATCATATTCTCCACAACTGCTTGTGAATCAACTTGAGAACCATGGATTCAAAGATATACACGTTGTGACGAACTTTATTAAGCCCCTACCACACTTAGGAATGCAAGAGGCTCTAGACAAATCTCTCATGTCTGAAGATGACTTGGAATTTCTATACAAACTCTCTGACCTAATGCCAGGTTTCGGATCCGAGATTTTTGGGGTTGCTGTTAAATGAAAATTGGAGTTTACGGAAGTGGGTTAGATTCAGTTATTGCTTGCTATGAACTTTTAGCTCAAGGCCACCAAGTCACACACTTTAGTGGAGGAGCAAAAATTGCCGGCCACTTTGCAGGAAACATTAATGCGCACGGAATAGTTGACCTAGGTATGGTGCTACTTGAGAACGACGCTAGAAACACAATTCAAAAACCATTGACAACTTTTTCAAATGAATTTGGCGTAAACGCACGGGAATATCTCGCAGAATGCTATGAGTTCCTCGAGAAGAATCTGGGCACACTAAGACCACGAAAAATGAAATCAAGACTCGAGAGTTCTATCGAAATAGGCGACTATTTCATTGCCGATAGCCTAGAAGTTCTTAACACTCTAAGTCACGAAGAAATCAGTTTACTCGATGCCAGACTTACCAAAGTGTTAAAAAACGAATATGACGATTTCATCCATCCGAGTCTAAAGAGCCAAAGAAGCGATCACACAAATGAAGATTTACGTTCTCAACTTGAAATTCAATATGGATCTGAATTAACAGATAAGCTGTTCGGATCATTCATAAAGTCTTTATTGGGATCCAAGATAACAAGTCTACCAGTGCGTTTTCATAGAAAACTTTGGATTCCTTTATACTATCCAGAAACTATCAAGGCTGTGATTAAGGGTTTTGATAATCCTCTGTCAGAACTCAATTTTCTCGAGTTTAGTGAAGGATCGCTAGCGTCAAATATTCAGAAATTTGTTGAATCAATTTCTAAGAATCCAAGGTACTCAAACAACCCTGAGAAATTTGAAAACCTACGTTTGGTATATAGCCCAGAGGTTTACCATGTTTATATGACATCTGTGGCGGATATGTCAAAACTCCTTAAGAATGAAAGCATCGAGAGTTCTGCAAATAGCATTGCAAAGAAGATTGTTCAAGGGCCGCGCACCCAAATAAGCATTTTGCATTTCTGCATAAAGGAGATGGAAAACAAGACAGTGATGTTGCAATCCCCAATCAATAACCTCTTTAGGTATTCAATAACAAATGGGATTGTGAGGAATCAGTCTTGTATTTCTCTAGAATTTGGTGAGATTGGAGAGTCAACGATTCACGAGCTATATCGAATTTTTCAAGAAATTGAACCCACAATCGAAAAAGTGTGCGAAGGTGAATTGCAGGTTGTTCCATTTGCGCCCAGGTACTTAGACATGTCTCTTGTCGAGTGGAACAAGCTTTGTTCCGATGTGATCGGAGAGTTCCCAAGAGAAAATTGCCGAGTTCTGCCGATTCATCCAGATGGCACTTCGTTTAATGATAACTTAGTCCGAGGTCTTGCTGGGTCGAGAGGAATTGGTCTTTAGTAAATGGATAATCTTGAGGAGATTGCAAGAAATTACCACTTGTCAGGGAATATGCCAGATATGTTTATCGAGGCGATCTGTCAGGAGTTTGAAATTAAATGGTTGTCTCGGCACATAAGCGATCAAGACCAAATCTTAGATCTGGGATTTGGTGACGGTCTGTTTTTGAGAGCTTTTCACAGCCACCCCAACTTCACAATTCTGGAAGGCTCAAAATCTCTTGTTGAACATGGCCAAAAAGTTGCGCGCGAGCTGAATTCTCAAGCACGGATTATTCATACTTACTTTGAGGACTACGTGACTGCAGATAGATTTGATGTGATCATCGCATCGCACGTTTTAGAGCACGTAGAGGACCCCAAGGAGGTTCTAAGTTTATGCAAAACATGGTTAAAGGATGATGGACAACTAATTGTCATTGTTCCAAATCGAGAGTCGTTACATAGGCGTTTGGGGGTGACGATGGGGCTCCAGCAGGAACTTGATGATCTATCACCTCGGGATAAAGCCGTCGGACATCTTCGAGTGTACTCAACTGAAAGCCTTACAAAAGAGGTAGAAGAATCTGGCTTCAGAGTTCTCGAAAGTAGAGGCTTTTTCACAAAAGCACTTTCAAACGCACAAATGATTAACTTAGCTCCAGAAGTTATTCAAGGTCTATGTGAATTGTCCACTAACTTACCGGCCGAGATGGGCGCAAACATCGGATTAGTTTGTAAGAATGTCTAGTAAATCTATAAGCAACTGTCGATGTGGACGTCCACTAAGCGACACGTCCACCGTACATTTTGAAGCGATAGTCCCGATGTACAAGAGCGTGGACCACGTTCCCGAACTTGTTGACTACTTAGATAGCCTATCCGAACAAATAGTGGGAAAATTGTTTGTCACCTTCGTTGTCGATGGCAATGTTGATGGCACTACAGAAGCTATAAAGCAATACACTAAAGTCAATCGAACTTGGGATTGTAAAATCATTCAATTTTCGAGGAACTTTGGAGTGGGTCCAGCTCTCATCGCAGCTTTTGAGAACAGTAATTCATGTTCAAGCGTTGCATTTGGAGCAGATCTTCAAGAACCCTTGGAACTCTTCGTCGAATTTCAAGAGTTGCTGAATGATCCCGATCTAAATCTCGCCTTGGGTGTTCGGCGATCGCGAAACGATCCGGCTCTTTCCAAGATGTTTTCCAAAATCTACTGGAGTTTGTATTCACGCTTTATCTCACCAAATACGCCAAAAGGTGGATTTGATGTTTGCGGCCTGAGCAAGAATGCAAAGAATGCCCTAGTAAGCATGCACGAAAAAAACACAAATATAACGGCTCAGATTGATTGGCTTGGTTTTTCACGTGAATATGTTGAATTTGATCGAAAACCAAGAAGTTTCGGGAAATCCACATGGAGTTTTGGGAAAAAACTCAGGCTCTTTTTCGACAGCTTCTATGGATTCACAGATTTACCGATTCGAATTATGCAACTTACAAGTGGACTCGGAATAATTCTTTTTAGCATGCTTGGGTTGTTAACTGGAACGTCGTGGGCTTTAGGTTTGATCCAAGTTCCAGGCTACACAACAATAATCTTCCTCCAACTTTTTACCGCTAATTTGGTGATTCTGTGTATATCTATTCTTGCTGGTTATGTAACAAGAACGTTTGACAACACAAAAAATAGACCAAGATATGTCGTAGAAAAAATTATTGAGTAACTACTATCCGTAACTTCTTAAACGATACACAAGCGGTTTGGCATCACTATCCGAAAATGTAATCCCTTGGACTTCAGCGAGACATAGAATAGAACTCCCAACGAGCATCGAATTGATTATTTTCCCTTTTACAACTCCAATTGATTCATTAATGACGCGATCTATGGAGAATTCACCGGAATCAAACCGATTCTTTACGTAATAATCTGCAACACTTGATTGATGGTGACTGAGCAATGTCACCTTTACTTCGTGATTCTCTCGCACGATCCCCGCCATAAAGCTGTTCTGCGTAAGCGAAAAGGAAAAAATATTTAAGTCCACAGAAGCGGAGACAGAACTAAAGGAAGAAATCGTACAAGATTTTTCTTCACCTAAACTACCGAATGTCAAAATACAAACACTCTGGGAAAATCTTGCAGAAAACTCTTTAAACTCCGTCATGATAACCTGACATAATCACATTAAATCGAATAACTTTTTTGTTATTCTCAAAATACTCAAGGATTCTGTAATCTAAGACAACTCCTTTGACCTTAAAATAATCAAATCTACTCTTGTCTAAATTGCACATAAATGTGAAGTCTGAAGACTCTATTGGGTCGTAACCCTTGGGCTTACCCCAATTAACGTAGTACTTGGAAGTTGATTGGAACTTCATGTTTGCACCTGCATAAAACGCGTTGTTGCACTGAAAAACTACAGACTCACCAAGATACTTTTCAAGCATCTTGACCGATGGGTCGATCCGGTTAACGGAGGCTTCAGTGGCATACATAAACTTTAACGAGTCACTCTTGAAAGGAACACGATCGGTGTTCGCAAAACTAAATATTGTAGACAACTGCAAGACCATCAAACTCAACGCGAGATACTTCGTGGCTCTCCTTATATGTGAATTCCAAAATTTGGTATCAGCCAAGTAGTAAATAGCGGGGATCATCAAGACCGGAGTTATTAACCATAAATGCATTCTGTCGTACATTGGGTAGAGCTGAGGGATAACACCTAACCCGAAAGCGAGAGCGACGGTCAGATCGGGTGATAGAAGTTTTACCTTACGGACAAGAATCAACAAAAATAGAACGATAACGATTGTTGCTGAAATATATCCAACCAGGACGTTTGACATCCACGAACCATCAATAGCAACAATTTTTGGATTTCGGTAGGTGACCCAACCGGTTCGAGGGATAACCGAGACATAATACAAAACGAGACCAACGAGAATTGAAACGAGCGCTAGCAGAGGTGCTTTGAATTTAGAGTTAAAGTTGCCTCGGGAGAGTAAATAGACAGTCAAAAAAGTTACAAGCGTTAGCCCTGGATACCACATCATTCCCACAAAGTATGCGATCTCAAATTGTCGAATAATCGCTACCCCTTGAGGATAAACAATGCAATCCAAAATGAAACCATAAAATGTTCCGAAATAGAGCATCAACAAAATCGCTAACAGGTGCCCGAACAAGAACCCAAAAAACCATTGCATAGATTCGCGCTTGTTTCTTCGGAAGAGTATGAAAAAAGCAAGAACAACTAACGAAACAATAACTTGGTGAATGCGAATATAGAAACTGAAGCTAATGATCAAGCTTGCTGCAAATATATGGATAGAAAAACTCTTCTTTAAATCCCGCTGCAGATAATGCACAAGCATTGCCATTGCTAAAAGGTTAGCCAGCGTGGTGAAAGCCGTAGACCAAGGCAAAATACTTGCCGCGGGCAATGCAGCAAGAAGAGTAAATACAAATGCCCAATTACTGCTAATCCGCTTTGTCAAAAGATGAAAAACGAGTGTGAAGGAAAGCGCAAATACACAAGCCCCCAACAGTCTAATTGTTATGACATTTGCCCCAAAAAGTTTTAGAGCAATACCCTGAATAATTGGTGAGAGTGGTCCGTAGTACGCAAATGCATCTCTATTTGGCAGGAACCCCTCGGAGAAGGCAAGCGCCGGCGTATACACAATTCCATCATGATGAATATCAGGATCAAAACGAAACAAGAATGAAAAATATACAAAAAGTGAGGTGAACAAAACTGCTCTTGAATTGATCATTCGTTGAGCCCAACCAATTAGACTATTCATAAACTCTAAACCTCACATCAAAAAGAATAGCCTAGAGTTTGTTTAATAGTTCCCCCTAACTTAGGATTTCAGCATGAAATACAACTGGCTCCTTCTTACCGCTGGATTT
>Ga0304730_1002108_pt1 | contig 14482 bp, 14 predicted proteins | sample M_130628_MF_Meta_FD_190474 | JGI IMG/M metagenome (GOLD analysis project Ga0304730, IMG submission 190474) | Freshwater microbial communities from Lake Montjoie, Canada to study carbon cycling - M_130628_MF_MetaG (v2) (version 2) | ecosystem: Environmental > Aquatic > Freshwater > Lake | place...
AGTGCCCGGGAGTTTGTGCCATGGCCCGTATCTCAGCCCCTTCCGTTGAGCATCGCGGTTGGAGCCGCGCGGTGGCCCGACTGGTCGCGGCGATCCCGGTGTTCATCCCCGCGCTGTTGGTCTTTACGCTCGTCGCCAGCGATGCATTCGGCTGCCCGAACTGCAAGGACGCAGTGAATACGTCCGACCCCGAAGGAATGAATGTGGCGCGGGGCTACTTCTACAGCATCCTCATCATGCTGGCGATGCCCTGCACGCTGATCAGTTCGTTCGGTGTTTATGTCTGGCGGGAGATGCAGCGGCAGAAACGGGACGGCCTTTCGTCCACGGATCAGACCATCGTGCCGTTCGACGGCAGACTCTCCCCCGAGTCCATCACCCCGCCACACGCGTGAGCGAGCCCCGTCCTGCCGCAGAGCGGTGGCCTGTTCCAGCAGCCGTGCCGGATCAGGGGAAGTCGCGGGATCGCTCTGCCGCCCGCAACTATCTGGCACGGACCGAACAGCGGCGGGTCTTCTGGCTGTTCATGCCTCCGGCTCTGATCATCATGCTGCTGCTGGGGTGGGTGGAGCGGAGTTGGTTTGGTCGTCCGTCGGCGGCTGGCCGGCCCCAGATCGACACGAAGATGCCCGAGATCCCCGCCGACCCCACCGTGACAGACGCCGTTGTCATCGAGGCAGACACCGATCTGCCTGCGGCTGGAGACGATGCATATGGTGCTTCCGTGGAGTCATTGGCCCGGATTCGCGACGACACTGTGTTTCGAGGGGCCGAGACAGACGCGTGGTTTCAAATCTGGCGAACGCTCCGATCGGCCGACATGCACTCCCTCACGCATGCGGCTGCCCGACGCGTGAGTTTCACCGAACTGTTTGGCCAGCCGCGAAGCTATCGCGGGCGGCTGGTGCGATTCCGCGGCACGCTCCATCGTCTCGAAAAGGTGACGGCTCCGGCCAACGAGCATGGCGTCGAGGAGTATTGGCAGGGCTGGCTGGAGCCGGAGGGTGGGCCGGTGTCGCCGATCGTCGTCTACTTCCTCCAGCTGCCAGATGGCATGCCGCAGGGTATGGCGATCAACGAGGCAGTCGATGTGGTGGGCTACTTCTTCAAACGCTGGGCATATGCCGCCACCGATACCGTACGGATCGCCCCTCTGGTGCTCGCACGCGAGCCGATCTGGAAGCCCCGTCCAAAAGCCTCCCGGGCTGGCGACTCGATTGGCACCATCGCCCTGCTGACCATGGCCGCGGTTGTTCTGCTCACCGTGCTTGGCATCCGTGCGGCCGGCCATGGCTCAGGCCGCCGGACGCCGCCAGCTCCTACCGATCTCACTGCGTCGTTGGCCGCCACGGAAGTCGTCTCCACTCAAGAAGCCCTGCAAAAGCTGGAGGACGCGGCACGCGTTTCATCTCCACGTTTCACAGAGGAATCCCTGCCATGAAGCACGTCTCCGGCTCCAGGCGAGATCGGTGCGACGGCGTGCTCCGCGCAATTCCGTGCGGGGCCCAGCGGTGCCTGTGGGCCGTGGCCTGCCTCGTCGCGGTGGCAGGGCCGTCGTCCGCCGTGGAGACAGAGACCCCGGCCAACGCAGGGGGCACGCCGGTGGCCGCGTCGTTCGTCGACTATCTCGCGACTTGGAACATTGACCGTGGCTCTCGCGCTGTGCTCGAGGAGCCCTCCGAGTGGAGCCCGGCGAAGCAGGAGACGGCCCTGCGGGTGCTCGCCCGGCTGACGAGGGTGCCGGCAAACCTTGCCTTCCAGTGGAATGCCGACGCGGTCGATATCCGCTCCCTCCCCGCCACGCAGCGGGTTCAGGATCTGCTCGTGCGTGTCGTCGGGCGGGCCACGTTCGTCGCGGCGCTGCCGCTCACCGCGGAGCAGGCCGAGGTGGCTGGCCGCCGGCCACTGGAACTGGTCCGGATCGTGACGGACAACGGGTCGGTCATCGATGTTCTTGCCAGCCATGTGCCAAAGGCCTGGCAGCGTGCCGCCAGAATCGACGAGCCTGCTGCGGTCGTCGGACTGCCGCTCTCGGATTCGCCGGGCCCCGTGGTGCCATTCAGCGGAGACGGCCAGTCGTCCGCGGCCCCATCGCTGCTCGTGGCGGCCGCGAGCGTGGGCTGGTTTCCGCCGACGCCACTGGGCAGTCTTGGCATGGACTATGGTCTCTTCGATTCGGTGAGTGACGGACAGAAGCTTGGGGCCGGCGACACGGAGGCGTTCTACGCGATGCTGGCCGCCATGGGCCGGGCGACATCTGCGGGCATGGTGTCGGCCGCCGGTCCACCGGGTGACATTGTGCCACTCATCAATCCCGAGAGCGGCTGGTTTGCGAGCCACAGGGGTGAGCCTTTTACGGTGGACGGCGTGGCCCGCCGGGCGACCCGCATCGAGATCGACGATCCATTGCGGCGGCGACAGCTCGGTGTCGACCATTATTGGGAGCTGTTCGTCTTCGTGCCGACCGCGCTGCTCAAGGTGCACGGACGACTGCAGGAGAATTATCCGGTCGTTTGCTGTGTCGTCACGCTGCCTGAGGGGATGCCGACGGGCCAACAGATCGGCGAACGCGTGCGGGTGTCCGGTTTTGCGTTCAAACGCTACGGCTATCCGTTGCCGGAAGTGAACATCTCCGCCTCGCAGGGAGACAAGGAGCAGAGGGGATACCGCCAGGAGACCGCCTTGCTGATTGGAAAAGAGGCAGCCTGGCAGCCAGCTCCAAGCCCGACCAGAGAAGTCAACGCCATGGGCTGGGTGTTCCTGTCGATCGCCGCGGTGATCGGTCTGGCGATCGCGCTGGCGGCCTGGTCGTCTGCCCGCGACTCCCGCCGCCGCGCCACGCAGGCCCGCAGCGCGCTGCCCGAGAGGATCGAGCTGCCCTGACTCCTCCGCAGTTTTTGGGCAGGCCTTGCCGCGGCGGGAGCCGGTCGCGACAACGTGGGAACAAATGACAGCCCTTTTTCCATTGTTCTGCTTCCTTGTGCCCCAGGAATCCTGAATCATGCGACGCGCAAAAATCTCGATCATCGGCGCCGGCAACGTTGGCGCCACCACGGCCCATTGGTGCGCCAGCGCCGAACTCGGCGACATCGTGCTGCTCGACATCCCTGCCACCGAAGGGATGCCCGCCGGCAAGGCGCTCGACCTCTTTCAGGCCTCGCCGATCGTCGGTTTTGATTCGCGGCTCACGGGCACCACGAGTTGGGCCGACACCGCAGGCAGCGACGTGGTCGTGGTCACGGCGGGCATTGCCCGCAAGCCGGGCATGAGTCGCGACGACCTGCTCTCGACGAATGCGAAGATCGTGGGCGACGTGGCGGCCCAGATCCGTGAGTCGAGCCCGCAGGCCGTGGTCATCGTCGTCAGCAACCCGCTCGATGCCATGGTGCAGCGGACCTTCCAGGTGACCGGCTTTCCACCGTCCCGCGTGATCGGCCAGGCGGGCATCCTCGACACTGCCCGCTATCGTGCCTTCCTGGCGATGGAGCTCGGCGTGAGCGTGGAGGACATCTCCGCGATGCTGCTGGGTGGCCACGGCGACACGATGGTGCCGATCCCCAGCTGCACGAGCGTGGGTGGCATTCCGGTCACGCAGTTGATCAAGCAGGACCGACTCGACGCGATCGTTACCCGCGCCCGCAACGGTGGTGCGGAGATTGTCAGCCTGCTCAAGACGGGTAGTGCCTACTACGCTCCAGCGGCGGCCACGACGCAGATGGTGGAGGCCGTGGTCCGCGATAAGAAGCGTCTCGTGCCTTGTGCGGCCTTCTGCGACAAGGAGTATGGCGTCGGCGGCTACTTTGTCGGCGTGCCGGTCGTGCTTGGCAGCGGCGGCGTGGAGCGGATCATCGAACTCTCGCTGCTGCCCGATGAGCGAGCCGCGCTCGACAAGAGCATCGCTGCGGTGAAGGAACTGGTCGGCGTGATGGACCGGCTCACCGGTCACAAGTCGGCCTGATCACCGTGCGATAACGCGCCCGAGGGGATGGAGCCGGTGCTGGCACACCGCAAACGGTTTGCCAGTCTGCGGCATGCTCGTCGCCGGCGGACGTTGCCCGTGCAGGCTCCACGGGAGGCTTTGTTTTTCAGGAACACAGCCACTCTTGCTTGCCTGCCTTGCCCCGCCTGCGCCAACCGCGGTGCGGGCCGATCCTGACGTTGCTGGGGTATCAGCCTTCGGCTACAAACCGCTGGTCTGGAGAAACCAGCGGGTCAGCGAGCCTTTTTCACTCCGCTGTCACGAGCCCGATCACGAGCCACCGAGGTGCCCGATGAGCAGTCGCCTTCCGAAACGATCCGTACGGAGTGGCTCCGAGTGCCGTAGAGCGTCTGGCGTTGCGGCGGGTTCCCGCCTGTTCTCCACGGCCTCCGCATGGCTTGGTGACGACCGGCTGTTCACGCCGCTGGGACACGAACCAGGCTATGACTATCCGTTGCTCGTGTGGCTTTCCGATCCCGCACCGGCTTCCGCTCGCAAAAAAGCCTTCGATCTTGGGCGGGTGATGAAGCGGGTCAGCCTCCGCAACTTCGTCGCCGTGGAACCGGTGATCGCTGCGTCTGAGCCGTCGACCATGGGGCTCGATGATGCCGTCTGGCGGTCGATCGAACGGGTTCGTGACCGCATCGCGATCCATTCGCAACGCATCTTTCTGGTGGGCGAGGGGCGGGGCGGCTCCGAAGCGTTTCGCATCGCCTGCCGTCATCCGCGGGAATTCGCGGGCGTCATCTCGCTCGGCGGGCAGTTTCCGCTGGAGGAGTCGCTATTTTCGCAACTCGCCGCCGTGCGTCGCCTTCCCATGCTCTTCTGCTGTCAGCGGTCGAGCGTGCTGGAGCAGGCGTCCCACACCGATCGTACGCTCCGTCTCTTTCATGCCGCCGGGGCGGCGCTCGCCATGCGGATCTACCCCGGCAGCAACGACCTGTCCAAATCGGTACTCGCCGATGTCAACCGCTGGATCATGGATGAGGTCTGCGGAACGCCCGCCGCCGTCCACTCACTCTCCGCGTCGTAACGATCGGCCCTTCATGACGCCTTCATACAGCCACCGTCGTACCGATACTTCAGGCCGCGGTCTGCCGTCCCAGATCGCACTGCCCCAGCAGAGTCTGCTGGCGGCCATTCTCGCGGATTGTGCCCGTGTTCGTCGCGAACAGGGCCGACCGCCGCTGACAGCAACGATCGATGTTGCGCGGCACCACGAGCAGTCGCTTCTCGCCGATCCAGCGCTCCTCCGCCGGGCCCTCGAACCGCTCATCCGCCGGGCGTTTGAGTCGGCTTCAGAATCCGTTGCCGGTTGTGAGTCGCCGGTGGTTCGCGAGGTGATCGTGACCAGCGTTGACGTGGGGTCTGCGATCGAGATCGAAGTCGCTGACTCCGGGCCGTCACTTTCCGAGGGCGTGCGGAGCTGGCTGAATCAGGCCATGCAGGCCTCGGCCGAAGCGGGGTTTGCGCCGGAAGGCGCCGGCCTGGCTCTGGCTGCCGTCAGGGCCGCCGTGGCCCGGATCAACGGCACGCTCCACGCCGCAAATTGCCCAGAAGGGGGCGTGGCGATCACGCTGCGGTTGCCTCGCCTGCAGTCCCAGCGACTGGCTGCCTGACGGAGCCTTTGCCCTCACCGATCTCTGCGCCGACACGACCGTCGCGTTGTCCTCCCGCTCATTCACCACGTTTCTCATCATCCGTTCAACCAACCGTCACGAAGGGCAGTGCATGGACGCACAGCATCCGTCGACATCGACTCGCGACCGCCTGCCGCTGGTCGTCACGCCGGCACAGGTGATCGCCCTGGGCCTCGTTGCCGTGTCGATCGGTTGGGCGGTCTGGCTCCTCCGCGATCGGCCAACGAGCGAGGAGGTCGAACTGCTTGCCGGCATGACGCTCCCATCGTCTGAAATGGCGATCATGGAAGCGGCCTTTGACCGGGCACAACTCACCGACCACCGCACCGACGGTGGCCGTGTCTGGGTGCCGCGCAGCCGGCAGAGCGCCTACATGCGGGCGCTTGTCGATGCCGAGGCCCTGCCGCGGGAGTTTGGCGGCAGCCTCCGTCGCGCCCTCGAGAAGAATAGCCCGTGGCAGAGCAGGGCCGCGCAGGGGGAACTGCTGCGGGTGGCCACGCAGGAGGAGCTTTCGCTCGTCATCTGCTCGATGCCTGGCATCGAGCGAGCCGCGGTGCTCTACGACACCGAAAGCCATCACAGTCTCGAGGGCAGCGGTCCTGCCAAGACTGCCAGCGTGAACGTCAGCACCCAGCCCGACATGGAACTCGACCCAGCCCGCGTGCAAGCCATCCGCGTGCTCGTCAGTGCGTCGATCGCCGGGCTGTCGCCGGAGCGCGTGGCGGTCACCGACCTGCGGAGCGGCCGCGTGTACGTCGGTCCGCTCGAGGCTGAAACAGACCGTGATGCCACGGCACTGGCCGCCGCCGATCCGGCGCTCGCGCGAAAGATTGCCCACGAGCACCACCTGGCGACAAAAGTGCGTCAGTCACTGGCCTTTCTCAAGGGAGCGACGGTGGACGTGACGGTGGAGTTTGCCTCGCCGGCAACACTGCCACTGCCACCTGGTCCGGACGAGCCGCAGGCCGATCCAGCCACAGCCCAGGAGACCGGCCCGTCGGCTCCCGGACAAAAGCTCGCCGCTGCCAACGCCCCCGCCGAGATCCGGACGCGGTCGGCCATCATTGTCGCTGCGGCTCCGCCCGCCGCCCCGCCGCCGGCCCCTGTGGCCACGGCTGATACGCCAGAGTCGATTCTCGTCTCGATCGCAGTGCCCGAGAGCTACTTCCAGGCGGCGTGTCGGGCTGCGGCGGAGCGGGCGGGCCAGCCGGTGCTGCAGCCGGTCGCCGTCGAGGCCCAAGAGACGGAACGCATCCGTCGTCATGTGCAAAGCCTGCTGCCGGCAACCAACAATCCGGCCCTGCGGCGAGTTGTCGTCACCACGTTTCCTGCATACTCACCGTCGCAGGCCCGTCGCGAACAGGCCGTTCGCGGCACGGTCGTGAAGCAGACCTCCTCCGCTTCCACGGCTCCGTCGGCAGTCGGTCAGCCGGCAGAGCAGGCGTCTGGAAATGAAAGCCTCACCACCCTTGTCACCCTGATTTCTGCCGGACGCTTCAGCGAGGTGCCGCAGCAGGTCTGGCTGGCAGCGACGAGCATCTGTGTCGGACTGCTCGCCGGGTTTCTCTGGTGGGCAGGGAGCCGCCGCGATCCTTACCCCGCTGGCCAGCGGGCTGCGGCCGGCAGGCACCAGCCTAGGATTGACTGGGCTGGCGGCGGCGACGAGCACGACACCGAACAGACACAGGCTCCCGGCGGCTCCAGGCAGTCCGGCAATGGCCTCGGGCTCGGCCGAGCTGCGGCGGTGCTCTTTGCACTCTGCGCCTGCGCGGTCCCGGTCGGGGCTGCCGAACCTGAGTCGACGGCCGCCATGGCTCCGCTTCCAGACACGCTCCTGTCCGCTGCGCCGCCTGCCGCGGCACCCGCTCAGTCAGCCTCTCTGGAGACCGCTTCGTCGCCACTGGCAGAACGCGCTGTGCGGGCTGCGGGGGGAAGTGTTCCGCAGGTTCTGCCCGCTCTGCCACTGACAGCCCGCGGTTCCTCCACACCGATCGATCTGTCGACCGATCCAAGCGTAGCTGCGGGCAGACCCGGCCAGCTCACCGACTGGAAGCTGCTGGCTGCAATTGCTGCCACTCTCGCGGTGGCTGCGCTGGCGACGACATACACGAAGCGGCGGTCAACGCTTTTGCCCCCCGATGTGTTCGAAGTGCTGGGTGAAGGTTCGCTGGGCGGACAACATGCCGTGCGGATCGTGCGATTCGGCCCCAAAACGTTGCTTGTCGGCGTGTCGGCGGCGGGCTGCCAGACGCTCGCCGAACTCTCCGATCCGCAGGCCACCGCCTGCATTGCCGCCGCCTGCCGTGGCGTGCATCCGCCGCTGCGTCCGCCGCTGCCCACGCGAAGCCTTGCGCCGCCGAATCGGCCGTCGGCTCCGGCACACGTGGAGAGGGAGGCGGCATGATCGTCTGCATGCCTGTCGGAAGGCTGGCGTGTCTTCTTCGCCTGCTGGTCCTCACGGGAGCGGTGTTGGCCACGCTTGCAGGCCAGGCAACCGCTGGAGAAGAGCCGGCCCAGCGGGTGCAGCCAGCGAGCGTCGCCTTCGAACCAGCCACCCTCCCGCCTGCCGCAGCGACTCCGCCAGCGTCCGCTGAACCGTCCCTTCTGCCCTCGGTCCCACAATCCCCCGTGACTGACCCATCGCCGGTCTCGGTGCAGCAGCGCGGCTCCCGAGCCGAGAATGGAGAGGTCTCGGCAGTCTCCGGCCTGCTCTCCAGGTTCGTTGGCGGCCGTTCGCTCGATGCCACGCTCTCCGCCGCGATCATGTTTGGCATTGCCAGCCTCGCTCCGGCGGTGCTCCTGATGACCACGTGTTTTGTGCGAATGTCGATCGTGCTGACCCTTGTGCGTCAGGGACTTGGCACGCCGCAACTTCCCTCCAATCAGATCCTCACATCGCTCGCCCTTTTTCTGTCGGCGCTCGTGATGTGGCCGGTCTGGACCGCCGCCTACCGCGATGGAGTCGAGCCTTACCAGCAGGGACGGATCGAACTGGCCACCGCCTATGAACAAGGCACACTGCCGGTCCGCCGGTGGATGGCCACGCAGATCGAGCAGTCGGGCAACCGTGACACGATGCTCTACTTTCTCTCACGGCATCCGTCCGCACCCAAACGAGTGGCCACGTACGACGATGTGCCGGTGGAGACGCTGCTGCCGGCATTCCTCGTCAGCGAACTGAAGACGGCCTTCGCGATCGGTTTCCGCCTGCTGCTGCCCTTTCTCGTGCTCGACGTCCTCGTGGCGACGCTGGTGGTCTCGACGGGCCTCGTGATGTTGCCGCCCACGCTCGTGTCTTTGCCGCTCAAGCTGATGGTGTTCGTGGCCGCCGACGGCTGGTCGCTGGTCGTCAGGTCGTTGCTCGATGGCGTTCGACAGACAGCTTCTTAGGAGGCGGCAGGATGACCGACGGCGACCTCGTGGAGTTGGTGCGACAGGCGATCCTCTCTGGATTGCTCGTCATCGCGCCGGTGCTGCTCGCCGGTTTCGTGGTGGCACTTCTCACGGGCCTCGTGCAGGCGGCCACCGGCATCCACGAACCCCTTGTGGGCCTTGCCCCGCGACTCGTGGCGATGGCGGCGATGCTGGTTCTCGTGATGCCGTGGATGGTCGAGCAATTCGTCGAGATGTTTCGGACCGCTGCGTCGCCGTAGGAAGAGGCTTGTCGTGGAGGCTTTCCTGATCACGGGAGCACTGTCACCGGAGGCCGTCGTCGCGGCGGGGGTCTGCGGCCGCATCGCAGCGGCCGTGGCCACCGGTACGCTTCCGATCTTGCCCGGCGGTTCATTTCGGATCCGGTTGACGCTGGCCTTCGCGCTGGCGGTCGTGGCGGTGCCAATGGCCTTGGCTGTGCAGAACACCCCGACAGCGAGGCCGATTGGACCTCTGCTCCCCGTATTGGCGGGTGAACTGCTCGTCGGCCTGCTGATGGGGACGGCGGCGGCGGCGGTGCTGGCGGCGACGGCGTGGGCCGGCGGCATCCTCGGCAGCGTATCGGGTCTCTCGTGGTCTGATGACTTCGATCCAGCCGCCGCTGGCGAGTCGGCGGGGATCGCACGGCTGGCCTGGTGGGTGGGACTCGCTGCCTTTTTCACCGCGGGCGGTCAGTTGGCCGTGGTGGGTGGGCTGATCGACAGCGTGCGGCACATTCCGGTGGGCACTGCATTTGGGGCATCCTCACAAGAGTGGCTGGTGACGCTTGCCGTCACCACACCCGGGGTGGCGATCTCGCTGGCCGCCATGCTCGCCATGCCGGCGCTCGTGGCGGTCTTGGCGTTTCACCTTGCCAGTGCCATCTGCCTGCGATCGATTCCCTTTTCGCCGGGCCACGGCCTCCTGCAGGGGCTCGGCTCGCTCGTGCTTCTCACCAGCCTCTGGCTGGGGGCCGAGGCCTGGGCCGGCGGCAGTGCCATCATGATGATGCGTTCGATCGACGCCTGCTTTGGCGGGAGATGAATCGATGAGCGACACTGCCGATCGCACCATCCCCGCCACACCTCGACGCCGTGAATTGGCGCGTCGGCAGGGCTTCATGCCGTTGGCCAGCATGCCGGCGTGGGTTGCCACCGTGGCGACCACGCTCCTGCTCCTGCCGGCATGGGCGGATGCCACCTTCGCGGCCGCCACGACGATGATGGAGCAGGCACTCTCTTCGGCCGGGAACCACACCGAAATGCGTGGCGCCGTGGCATCTCCCCGGCTCGATATCCTGCTCCCGGCACAACTCGTGCTGCCGACACTGGCGGTGGTGGGTGCCGCGGCCGTCGTTGGCGTGATGGTGAGAATGCTGCTCGATGGGCCCACCTGGCAGCCGGGACGGGTTGCCCCCGCGCTTGGCCGCATCAGCCTGATGGCGGGACTGGCCCGCATCTGTTCGTTGTCGACGCTCACATCGATCGTGGGCCATGCGTGCGGACTGGCCTTGCTCGTGACGGTCGCCAGTCTCTCGGCACGACCACTGGTCATGCTCCTCGGCTCGGGCGAGGTGGCGCACGATCCGGTGAGAATGTTCTTCGCCGCGCAGAGGGCAATCCTGCCCCTCGTGGCCGCCGCCGCTGTCGTGGCGGCCTGTTCGTGGGTGGTCGCGCGGCTGCGGTTCGAGCGGCGGATCCGCATGACCCCACAGGAATATGCCGACGAGGCCCGCAGCATGCAGGCCAACCCGCAGGTCCGGTTGATGCGGCAGCACGGCGGGGCGTCATCCCGCTAGGACGCCTGTTCGAGCGCCCATGCAGCCTTAACGCGTGGTGGCTGCGTCGTCTTCGACAGCTGCGGCCACGCGTGCTGTCGGCAGCGTTTCGGTCATGGCCGAAACGAGTTCATCGGCGGATGGGCAGCCTGTCCAGCGACGGCATTCGTCCCCTTCGGTCGTGAGCATGATGACCGTCGGAAATTCCTTCACGCCAAATCTGCGGCAGTCGGTAGCGTGCCGATCGGCATCGACCATGACGCAGATAAACTCCCTGGAGAGCCCGACGAGCCGGCGGTCGACGAGCGGGCCGTGCGCAAACTCCGCGCACCAGTGGCACCACGCGGCGCGGAAGATGACGAGGATCGGCCGGTTCTCTACGGCTGCCCGCCGGAGCCCGGCCTCGTAGCCCTCGACGTATTCAATCCCGTTGCCCTGTTCCTGTGTCGTAGCGGAGAGCCGCACCGGTCGTGGCGGGGGCGATTCGACCGCCTCATCGCGGATTTCGAAGCCGGCCCAGACGACCAGCACGATCAGCAGCCCCGCCGTACCCGCCACCCAGCGGCTGATCAGGTTGAAGAGAGTGGGATCTGGCATCGTATGAGCATTGCGTGGCAGCGTGCAGGTGCGGCGGCCAGGTTTGGGAACGTTTCTCAGGCAGCACTAGTAGGGCGGCTGGTGTGGGGACGGCAAGGCCGGTCAGCTCTGTCCACGCCGCGGGGAACGCGGGGGGCGGGGTAATTCACGAGAGCCGGGCATGCGTGGCAGGGCAGGGCAGCCATGCTCCGGTCGAGAACCGTTGTGTCTGCGGGATGAAAACCATACTGTCCCGACTCCATTTCTGTCGCATCCCCCAATGCATCCACGGGCAGCCAACGACGCCAGTTCCATGGTCAGAGTCGCTCCCAACGCCACGTGTGGCATCGCCGTCGCCCTCCTGATACTGGTGGCCGGCTCAGGCTGCCGACTGATTCCCCGATCGGGGCCCGTGCCCCAGGAGGTCGCTGACGCCCGCCGGCTCTGCAACGAGGGGCTGTCTGCGGCAGATCGCAAGGATTTGATGCGGGCCGAGGGACTCCTCGAACAGGCCGTGAAAAACTGTCCCACCGATGTCGATGCGCGACGCCACTATGCCGACGTGTTGTGGCAACGAGGTGAACGAATGGCGGCGGTGACTCAGATCGCCGAGGCGTTGCGGCTCTCGCCCGGCGACACGTCCCTCTGCATCGACGGCGGTCGGATGTACATGGAGCTTGGCCTGCTTGACGACGCCGACCGGTTGGCCCGTGAGGCGGTGCGTGTGGCCCCCCGTTCGGACAAGTCCTGGCGTCTCCACGGCCAGGTCGCGCTGGCCCGGGGCAAGCCCGAGGAGGCACTGGCCGATTTTCATCGGGCCCTGGCGATCGCGCCGGACGACCGTGACCTCATTCTCGACACGGCAGAGATCTACCGGCGTTTGGGCCGTCCGAAACGGGCTCTGGCCACCCTGGCCATCCTGGGCGAAAGCTACTCGCCGAACCAGACGCCGCCGCAGGTGCTCGCGCTTGAAGGCATGGCACAAGAGGCTCTCGATCGTCCGGACGACGCGATCGAGAGCTACCGCCAGGCGGTCGCGCGGGGATTGCAGTCGCCGGATATCACGACCCGTCTGGCCGAGCTGGAGCAGGCGGCGGCAGCCGGTCGGACACCACAGGCCATCGCCAACACACCCGCGGACATCAGCAGGCAGTAGCTGACCGCGATCCTATTCGCCGGTGGTGGTCCGCCCGGTGAGGAGATCGAAGGCGCCGATCGCCGGCACGAGCATTGCCAGCGTGGCAAAGCCATAGGCTGCTGCGGCAACCAGAAATACCTGCAACGCGTTGCCCTGCAGGAAGGCAGTGATGGCCACGAACGTCAGGGCCGGCAGGAGCGCCGAGGCCCAGCCGATCGCCGGTGACGGATTGCGGGCCGACAGGGCGGCGTAGAGACCGATGGCACCGCCGACGATCACGGCTAAAAACGGTGCAAGCTGCAGCTCGAAGCTGGAGCCGAAGGCGACCATGATTCGCATGGCCGTGGCCACGCCCACGAACAGGAATGCCACGGTGCCGAGGGCGACCGCAATCGCCCGCCGTGAGGCAGGATGCGAAAGGCCTGCGTACAGGCCGAGCACCGCCGCAAAGCAGATCAGCGTGGCAAGACCCAGCGACATGTAGATCGCGTTCTCGATGGTCGTAATCCGCGCCGCTGCCAGGGCTCCGCAGAGCACAAGTGGGAGGAGCACGATCTCGCGGGCTGCCGTCAACACTCCCAGCAATTTGCCCCAGACGAATTCGGAAGGCTCCAGGTCGGTGACGAGGAGGACGTCGAGTGCTCCCCGATCGCGTTCGGTGGTGATGCTCGTGACGGCCATCGCCGCCACTGCCAGCAGGCTGGCCAGGGCCATCGGCACCACGGCGATTGCGACCGTGAGGCCGTCAGGCCGGGCCTGACGGGCCTCCGCCACGATTCCCGCCACTGCCGCGGCAAAGAGCACGAGCCAGGCGAGACGCACGAGCAACATCGCCTTGCCGTGGGCCCGGGTGCAGATCTCCCGCCAGAGCACGGGGTTGTTCCAGACGACCCGCGAGGGCCGCACGGACACCGTTCGGGCGGCATCTGTCGTCTCCGGCCGCCGGCGTGTCTCCTGCACGGTGTTCCAGGCCCGCACACGGCAGACTGCGAGAATGTTCGTCAGCACGATCAAGCCCGTCGAGACGGCGAGAAATGGCAGGAGCATCGTGCCGCCCGCTGGCTCGATCGCCGCGAACACCGCCCGTGCCGGCGACACCTGCGCGCCCGCCACCGGTCCGAACCGCCCAGCCACGACCTCACCGGCCGCCACCCACGCCACGAGCACGAAGGTGGTGATGGCCAACGCCTGAAACGTGGTGTCTTTCCAGAAGGCAACACATGTGGCCACGCTCGCCGCTGCGAGCGCTGCCGCGGCGGTCACCGCGAAGAGGCGGGCCAGCTGTGGCATGGTGACGCCGCCGAACAGCGAAGCGATCACAAACACGGGCACCGCCGCGATGAGGAGCAAGAGAACGCGGAGCAGGCTGCCGGCCAGTTTGCCCAGAACGAGTTGGCCATCGGTGAGTCGGCTGATGAGCAGGAGTTCGAGCGTGCGACGATCCTTCTCGGAGCTGACGGCCACGGTACTGGTCATGGCGGCGGCGAGCATTGCCAGCGAGAGTTGCAGCGGCGCCAGGATTCGCAGCAGCGTCGCACCGAACCGAGCCGTGTCGCCGGCCGTAGTAACTGCCTGGGTGCCGGTGACCACCAGCCAACAGGTGGCAACGATGCCCAGCAGGGCGCCGCAATAGACGGCCCGGGCGACAAACAGTCCGCGGGCCCGCGGCACCGCTTGCAACTCGCGTTCGAAGACAGCGCCCAGCATCTGTTTCCTCCGGTCCTTGGCCGAGTGGCCGCTTGGAAAAATTCGGTAATCCCCGTTACGATAACAGACCCGATCCCAATCCCGCACGGACGCGATGGATCGTGCTGGTGCCCCCCACTGGAGATTGATTGTCATGATCAGCCGACCCGTCCTCTCTTCCCGTTCCCGGCCCTCGATCGCAGGTCTTCTCGCCCTGGCTGTCGTCCTGCCCGGTTTGGCCGCTGGAAACGTCGCCCATGGGCAGATGACTGCCC
>Ga0304730_1002109_pt1 | contig 14475 bp, 17 predicted proteins | sample M_130628_MF_Meta_FD_190474 | JGI IMG/M metagenome (GOLD analysis project Ga0304730, IMG submission 190474) | Freshwater microbial communities from Lake Montjoie, Canada to study carbon cycling - M_130628_MF_MetaG (v2) (version 2) | ecosystem: Environmental > Aquatic > Freshwater > Lake | place...
TCTACGAAACATCCCCAGTCACACCACGCATTTCGGTTTGTTTCGCAATGCCGAAGGAGAACCGATTGACGAGGTATTGATTGCCTATTTTGAGAAAGGAAAGAGTTTTACGGCTGAAGAAACCATCGAAATTTCTTGCCATGGCTCATCTTACATACAACAAGAAATTTTACAAGCTTATGTACTTTCCGGGGCGCGCCTTGCAACCCCAGGGGAATTCACCCAACGCGCCTTTGCAAACGGAAAAATGGATTTATCACAAGCAGAAGCCGTTGCTGACCTGATCGCCTCACAAACGCAACAGGCGCATGCCATGGCCCTAAACCAATTGCGCGGTACTTTTTCCCATGCGTTGAGTGAATTACGCGAAAAACTGATTGAATTTGCCAGTCTGATTGAATTGGAATTGGATTTTGGAGAGGAAGACGTGGCTTTTGCAGACCGAAGTGCCTTGACCGCCTTGGTGACCGATGTACTGTCGAAGATCCATCGATTGATTGCGAGTTTTGCCTTTGGAAATGCCATGAAGGAAGGGGTGCCTGTGGCCATCGTTGGGGCACCGAATGCTGGGAAAAGTTCCTTGTTAAATTACTTATTGGGGGAAGAAAGGGCAATCGTAAGTGCCATTCCAGGTACCACACGGGATGTGATTGAAGAGGTGCTAAACATTGACGGGATAGAATTTAGGTTGATGGATACCGCAGGAATTCGCGATACGGATGAAACGATAGAGGCCATGGGTGTGGCTCGGGCGCAGGAAAAAATCGAACGTGCAAGGATTGTATTGGTGTTAAGTGACGCGAACAACCCTCAGCAATTCAACCAAGACAAGGGTTGGGTAGATGAAATGCGAACCAAATTCCCTGAAAAAAGGGTGCTATGGGTGGCGAATAAAACAGATTTAACAAAAGCCTCCGGCGCTGAGGATGCCTCCTTGAGTGCCATAACCGGCGAGGGCATCGAAGCATTAAAAACCTTGTTAAGCGCGGGAATAAAACAAGATTTTGATGTAAACCAAGAAACGATTGTTTCCAATGTGCGCCATTTGGAAGCATTGGAACAAACCAAGGTTGCCTTGCATGCCGCGTTGAATGGAATTACGGAAAATCTCCCAGCAGACTTGGTTGCTATGGACATCCGTTCTGCCATGCGATCCTTGGGAAACATCACTGGTGAAATCGAAATGGACACCGATATTCTGGGTGCCATATTTTCCCGGTTTTGTATTGGGAAGTAGGTTAAACAATCTATGCTATTTTCTTTATTGAGTTTTCAATAAAATCGATAACTAATTTTTGTTTTTCAATTTTAAATGTAGTAAGTTGATCCTTTTCTGCATACTCGAACATTTTGAGCTTCGCCAAATGAATTACTAATAATTTTCTTAAAATACGAATTTGATTATCAAAATCATTCCTACTTCGATAAATGGTAATAAGCCTATTGTAGGTTGCAGGAGTTTGGTCATCGAGATGAATATTTAATTCATACAGTTCAATTGCTTTATCAACTTCACCCGACTTATAGTGGATGTGAGCTAACTTATTTCGTTCTGAAAATGTCACTATTCAATGTTGTGGTTGAGCAAGAAAGCGATTAACATTTAATCTGTTAAATATTCTTTAGTAATATCAATTATTTGTTTGTTTAATGCTACAATACTTTCAAGGTCATCAACAGGAATTTTATTTCCACTCCCCCCTATTTCGATGAAGTATTTGTCTTTGTTTGAAGTGATTTTCGCGATTAGTTTACGTTGATTATCATCAACAATAATATTGAAACTATTCTTTTGATCTCGGTAGGAAATTCTTGAGAAATCAATTTTCTTGATAGTATTAATGATAATAGTTTTTACCGAATGATAAATTTTTAATTCTTCTCCTGTTGTAATTACCATATTTCCATTTCTCGATTCTTCTTCGATTAATTTCGGCAGTGCTTGCTGGATGGAACTAGAATTAATTAATGAACGTAATCTTCCTTTAACATTGTCATTCATTCTTTTGCCCACCATCCTGTTGAAGATCGCTTTTACAAAGTCATCTGATGGGTCTAATAATTCAGCAGTTAATGCATCATTAAATCCTTGTAAGAAGAAGAAGTCTTGTGCTTCTTCGACGATAACTTTTATGTCGGTTGCATTTTTATGAAATTGTGCGAATAATTCAATTTTCGCGTCATCAACTTCAGTAAAGTCAATAACAAGGAAAGGTGTTTGGTATAGTTTTGACTCTTTCTCAATTTCATTCACTGTGTAAAAGCGCCATTCAGTGCCATTTGTTAAAATACCTATTTTAGAACCTTTTGTGTTTATGAAATAGTTGTTGAGTTGAGATGCTTCTTTATCGGTTAATTTCTTGCCGTACTTTTTACATTCGATAATAATCTCTGGTTCTTTTCCTTTGACAATCAAACCTAAATCTGCTTTATCATTTTTTTGTCCCCAGCCTGCATTAATCTCAGTCAACATATCCCTTTCATCAATTCGGCTGTAACCAAGAATCTCGAGAAGTGGTTCAATCAAATACATTCTTGTTTGCGCCTCATTTGTACACTTTTCTTCTAATCGCGAAAAGTCAAATTTTGAAAATGATTTTTTGACTATTGTAAGTACTTTTTTGTCAATGTTCATAATATTAAGCAGTTTGAAGATCTAATTTCAAAAGTAATATATTAAATCAAAAAGAGACATTTTTCTATTAATACCGGTAACGATAAACAATTCAAAACCTTTTGATTCCCGAATTGCTGTATGAATTGAAAGTTTACCTTGGACAACCCAACCAACATCTACCCTCATGTGTCACGACGCAATAGTGACACACGAACAAAACTGGAGTGCTGAAACCCAATGAAATCAATCGGTTCAGAGGTAGCATAGGATGCTGTATCGGTCAATTAAAGAAATCAGCTGTCCGAAAACGGACTGTCCAAAAAAGTAGCTACTTTTATTCATGTAATTTAGTTCGGGAAAACCAAATTACACTTAAAGCGGGAAATCCATCTTGGAAATCCCGCTTTTCAAAAAGTATTATCGGACACTAGTGATCTTTAATAAAATCATTTAGTAGCTTAGTGTGCGTATTTACCTCTTTTTATTTCAACAATGGAAGATATTGATTTGATCCTGCGATTAAAAAAGGGTGAACAAGGCGCTTTCACGGTGTTGATCCAAACGTATTCTACACGTGTTCTAAATACCTGTTATCGTTTTCTATTGGATCAAAAGGATGCTGAAGATATCTCTCAAGAAGTATTTATCGAAGTATTTCAATCTATTCAATCTTTCCGCGAAGATTCATCCCTTTCAACTTGGATCTATCGAATAGCAATAACAAAGAGCATTGATGAACTAAGAAAGCGTAAAAGGAAAAAAAGACTATCATCTATTGGGAAATTATTACAGTTGGATAGCGTTTCAAGTTGGTTGAGTGGTGGCGCACAACCTGATGCCCATTTGATCGAAGATGAGCAAATGAATGAGATCCAATTAATAATGGATACTTTACCTGAAAACCAGCGGATCGCATACACACTAAGTCGAATTGAAGGTTATACGAACGGTGAGATCGCTGAAATCATGAATACGACAACCGTTGCAATAGAAACCTTGATCTACAGAGCAAAAAAGAAAGTGCAGAATGAAATACTACTTAGTTTAAAAACAACTACTTAGAAAATGACAGATATTTTATTAACGAACGTCAAATAAAAAACAATGAAAGAACAAGACTTACAAAATAAAATGGACAACTTGGAGCATAAACTTGATTCGATAAAACACATATCCCCTTCGAGCGATTGGACGGATACTCTATTGGATAAACTCAGATCTCCTGAAATTTTATCCAGAAGTTCAAAATTGGACAAGAAAAAAGTAGCGCTTATAGGTCTTATTGCCATTCTGAACATAGGTTATTTCATGTCTAGTTCAATGGACGCAAAGAAAACGAGTAATAATAGAGAAGAAAAGTTAAGTATGGTTTCAAAAGAAATCTTGATCAACCCGACTTCCTTAACTGAATGACATGGATATTTTCACTAAAAATCGAATTTTAATACGAATTGTAATCGTACTTATTATCCTCAACTGTGGATTATTGGGTATTTTAATTTGGAGAGAAATAGCACAACCAGGCCCTAAAGAAAAACCACGGCATAATGATGTTACAGAAATTCTACGTTCAGAACTTCAACTCAGTAATGGTCAAGTTAAAGAATTCGAAAGAATCAGGGAAGAGTTCTTTTCTAAAGAAAAAGTTTTAGAGGGCAAGATCCGAGATGCTCGAGATTCAATGAATGTCGAAATGTTCAATAAAGAAATAAATGATGAATTAGTCATAAAACTTGCTCATGGAATTTCTGAAAATGAATTCAATATGGAAATGCTTCGACTCGAACAAGCGAAACAATTAAAAAAAATATGTTCTCCAAAACAAATGGAAAAATTCGAGTCTCTTGTTCTTGAAATTCGCGATTATTTCCAGCCAGAACCTCCTCAGAAAAAAAAATAACACCTCAACTGACAGAAATAAATCTCTTTATCGTCAAAAAATTAAAGCAATAAAAATTTAAGCTATGAAATATTTCCTTGTCCTTACAATTGCATTAATTAGTCAATTGTCATTTGCACACGATGCAAATTATGAGAATGTCATCGCAAAGGATTGGCACCTCACTAACGGTAAAGAGATCAGTGGATTTTTCTTTATGTTTAAAGATGGAAAGGTCTACCTGGAACAGGAAGATCATTCCATGATTCATTTCCCTGTATCTGAACTAGTTTCCGAAGATCGTCAATTCGTGAAGGAAAAAATGAAGAAGATCGCTGATCTCAATAAAAAACTTGAATTGGACAAAACCGCTGATAGCACTCCTCAAAACCCAGTTAAAAACAGCAGTTTGATCATACTTTTTATTACTGTCGCAGCGCTTGGCGGTATCGTGTATTTTAAATTTCGTAAAACTAAATTACGCTACATTGTGCCAGTGATCGCAGTAGGACTTATAAGTTCGTTGTTCAGTTTTACAAGTCAAAATTGGAAGAAAAAACTGAGTACAACCGATCCTAATACAATGGATCTAGCGTTTACACCATTTAAACCTGCTATAAATACATTTTGGGACAACAACTACTTTTATGTAGAATCCAAAGGTATTCCTGATCATGAAATGATGGCTGGGATTACAGGATGGCAACAACAAGTTCCAATTCCTCAATGTTATGTTGGACCAAATGCATGGAGTATTCCTTTGAATCCCGTAATTGCTATTACACCTGTACCCGTTAATACTGTGCATTTTATTCGTGGGGCATTAGCAGTTGCTGTCAATGGAGTTCCAATTTTCAATCCTTATACGAATGCAGGAGTTGATGCATATCTTGCGGGTCAATTGGATAATTTCGGTGGACACTCAGGTCGCGCGGATGATTACCATTACCATATTGCTCCACTACATCTTTACAGCCAACAAACGAATACCTTGCCTATTGCTTTTGCTCTTGACGGATTTGCCGTTTATGGAAGTGTTGAGCCTGATGGTTCTCCTATGAGTACGTTAGATATTAATCACGGTCATTTTGGCACTGATGGTGTTTACCATTATCATGGTACTGCATCTGCTCCGTATATGGTTGGGAAGATGGTTGGTGTTGTCACAGAGGACGCAACTTACCAGATCATCCCTCAACCACAAGCGAGTCCAGTTAGACCTGCGACAAATCCGTTAACTGGAGCAGTAATTACAAGTTGTGTTGCAAATGGAAGTGGAAATGGCTATATTTTAAGTTACACCTTAGGAGGACAAACATATTCTGTTGATTACAATTGGAATCCCGGAGGAAACCCTGGTCCTTACACCTACACCTTCAATTTCATTTCTCCATCAGGCACAACAACTCAAACATATACGAACGGTTTTGCTCAATGCGATATTGTTGCTGGAACTTCTGATATTCCTGGAATAGAAATGGGTGTTTATTTGTATCCAAATCCTGTAAAGGATCAATTAACAATTGAATTAAGTAATGATGCTATTGAAAAAGATATTCGCTCTATGGCAATTTATAGTTATACAGGTCAACGATTGTTTTATGTAGATCATTATGCAAATAAAATTAACACGAGTAATCTGAGTAAAGGCGTATATCTATTAAAGATCTCCGTTTACAACAAGAAAATTACCAAGAAACTGATTATCGAATAAGTAAGGTTTGTTATGAAAAAATTACTAAGCGCTGTAGTGATCCTAAACTGCAGCGTACTTTTCGCACAATACAACGGTTCTGGTTCAGTAACACAAGGCTTAGCAACCACAACAGCACAAAATCTATATTCGTGTATCGGTGGTCGAACTCCTGCATTAGGAACAATAACTGCATCAGACAATACAATATGGGAAGTTCCTGCAACTGTTAATTACTCTGACAATGCTTTCCCTTTTGCATCCGACCTTTATAATTCATGTAACGGTTCGACATTCTCAACATCAACTGCAGCACTTAATGCATTAGACGGTTCTGATATCGTGACAATTGATCCAACAGGCGAAGTGATCACTGCATATATTTTTGCTGATAATTATTTTGAAATGTTTATCAACGGTATTCCTGTTGGTAAGGACAATGTACCGTACACCCAATTCAACTCGAATATTGTGCGATTCAGAGTCAATAGACCATTTACAATCTCGATGCTGTTAGTGGATTGGGAAGAAAATCTTGGGATTGGAACGGAGAACAATAATGGATCTCTTCAACATATCGGAGATGGTGGTATGGTGGCCGTATTTAAAGATGAAAATGATAATACCGTTGCTATCACTGGTCCAGATTGGAAAGCACAAACATTCTATACTTCTCCCATTAAGGATCTAAGTTGTCCAACGGAAAATGGAACGTATAGACTTTCATCGAATTGTAATATTGCTGATTCCCAGGATGGAAGTAATTACTATGGCCTACATTGGAACAAGCCGAATGGTTGGATGAATGAATTATTTGACGATTCTTCTTGGCCTAATGCAACGACATACACGAATGTAGCAATAGGCGTAGATAATAAACCTGCCTACATGAATTTCATATCGATCTTTGACGATCAAAATCAAGATGCACAGTTCATTTGGAGTACGAATGTCAACCTTGACAACGAAGTTATTGTTAGATATACCGTTGACCTATCCACTGGATTAATTGAAAATCAAAAAGAAGTGATCCCATTCAAAATTCAGCCTAATCCTGCATACGACTACCTTGAACTTGATATTGATCTAAAAATAGAATCAGAAGTTTATGTATCCATAACAGATAGCAAGGGAGGTTTAGTTTATGAAAAAACAAGTTATACGCAACCAATTGATATTTCAGGTTTACAAAAAGGAATCTACATTTTACAAGCTGAATTAAACGGCCAAGAATCTTTCCAACGATTTTTAGTGGAGTAAAACAAAATGAATTTTTAAAGACAGAATATGTCATTCACTGATCAGGCAAGTAATTTCACATGGCTTGGTTTTACCCATGTAATTCCACTAGGCTATGACCATATACTGTTTATTTTGAGTCTGTTTTTGTTGAATTCAGAATTAAAATCTGTAATTCTACAATGCACAGTCTTTACAATTGCACACAGTCTAACACTTGGCTTGTCAGCGGTAGGTTGGATCATTCCAAATTCTCACATTGTAGAGCCACTCATAGCCTTTTCAATACTGCTGGCTGCTATTGAAAATCTGATCCATTCAAAAATTAATCCTTGGAGACTCTTCGTGATCTTTACATTTGGATTGATCCATGGAATGGGGTTTGCAGGTGCTCTTAATGAAATCGGAATTCAAGAAGAACATTTAATTGGTTCGATTTTATTTTTCAATATTGGTGTAGAACTGGCTCAAATCACCATTCTATGCATGGCCTACTTTCTAGTTGCAAAATGGTTCTCTAAAAAACAATGGTACAAGGAACGTATTGTCTATCCTACATCCATGATCATTGCATGCATAGCAGTGTATTGGACGGTTGAACGACTAATGAATTGATCCTAAGCGTATTCAGACAACTCCAACCAACGATCCGTAACTGCTTCCAATTTTATCACTACTTCTGATAAACGATTCCCGGATTTCATGATCTGAGTTCAGATGATGAATTATTACGAAGGATTCAAATTAAAGAGTGGAAAAAAAGAACTGAAATTTCCAAGGAACTTAATGAAAATAACATATATATATTATTGAATCGCGAGAAACAAGAGATTTATTTTGGTGAAACGAAGCAGTCTTTATCTAAAAGATATCCCGTTAAACAGAAGCATCATTCATTTGAGGATTGGGATGAATATTCTATAATTCAATTACCACCCGAAACAAGCGACCACACAAGGTTACTAATTGAGCGAGTTGTTATTGCTATCGGAGCGAAAATGTTTCCTAACGAACTTACTAAAGAGCCTCCTGTTTCAAATACAATAATTGGATTGAAGTTAAAAAACAGAAAAAAATAATTTGTAGGAGGAGTTTATTACTTTTCAGAATATAGTTATCAACACCCAATCCCCCTCCGATTTCCCCACTAATATCTACCCTTGTGTGTCACGACACAATAGTGGCACACGAACAAAATAGAGATGCTGAAACCCAATGAAATCAAGGGGTTCAGATGTGGTATAGGATATTGTATTGGGAAGTAGTTGAATGAGAGGGGTATTTTCGTCGTACATATCCCAGGAAACTTCGATGAACTCGAATGATTATCGAGGAGGCTGATGTAAATATGAGTATGGGATTAGGATATTAACTTTAGGCCTCTTAAAGTTATTGGAATCAATGATTTTATCGCTTATCCCACCTTATTTAGAGGAATATTCATAACTTCATTTTTCTTATTTAAAAGTTATGCCTGAAGCTTGAAAACATGATAGTAAGAAACTTCATATCAATGGTCTTGACAAGTTTTACTTTATTGTCATGTGATGCTGTTAACCATCTTCATTATTCCGTGCAAAATAAGACTGATCATAATATCCGATTGCATATTCCCCGCTATCCGCTCGACCATAACCAAGGAGAATTCAGCGCGACATCGGACACTTTAATCGAAATTTTACCGAATGAATCGCTTTGGGTTGGGACCTCTCCCATGGACATTGACTTTCCATGGGCTACCAAAAACATCTACAACAACACACCTGGAATATGTGGTTTGGCGCTAGTTAAAAATGACACGTTAATCAAACTGGACTGTACCAACACAAGTTGGAAATATAAAAAGAGATGGTCAACATTGAAAATAAAAGAACGAAAGCACAACACACAGTAAGCAAAATTTCACACAAAAAAAACCTCAAGCAATCCTGCCCGAGGGTAACGAAAAAAGCATTTTGTTCGACCTTATCACAGACCAAACAAAATGCAAGCAGAAAAATTAAATAAATTTAATTTAAAACGTGGTCTTACCAGCGTTTCCCTTTTTGTTCGCTTTCGTCACGTTGACGAGCTTCAGAAACGTTGATGTTACGTCCGCCTAATTCGAAATTAGACAATGCGTTCATCGCGTTTTGCGCTTCTTCGTCACTGTCCATAACAACAAAACCAAATCCACGAGATCTACCCGTTTCACGGTCTGTAATGATTTTTACAGAAGCTACTTCTCCATACTGAGCGAAAAGCTCTCCTAATTCTTGTTCACCTACGCGAAAGCTTAGGTTTGAAACATACATGTTCATAATAAAACTTTAAAATAAAATACTAATTGTGATAAACGAAGAGCCCTTAGTCCAGTGAAAACATCCCTTTTGCAAGGGTTTAACATTCCACCTTTCTTCCACTACCCCATTTCACTTTGCGAAACTATGATTATTTTATGGATATCCAATAGAATGCCTGTCATTTTTATTCAGAATCACGCACGCAGTAGTTTCCAAAATCCAAAATAAGGTCGTTTAAGTTGTAAACCCGTCTGTCAAAAACGTTGGAAATGGCAACGATGCAAACGGTATCTTTCCTTAAGGAACCGTACAACCCGGTGTTTCCATGCCACCAACCCGTGTGAAAGAAAAAAGTTTTTTTCCCCGGCTGTTCCTTGAGCCGCGTCCCCAAACCATAATTTCTTGTGCCGGGAAACTCGTAACTGTACCCTTTATACATTTGGTTTCTTAACGAATCACTCAAAAAGTGATTGAAACAGGTCGCCTTGTCCATTGTCATTAAGTCCTTTGCCGTGGTATATAAATTCTTATCGCCATAAATCGCATCGAGGTAACCAAAAGGATAAGGAAAATGATTGGCATTGTAATTCTTCGCTGCTTTTTTGTAATCTTCATAGGACGATAACACATAGGAATGCTCCATTTTCAAAGGATTGAAAATAAGTTTTTGCATCGCCTTTGGGAAGGGGAGTCCTGTAACCTCCTCAACAATCAAGGCAAGGATCACAAAGTTGGTGTTCGAATAGGCAAATTTCTTATTTGTCGGGAAATTCAAAGAAACCTTGTGCTTCACCATGATCTCAAGTATGGAGTCATTGTTCAACATGGAATTTCTTCTGCAAGCATCATTGGTGAAATACCCATAATAAGGCAATCCACTTCGGTGATTTAACAAGCTTTTCACCGTAATTTCTGGGTAAGGAAAACTTTTCAAATAGCGGGTCACTTTGGCGTTCAGCTTGATTTTTTTTTGGTCGACCAGTCTTAAAACTGCCAATGCCGTAGCCACTTTGCTGATTGAAGCCACATGAATGGGTGTAAGGGGTGAGAGTTTTATTTTATGTTCGAAATCCGCATACCCCGTGGACTTTGAAAACAGAATGTGGCCGTTTTTCGCAACCAGAAAATGTCCATTGAACGGAACCTTGTTGAACTGTTTTTGAAAAAAAACCTGGGCGCTGTCATGCATCCACTGTTTGTCATGCCGTGTGGGCGCCTCCATGTCAAATGATTCTGTGCCACTCAGCGCTTTCGAATTTCTCTCCTTTGATTCACATGCGGTGAGCAATAGCAAGCATGCGAGAAAAAATCGAATATAAAAGGACATTCAGTTCGGGTAAAATGGGGCGTTTAAGAAGGTCAAAATTAATTAAATTTGGGGTATGGAAAACAAAAGTTACTCGGCTGCTTTCGAAGAATTGCAACAAATCGTACAAGAAATGGAAAGTGGTGAAATCGGAATAGATGCCTTGTCAATTAAAGTCAAACGCGCTTCAGAGCTGATTCAATTTTGCAAGGACAAATTAAAAACCACCGAATTGGATGTTGAACAGATATTAAATCAATTGGAATCAGATTCTGACAACACTACGTATTAATTTATACTTTTGCACCAAAACGGACCATGGCAGACGAAAGATACCAATCACGTGGGGTTTCCGCTGGCAAAGAGGATGTCCACAATGCAATACAGAACCTTGACAAGGGAATTTTTCCTTCTGCATTCTGTAAAATCGTACCCGACTATTTAGGAAACAGCGAAGAACATTGTGTGGTCATGCATGCGGATGGTGCAGGCACAAAATCTTCTTTGGCCTATGTCTATTGGAAAGAAACGGGAGACTTATCCGTATGGCGTGGAATTGCACAAGACGCCTTGATCATGAATGTAGATGACCTTTTGTGCGTTGGGGCCACCGGACCTATTTTAATGTCCTCAACCATTGGGAGAAATAAAAACGTGATTCCCGGGGAGGTTTTAAAAGAAATCATTGAAGGCACTGAAGATTTACTCGAGGAATTAAGGTCGCATGGACTTGAAATATATTCAACAGGTGGAGAGACGGCGGATGTGGGAGACCTTGTAAGAACGATCATCGTAGACTCAACGGTAGTGTGTCGCATGAAACGTTCCGATGTCATCAGCAATGACCGCATAGCGCCCGGTGATGTAATTGTTGGTTTCGCCTCAGATGGCCAAGCGACCTATGAAAAGGAAATCAATGGTGGGATGGGAAGCAATGGCTTAACGTCTGCCAGGCACGACGTTTTCAACCATGCTTTGGCGTCAAAATATCCGGAAAGTTACGATGGCAGCATTCAAAGAGACTTGGTGTATTCAGGAAGCAAAAATGTAACCGATGCGGTTACGAATTCCTTGCTGAATGCGGGTAAATTGGTCCTGTCGCCTACCCGCACCTATGCTCCCATTGTGATAGAAATACTAAAACAACACAAAAACAAGATTCATGGAATGGTTCATTGCTCAGGTGGGGGGCAAACAAAGATTTTGCATTTTGCGAAAGGGGTGAAGATTGTAAAAAACAACCTTTTTCCGATTCCGGTTTTGTTTCAAATGATACAAGAAGAATCAAAAACCTCTTGGCGGGAAATGTACAAGGTGTTTAACATGGGGCACCGATTAGAAATTTATACGGACCCAATGACTGCACAGGAAATGATCAAGACATCGGCAAAGTTCGGAGTTGAAGCAAAAATCATTGGTCATGTAGAGGCTTCGGGGTCAAAGGAGTTAGTCATATCGAGTGAACATGGTGTTTTTAGTTATGAATAACCTGATTTTTACGAAAATACTTTAACAAACCAAAAGGATTTCATATTTTTGCCCTCCCAAACTAAAAAGGTGGGATGGGTGAGTGGCTTAAACCAACAGTTTGCTAAACTGTCGTACGGGTAACTGTACCGCGAGTTCGAATCTCGCTCCCACCGCAACAATGTGAAGGTGAGCGATGAGAAATTGAAATATTGTAAAAGCGAATTTGATCAAAATCGGGGCGTAGCGTAGTCCGGTCATCGCGCCTGGTTTGGGACCAGGAGGTCGCAGGTTCGAATCCTGCCGCCCCGACCAGGGGATGAGTAATCATCCCCTTTTTTATTAATACGATTTAGGTCCCGTAGCTCAGTCCGCCTCGGCGGAAGCAACTGCTAGTAAGTTGTATTGAGTATTGAAATCATGGTCCGCTAGCTCAGTCCGCCTCGGCGGAAGCAACTGCTAGTAAGTTGTATTGAGTATTGAAATCATGGTCCGCTAGCTCAGCTGGATAGAGCAACTGCCTTCTAAGCAGTAGGTCTCAGGTTCGAATCCTGAGCGGATCACAAAGCCCTTTGTTCTAAGGGCTTTTTTTTTATTTTTTTGTGCCGTTTTATTCATATGTTTTGAGATCTTTAAAAAATGGAATCTTATATAAAGGTTCTACTCAGGATATTGAAAAAAGATTGATTATCCACAACCAAGGATTAGTCAATTATTCATCCAAGCATACACCTTGGGAATTGGTTCTTTTTGAACAATTTGAAACACGAGGTGAGGCTATGAAAAGAGAAAAATGGTATAAAACCGGCACGGGAAGGGATTGGATTAAAAGCCAAATAGAGCAACCATAATTAACCATCTTCAACCGAAAGGAAATGGTCCTGAGGGTAGAACAAAAAACCCTTCGCATGAAGGGTTTTATTTTTATATCAATGGGATAAAGCGAGAAGGATTTAATCAATGAAAGGCTTACAACCTTTGGGGAAAAGATCAGTTCGACGCCCCGTTGGACTTCATCAATTTCGTTTGCTGAATGAATACACCACTCAAGTTGTAAAAATTCAAGAAATAGGTACCTGGAGCCAATTGATTTTCGAAGTCAATCACCAACCTGTTGTTTTCCATTTGATACTCTGCAATTAGTTTCCCGTTAAGATCCATTAATTGAATGTTTACGGCTTCCGTTTGCTCCTCTGGTCCGGCAACAATGCTTTGTGTAGTAGCAGGGTTTGGATATACTTTAAAAGGTTGTCCTGGTTTTTCTAACATTACAACACCTGGGCTAACAGCCACAAGGACATCTCCTTGTTCAAAACCGTTAAAGATGTATTTTGATGCGACCAATCCACCATAAATCACGGGTTCACCAATGGTGTAGGTCATGGTTTTATTGTTAATCAAATTCAATCCTAGGGTAGGTATAGCGTGCATTCCCGCAGAAGCATATACAACACGTCCAGGCATGTTTGTTTGCGTAAATCCTGAAAAAGAAACGGCTAAGAGTAAAACGAGGGTAAATGATTTCATGGTTATGGGATTATGTTAAATTCTATGACACTTATTTTGTTTAAACAGACGCCACCAGAAAGGGTTGTTCCTGCTGGTATCCAAATGGGTAAATTCGTGTATGAATGGGTATAGGATAAGCTTGAATAAGATGCAGCTTGTGTACCTTGACCAACCTTAGTCGGTGTACCCGCAATTTCTATGGCCGTGGATTCATAATAAAAAACGCTACATCCGCCACTTGTTGACTGAGATCCTGAGGCTGTTTGTGGAATGTTATAAATTACGCTTTCAATTTTCCAAACTTTACCGGCCGGAACGGTTTCAAGAGCGGTAACCAATTTTACCTGGTTAAATTGGAGATTCCCCTGAGCGAAAAAGGATGTGAACCCCAACAATAAAAAGGAAAAAACGAATAAAACTTTCATGGCTCTAAGGTACAATATTAAATTCAATGATGCTTATCACCCCTCCGGAGGCACCGCC
>Ga0304730_1002118_pt1 | contig 14440 bp, 7 predicted proteins | sample M_130628_MF_Meta_FD_190474 | JGI IMG/M metagenome (GOLD analysis project Ga0304730, IMG submission 190474) | Freshwater microbial communities from Lake Montjoie, Canada to study carbon cycling - M_130628_MF_MetaG (v2) (version 2) | ecosystem: Environmental > Aquatic > Freshwater > Lake | place...
GGGCGTCGAGCGTGATTCCGCGCACGCGCGGCTCGGCCGCGGGCCTCTCGCCCCGGACGGTGTCGATCGGCCAGGCATCGGCGAGGAGCCGGAGGGCCCAGGCGCGGATGGCCGGCGCGGGGTCGTCGAGGAGCGCCCAGAGCCCCGGCTCGTCGATGCGGTGAATCGCCCACAGGGCCAACAGCCCGCGCAGCCGGAGCGTCGGATTCGCGCCGTGGGCGACGAGGTCGTCGAGCGCCGGCACGATTCGGTCGAGTTCGCCGTGGGATGTGCCGGCGGCGTGCCGGTCGGCGAGGAGGCGGGTCGCCATCCGGGCGTGCCAGCGGTCGGCGGCCAAGAGCCGGACGAGCTCTGTGACGGGAAGGGCCTCGAGATCGGTGCCGGGGGCGACCGGCGGTGGGGGCGCGTCGGACGCGGAGAGGTCGAACCGCCAGATCCGGCCGCTCGTGCGGTGGACCCCCGTCCCCTCGTGGCATTCGCCGGTGTCGCTCCAGTCGAGGACCGCCAAGGCCTGCCCCGGGAGCTCCAGGAGATCGGTGCCGCGGAAGAAGGGATCGCCGAACCGGGCCAGATCGGGCTCGTGTCGCCCGACGAGGCCCGTGGACTCGGCGTCGATCCGGTCGACGTTGATCCGCCGGCCGTGGAGATTGAGCGTCAGGAGCCGGCCGCGGAGCGCCTCCGGCCAGCCTGGCTCATCGGGCACGATGACGCACCCGGTGTGGGCGTGCCCGCCGCCGTGGGCATCGGCCCGGCCGTCGCGCGACTCGGTCCAGTGGCGGCTGGAATCAAAATGGTCGTGGTCGGCGTGAGGGCCGAGTGGTTCAAGAATCCAGGGATGGGGCTCGATGGTGTGGGAGCGGGCGTAATGGGCGCCGGGGAGCACGCGCCACAGGTGGCCATTGACGGTGTTGGTGAAGAAGCCGTTGCCGAGGTCGTCCCAGTCGAGCCCCCAGGGATTCGTCGTGCCGTGGCATATCGACTCGAAGATCTTCCGCTCCGCGTGATAGCGCCAAATGCCGCCGCGGAGCGGCACGCGCTCGGCGGGGGCGCTGCCGGGTGGGCCGATCTCACCGGGGGAACTCGCGCCACAGCGGCCGTAGAGCCAGCCGTCGGGGCCCCAGGCCAGCCCGTTTACGAAGGTGTGGTGGCTGTTCGGCGAGACGGTAAAGCCGTCGAGGATCGGCACCGCGGCGGCGAGACGCCGGGCCGGCTCGCCGGCGTCCGGGGTGGCGGGCCATCCCGGCGGGGGACGATGGCCAGCGGGGATGAAGAGGAGCCGGGGGGGGCAGAGAAGCCACAGGCCACCGCGCCCCACCGCCACGCTCGCCAGCCCTTCGAGCCCATCGACGAGCGTCGCCTGCCGTTCGGCGCGGCCGTCGCCATCGGCATCTTCGAGCATCGTCACCCGGTCGCGGAAGCGGGGATCAGTCTTGAGCGGCTTCTCGGCGTAGGTGAGGTTTTCGGCGACGAGCATCCTGCCGGCTGCATCGACGCAGGCAGCGACCGGATTGCGGATCACCGGTTCAGCGGCAAAAAGATCGATCCGGGGGGAGAGCCGCGCCTCGATCGCCGCAAGCGCCGCCTCAGGCGGAAGTGGCTCGCCGGCCCGCTCGGTGTTTTCCGCGGCCGGGTCCGTCTCGGGGGCCGCGCCGGCGGCCACCGCGGCGAGCAAGCAGGAGAGCAGTTGGGGGAGGAGGGCGCATACGCGGCGCCCGCGCCCGCGCCCGCAGCCAGTGGCCGGCCGACTCGGTCGATGAACGGAGAAAAACATACGGCGGGGCCCCGTAGCACGAGACCCCGCCGCCCTGTTCAGGGGTGCGGACCGGAGCGAAGCCGGATCAGGAACATCCCATGCTGTTGCCACAATTATGGCAGAGATAACAGTTGCCGTTGCGGACGGTGATCGCGCCGCAACTGTCGCAGACCGGGGCATCGATCTGAAACTTGGCAAACTGGCTCTGCCGGTCGGCGAGGCTCGTGCCCGGTTCGAACACCATCACGCCGGCCTGCTCCAGCCGCTTGTTGGAAGCGGCCGTGGAGGCCTTCGCGGCGGGCTTGGGCGTCCCGGCCGCGAGGGCTCCATGATTGGCTTGATTGGCTTGAGTGGCATGATGGGCCGATCCGTTGGCCTGGGCTCCCCCCTTGGCCGCCGGCTTCGTGCTCGTCGATCCCTGGGGCGCGGTGGGGGCTTTTCCTTGCCCATCAGCCAGCCCGCTCGCCTTCATGGCGGCGGGCGAACGCTCACTCTCCGCGTCTCCGCCGGCCGACTCTTCACCGCCGGTGGTGTGGCCGTGCATGCCTCCCGGCCGGTTGGCCTCCCGGAAGCCCGGGATGAACTCGTTGCCGAGCCAGCGGAAGAGGTAGTCGACGAGGCTCTTCGCCACCGGGATGTCGGGGTTCTTCGTGTAGCCCCACGGCTCGAAGCGGGTGTGGGAAAACTTCTTCACATACACCTCGAGCGGCACGCCGTACTGGAGGCTCATCGACACCGCCGTGCCGAAGGAATCCATCAGCCCGCCGATCGTGCTCCCCTCCTTCGCCATCGTGATGAACAGCTCGCCGGGGCGGCCGTCGTCGTAGAGGCCGACGGTGATATAGCCCTCGTGGCCCCCCACATTGAACTTGTGGGTGATGCTGCGGCGGGTGTCGGGGAGACGCTCGCGCCGGGGAGTTGCCGTCACCTTGGCCGCCGTCTTGTCAGCCTCGGAGCTCGTGTTGAGGGGCTGGCTCTCCTTCGATCCGTCGCGGTAGATCGCCAGGGCCTTCAGCCCCATCCGCCAGCCTTCCATATAGGCGCCGCCGACCTCGGCTGGGGTCGTCTCGCGCGGCATGTTGACCGTCTTGGAGATCGCCCCGGAGATGAACGGCTGCGCGGCGGCCATCATCTTCACGTGCGCCTGCCATTGAATGGATCGCTTCCCGAGGCGCGGCTTGAAGGCACAGTCGAAGACAGAGAGATGCTTCTCCTGGATCCCGGTTGCCCCCTCGATCGTGTCGTTCTTGTCGATGGAGGCGAGGATCGATTCGACCGTCGGCTCGTCATACCCGAGCGTCCGGAGCGCCAGCGGCACGGTCTGGTTGACGATCTTGAGCATTCCGCCGCCAGCGAGTTGCTTGTACTTCACCAGGGCGATGTCGGGCTCGATGCCGGTGGTGTCGCAGTCCATCAGAAAGCTGATCGTGCCGGTCGGGGCGAGGACTGTCGCCTGGGCGTTGCGGTAGCCGTGTCGCTTCCCCTGATCGAGGACTTCGTCCCACACTTTCCGGGCCGCGTCGCGAAGATAGGCCGGGCAAGCCGACTCGATCGTGTTGACGGCAGCCCGGTGCGATTGCATGACAGCGAGCATCGGCTCGCGATTGGCGGCGAAGCCCTCGAAGGGGCCGACCGCCGCCGCGAGCTCGGCGCTGGTGCGGTTGGCTGTCCCGTGGAGGATTGCCGTGATCGCCCCGCAGAGCCCACGGCCGGCGTCGCTGTCATAGGCCAAGCCGTTGGCCATCAGCAGGCTGCCGAGGTTTGAGTATCCCAGGCCCAGCGGCCGGTAGAGGTGGCTGTTCCGGGCGATCTTCCGCGTCGGGTAGCTGGCGTGGTCGACGAGGATCTCCTGGGCGACGAAGAAGATCCGGCAAGCGGCCGAGAAGCGATCGACATCGAAGGTGCCGTCGGCCCGGCGGAACTTCATCAGATTGATGCTCGCCAGATTGCAGGCGGTGTCGTCGAGGAACATGTACTCCGAGCAGGGGTTGCTCGCATTGATTCGGCCGGAGTTGGGGCAGGTGTGCCAACGGTTGATCGTGGTGTCGTACTGCACGCCCGGGTCACCGCACTGCCAGGCACACTCACTCATCCGGTTGAGCACCTCGCGGGCCTTCCACGATGGACCGGCCTTCGAGGGATCGGTCACCCAGCGGGTTGTCCAGGTGTCGTCGCGATCGACCGCCTCCATGAAGTCGTCGGTGAGGCGGACGGAGAGATTGGCGTTCTGGAAGAGGATCGAGCTGTAGGCCTCACCGTTGAAGTTGGAGTCGTAGCCCCCCTTCTCGATCAGCACGCGGGCCTTGTTCTCCTCTTTCGCCTTGCACTCGATGAACTCCATCACGTCGGGGTGCGTGACTTTGAGCGACTGCATCTTGGCGGCGCGGCGCGTCTTCCCGCCGCTCTTCACGACCGCAGCTACTTGGTCGTAGACGCGCATGAAGGAGAGGGGACCGGATGGCTTGCCGCCGCCGGCGAGCTTCTCACGCTGGCTGCGGAGGGTGGAGAGGTCGGTGCCGGTGCCGGAGCCGAACTTGAAGAGCATCGCCTCGCTGCGCGCGAGCTCCATGATGTCTTCCATGTTGTCCTGGACGCTCTGGATGAAGCAGGCACTCCCCTGCGGATACTCGTAGGGGTTGTCGGGCATGACGACGTCGCGCTTCGCCTCGTCCCAGCGCCAGTTGCAGGGCGCACCCTTGACGCCGTACTGGTGGTGGAGGCCGACGTTGAACCACACCGGTGAATTGAAGGCGCCGTGCTGATGGACGCAGAGCCAGGAGAGATCGCGGTAGAAGTTCTCACCATCCTCACGCGACTTGAAGTAGCCGTCGGCAATTCCCCAGTCGGCGATCGTCCGCGCGACGCGGTGGACGAGCTGCTTGACGGAGTGCTCGCGCTCGGGGGTTTGGATCTCGCCGTAGAAGTACTTGCTGACGACGACGTTCGTCGCCAGCTGGCTCCAGGCGGCAGGGATCTCGCAGGCCGTCTGCTCGAAGAGGACCTTCCCATCCTCCCCCTTGATCGCGGCCGTCCGCAGATCCCATTCGGTCGTGTCGAAAGGGCTGGCCACGTCGGTGGGGCAGAAGGTGGCGGGAACGGAGAGCGGCTGCCGGCCGGCCGGCCTCGAATCCTGACCCGGCAGGTGGTCGGCCGACGACGTTGATCCGGCGTCCGAACGGTGGGTGGTGGCGGATCCGGCGGTCGGCTCGAAGGCTGCCATCGGGGAGCTCCGTGGGGCAAGAAGGAAAGGACAATTGAAAAAGTATACGTCCGTATAGTTCGTATGCCAGGCGAATCTGGCCGTTGTTCACGCCAGGGCCGTGGAGCAACCGGATCAACCGGTCCAGACGTCCCGGCTCACGCGATCAGAAGAAAGCAGCTCCATCTGCATGCTATCGCTAGATGTTGTGGCAATCGCTGGTGGAACCACTTCATATGGTTGCCCGTCGACCGGGGCGTGAATGTAACGTGAGGGGACGGGTCGTCAAGGCATTTTTTTGTCGCCCCAAAATCCGGCGGAAAAAAGGGGGTCTGCCGGCGACCGGAGGGGCGCCGGCGGGCAGCCTGCCGACCCCCCGCAGGAGTGGTTGCCCGGGAGGGCCATTGGGGCCCGCGGCGGGCTCAGGGCGGGGGGCTGTCGGCGGGGGCTCCGGCGGGGTAGTTTTCAGTCCACCACCCCCTTTCCTGCGAGCCCGCCCGATGGCCCAAAGCGACCCTTCCCACCCCGCCGCCGGCCTTCCTGCGGCGTTGCTCGCCCCGCCTCCACAGACGCTCCCGGGAGCCCGGGTGGTGGTCCTGGCCGGCGACGATTACGAGGATCTCGAGCTGTGGTATCCGAAGCTCCGGCTCGAGGAGGCCGGCGCCGTCGTGACGCTCGCCAGCCGGGACGAGCCGCGGACGTTCCTCGGCAAGCATGGCTATCCCTGCCGGTCAGACACGACCGTCGCCGGGCTCGCGGCTGCCGACTTCGACGGGATCATCCTGCCTGGAGGCTGGATGCCCGACGCCCTCCGCCGCGATGCGCACGTTCTCACGCTCGTCCGCGACTTCGCCGCCGCGGGAAAACTCGTGGCCGCGATCTGCCATGGCGGCTGGATCGCGATCTCGGCGGGGGTCTACCGTGGCGTCCGCGTCACCGGCAGCCCCGGCATCAAGGATGACCTCCTCAATGCCGGGGCGCTGTTTGAAGACGCAGAGGTGGTCGTCGACCGGCACTTCGTCTCCAGTCGGCGTCCATCCGATCTCCCGGCCTTCATGGCCGCGGTCATCGGGGTCCTTGTCGACAGTCCCCGGCGCGGCGGTGATCAATGAGGGGTTGGCGGGTGAGTCGCGTGCTGGGCCTGGTCAGACTGGCCGCGTTGGCCGCGTTTCTCTTCGTCGGCCCTGGAGCGGCGCTCCCGGCCGCCGAAGAAGGCTTTGAAGACCTCTTCAACGGCCGCGATCTCGATGGCTGGGTGATCGAATCCCACGCCGATTCGGAAATCCATCCCGACGGTCGCCCGGTGTGGAGTGTCAAGGATGGGGAGATCGACTGCGACGGCCTCGGCTTCGGCTTCCTCCGCTACGCCCGCGAGCCGTTTGCCGACGTCACACTGCGGATGGAGTTTCGGCTCGGCAAGAAAGCCGACGGTGAGCCCTGCAACGCCGGCATCGGCCTGCGGACCGGCGCCTTCGACCGGCGCCGCTCACGGGCCACGCGGCCGAGCATCCGCGGCTACGAGCTCCAGCTCCTCGACGATGCCGGGAGCCCGCCGTCGACCCATTCCTCCGGCTCCCTCTACCGGTATGTCGCGCCGCGCGAAAACGCGATCCGCCCGGCCGGGGAATGGAATGAGCTCGAAGTGAGCCTCGTGGGAACGCGGATCCGCGTCGCCATGAACGGCCGGATGATCCAGGAGGTCGATCAGGAGGCCGTGCCCCAGATCCGCACCAAGCCCCTCTCCGGCTTTTTCTCCCTCCAAAACCACGGCGGGCCGGCCCGCTTCCGCAACATCCGGGTTCGCCGCGAGCCGGCGGCCGCGGTCGGTGAGGCGGCTCTCGATGCCCTCGAGAGCCTTGATGCCCAGCGAAAAATGGTCGCCAGCCGCGACCCTGCCATCGGCATTCGCGGCCTCCTCCGCTACGCCCTTGAAGCGGCCGGCCGCGGCTGGGATCCAGCAGCGATCGAGGCGGGCTTGGAGCTGGCGCGATCGATGCAGGTGACTGCCGCGGGGCCGGAGGAGGGCAACTTCCGCTGGCGGCTCGGAGACACCGAGGTGACCGACGCCAACGCCTGCGAGTTTGCCGGGCAGTTGCTCGCGCTTCTGCGCCTCGAGGACGATGGCCGGCTCGTGCCGCGCCCCGGTGGCCGCCGGCTGTCGCCCCGCGGCCGCGAGCTGGTCGATGCGATGGCGCGCGACGCCCTCGCGGCGATCCGCCGCCGCCGCGTCGAGCCGGGCTACACGAACATCGTCCTCACCCACACCTGGAATCTCCTTGCCCTCGGCGACCTCGCCGGTCCCGACGCCATCACCGAGGGGGAGGCGGCGTGGCGGGAGTGGCTGGTGTTCACGGAGGCGCGCGGGGTGACGGAGTTTGTGGCGCCGACCTATCTCGGCGTCGATCTCGATGCCCTGGCGCTGATCGCCGATCATGCCCCGTCGTGGGAGACGCGTGCCGAGGCGGAGGCAGCCCTGGGCTATCTCTGGCGGAGCGCCGCCTGCCACTGGCTTCCTGTCGCGCAGCGCCTCACCGGCCCCCATGCCCGCGACTACGACTGGCTCTTCGGCCGTGGCTATGCCGACGAGCATCTCGTCGAGGCTGGCTGGCTGACCGTGCCGCCACGCCCCGAGGGGGCTGGGTGGCTGCCGGGGGCCCCGCGCGACGGCCTCCATCACTTTCGCACCGCCTGCCGCTGGGAGCCGCCGGGGAGCCTCCTCGAGGATGTCGTCGCCCTCGCGCCGCGCTCCGTTGTCGAGCGCACGGGGGAGCGCCCCTGGCAGCGGATCACCGACTGGGTGGGGAAGACCTCGAGCATCGGCATCGCCGGGGAAGGTCGCGGCGCGGAAGACAAAACGCTCGTGGTGAACCTGCCGCCGCTCGGCTGGAGCCCGGGGCAGGCCGGCGGCCAGCCGTGGCGCGGAGCGAACGTGACGCTCGTCTTCGATGGCCGTGGCGATCCCTACGGCACGGTTCACGAAGCGTCGGCCGAGGCTCCGCAGGCAAAGCCGAGCCATCTCCGCCCTTATCTTGTCTCCTCGCAACAGGGGGCGCGCGTGACGGGCCTGTGGCTGCTCGATCCGCGCCGGTCCCCCTTCCGGGTCGATCCAAAGTCGCTTTCTGGCCTCGCCGCCCATCTCCTTCTCCCGGCGGGCTGCGAGGTGTGGGACGTCGACGGCGTGCTCGCCCCGGGCGCGATGCTCGGGCCCGATGCGGTTGTCTTCCTCCGCGGGGCCGGCACCGTCCTCGGCGTCCGCTACCTCGCCCCTGCCGACGCCGACCTCCGGGCCACGGGTGTCGAGCTCGTCGCCGACGGTGGCCGGCAGCCCGTCCAGCGGCTGACGGCGACGTTTGCGGAGGGCGTGCCCGATCGCGGAGCGCTCCTGGGCCTCGATCTCGAGCTCCTCGAAGGCTGCGACGACGAGGCCTTTGCAGACTTCCGCCGGGAGTTTGCGGCCCGGGAAGTGGGTGTCGAGCGCGACAAGACGCGCGCCTGTGTCACCGGCTCGCTGCCGCTCGAGCTCGATCTTGGGAGCGGCGACGCTCGTCCGCGCCGACTCCGCTTCGCGCCGGTGCTCCCGGCAGGCGATCTCATCCTCCTCGACGGCGTCGAGATCGGCCGCGAGGCGCTCGAGCCGGAGGAGCCGAGGTGACCTGGCTGTCCCTCATCCGGCCGGCGATCACGGCCCCAAGGCCCCGATCGGAATGACGGCCACGCCTTGCGGCTCTCTCCCGCGCTTGCGAACATCACCGGTCAGGCCGTCGCCCCAATCACGGGCGCGTCGTCGCTGCTCCGCCGGTTGTTCGTGAACGTCGTGCGGCAAGCCACAAGGCTCATCGGCGTCGAGGTGGTCAGCCCTTGATCCACTCGACCCGCTCCTCGCCGTCGGGGCTCACCGGTGAAGTGCCGCCGTTGGCGAGAATCGCGTCGGGGCTCATCATCCTGGCCACGACCTTCGTGGGGGGGTGGTCGAACGGAGCCGGCGGGATCGGCAACTGCAGGAGCCGCACCTGCCACTTCGAGAACGGCTTGCCTGGCACCACCCGCACGGCGTCGTCGAAGCCCAGCGGCACCGGATCCTCCTTCCACCGCTGCGTTGCCGCATCGAATTCGACGCGGTGAAGGGCCACCCTTTGGGGATTCGTGAACCGCGTCACCGCACTGCCGATGGGGCCGATCTCGGCGGTGAGCCCTCCCTGCACGTCGAGATCGTAGAAGGCGGTGCCCGGCTTTCGGCGGGCCTTGGCCTTCGTCACCGCGATCTGCGGCACGAGCGGATCGACGAGCGCCGCGCGATCGACGGTGTCGATCACGACGTCGTAGCCCTGGTAGGCCACGGGCGCGACGCCCTCGACGGGCTGGCCGGGCACGGCGAAGTAGCCGTTGATCGTCGCCAGCGGGGCCGCCATGGCTCCCCCCCCGGCCGGCACGTCGACCGACCGCGGCACCTTCCGGACGTCGATCGGGATCCCGAAGCCGTTGCGCGGCTCCAGCTGCGGCAGCCGCGCGTCGCCGGCCGCGGGGGGCCCGGCGGAAGCGGCGGGTAGGATCGTGGCATCGACGCTGTTGACTTGGATCGTTGAGCCGTCGCTGCGGACCGTGATCGCGCCGGAGAGCACGTTCTCCAGCGGACCCAGCTCGATCCGCGGAAACGGCTCGGCGATGCCGTCGAGGAGCGGCGGGTCGAGAAACTCGACCTCGATGCGGCCCGTGTCGGAATTGAAGTTGCCCGTCACGATCGCCGTGCCCCCGCGGAAGCCGGCCTCGCGGCGGCCGGGGCCGGGCAGCGGGGCCGTCGCGATCACTTGGTCGCGGGAGAGCGGGGCGAATGAGACGGGCTTCACGACCCGCTCGCGATCGAGCGCCGAGTGGAAAACGAACACTTTCGTGCCCATCATCTCGAGCACGAAGCCGCCGGGCACGGCGGGGTCGTCGGCGGTGATCGCGGTGACGATGTCCTCGAGGACGACGGCGTAGCGGGGCACGGTGGCACCTCCTCTGGGGATGGGCTGTTGGGAAGATGGGAGCGAGGACGACGGCAACGGCGGCCGCGGGGGCCCGGGCTACTTCGCTGCGGGAAACGAAGGCGGCACGTCCGCATCGGCCACGCCGGCCGCGCCGACGGCGGTGAGCGTGACGAGCTTGTCGGTGCCGTCGGGGGCATAGCCGTTGGCGAGGACCAGCGCCGGGTGGTCAAAGGGAGCCTGCTCGTGCTGCACCCGCTCGTCGGTGAGGGATTCGAGCAGGAAGGCCAGCGCGAGCTTTTCGTTGAGCGACAGGTCGATCGACCGCATCGCCGGATGCTTGTCGGGATTCAGATCGCGGTCGACGGGGACGTCGCCGCCGCGGTCGTAGAACTCGAGCACGTCCTCGATCGTGAGCACGCGGCCGTTGTGCATGTAGGGGGGGGTGAGCGCGACGTTCCGCAGCGACGGCGTCTTGAAGCTGCCCCAGAAGAGCAACTCATTGTCGTGGAGGAGCGGCTTACGATGCCCCCACGGCGTCTCGGAGAGCACGAGGCGGCGGGACCGGGAGAAGAAGTGGACGTCGGCCCGCCGCTGGCTGGGGATCGGCTGCGGATAGTCGCCGCCCGGCCAGCCGGGCACGTCGCGGAACCAGGATGTGTCGGCGGATGCCCCGGCGTCGCGGCCGGCGTCGATTGCACCGTACCTCCCGGTCCGCCATTCGGGATCGAAGCGATAGGCCGACCCCGACGCCACCTGGACGTGGCCGACGGCCGTTTGCCGCCGCTTCTCCTGCTCGCCGGAGGGAAAGTCCGTGCTACTGAAGTCGCCGACGCCGCGGTCGTAGCGCGGCGGGGCGACGCCGAGGTTGTAGAAGCCCATGTCGTAGAAGGCGTAGGGTCGCGTCGCGTAGGGACCGGCGAAGGGGAGCGGCCGGCGGAAGGTCAGCAGGTCGGTCGGGATCGGCGTGCGTTCGACGAGCAGCGGGTCGGCGATCAGCTTCGCGAGATCCACCCGCTCGTCCTCGGTGAAGAACGTCCGTCGTCCGGCGGACGCCGCGCGGTTCCGCTCCCAACCGATGAGCAGATCCGCGATGCCGCCGGCCCCATCCTCGGCGATCCGCACCGCGCGCAGCCGCTCCGTGACAAGCCCCGTCATCCGCTTCGTGCTCCCGCGGGCCTCCTCGCGGAGGAGATCGAGATCGAGCGCGAGTCGCTCGGCGAAGCGGCGCGACGGCGCCCCCGCGGCCACGATCGCGTCGGCCACCCGTTCGAGCACCCGGCGGTGCGCCGGCTCGAGCACGAGGCCGATCGCATCGCCGCGCGAGTTCGGCAGGAGCGAGTGCTCGACGAGCCGGGCGATCGGCTCCATCGACTCGCCGTTGTCGAGCCGGTTCATCGGCTCGCTGAAGAGCGGCCCCTCGTGGCAGTCACGGCAGCCCTTGGAGAAGAACAGCCGGAAGCCGAGCTGGAACACCTCTGCACCGCTCCCCAGCGGCGGCCGCGGCACGCCCGCCGGGGGCGGATGCCGCGTCTGCGTGCGGTCCATGAGCACGGCCTCGAGCCTCTCGTGCTTCTCCTCCCAGAGCCGGTTCAACGGGGCGGGATCGCCGGCCATCATGGAGTCGAACGGCGACTCGTTGGAGACCAGCCCCGCCTGGTAGAGGAGGATTGCGAGGCCCCAGTAGAGCGGGAAGTTGGCCTCCATGAGCCCGCCCTCCCCGCCGGAGAGCACCAGCGGCACACGGGCCGCGTCTTCGGCGAAGCCGCCGGCCGGCACCGCCGCGCCGGCCACCGAGCCGTCCCACCATTCGCGGCGGAAGGCCCGCTGGATGAGCCGGCGGTAGCTGCTGCCCGGGCCCACGAGCCCGGCGGCCTTCGCGGCACCGAGGTGGCTGTCGTCGTCGGCCACCTGCTGGTAGCCGAGCACCGGGGACGGGAGGAGCTTGCGGGCCAGGTCGGGAAAGGTGCGGCCGTGGTAAGACATCTCCACGTCGCTGACGATCGGCCCGACGGCCTGCGATGCCAGCGCCGCGTGCGACAGGGCCACCGTCACCGGCTCGATCGCGCCGTCCGCCCGGCGTACATGGATCACCTCGCGGCGGTCGTCGTCGCCGAAGATCGAGAAGCCGTTGAAGGTGGACTCGGCACGGCCATCGTGGAAGAGCCGATCGGAGAAGACGGCGTTGATCGCCGTCGGGGAGTTGCGGGCGGTGATCTGGCGGAACCGCCTGCCGCCGGACTTTTGCCCCGCGACGAACATGGTCCACTCCGCGGCGGAGCGGCCGGCCCGCGGCTCCGGCACCGGCGTGGGCTCGCCGTTCTCGGATTGCCAGTCGCCCGCGGCGGGCGGGGGGCCCTCTTCGAGCCCCGTGAACTCCAGCCGCGGCACTCCCTGCGAGCCGACGATGAGCGACAGGGGGGTGATCTGCTCGTCGTCCGCAGCGGCGTCGAAGGCGTCGTCCGCGCCCGGCCGTGTGGGAGCGGGGCGGGGCGGCCGTGTCCGCGGGTCGTAAAGACCCTCGATCGAGACGCTCTGCGAGGCCAGCGGCTCCACCTCGAAGGGGAGCTGTTTCTCGCCGAAGGCCAGCGGGTGGTCGTTGTCGAGCAGGTATTTCTCCCAGACGACGTAGGGAATCCGCGTCGTGTGGGTGTCGCGAGCGTCGGCGCCGGCCCGGTAGTGGCAGGAGGCGCAGGCCGTGCCCACGAAACTGCCCCCCGACCGCCGGAAGTCGCTGCCGGCCTGCATGTCCCAGAAGAACGCCTTGCCGAGCGCCTCGGCCGCCTCGACGTCGGCGATGAACTCGGCCAGGTCGCGGCGGATGATCACGCGCCGGTCGACACGCCCTCCCTGCGCGTCGACGCCCGGCACCGTCTCGACGTAGGGGTTGCGGATCTTCCGCGGATCCCAGTCATCGATGGCCTCCTTGATGCGGAGATCGAGGGCGTAATCCTCCTCGCCCACGAGGTGCGGCACCACCGCGACCCGCGGGGGCTGCGGCGGCGCGGCCACCACGGCCACGACTGCGGCAACTGCGGCAACTGCGGCGGCGACAGCGGCGACGGCCGGCAGGCCGCGGACACCGAGGATCGGCAGGCGGCGCGGCGCTGGCGACATGACGGGGCTTCCGGAGGGGGCGGGGATGCGGGGAGGTTCAGCCGGGGATACCGTACCGCTGCTCGAAGGACGTGCCGCAGACGCGGCGGATCGTCTCGACCAGAAGCGGCTGTCGCAGTGCCGAGGGGAGCACCGCCCACCGGTCGGTCCGCGGATTGCCGAACATGATCACGGCTCCGTGGCGGGTCGGATCGGCGTCCACGACGGGGTCGAGATCGTAGAGTTCGAGGCTGCGGCGCAGCTGCTCGATCGCCTCCCGACCGCCGGTGAGGAAGTGCCACTCGCAGCGGTCGTCCCGCGGCCGGTCGGCGCCGTATCCGGCGGCGTAGTCGCGCAGCACGGCCGGCGAGTCGGTTTCGGGCTCGAGCGTGATCGAGGCGAAGACGATGCTCCGGCCGAACACCGGCCAGAGCACGTCGCGCAGGCCTTGGAGCGCGGCCGTCGTGCCGGGGCAGCTCCCGCGGCAGACGGTGAACATCGTGTTGACGACCAGCGCGCGGCCGTTGACGAGATCGTCGCGGAAGCGGACAGGCTGTCCGAACTGGTTGATCAGCCGCACGTTGGCGAAGCGGTCGGAGATCAGCAGCCGCGGGGTGTCGGTGAGGGGCATGGTGGGCTCGTCTGGTCAGGGCTTCCCGGGGGGAGGGAGCGGCCGGGACGGGATGAACGGTCCGCCGGCGTCGGCGGTGGGAGTGACGGGCACGGGCCACGGCTCCCAGGGCAGCTCCCCCACCTTCCGGAGCCGTTTGTCGCCGGCGGGAGGCTGCAGGGTGATGTCGTCGCCGTGGGTGCGGGCGTGGGGCGCCGTGTTTGCGAGCCGGCGGTCGGCGGGCGTGCCCTCGATCGAAGGCGCGACCGGCGGTGGATCCTTCGAGAGCAGCAGGTCGCGCGGCACCGGCTCGAAGTTGTGCATCATCCGCATGTCCTCGTGCTCCACGTTGTGGCAGTGGAAGACGAAGGGCCCGTTCCAGGTGCGGAACCGCATGCGGATGCGGGCCACGGTATTGGGCCCGAGGATCTGCGTATCGTGCAGGCCGCGGACCTCGAGCTCCGGGATCTGCCCGATCAGCTGTACCATCGGGCCGGGGGGAAACCCGGCGGGCGGATCCCCCCCGTCCACCACCGCGTCGGCGGCAAAATCCTTCTCGTAGCTGACGAGTTGGTGGCTCTCGAGGTGGATGTGGATCGGATGCCACCAGCCGCCGCCGCCGTTGCGCAGGATCCACTCCTCCACCGAGCCGAGCGTGGGGGTCGTATTGGCGATCGTCGGGTCGTACAAGTTCGACTTTTGCAGTTTACGCGGCCATTGCAACGACGTTTTCGAGGAGCGTGGCGAGTTTTCGGGCACCCCGGCCTCGGAGGGCCATCTTCGAAACCTCCATCCTGACGGAAAGTCGTCGGAGTGTG
>Ga0304730_1002120_pt1 | contig 14431 bp, 13 predicted proteins | sample M_130628_MF_Meta_FD_190474 | JGI IMG/M metagenome (GOLD analysis project Ga0304730, IMG submission 190474) | Freshwater microbial communities from Lake Montjoie, Canada to study carbon cycling - M_130628_MF_MetaG (v2) (version 2) | ecosystem: Environmental > Aquatic > Freshwater > Lake | place...
ACAATCTTGAACCTTTGAAGAAAAGAAGTGCAGAGTTGATGGCAAAAAGCAGTTTGCTAGCGGCATCAGTTTCCCCAAAATCCTTGGATAAGCCCGAAATTAAAATAGCATTAAAGCAACTTGAAAAGCAATGTATTGAAATCAATAAATTGAATAATAAAAAAGCAAGTAATGCTATTTTAAAAAAGAAAATTACTGCTGCACACGATACATTTCATGTAGTTCAAGGACTTTGTCATGATTAACAGTTTATTAATAAGGGGATAAAGTCTATTCAATTTCCTATCTTTGCGCAAATATTCAACCGTGCGCTTCGAACTAACCAAAGATTTTCTTGAAATTCTTCGTCAAAAAATAGCGGAGCAGGAGACGCTTTGGATTCAAGAGAATGTTCTTGTCCTGCATTTTGCAGATGTCGCTGAGATTTTGGATAAATTAAGCAATGAAGAGGCAAAATTTATTTATTTCCTAGTAGACGAAGATACACAAGCAGATATTTTAATGGAATTAGATGAGGAAGTTAGGGATCGATTCCTTTCTTCTCTTTCAATTAAAGAAATAGCGGATCAATTAGAAAACTTAGATTCCAACGATGCTGCAGATATTTTAGGGGAGCTTTCCGAAGATAAAATTCAGGAGGTTATCTCACAAATGGATGACGATGATGCAGCAGAAGATATCGTTGATTTATTAAATTATGATGAGGATACTGCTGGTGGATTAATGCAGAAAGAATTTTTGCAGGCACACATAGATTGGCCTGTTAATCGAACGATTGTTGAATTGAGAAAACAGGCAGAAGATGTAGAAAAAGTGTACAATATTTTTGTTGTAGACGATTCAAACCGCTTACTTGGTGTTTTGTCGCTTAAGCGCTTACTTTTTTCAAATGTAAAAACAAAAATTGCTGATTTATATCAGTCCAAAAACATCATTTCTGTTAATACCTCAGATTCTGCAGAAGAAGTAGCATCTGTTATGGAGAAATACGACTTAGTTTCTGTTCCAGTTGTTGATTATCAAAATAAATTAGTTGGAAGAATCACACTTGATGATATTGTAGACTTCATAAAGGAAGAAGCGGATAAAGATTTCCAATTAGCAACAGGTATTACTGAGCCAATTGAGCGTGATGCAAGTATCTGGAGAGTTGCTCGGGCAAGATTACCGTGGTTAATAATTGGTTTGTTGGGAGGGACTTTAGGAGCTAAAGTAATTTCTGGCTTTGAGGGAAGTATAACACAAATTCCGGCGCTTGCTTTTTTTATCCCATTGATTACTGCCATGGGAGGAAATGTTGGCGTTCAATCTTCGGCAATTGTTGTACAATCACTAGCACGAGGCACAAAAGATTTCGGAAATATCTTTCACAAACTTTTACGCGAAGCTGCAGTGGGTTTGTTTAATGGCGTGTTGTTGGCGAGCATCATTTTTGTTATAGCTTATTTCTTTGGTAATGCCCAACTTGGATTCGTAGTAAGTATCTCTTTATTTACTGTAATTATTTTTGCGGCTGTTATCGGAACCCTTATTCCTCTGGTACTCAATCATTATAAGATTGACCCAGCTCTTGCAACTGGACCATTTATTACTACTTTAAATGATGTAACTGGCCTTTTCATTTATTTTACGATCGGGATGTTACTTTACGGGCTATAAATTTCGGTATCATTCTAAATTGCTTATTTTTGCAAACTTAATTTTCGGAGAGGTGGCAGAGCGGTTGAACGCGCACGCTTGGAAAGCGTGTTTACGGTAACGTAACGGGGGTTCGAATCCCCCTCTCTCCGCAATAAAATGAAGGAAGATGGGATGAGAACCCAGGGTTCGAGCCGAAGACCATCGAAAACTGAGGATAGGAAGTTGAGATAATCCCCCTCTCTCCGCAATAAAATGAAGGAAGATGGGATGAGAACCCAGGGTTCGAGCCGAAGTCCATCGAAAACTGAGTATAGGAAGTTGAGATAATCCCCCCTCACCGCTTAATAAAATCGTATACATCTGTAAAACAGATGATTAATTTTTATATGTTAACATACAGTTTTACTTCATCTAACAAATTAGGAAATGTATGAGGTTTAGGCAATTGAAATATATTTTGGGAAATTGAAACCTAAATCTTTAGGAAATCTTATAAATCTACTTGAAAAAAAAGAGGAAGTAGATTAACTCGTATACTTATTTTTTAGGGTATCCTATTACATTAGTTAAATTAGCAAGAGATAAATCAGCACCAGATAAATCAGCACCAGATAAATCAGCACCAGATAAATTAGCTCCAGATAAATCAGCTTCTATTAAATTAGCACTAGATAAATCAGCACCAGATAAATTAGCTCCAGTTAAATCAGCTCCAGATAAATTAAGGTTATTTAAATTAGCACCAGATAAATTAGCACCTCTTAAATTAGCACCAGATAAATTAGCTCTAGATAAATTAGCACCAGATAAATTAAGGTTATTTAAATTACCTCCAGATAAATTACCTCCAGATAAATCTAATCGTCTTAAATCTACACTGCTTAAGTTAACTCCGCTTAGGTTTAAGGGCTTAGTAGCTATAGCTATTAGTTTTATTACATCCCCTCTCGTTAAATCTTGAGCTTGTAAATTACTACAAAGAGAAAATAATATAGCTGTTAAAATCATTTTTTTCTTTTTCATAATTTCTATTTTTTAAGTATTGGATTTATAACTTCTGGTTTCGTTAAATCGCTCATAAATGTTTTTTGAAATAGTATAAAAGTAATAATAATTTATATTTCAAACCAATTCTTTTGAGGTAGTTCAGGTTCACCCAGTTTGTGAGTAAGGCTTACAACCTTCGGTAATACATAAGGAATAAGTTTACAAAGTGGGGTCAAGTTCTTTGAGTGTTTCGGGTAATTGCTCCAAATCTCTCCGCAATAAAATGAAGGAAGTTGAGATGAGAACCTAGAATAATAAGATTTGGAATAATTCCAACAGTTATTTATTTGTTAATATTATTCTCTTCTAATTTGTTATTTTAATTTGTTCATTTTCTATCTTTGAACATGCGTAATTTGTTTGCCTTTTTTAGGCGTTTTCGTGTTTTTTTATTGTTCGCGCTTCTGCAAGTCTTTTCACTTACGATATACATTAATTACCTTTCATTTCCAAGAAATCAATACTTAACAACAGCATCAGTATTAACAGGAGAATTTCTTAAGTTAGAAAATGATTTAACAAAGCATTTCAATTTATCTAAAAACAATTTAGCGCTACAAAAAGAAAATATTCGACTTCGAAATAAGCTGAAAATGAGTTTGTATAAACTTGAAGAAGGTTTTATAAAAGTAAATGATACAATTTTTCAGCAACAATATACTTATATTCCTGCAACTGTGATTAATTTAACAGTGAGTAAAAGGAATAATTATTTTACATTAAATATAGGACGGAAACAAGGAGTTTATAGGGGCTTAGGTGTTTTTTCTGATAAAGGAGTTGTGGGTGTTATCCATAATACGAGTGAGCATTACTCAGTTGTAAAAAGTGTTTTAACAAAAGATATCAATATTGACGTTACAATTGAGCCGATTGGGCTTTTTGGTTTGTTAAAATGGAGTGGAAGAGATGCAAGAAGAGGATCAATTTCTGGAATTTCAAATGATTTAAGAATTAAAAAAGGATCTAAAGTTGTCACAAAAGGTGGGTCAGGGATTTTCCCAAGGGGCTTAGCAGTTGGTGTTGTGGAGAAAATAAATCCAATTGAAGGAGAACCGCTTTGGGACGTTGTTGTAAAATTTTCTGAGAATTTTAGAACTATTCAAAGAGTTTATGTAGTAAAGAATTTGATGATTGAAGAACAAAAAAATATTGAGGAAAATATCCCAGATGATGAGGAAGAATAAACAGCCAAAAAAATGAATGCAGTAACAAAACATATCATTCGTTTTATTTTATTGTGGCTCCTGCAGGTATTGATTTTTAATCAATTGGAATTTGGTTTTGGAATCCACATGATGGTTTATCCACTATTCATAATGCTACTTCCTTTTGACATTGGAATCCTTAGTTTATTATTATTTGCATTTCTCTTAGGTTTTTCTATAGACATTTTTTCAAATACATATGGTTTACATGCTTCATCTTTATTAATGATGGCTTATTTTAGACCTATCATATTTAATTTTTTTGCCCCTCGGGATGGTTATGATCCTTTAAAACAAGCTTCTATAAATGATATGGGAGGAAGTTGGTTTCTATTTTCCTATGGTAATTTATTACTCATTCATCATTTTTGGTTTTTTTTAATTGAAATATTTAGGATGAATGAATTTTTATTAATTCTTCAAAATACATTTTTTAGTGTTATAATCTCGTTTATTCTAGCAGTAGTACTTCAAACTCTTATGATTAAAAAAGTTATTCCGAAATGAATTTTGATGCTCGCCGTTATGTATTGATTTTCTTCATTGCAATTGTAGGCTTTAGCTATATTATCCGTATTTTTTATATGCAGGTAATTGACGATAAATGGAAATTAAGAGCGCAGCAAATCGCAGAAAAACGAAAAGAAATCACTCCTGCTCGTGCTGTTATTTTTGACAGAAATGGAATGAAAATAGTTTCAAATAGAACCTATTTTAATTTAATGATGGTTGAAGATAAAATTAAAAATTTAGATACTGCAGCATTTGCAACTTTGATTGGTTGGACTGTTGAAGAGGTTAGAAATAGATTTAAAGAAATTGTCGATGGTGAGGGGAGATATAAAAATCCAAATACTGGTAAACGCACTGCTAATTATCAAAAAATCCGTGCTTATCCATTTATAAAAGAACTTACCTTAGAGGAAGTTTCTAAAATTGCTCCACATCTTGAAAATTTTCCCGGATTTTATGAGGAAGTTACAAGTATGCGAAATTACCCTTACCTAGGAGGAGCAAATATTTTAGGATATTTATCTGAGGTAACAAGAGAAGAAGTCGATGCTGACCAATTTTATAAACCAGGCAATAATATAGGACGTTCAGGAATAGAGCGTTTTTATGAAAAGGATTTAAGGGGAAGAAAAGGTGTAAAATATGTTGTAACCTCTGCATTAAATAACACAATTGAATCTTATGCTTCTGGTAAATTTGATACAATAGCCAAGCAAGCAGAACCTTTGAAATTAGGAATGGATATGTTAATTCAAGCCTATGGCGAAAAATTATTACAAAATAAAAAAGGATCAATAGTTGCGATAGAACCCTCAAGTGGAGAGATTTTAGCTATGGTTTCAGCTCCTTCCTTTGATCCAAACTTATTAGTAGGAAGAAGAAATATTAGAATGAATTATCCAAAGTTAGTTTTAGATCCAAATATGCCCCTTTTTCCTAGACCCTTACAAGCTGAATATCCTCCTGGATCTATTTTTAAGTTGGTTCAGTCATTAATTGCTTTACAAGAAGGTGTTATAACTCCAAATTCAAGTTTTCCTTGCGATAAAAGTCTTGTCGGTTGTCATCCCGGGCATCATGCAAGTAATATTTCTGAAGCGGTACAATTTTCTTGTAATCCATATTACTATGCAGTTATGAGGAGAATAATACAGCAAAAACTTAGAAAAAATAGCAATATTGATGCTGAATTAGGATTGAATAAATGGCACAAATATATGTCGAGCTTTGGTTTAGGGAAGGTTTTAGAAACAGATGTTTCTGGTCAACGACCAGGAGTAATTCCTAATTCCAAGTACTATGATAAATGGTATGGTCATCATCAGTGGGCATTTTCAACTATTCGTTCAATTTCAATTGGTCAAGGGGAGGTTAAATTAACTCCATTACAAATGGCAAATATCGCTGCTATAATTGCAAATAAAGGATGGTATTATACACCACATTTTGTAAAATCAATTGGGAGTAAAGGTCCACTTTCGAATTTTAAAATTCGAAAGAAAACAATGGTTGGACTTAAACATTTTGACCCTGTAATTGAAGGTATGAGAAGAGTTGTAAATGAAAATGGTGGGACTGCTAGATCGGCCAGACTAGACGAAATTGTGATTTGTGGAAAAACAGGCACTGTCCAAAACCCACATGGCCAAGACCATTCTGTTTTTATTGCTTTTGCACCAAAGAATAATCCAAAAATTGCAATAGCAGTTTTCATTGAAAATGCTGGTTTTGGTGGTACATGGGCTGCTCCAATTGCAAGTCTTGTTATTGAAAAATATTTAAATAGAAAAATTAAGGATAAGGATAAAGAAAAAAGAATTTTAGAGGCCAAATTATCAAATTTAATAGAAATTCCAGAATGAGAAAAGAAGAGAATTTGATATCTTATCTTGATTGGCCCTTGTTTATTTCATTCCTGCTCATGCTTATTATGGGCTTAGCAACAGTCTATTCAGTTGCATATACACCAGAGGATCCAAGTTTATTCGATTTAGATAAGCAGTATGGAAAACAAAGTATATGGATTGGAATTTCTCTTTTTTTGGGCTTACTCGTTTTTTTAATCGATTCAGACATTTACAGAAAATTTGCTTTTCCAATTTACCTTTTCACTTTATTATTGTTAGTAATTGTATTATTTATGCCCGCAATTAATGGAGCTAGAGCTTGGATTGGTATAGGTTCAATGGGTATTCAGCCAGCAGAATTTTCAAAAATTGCATCTTCACTTCTTATAGCAAAGTACATTAGTGAACTGAGTTTGAAGCAACAAACTATCGCTTCTGTTTTTCGAGCAATTGCAATAATACTTGTTCCGATGATTCTAATATTACTTCAACCAGATGCTGGAACATTTGTAGTTTTCACCTCTTTTTTATTTGTTATGTATAGGGAAGGTCTAACTTTTGACCCACTTATTCTTTCTATTATTAATAAAGTTCCGGGATTTAGATTTAAATATACATGGGTTGGAAGTCATTTTATTCCAATTTTGTTTGTCATACTTTTTTTAAGTATTCTCACCCTACTTCTTCAGCAAGAAGAGACAGATTTTTACTTTTTACCTTTTAAGGTATCTGGTTCTATGTATGTTATTTTTTCCCTTATTATTTTATCAATTATTGGAATTGCTTTTATTCGGCAATTTGGCTCGAAGCGAGATAGATCTAGAGTTTCTGCAGTTATTCTTTTAGGTCTAGTTCTTGGTGGTGGTCTTTCTTATACTGTTGATGCTGGATTTGGAAGTTTGGCGCCTCATCAAAAAGATCGAATAGAATTATTTCTTGGTTTGCGAGAGGATCCAAATGGAAAAGATTATAATAGAAATCGAGCTATGGCTGCAGTTGGATCTGGAGGTTTTTTTGGAAAGGGATATAATAAAGCATCCGTTTCTAGCGTAGAAAGTAATCATGTTCCTGAAAGCGAAACAGATTTTATTTTTTGTCCTTTTGCTGAAGAATGGGGTTTTATAGGAACACTTTTTTTAGTTGCTTTATACTTGTTTATGCTTATTAGAATTATCTTTATCGCTGAGCGTCAAAGGTCATCATTTAATAGGATTTATGCTTATTGTGTTGCTATGATTTTGTTTTATCATTTTGCCATTAATATTGGAATGAGTATTGGATTTGCCCCGGTAATTGGAATTCCATTACCATTTTTTAGTTATGGAGGTTCTTCAATGATGTCATTTTCAATAATGATATTTATTCTTTTAAAACTTGATAGTCAACGTAAAGATGTATTGAGTTAATTATTAATTTTATACCTTCCGGATTACCAATAAAAAAAACTAGAATAGAAGGAAAACAAAGTACATGAAAAATCTAAATAACCAAGTGCCTCCAGAAATGCATAAGAAATTTACTATTTATTTTTGGTTTGTTATGCTATTGCCTTTTATTTTCGTTTCTGGACTTCTCTTATTGCAATCTGAAGATAATTTACCTCCTGTTGAGATGTTAGATAATCCACCAGAACTGCAAGCATCCTTGATTATAGCAAAAAAAAGTGTTAAAGAAGATACTGTTATTGGTCGATTCTGGCAAGTAAATCGAACAAGTGCAAAATATAAAGATATCTCTCCTTATGTTTTTGATGCTTTAATTTCAACGGAAGACGAACGTTTTTTAGAGCATTCAGGAGTAGATTTTTGGGCTTTAATGCGATCTATCTCTAGTTTTGGTAATTCAGGAGGAGCATCTACTATAACACAACAACTTGCAAAACTCTTATTTACATTACAAAAGCGTAAACGTGAAGAATTAGCCCGTGCTAATGGTAAGAGTATTGATTCATACATTGGAGGGTTTTTAGGGAAATTCAGACGAATTAACGAAAAAGCGAGTGAAAATATTATTGCAAAACGCCTAGAAGAGCGATATACGAAAGAGGAGATTATCACAATGTATTTAAATCAGTTTGATTTTTTATACAATGCAGTTGGAATAGAAAATGCTGCTCGGGTCTATTTTAATAAGACGCCAAAGAAACTTTCAAAAACAGAAGCTGCAATGTTAGTTGGGATGTGTAAAAACCCGACTATTTATAATCCATATACTTATCAAATAAAAAATTATTCGAGACTTGTAGCAGAAAGAGAAGGAATTCCATTAGCAAATGTTACTTTAGAACAAACTGCTTCACTTCGATCAAGAGACTCATTGCGAGCAATTGAAAGAAGAAATCAAGTTCTTTTTCAATGGCTAAGGAATAGTAAGTCTGAGAATGAAGCATTAAAAAATAAAATGGATGTACTTGAGTATGATTCATTAAAAATGTTACCAATGATTGTAAATTATAAATCATTGGACCACAAAGAAGGGATGGCGCCATACTTTAGAGAGTCATTGAGAAAAGAAGTCACAGATATTTTAATGAAAAAAGATCAAAATGGAAATTTTGTTTATCAGCGTGAGGATGGAAATCCCTACGATATTTATAGTGACGGATTAAAAATTTATACAACCATAAATCCTGCAATGCAAAGACATGCGGAGTATGCTCTAGAGCGCCATATTAAAGGTGAACTGCAACCAGCATTTGATCAAAACAATAGAAATTTAAAAAATTATCCTTTTGCAAATGCAATTGAGGGAAATATGGTAGATCAAATTATGCGAAATGCTAGAAAATCAACAGAGCGATATAAAAAATTAATAGCATTTGGAGCAAGTGAAAGTGAAATAAGTAAAAATTTTGATACTCCAGCTGAAATGACAGTATTTTCATGGAGAGGCGAGCGGGATACAATTATGACGCCTAATGATTCAATTCGTTATTACAAAGCATTTTTACATGCTGGCTTAATTTCAATTGATCCTGCTACTGGTTTTGTAAGAGCATGGGTTGGGGGTGTAAATTTCAAGCATTTTGGATATGACCATGTTCGATTGGGGAAAAGACAAGTTGGATCAACGATTAAACCATTTGTATATGCTGCAGCATTATCGATGAAAGTTGTAAATCCTTGCACTACTTTTTCTCCGGGAGAATATTGTGTTAATTTAGTTGATAACGATAATAACGTTGTTGGTCAGTACTGTCCTGCCGGCGAAGCAGCTGGTTCAGTGAAACAGGGATTAGAACAATCTTCCAATCCTACAACCGTTGCTGTAATGGCAAGAATGGGAGATTTTAATCCTTCCAAAAAAGTTGGCGGACCGTATCAAATTGAAAAATTATTAAGAAAAACAAATATAACGCTTAACCCAAATGATGTTGTTCCAGCCATGTGCTTGGGATCAATGGATTTATCTCTTTATGAGCTAGTTGCAGCACAATGTATTTTTCCAAATAATGGTATTTATGTTAGACCTACAACCATTGAACGAATTACAGACCGAAATGGGAAGGTCCTTTATAGCGCAAGTGAGGAAAGGGAGCAAGCGCTTAATTCAACAGTGGCTTATGAAATTTTAAAAATGATGAGAGGTGTTATTGAAGGTGGTACGGGTTCTAGTTTGCGAAGTGCAAAATTCGGAAATATTCATCCCCCCACAGCAGGAAAAACCGGAACAACTCAAAATAATTCTGATGGATGGTTTATTGGAATCACACCAAATTTAGTGACTGGTGTTTGGGTTGGGGCAGAAGATCGTGCCGTAAGATTTAGAAGCATGAACTACGGGCAGGGAGCAAGAATGGCATTGCCTATTTATGGATATTATATGGAAAAAGTATACAAAGACCCCGTCATTGGCTTGTCTACTCGAGATTTTCCAATCCCAACAGATTATGACCCATTGGCTTACGACTGTACAGAAATTCCAATGCCAGAGTCTGTAGATGAATCAGAAATCCCTTTTGAATTTTAAAGAAGATGAACAAAGTTGTAGAAAATGTTGAATTAGCACTTAGAGGAATAAAAGATGACATGACGCTAATGCTTGGTGGCTTTGGCTTATGTGGAATTCCTGAAAATTCTATTTCTCAACTTGTTAAAATGGGAGTTAAAAATTTAACGTGTATTTCAAATAATGCTGGAGTTGATGATTTTGGATTGGGCTTGTTACTACAGACAAAACAGATAAAAAAAATGATTTCAAGTTATGTTGGAGAAAATGATGAATTTGAACGGCAAATGTTATCTGGTGAATTGGAAGTAGACTTAATTCCTCAAGGGAGCTTGGCAGAAAGATGCAGAGCTGGAGGCGCTGGCATTCCTGCTTTTTTTACACCAGCGGGATTTGGGACAGAGATTGCCGAAGGAAAGGAAGTAAGAATTTACAACGGTAAACCCCATATTTTAGAATTAGCATTAACTGCAGATTTTGCAATTATAAAAGCTTGGAAGGGTGACACTGAAGGAAATTTAATTTTTAAGGCTGCAGCTAGAAATTTTAATCCTCTTATGGCAATGGCTGGAAAAATTACAATTGCTGAAGTGGAAGAATTAGTTCCCGCAGGAACTCTAAATCCCAATGATATTCATACACCTGGCATTTTTGTTCAAAGGATTTTTCAAGGTGACAAATTTCAAAAAAGAATCGAGCAAAGAACTGTTCGTCAAAAAGTTTAGAAGGGAAGATATGGCACTTGATAAAATTGGAATAGCAAAACGGATCGCTCAAGAACTTAAGGACGGTTGGTATGTAAATCTTGGAATTGGAATCCCAACCTTAGTTGCAAATTATATTCCTCAAGGAATAGAAGTTGAATTTCAATCTGAAAATGGAGTTTTAGGAATGGGGCCATTTCCATTTGAGGGTGAAGAAGATCCAGATTTAATTAATGCGGGAAAACAAACGATTACGGCTCTTCCTGGAGCTTCTTTTTTTGATTCTGCCACTTCTTTCGCAATGATTCGTGGACAGCATGTACAGCTTACTGTCCTTGGGGCAATGGAAGTTTCTCAAAATGGCGATATTGCAAATTGGAAAATCCCTGGAAAAATGGTTAAAGGTATGGGCGGAGCAATGGATTTAGTTGCTTCAGCTGATAATATTATTGTTGCAATGTTACATAGTAATAGAGCAGGGGAGTCTAAAATTTTGAAAAAATGTACCCTACCCTTAACTGGTGTAAATTGTGTAAAGAAAGTAGTTACGGAACTTGCTGTAATGGAAATAAAAGACGGAAAGTTTTATCTGCTTGAAAGAGCTCCTGGCGTTAGCGTTGAGGAAATTATTTCGAAAACTGATGGTGATTTAGTAGTTCCGGATGTCGTTCCAGAAATGAATCTCTAAGTGCTTCTTTTAAACGATAAGTATTCTACAGCTTTGTCTGCGGCAATTGAAGCTTCAAAAGCAATAATGAAAATTTATTCTAGTCCCTTTGAAACCTATATTAAAGATGATGGTTCACCATTAACAAAAGCAGATTTAGAATCAACACGAATTATTCACTCCTTTTTAGACCCCTTGTCTATTCCAATAACAGGAGAAGAATCAAGTCCAGTAGTTTTTTCCGAGCGCATTTCTTGGGACGAATCGTGGTGCATTGATCCGCTTGATGGCACAAAGGAATTTGTTAATAGAAATGGCGAGTTTACTGTAAATATTGCTCTTATTAAAAAGGGTAAACCAATTTTTGGTCTAATTGCCTCGCCAGTTAATGAGGAAGTGATTTTTGGTTCAATGGAAACAGGTGTTTATATACTAAAATTTGAAGATTTAGAAAATCCAGCTTTATGGAAAAAAATCCTACCTTCTTTTGAGTTAAATCATCCGCTAGTTATAATTGGATCACGAAGTCACACTTCTATAGCACAAGATGATTTGATAACTACCTTGAAATCATCAAATTTAGAATTTCGGTTTTTACAAAAAGGCTCTGCATTGAAATTCTTTGATTTAGCATTGGGAAAAGCAGATGTTTATTTCCGTTTTGCACCAACTATGGAATGGGATATCGCAGCTGGTCAAGCAATACTTGAAGCTTTAGGAGGCTCAGTTGAAACTACTGATGAACTTCCACTTCAATACAATAAAGAGAACTTATTTAATCCTAATTTTAGAGCATTTACAAAGGCATATAAATCTATAAACAAGATTTAATTTAAACTAAAAAAGGCTATTGAAAAATAGCCTTTCTTTACTTATTAATTTAGGTTTATAGCCCAATAATCTGTCGTACTTCGACTTCAGTCAGATTTCTTTTTTTACCTTCTGGGTTTAAATACGAGCGATTAACCAAACGGCCATGAATTGCTACTTTTTTTCCTTTTTCGCCATATTTTTCTATGAATTGTGCCATGTTTCCCCAAGCAAATATTCGGTGCCACTCCACAAGGTTTGTGTAGTTTCCATCATTTTTTCGGGTGGTTTTTTGTGTTGCTAAACTAAATCTTGCAACAGATTTGCCGTTTTCAAAGTTTGTGATTTGTGTATTTGATCCAATATTTCCGACCAAGGTCACATAATTTCTAATTGTTGTCATAAAAATAAAATTGTTTGTTTGTATATGTAGAGGGACCGATGCATCTTGATTTTTATTTATTCATTCAACATCGATCCTCGTTAGATTAATGTGTTATAAAATGATTAGATCGTTTACTTCAATCTCAGAAATAATTTTTCGTGCTCCTTTAGAGTTGTAAAATCGACTTACTAATTTTCCCTCAACTGCTAAGTCTGATCCGACTTCACCGAGTTCTTCTATTACTTTTATCCAGCGACCCCAACAGGTTAGTAGGTGCCAGTTATTTCGTGTTTTCGTATTTCCTTCGGCATCTAAATACATTTCTTTTGTCGACATCGTGAAGGTTGCGATTTTACGCCCTGTTTTAAGCTCAATATATTGTGGCTCTGAACTTACCTTGCCAATTAAATTTACGTGATTCATACTATTATTTATTTATTTTGTTTGTCTGAACTACTTCTTTTTCTGTTTTTTGTGAAAGCAGTAAAAAATCAAATGCCTCCACAATTGTATTGTATCGTTTCTCGCCTGATTTTGTCTCGTAGGTTTGGTTTACAATTCGACCTTCTAGTATTATTTCATTTCCTTTGCTTAGTGCTTTTTTTACACGTTCCGCCGTTTTTCCCCAGGCATTGATGTTGTGCCATTGTGTGTTGTTTTGCCATTCGCCAGATTTATCTTTGAAATCTTCTTTCGTAGCAAGTGTAAAGCGGGTTAAGATTTTTCCCGTTTCAAATGTTACTAATTCAGGATCTGCTCCCAATCTTCCAATCAAGTTCACTTTGTTTCGCAGTGCATTCATGTTGTTAATTTTTAAAAGTTTGTAATAATTTAATTTTGCCACCAATCAAATACTGTTTTCTGATTTCGACGATGCAAAGGTTGGGTAAGTCAAAAACGATATTCGGTTATTTGTCATTTAGTGTCGAATATTAGTCGTTTGTAATTGGTTATAATTATTTTTATCATTGTAAATCAAATAATTAACTATAATATTGTAATTCAAAAAAGAATAAATAAAAATGTAAATAAATGGATAAATACATAAGTTAAAGTATACTGCACTCTAAAAAGTAAACAGATTTTATGCCTATTTTAACTAAACAATATAATTCCCAAATATTTTTTGATTTTCATCTTACTTAAGGTCTACTAAATAAAATAACGTTAACTAATTTCATTTAAATAATAAATAATTGCTTATCTAAGCATATAAATTTATAAATGAATTTTAATTGTTATATTTGATTTTATTTAACTTAAACTAAATCATAAATTTATGAAAACACTTTTACTTTTATTTATATTAACTGTTGCTTCTTTTCTTTCAAATGCTCAAATTATTAATGGCAATTTTGAAGCACCTTGTACCTCTCCAATTCCAGATATCAGTCAAACTTTAGGTTGGGTTGGAGTCTTTAGCGAAGAAATTGTTGCACCAAATGCCGGTCTTCGTTCAGCTAAATTAAAGACGGTAAACAGCCCCGAAATAAATCAACTTATTTCTTGGGGTTCTGATACCATATCTGGATTAATTCTTCAATCAGTTAATGGACCAATTAATAACCCTTCAGCCTTAACAGTATCTTTTGCTTATAAATACACAAGAGTTGGTTTAGATACTGGTCTTGTTCTTATTAATCTTTATGATACTTTAACAG
>Ga0304730_1002121_pt1 | contig 14425 bp, 13 predicted proteins | sample M_130628_MF_Meta_FD_190474 | JGI IMG/M metagenome (GOLD analysis project Ga0304730, IMG submission 190474) | Freshwater microbial communities from Lake Montjoie, Canada to study carbon cycling - M_130628_MF_MetaG (v2) (version 2) | ecosystem: Environmental > Aquatic > Freshwater > Lake | place...
GGTGCCGGCCCGCTCCGCGAAGCCCGCGGCGGGAAGCTTCCAGGTGGCCAGCGCCGTGAGTGGTGAATCGAAGAGGTCTTGAACCACGAGGCACTTGAGATCGGCGAAGGCGGCGGCGGTGTCGTCGTCGATCCAAGCGGCGGGATACGCCCCCGTGATCCAAGCCGCGTCAGCATGGCCCGCGCGAACATGCGAGACCAGGTCATTCCACGAGCGCACGGCCGGGTCAAACAGGGCGATCACTCCCTCCACGCCGAGGCGGTTGGGGCACTTCTCGGCACGGATGGTGAAGCCGCCAGGGAATGTCTCGTCTTCACCCGCCTGCGGCACGTGGCCCACTGCGAGCAGAGCCTGCGGATCGATCGACCGGGCAACGGCGCAGAGCATCCATGCCTCCTCGACCGTGAGCATCGGCGAGACGGCCACCGCCAGTCGGCCGGCTGCCTTGAGGTCGGCTCGGAGCCGCGTGATCACGTCGGCCCATTCGACGGACTCCAGCGGCGTGCTGGAACTCGCACGGCGACCGGCCCCGACGATCCGGGAGGCGTCGTGGATGTGGTGCCAGCCGTACCGGCCGTCGTCGCAGATCCACCACTTGTTGACGTGGGGATTCTCGCGCGGCTTCAGGCGGTAGACCGTGTCTTGGTTGTGTTCGGTGTGGATCGAGCAGCCGGCCGAGCAGCCGCCGCAGACGTTGGCCTCCCGCTTCATGAACCAGACGCGTTGCTGGTAGAGGAAGTCCTTGTCGCCCAAGGCGCCCACCGGGCAGAGATCGACGACGTTGCCGGAGAGTTTGTTGTCGAGCGGATGGCCCGGGAAGATGTCGATTTCTTCCTTGGCACCGCGGCTGGTGACCATCAATTCGCTCGTGCCCGACACCTCGCGCGTAAACCGCACGCACCGGGTGCACATGATGCAGCGGTCGACGAACAGCGTGACCGTGGGGCCCACATCACGCCGCCGGCTCGTGAAGGGGTGGAGGTCGGCCCGGCGCTCGGCCTGACCGTGTTGGAAGTGGTAGTCCTGCAGCAGGCATTCCCCCGCCTTGTCGCAGATCGGGCAGTCGATCGGATGATCGATGAGGAGCGCCTCCTCGACGCGGGCCCGGCTCTCCTTGACGAGCTGGCTTTCGGTGACGATCACCGTGCCGTCCTTCGCCGGCGTCTGGCAGGCGGGCACGAGCTTCGGCATCATCGAGATCTTGCCGGTGGCCGCGTCGCGGGTGCCTGTCTCGACCAGGCACATGCGGCAGCTGGCTACAACCGACAGGCCCGGATGCCAGCAATAGTGTGGAATCTCCGCGCCGGCGAGCCGCGCGGCCTCGATGCAGTTGAGCCGCTCGTCGGCTCCGATCTCGATTTCCTTGCCGTCAACGATGACTGTGGGCATGAATGTTCCTGATGCGATCGTGCTGATGGTGCTGCGTCAGTGTGATCCGACGATTTGCAGAGCCGGGACAGGATCGGTCACCATCCAGCCCTGCGGATTCGTCCGCTTGATGTAGTCCTCGAACTCCCCGCGGAACTTCTTGATCGCGTTCTTGATCGGCCAGGCGGCCCCATCGGCAAGCCCGCAGATCGTCGAGCCAGGCATCATGCCCATCGTGTTGCCGATCTCCGCGAGCAGGTCGAGATCCCGGAGGCGGCCCTTGCCGGCCTTGATCCGCTCGAGCATCCGCAGCGACCAGCTCGTGCCTTCACGGCAGGGCGTGCACTGCCCACACGACTCGTGGGCGAAGAACCGGCAGGAGTTGTGGAGGAAGTCGACGATGCTGACCGTCTCGTCGATCACCACGACCGCGGCGGTGCCCAGGCCGAGGCAGCCCACCTTTCCCGGGCCGGCAAAATCGAGCGGAGTGTCGAGTTCGGCTTCGGTCATCAGCCCCATGGAGATGCCGCCAGGGATCACCGCCTTGGCCCGACGTCCCTTCCAGACACCACCGCCATACTCGTTGATGAGCTGCCGGGCCGTGATGCCCAGCGGCGTCTCGTAGCAGCCCGGTCGTTCGACGTGGCCGGAGAGGCAGTAGAGCTTCGGACCATAGCTGCCGGGATCACGCGGATTGTTGGGATCGGCGGGCACGCCGATCGAGCGAAACCAGTCGACGCCACGCCGCGCGATCTGCGCCACGCAGGCCATCGTCTCGATGTTGTTGACGACCGTGGGCTTGCGGAAGAGGCCTTCGATGGCGGGAAACGGCGGCTTGATCCGCGGCCAGGCCCGCTTCCCCTCCAGGCTCTCGATCAGCCCCGTCTCCTCGCCGCAGATGTAGGCAGCGGCGCCGCGGTGGAGATAGATGTCGAGCGAAAAACCACTGCCACGGATGTTTTTTCCGAGGTAGCCGGCAGCATAGGCCTCGTCGATCGCCGTCTGCAGCCGGTTCCAACTCTGCGGATACTCGTAGCGGAGGTAGATATAGGCGGTGCTGGCCCGCGTGGCAAACGCCGAGAGGATGATCCCCTCGATCACCTGATGAGGGTCGTCCTCCATCAGGATCCGGTTGTTGAACGTGCCTGGCTCGCTCTCATCGGCATTGATGCAGAGGTAGATCGGGCCCGGATGGTCCTTGGGCAGAAACGTCCACTTGAGCCCCGTTGAGAATCCCGCACCGCCGCGACCACGGAGCCCGGACGCCTTTACCATCTCGACGATGTCGATGGGCTGCTTCTCGGCCAGCAGTCGCTCCAGCGGCGCATAGCCGCCGCGGCTCTTGTAGCTGGCGATGGTTTGGCCGTCGGCGACGCCGACGGCCTCGAGCAGGACAGGTGTGAACGGCTGCATGTCAGGTGGCCCTCGCCCGTGGCTTCTTGAGTTCCGCTTCGGCTGTCTCGGGGGTCATGTTCTTGAGGAGATCGTCGTTGGCGAGGATGCAGGGGGCAAAATCGCAGGCCCCGAGGCACTCGGCCGGCTCGATGGTCAGTTCACCGTCGGGCGTCGTGCCGTAAGGATCGATGCCGTGCTTGTGGCAGAGGTGTTCGAGCAGGTGGTCGCCGCCCCGCAACGCACACGAGATCGACCTGCAGACGAAGGCACGCACCTTGCCATGCGGCCGCTCCTGATGAAAGAACTGATAGAAGGTGAGCGTATCCTGCACCTCGGCCGGGGCCAGCCCCAGCACCGCTGCAATCTCTACCACCGCCTGCAGCGGCACATGTCGGAGTTCGGCGTTGACGATGTGGAGCGCGGGCAGCGTGAGGGCACGACGGTTGGGGTAGCGGGGCGCGAGCGCCTCGATTTGGGCGATCATCTCGGGCGTGAGGATTTTTGGTTGGGCGATCATGGGTGTGATTCCGGAAGGACTTGCCAGCAACGCCGGCTCAACGGCATGGCCAACCACTTCCTGCTCGTCGCTGCTAGAGAGCCGTGCTTCATCGATCGAGCTCCGCGGCGATGATGTTGAGGCTGCCGAGCACGGCGACCACGTCGGAGAGCGTGTGGCCGCGGATCAGCTGCGGAAAGAGGGCGAAGTGCAGGACGGAAGGCGGGCGACAGCGGGCGCGGTAGGCGCGGTCGCTGCCATCGCCCACCAGATAGAAGCCGAGCTCACCGTTGGGAGCCTCGGTCGCCCCATATGACTCGCCGCAGGGCACCTCGAAGCCGCGATTGCTCATCGACAGTTCGAAGTGGGAGATCGTGCCTTCGATCGTCGAGTAGACCTGCTGCTTGGTGGGCAGTGCCGTCCGCTGGTCGATGCCGACGTTGACCTGGCCGGCCGGAATATTTTCAATCGCTTGCGCCACGATCTTCAGGCTCTCCCTCATCTCGGCCATTCGCACGAGGTAGCGGGCGTAGCAGTCGCCAGCGGAGGCGCAGCAGATCTGGAAATCAAAGTCTTCGTAGGCGAGGTAGGGCTCGTCCTTGCGGAGGTCGCGGGTGACGCCACTGGCCCGGGCCACAGGGCCCGTGGCACCGCCGTCGATGGCCTCCTCCTTTGAGAGCACGCCCACGCCCTTGGTGCGGTCGACGAAGATGCGGTTGCGGGTGAGCAGCCGCTCCATGTCGTTGAGCGTCTTGGGAAACGTCTTCACGAAGGTGCGGATCTTCTCGATCACCAGCGGCGTGAAATCATGAGACACACCACCGACGCGAGTCCAGCTGTTGGTGAATCTCGCACCGCAGAGCGTCTCGAAGATGTCGTAGATCACCTCGCGTTGATAGAACGCGTAGAGGAAGAAGGTGAAGGCACCGGTGTCGAGGCCGACGGCGCCGTTGGAAAGGAGATGGTCGCTGATGCGGGCCAGCTCCGCGATGATCGTGCGGATCGACCGGCAGCGGGGCGTGAGATCGATGCCGAGCAGTTTCTCCACGGCGTGGTGCCAAGCCACGTTGTTGGCCATCGGGGAGATGTAGTTCATGCGGTCGGTGACCGTCACATACTGGTTGTACGAGAGGTGCTCACCGATCTTCTCAAAGCCCGAATGCAGGTAGCCCATTTCCGGCATGGCGTCGACGACCCGCTCGCCGTCGAGTTTGAGCACCAGCCGCAGCGTGGTGTGCGTCGCCGGGTGCTGTGGGCCGAAGTTGAGCGTCCAGAGATAGTCCTCGGAACGCTCGGCCGCCGCATCGGCAGGCGCATCGCTAGGGAACGATCGTGGGGCTGGTGCGATGGACATGGTTGGGTGACGGCTGCTAGCTATGGTCGCGGGTTATGACGGGGAAGTTGTGCCGCTCACCGCGGCCCTGAAGCGGATAGTCCTTGCGGAGCGGGTGGGCGGTGAACTCCTGGGGCATGACGAGCCGGCGGAGATCGGGATGCCCGACGAACGTGATGCCGAAAAGGTCCCAGACCTCTCGTTCCAGCCAGTCGGCGGCACGCCAGAGGGGCACCACGCTGCGAACCCGGGGCTCGGGATCATCAACGAACACCCGCACCGTGAGCCGTTGGTTGGTCGTGGTCGAGGCGAGCAGATAGACGAGGCCGTATCGCTGCTTGGCGCCGCGGTATTCGAGATAGTCGACGCAGGTCACGTCAACGAGCAGGTCGAATCCCTGCTCCTTGAGGTGAGAAAGCAGATCGAACGACTGCGGTTCAGGTACGACCAGGCTCGTCTGCCCACGAAACACAGTCGTCTCCAGTGAGCCGAACCGGTCGGTGACTGCGGCAAGAATATCGTCGACGGCTGGTGGGTCGTGTGGCATCGTGAGCGGTCTGCGTGAGACTGTTCTGCGTGAGCGGGCGGGTCAGGTGCTGTGGTGAGCGGCGGCGGAGAGTTCCCGCTGGGCGACAGGATTACGGGCGGCGTCGAGCACGAGCAGTTGGTCCGCTTCGACGAGGGCCCGCTTGCGGCGTTGCCGCTGGCTCGTGTCGAACTCGCGGCCCGTGATCGTGCCTTCGCGCTGAATCTTGTCCTGCAGGTCGATGATCGCCTGGATGAGCTGCTCGGGCCGGGGCGGGCAGCCCGGCACGTACATGTCGACTGGGATGAAGCGGTCGATGCCCTGCACGACGGCGTAGGTGTCGAACACGCCACCGGTGCTGGCACAGGCGCCCATCGAGATGCACCACTTCGGCTCGTGCATCTGCTGCCAGATGCGTTGCAGCACGGGCAGCATCTTCATCACCACGCGGCCCGCCACGATCATCAGATCGCACTGCCGCGGGCTGAAGCGGAAGACCTCGGCACCGAACCGGGCGAGGTCGTGCTTGGCGGCGCCGGTCGCCATCAGTTCGATGCCGCAGCAGGCAGTGGCGAAGGGCATCGGCCAGAGGCTGTTTTTCCGGCACCAGTTGGCCAGTTCGTCGAGCCTGCTGACGACCACGTTCTCGGGCAGCTCGAGCTTCCCCGGCATGGCTTGTCGTCCCGGTATGTTTAGCGCCAACGGAACACTCCCTTTCGCCAGTCGTATGCGAAGCCCACGATCACAAGAGCGATAAAGAGCATGGCGCCGGCGTAGACGATGCCCCGGCAGGAGACCAGTCCGTCGGCGACCGCCGCATCGATGCCCGCTGCGGACCGGCTGGCGACGGCCCATGGATAGAGAAAGAGAAGTTCGACGTCGAAGACGAGAAAGGTGATCGCCACCAGGTGGAACCGCACGTCGAACCGTCGGCGGGTGTCGTGGACGGGATCCATGCCGCTCTCGTACGGCATTTCCTTGACCGCACCGCTCCGCCGCGGGCCGATCAGATTGGCTGTCACGAGCAGGCCCACCGACACCGCCGCGGCGATGGCCACAAAGAGAAGGACGGGAAGGATGGCGTCCATGATGTCCGTGGGGCGGGGTGGGGGGCGGTGTGACAAGCTGGAGTGGCGCGACTGGGCTCCGGTTGTGAAAATCGGCCGCGGGAGACCACTTCGTGAAATTTGTCACGAAGTCAACGCCCAAAAAAACCCGGCGGCAGGGGCCCACGGGACGATCGGCACAACCGGCAGAGTTATACAGTCGGGAAGCCCTGGCGACGAGTCGGGGTGTTTTCCGCGGAGAAAACGACCGACGGCGTGGCCGAAAAGCGGATGGCCGACCGAGCCCGGCGTGAAGCTAGAAGCCGCCGAGATTCATCGATACGTAGGCGCCAAACGGCCCTGACGTGAGGGTCATCCCGCTGCCGCCAACATCCGAAAACGGCGGCTTGCTGCCACCACCACCACCACCGCCGCTACGGTAGGGGGAATAGGAGACTCCGCCGGCCGGGCTCATCGCAGCCGCGGACGCTGCGGCGGTCTGCTGCCGCGCGTCCTGAGCCCGCTGCACCAGTTGCTGCCGACCCTCGTCAAAGGCCGCCTGCTGTTGCTGCAACGAACTCCGCTTCTGTTCGATCTTCTGGATTTCCAACTGAAGCTGTCCGGCAGTCATGGTCACGACGTTGGGCACATCCTTGAGCGCTTCTGCCCTCTTCTGGTCCGACATGACCGAAAGATACTGCGCCACCCACGACCGGGCATCCTGGGCCTCCGGGGTGTCGAGGACCTTGAATTTCGCATCGAGGTCATCGAGCAGATATTCGAGGTCATTTGGCGACATCTTCTCGACCTTGCTGTTGAAGTCGGCCTTGATGTTGCGGACCTGCGTGGGCGTGTAGATCGCTTGGGCAGAGAGCCATTCGCCAAGTTCGAAAATGGCCCGGCGCCATCGCGGGCTATTCATGATGGCGATCTTTTTCTCCAGATCACCATCGCCATCATTCGCAGCCTGCGGCTCCTGCGATGCGGCAGCTGAAGGCGTTGTGGTCGGCCCACCCTTCTTGGCCGGTGCCTCCGCGTCGCACAGCCGGCCGAGGCCGATCGCCACCAGCCAGCCAGTGAGGAGCGTGGCAAGGAGGATCCGGATCGCGTGCAGGTGCGTGGTCATCGTGCCGGGCTCCCCTTCGGAGAAGTCTGCGGGGAAGTCTGGGGCGATACGGGCTTCGGCTTACGGATCATCGTCATCGTGACATGCGGCGCGTGCTCCCCTCCCACATGCGTGGGTACCGACCGCCACGTGCAGCGGTTCGCGCCGTCGTACGAGTAGATGTTGAGGGATGACGTCTGCGTGCCGTCGGGCATCACGGCCATGGTGCGAGCGATCCAGGTGTTGTCGTCGCGGGTCCAGACGGCCTCGCCATGGCTGCCGTCGGAGCCAAACGCCCATGAGACGATCTGCCGCGAGAGTGGGTCCCAGCCGATCCGCTGCGTGATGTGCATGGCCGGCAGGCCGTCGCCAGCATCATCGGCCGATGGAGTCGCTGCCACGTCGCCCGTGAGCGTCATGTCGCGGATGAGGAAAGTGCGGGTGGCGTTCCAGCGGACTGAGACCTCGATCGGCGGCCTGCCAGCTGGCGTCAGAGGGAGAGTTGCAGCTGTCGTCTCGCGGTCGGGATGATCCTCCACGACCGTCCAATCGCCGACCATCCAGTCGAGATCAGCGAGTCGTGATGTGTCGTGCGAAGATGAGATCCGCGACTCGCGGAGTCCGGCGAGCTTCCACGCTCCATCGTGCCTGACCCAGGTGGCGGAGAACCAGCCCTTGAGCGGTGCGGTGGCGCCTGAGGGCGTTACTGTGACGGTGCCGTCTTCGATGGCAACGTCGGCAGTAAGGAGCCGCAGGCTTGTCTCCTCGGTCTGAATGTCCGGCCGAGGGGAATCTGTGCCGGCGGCAGTGATCCCACCCACCGCCTCGCGTCCGTTCACAACGCGTCCCTCGTCATCGATGATGTCGCCTTTGGGCATCCAGAGAGCGGCGAGCGCTGTGCCGTCGCCACGCTCGAGCGCATCCTTATAGACGCCGATGGCGGTCCGGATCTCAGCCATGGCGGCCGCATCTGGCGGGCGGGGTGCGGGAGGTGCAACCGCCTGCTGCGCGGTCGCAGTGGCGCACGGCACCAGGAACACGGCGGCAGAGGCTACCAGCCACCAGAGGGCCTGAGTGGATCGGGAGGCGGCGTTTCGGGGGCCGCCTGGTGTGCAGATCGTGAACATGAACATGCCCCGATTCTACCACCGCCCGTGTCACCGGGTGAAAAGGAATCTCGCCTGCGGAACCGCCGGTTTGGTAGGGTGGCGTGCATGGCCGAACACGTTGCGACCCTTGCCGACCTCGTCCGTCGTCCGAGCATCAACCCCATGGGCCGGGGTGTGTCGGGCCCCGACTATCTGGAGGGGCGAGTCACCGATTATCTCGTGCAACGGTTCATGGCAGCCGGCCTACCCTGGGTCCGGCAGCCGGTGTCGCCTGGCCGAGACAATGTTCTGGCCCGGCTCGAGGCCACGGTGCCCGACGCCCCCACCATCCTCTGGGACGCCCATCAAGATACGGTTCCGGTCGATGGCATGACGATCGAACCCTTCATGCCGTTCGTTCGCGAAGGCCGGCTCTATGGCCGCGGTTCCTGCGATGTGAAGGGGGGCATGGCGGCGATGCTCGTGGCGCTCGACCGGCTGCGGACAGGTCGCCTACCCCGGCTGGCCACCGTCGTCTTCACCGCCACCGTCAACGAGGAGTTTGGGTTTTCCGGGTCGAAGGCGATCGCACGGCTCTGGGCGACGCCAGCAGCCGAACTCACTCCGCCCGACCTGGCGGCCCGCGACCTGTTCGGTGGCCTGCCCGCGGCAGCCATCGTTGCCGAGCCGACGGAACTCGACATCGTCACGCAGCACAAGGGTGCCGTGCGGTGGCGGATGCGGGTGCACGGCGTGGCCTGCCACAGCGCCTTCCCCGAACAGGGCGACAATGCGATCTATCCAGCCGGCCGTGCGATCGGCGCGATCGAGTCGCTGGCAAAGGAACTGTTGACCAGGCATCCCGATCATCCCTGCGGCCCGCCGACCCTGAACCTGGGAACGATCCATGGCGGCACGGGGGTGAACCTCGTCCCCGATCTGGTGGTGTTTGAACTCGACCGGCGTGTCGTGCCCGGCGAGTCACCGCAGGAGGCACGCCAGGAGGTGATCCAGCGGGTCGCGGCGGCCTGTGGCTCGGCCCGGATCGAACACGACGCACCGTTCCTCGAAAGTGCCGGGCTGCCGGCGATGGCGGATCGGGCCTGGTTCGACCGGCTCACGGCTTCAGCAAGTCGACGGGGCGTGACGGCGCGGCAGATCGCCGCTCGCTACGGCACCAATGCCAGCGTGTTCGCTGCCGCCGGCGTGCCGAGCCTGGTGTTCGGCCCGGGATCGATCGCCCAGGCCCACACTGCCGACGAGTGGATCGAACTGGCCCAGGTCGACACGGCCGCCGACATTCTCACCGGCACGGTGGCGTGAACCGCCGCGCGCGGTGCCGTCCCCGGCGGTGCACTGCTATGTCGGAATGAAATCCGGCTCCGGGCTTGGTACAACTGCGTCGACGTCTATCGTTTCAGCAGGCTTTTTCCGCAGCAGGAGCAGGTTTCACCATGGCAGGCAGGATCAAGGTCGTAGGCTCGGTCGTCGATCTCGATGGCGACGAGATGACTCGGATCATTTGGCAGTTCATCAAGGACAAACTGCTCCTGCCCTACCTCGATCTTGACATCCGCTATTTCGATCTCTCCATGGAGAATCGCGATGCCACAGGCGATCAGGTGACGATCGATGCGGCCAACGCGATCAAGGAACATGGCGTGGGGGTGAAGTGTGCCACGATCACGCCCGACGAGGCACGCGTGAAGGAGTTCAACCTCAAGAAGATGTGGAAGAGCCCCAACGGGACGATCCGCAACATCCTGGGGGGCGTGATCTTCCGCGAACCGATCATCATCAAGAACATCCCACGGCTGGTGCCGGGCTGGACGAAGCCGATCGTCGTCGGCCGCCATGCCTTTGGCGATCAATACCGGGCCACCGACGTGAAGATCCCAGGCCCCGGGAGGCTCACGCTCACCTTTACACCGGCCGACGGCTCCAAGCCGATGGAGATGAACGTCTTCGACTTCCCGTCATCCGGCGTGGCGATGGCGATGTACAACCTCGATGACTCGATCCGCGACTTCGCCCGGGCAAGCTTCCGCTACGGTCTGGCCCGCAGCTACCCGGTCTATCTTTCCACGAAGAACACGATCCTGAAGGCCTATGACGGCCGCTTCAAGGACATCTTCCAGGAGATCTTCGACGCAGAGTTCAAGCAGGAATTCGCCGCAAAGGGCATCACCTACGAGCATCGCCTGATCGACGACATGGTCGCCTCTGCGCTGAAGTGGGAGGGCGGCTACGTCTGGGCCTGCAAGAACTACGACGGCGACGTGCAATCGGATATCGTAGCCCAGGGCTTCGGCTCGCTGGGACTGATGACGAGCGTGCTCATGACGCCGGATGGGAAGACCGTCGAGGCCGAGGCGGCCCACGGCACGGTCACGCGGCACTACCGCCAGCATCAGCAGGGCAAGCCCACCTCCACCAATCCGATCGCGTCGATCTTCGCCTGGACCCGCGGCCTGGCCCACCGGGGCAAACTCGACGGCACCCCGGCCGTGACCCACTTCGCCGACACGCTTGAAAAGGTCTGCATCGAGACGGTGGAAGAGGGGAAGATGACGAAGGATCTGGCGATCTTGATCGGTCCACAGCAGCCACATCTCACCACGCAGGATTTCCTGGCCGCGATCGACTGTAACCTCCAGAGGTCGATGGCGCACTGACCCGTGGGGCTCACGGGCAACGCCGTCACACGCCATGCTGCGACACCTGATTCTCATTCCCACCGAACAGGAACGTCGCGTTCTCTCTCAGGTCATGGCCGCTACCATCGGTGACTCCACCCGGATGGAGCTGTGCGGCTTCGGCATGGCGGTGGCCGCCGCCCGTACGGCCCAGCTCGTGGCGGAGCTCTCGCCTGCGCGGGTGCTCCTCGTCGGCATCGCCGGCCGGCTGGACGACCGCCTCTCCCTCGGCGAGGCCTACCGCTTCGAGAAGGTGTCCTGCTACGGCATCGGGGTGGGCACCGGCAGCGATTTTCTATCTGCCGAGTCTCTGGGGTGGCAGCAGTGGCCTGGTGATCCGCCCGCTCCGGCGGTCGCGATCGGTGACACGCTTTCCTGTTCGACTGCGGCCGATGGAGTCGAACCGCGGTCGGAGCAGTTGCTGACCGTCTGCGCGGCGGCGGCGAGCGAAGCAGATGTCGTCGCCCGGAAGCGGATGTTTCCCGACGCGGCTGCTGAAGACATGGAGGGCTTCGCGGTGGCGGTCGCCTGCCAGCTCGAGCGGGTGCCGTTCGAAATCATTCGAGGCATCTCCAACACGGCGGGCGACCGCAACAAGGCGCACTGGCAGGTGACCGGGGCGCTCGAGGCCGCGGCAGAACTCGCCGTCCGAATGATGGTGAACGCATCGTGACGCAGACCATTCGGCTGGGCATTTCCACCTGCCCAAACGACACCTTCGCCTTCCACGGCCTGCTGACCCAGGCCGTAGACTGGCGCGGCCTCCGCTTCGAGGTGGAACTCCTGGACATCGAGCAACTCAACGAGCGGCTCGCGCGGGGCGACTTTGATGTCTGCAAGACGAGCTTCCATGCCGCCTTGTCCATGGCGGACGACATCGTGGTGCTCCCGAGCGGTTCGGCCCTCGGGTTTGGTGTCGGACCCCTCCTGCTTTCTGCGTCGCCGAATACGGCGCCCAAGGGTCCGGATCAGCTGACGCTCTGCCCAGGCAGGCAGACCACCGCGGCGCTCTTGTTTGCGCTCTTCCATCCCGGCACGACGCGGGTCGAGCACACCGTCTTCTCGGAGATCATGCCCAGGCTGCGAGCTGGCGAGGCTCAGTTCGGTGTCTGCATCCATGAAGGACGCTTCACCTGGCAGCAGCAGGGGCTCGGGCTCGTCGAAGACCTCGGTACCCGCTGGGAGACAGAGACGCAGTGCCCGCTGCCGCTGGGTGGGATCGTGGCGAGCCGGCGACTTTCCGTCGATACGATCGCGACCGTGCAGCGGGTGATTCACGATTCCCTCAGGTATGCCCTCTCCCATCGCGATGCCCCCCTGCCCACGATGCGGGCGCATGCGCAAGAGCTAGATGATCGCGTGCTGATGCAGCACGTCGATCTCTACGTCAACGAGTGGACGCTCGATCTTGGCCCGCTCGGCACCCGTGCCCTCGACGAGCTCTCGGCCCGAGCGGCGGCCGCCGGGCTGGGCACAGGCGGCCGGCTGCAGGTGTTTGCGGGGTGATTCCCGACGTTCTGCCGAGTCGTGTCAGTTCGAATGTGCCATTTTTGAGCGGTCCCGCGGAAGTTGTCCGGCTCGTAGGTCGTTGATGCAAGGAGGGGGTGCCCATGCCCCGAGAGCCGGCGTTGCTGACAAGCGCAGGCATGGATGCCGAAGCGCAGTCAGCATCGAGTGAGCGAGGCACTGCCAGGAGCCGGGCTTCGCCCGGCGAACGTAAGCCGGAGCCGACGCCGGGACGGCGGCGACGGCGCGAAAGCCGCATGGCCGCAGCGAACGTCCGGCGATGGGGCGTGGGCACCCCCGACCCGCGCGGTCAGCCCGCCCACAGGCCCGTGGCCTTGAGGATCTCGAGCGTGAGGATGATCCCCACGCCCATCAGTGACTCGCCTGCGATCAGGCCGCTCGACACCGGCACCGTGTAGGTCTCGGCCGTTTTCGGCGCCGCCCGTGCCACCAGCCAGGCGACGAGCGCCCCGACAAACATCGCGATTGAATTGAAGGCCGGGATCACTCCGGCGATGCCCAGTCCCGTCGTCGATGGAATCCATGGCTTCCAGCGTTTCGGGGCAAACTCCTCCAGCAGCGTGAGGAGCACACCGAGCACGGCGCCCACCACGATCGCCGCGAGTGCGCCGGCCGGCAGGGCGTCGAGGCCCTTTGCCAGCAGCCGCGCCACCCCTTCCCAGACCTTCGCCGCCGGCGCGGGCAGTTCCGCGGAGCCCAGCCGTGAAGGATTGCTCTGCACCACGAAGATGTAGGCTGGCACCGAAATCAGCGTGCCCGCCATCACTCCGAAGAGCTGCGAGATCGTCTGCTTCCGCGGATTGCCGCCAAGCAGATAGCCGCTCTTCAAATCGGTGAGCAGGTCGGCCGCGTGCGAGGCCGCCCCCGACGTGATGCAGGCCGTCATGAGGTTGGTCGTGATGTTCGACGGCGCGATCACGCCATACAGCAGCTGCGTGATCTTGCCCATCGCCCCGATCGGCGTGATATCGGTCTCGCCGGTGGCTCGTGCCGCCACGATCGAGAGCAGAAACGTCACCAACACCGCGAGGATTCCCATCCACCAGGTGATGCCGAAGAGCACGTGGCCGAGGAGCACGCAGGCGGTGCCCGCCAGGAGCGTGCCGATCACGAACCAGGAGGCCGGCACCTCGATGTGCGCCAGTTCGTCGTCGATGGCCGTATGCTGCTGGCGGCGGCCCAAGATCCCCGCGACGCTGCCCGTCAGGCCGCCAAACGCCCGCAGCACCGTCCGCCATTTGAGCGCGAACGACAACAGTCCCGACGTCACCATCATCGCCGTCGCCGGCCAGAGCACCCACGACACGATGCCCCTGTAGCCCGGCTCGGCGATGCCCCGTTCCACAAGGATCGGGCCGATGATGCCGAAGCAGACGACCGAGCCGATGAGCATCGACACGGCCACCCGCATCCCCATGATCGCTCCGGCGGCCAGCATGATGAGCGAGCCCTCGATGCCGATCGTGTATTTCGTGAGCAGGTCGCGGCCGAAAGCCGTCGGCAGGAAGGGCAGTTCCGCTGGAAAGGCGTAGGCGGAGAGCGATTTCACCACCGCAAAGAGGTCGCGCCAGAGGGCGACCACGGCACCAATGATTCCGGCCGCGAAGAGCGACCGCGCCTTCTGCACGGCCTCGCCGCCGGCAGTGTGCATGCTCTTGAGCGTTTCGGCGGTGGCGATCCCGGAGGGGAAGGGGAGCTGGTCGATGTTGATCAGCTGTCGCTTCAGCGGGATCGCCATGAACACGCCGAGGAACGAGAGCGCGCCCAGCCAGAGCATGATCTCCCACCACTGCATCAGGCGGCCGGTGGTGAGATAGAGCGCAGGGAGCGCCGAGACAAGCCCCG
>Ga0304730_1002122_pt1 | contig 14424 bp, 21 predicted proteins | sample M_130628_MF_Meta_FD_190474 | JGI IMG/M metagenome (GOLD analysis project Ga0304730, IMG submission 190474) | Freshwater microbial communities from Lake Montjoie, Canada to study carbon cycling - M_130628_MF_MetaG (v2) (version 2) | ecosystem: Environmental > Aquatic > Freshwater > Lake | place...
ACTCGGAAATCCCCTCAACTAGCAAGAACCAGCAGGGACTGAGCGGATCGGAGTTGGATTATCCAACATTCGGCAGGATCGAGCCACGACTGGTCACGCCCGTTCCTGCCGGTGAGAGTTTCGGCCCTGCCCTGACTGCTTGGTCAAAGCGCGTGCTCAACATTGATCTCATGGACTGGCAGAAGAGGATCGTGAATGATGCTTTGACTCTGGACGATGCTGGAGACTTTGTTTTCCGTGAGGCTTGCATTAGTACCGCTCGCCAAAATGGGAAGAGTCTCGTGATGCGTGCTGTCGCCGGCTTTATGGCGACCGAGTATGCAGCTTCTCGAATGGAACCTCAGACGATTGTGATTGTTGCCAATCAGAAGCGTCGGAGCATGGCCCTTTTCCGTGATTTATGCCGAGACCTTGAGGACAAATTTGAGTGCAAAGTCAGATGGCAAAATGGCGATGAACGAATCAACTTCCCAGACGGATCTTCCATCTCGGTCGTTGCTGCTTCGGTTCACGCTCACGGCATGACAGCCTCGGTCATTCTCGTGGACGAGCTCTGGGACATCAGTCCCGAAGTAGTGTTCACAGCTCTACGGCCTTCACAGATCGCAGTCAAGAATCCGATGATGATGATGTTCTCCACCGCCGGCGACCAAGGCTCAACAGTGCTCCTTCAGCTTCGAGAGCAAGGCATGGCAGCAATTGACTCAGGCCGAACTGGATCGCTGTACTTCTGCGAATTCTCACTTCCGCCCGGAGTCAGTCTGGAAGATCGGCGCTACTGGGGATGGGCTAATCCTGCACTCGGAACAACGATCACAATGAAGGCGCTTGAGCTCGCGTTCGACTCACCAAACCGTCAGGCTTTCATCAGAGGCCACCTGAACCTTTGGGTAGATAGCACTAACAGTTTCCTACCCTTGAACCTGTGGCAGGATCGGCAGACCGTAGATCCGATGCCGGCGATCCAATGGCTTGTCATTGACTCATCGGTTGACGAATCACGCTATGTCGGTATCGGTTGCGCGTACGACGGAACGCGCGTCATCGTGACGACCGAGTTCGTCGTGGAGTCCGCTCAGCAGATGTGGGCCGAGGTCGTGACTCGAATGTCAGACCCATTAGTCAAGCTCGCGTGTACTCCATCCTTGGAGATTCACTGCCCTCCAGACCTTCGCCGAAGAATGACGATCGTTGGTTACGCGGAACTCATCAAATGGACTGGCGCTGCTCGTGCGATGATCGTTGAGGATCGCGTCCGGCACACTGGCGATCTAGCACTGTCGGAACATTTCGCTCGAGCGGTAGCAGTCAAAACTGGCGGAGCAATCGTGCTCAGTTCACAAAAGTCACCCGGCCCCATAGAGCTCGCCAGATGTTCAGTGTGGGGAATCATGCTCACCTCACGACCAAAAGCGTCCATCAAACCTCAGATGGCATTTGGTTGACCTTCGTGGACACGCACGAAAAGACCTGAGAGACTCCGAGGGATGGCACTCTTCGGCAGCAAGAAGCACACCCCAAGTTTCACAGCTCCGCCATTACAGGCGGCCGCGGGATCGTCCGCGCAAGTCGGACAATTCTACTCATACTCTGTCGGGGCGAGTACCGAATTGGCCCTCTCGTGCGCGACGGTCGCGCGCGCTACACAGATGATCCTTTCCATGGTCGGATGCCTACCTTTACGCCACTACACGACACAGTGGACTGGCGAACGGTACGAAAAAATTTATCTTGAAAACGAATCGTGGATGGATCAACCCGATCCTCGCTCCACCATGAACTTTATTATGAGCAATACGGCAATGGATATCATGATGCGCGGTCGAGCCTTCTGGTACATCACAAGTCGTTCATCGGCAACAGGTCGCCCACTATCCTTCCAATGGTTGCCCGCATCAATGGTCTCAACCTTGGATCAAGCAGGCCCACAGTTCTTCGGTCAATCCAACCAAATCACATTCAACGGAATTGAACTACCGACAGAAGATGTCATTCAATTCATCTCAGGAGTCCAAGGATTCCTGTTCACTGGCGCTCGCACCATCACCACGGCCTTGAAACTTGACCAAGCAGCAGAACGCTTCGCCTCAAACGAAATCGCTGCAGGATGGCTCACCGTAGGTGAAAACACTGAACAAATGTCCGCTGAAGATCTTGGAGAACTCGCTGCATCATGGCGCGTGGCACGACAAACAGGAGCCATCGGCGCGCTTGCCGGCGGAGTCACATTCAACGAATTCAAATCCGATCCGAACAAACTGCAGCTCTTGGAATCGCGTCAGTACAGCTCACTCGAAGTGTCTCGCCAAGTGGGAGTCCCCGCATACCTTTTGGGAATCGGCGTGCCGGGCTACACATACCAAAACGCACAGCAGGCCCGCCAAGATCTTTACCTCTTCGGAGCAAAACAAGTTCTCGATGTCATTCAAAGCACACTCAGCATGGTCAATGTTCTACCAAGAAATCGCTTCGTAGAATTTGACACCGAGTCCTACATCTACGAAAACAATCTCGCCGAAGTACCAGTAGAACCACAAGTTCAAGAAACGGTGTCAATGTCATGATCAGATTCAACGCCCAGCTCGTCACGCTTGACGCGTCAGCAGACGAAAATCAGCCGTCACGCACAATCACTGGACTCGCCGTCCCATGGGATGTCGTCGCCAACTTGTCCAACGATGTCGGCCCAGTCAAATTCTTGAAAGGCTCCATCTCTGTAGATGGCCCAATGCCAAAGCTCCTAGAATTTCACGACGACACTCGAGTCATCGGACGCGTCACCGAAAGAGTGTCAAGCGACGAAGGCCTCATGTTTTCGGCAACACTGTCAAAGACCAGAGCTGCAGATGATGCCATGGCCCTCCTTGCAGATGGATCCATTTCGGCAGTGAGTATTGGAGCCATTCCAGTCAAGTTCAAGCGTGTTGATGGAGTCATGGAAGTCAGCGAAGCGCGCATGATTGAATTGTCGCTCGTGTCATTCCCGGCTTACGCCGACGCAGAAATCCAGTCTGTCTATGCCTCAGCAGAGGAACCAGAAGAAATACCAGAAGAAGAATCCCCACCACAATCATCCGAGGAGGATGCCCCCATGTCAGAAATCACCACAGTTGAGGCCGCAATCGCAACCCAGCCGATTTACGCCACAGTCAAAAAAGAAGTAAAGATCCCCACTGCCGTCGAGTACATCGCAGCCGCAATCGCTGGAGGCGACAAGTGGAAAGCATTCCACCAAATCCTTTCCGCTTCGGCTCCCGATGTTGACTTGGCTTCAGGCCCCGGTGTCCTTCCAGAAGTCATCGTCGCCCCTGTTTACAACAACTTCCAAGGTATGCGTCCAGTCGTTGACGCTTGCGGAGTCCGCTCAATGCCCTCCGCCGGATCAACCTTTATTCGACCGAAAGTAACGACCCACAACTCAATGGGCGCACAGGCGAATGACCTTGACACCTTGACCGCATCAACAATGGTCGTGAGCTCCGAGACCGTCACAAAAGGCACCTACGGTGGCTATGTTTCCATCTCCGAACAACTGCTTGACTGGAGCGAACCCTCCATGCTCACCGTCCTCTTGGACGACATGGCTCGAATCTACGCAAACACCACGGACAATGTGGCAGCTGATGCACTCGCTTCAGGCGCAACCACGACCGGCGCGTTTGGTGACCCGACCGACCCAGCAGACTGGCTCGCATGGATCGGCGCATCAAGCACCACAATCTTGACCGCATCCAACGGAAACAACCCGAACACTCTTTTCACATCTGCAGATGTATTTGGCGATCTCATCGCTTTGAGCGATTCGGCAGGACGACCGTTGTTCCCGAACCTGAACGCACAAAACGCTTTCGGCGCTCTCGCAGTCACGACAGATGTCGGAACTGCGTTCGGATGTCGAGTCGTGCGTGACCGAAACTTCGCATCAAACACTTTGATCCTCGGAGACTCTTCGGGCTTTGAAATTTTTGAATCGCAGAAGGGCGCAATCAGCGTGGATGTCCCATCAACTTTGAGCCGCACCATTGCGTTCCGTGGCTACTTCGCAACCTTGATGATTGACGCTGACAAGTTTGTCAAGGCCTCGGGCTACTGAGCAACCACTGAGATTCTGAGAGCCTGAACCATGTCCACATTTACAGTCACACATCAGATGATTTTTGATAATGTGTGCGTGGTTCAGACTCTTGAACCGACTGACATTCTTGTCGGTCAAGAAATCACTCTTTCAGGATGCGATGCAACGATTAACGGCACTCATACCGTTTTTCAAATACCGACCTACTATTTCACTGGAGTCACGAGTTCAGGCGATTACACATTTAACGATCAGATCGTTTATGTGAATCAAATCCTTTTCCAACTTGAAGAGGACAACATTGCACGATCGCCAGTTGATCCTGTTGGGTCGCTTGTGTGGACTGTACCTACAGAGTGCCAGTGGTGCGATGTGGCCCAGCTCACCGAGTTCCTCGGCATCAGCGGAGCGACAGCGAACGACACAGCCTTTATGACCACATCGGTCAACGCAGCGAACGCCTACTGTTTTAAGCGTAGGTCTCAGGCCGGCTACAAAGACGATCTCATCAATGTTCCAGATGCAGCAGTGCTCGCTGGAACCGTCCTCATGGCGGCATCGCTGTACCGTGAGCGCGGAAGCATTGACTCGTTTAACAGTTTTCAAGACATGAACATTTCAGCACCTGTCGCTTCCATGGGTCGTATTAACTCGCTCCTCGGAATCAAGAGAGCGCAAGTGGCATGAAATGGCAGGCATCTTCACAGACACGATCAGCGATGTCTCGGCGACTATCACAGCTCTCGGGCTTGTGCCGGTCACTGACCCTAGGAACGCTCGACCGCTCACTGTATTCATTGAGCTTCCTGTTTTCACTTCGTTCAATAACCAGACAGCGGACATCACGATTGATCTCCGAGTGTTGGGCGCGCCACCCGGCAACCAAGACACTACGGACTACATACTCGGAGTTGTTGATCAACTCATGAACTCTTCTCTCGCAGTTGTATCTGGCAGACCTACGATCGCTTCGATCGGATCTGCAGAGTTACCTGCTTACGACCTAACAATCAGAATCGGCACCAGCCGCGTATAAAGGAACCCAACATGGCAACAGTTACATACCTATCGAATCCGACCGTGACCGTTACAAGTCCTTCGTCGTACACGCTCACCGATCACTGCTCTGCAGCGACTTTGACGCTGACCGCTGAAGCTCTTGAGAACACGGCCTTCGGCCAGACATCCCGCACCTTCTGTGCAGGCCTCTTCAGTAATGAATTGACCTTGACCTTGTTTCAGAGTTACGGCGCGACCGAAGTTGAAACCATGCTGAACGCAATGTTCGGTGTCGCTTCCACACTGGTCGTCAGCCCTGCTGGAGCATCCGAGACCGCATCCAACCCTGAGTACACCTTGACAGGTTGCTACTTGGAGACCGTCACTCCGATCATGACCACTGTCGGCGAACTCTCAGTCGTTGAAGCCACCTTCAAGGGCGGAACATACACTCGAGACATCACCCCGTAATCCATAAATAATCCGAACCCGACTAGGAGAACAAGTGAAACTTACACTCAGCGTCAAGCTCACCGATGGTGAGACCTACCAAGTAGTCACGAACTTGTTCGTGATTATCTCATGGGAACGAAAGTTCAAACGCAGAGCATCAGATCTCTCAAATGGGATCGGGATGGAAGATCTAGCTTTCATGGCCTACGAGGCCAGTCGTCAGCAAGGTCACCCGGTACCGATCTCGTTTGACGAGTTTGTCAAGAAGTTAGAAGATCTAGAAGTCGTGGAGACCGCGTCAGCAGTCCCTACTCAGGAGGCTTCCGGCGACAACTAGCAGCTCTGCTAGTTGAGACTGGGTTTTGGCCTCCGACCATTACATTCGAGACAGATGATCTGGCGACTTGTGTCCAGATCATCAACGAGCAAAGACGGAAAACCTAATGGCTGCATCGGTAGGGATTGACTACTCGGGACTGAAAGATGCACTTCGCGAAATCGGCAAGGTTGATCCTGCTCTCCGTCGGCAGATCACCAAAGACATTAAATCCGCCATGGACCCTCTCGTCTCTGCCATCAAGGACTCAATCCCTTCATCGCCACCGTTGACTAATCAAAAGCACAACGGACGCACAGCTTGGAAGAATGAGTCAAAGAATGTCGTCGTCAAGGTTGACACACGAAAAGCCCGCAAACGAAATGTCAGTCTCGGAGCACAATACGAGTCCATTGGAACAGTAAAGATCACCGCCAAAGGTGCAGCTCTTTCAATGACAGACATGGCAGGCCGTGGCCCTAACCAGACACGAAACAAAAACCCTCTTCGAGCGAGGCCCAACTTCGCTAATGATTTAACAAGTAAACTCCGCTCACCTTCCCGCTTTATGTGGGCAAGGTCGGACGACTATTTGGATGAAATCACTCACCGAGTAGATCTCATTGTTCAAGAAGTAATGAACGAAACAAACAAGAGAATCGTGAAACGATAATGGCAATTAACCTCCCCATCATCAGCGAATGGAATCCCGCTGGAATAGACAAAGCGATTGCCGACTTCAAGCGTTTAGAGACCAACGGACAAAAGGCAGCATTCCTCATCAAGAAAGCTGCAGTCCCGGCAGGACTCGCTCTAGCAGCTCTAGGTGCTGTCGCTATCGCATCAGTCAAAGCATTTGCAGAAGATGACGCTGCAGCACAAAAGCTCGCCACCACTCTTCGCAATACCACAGGAGCAACCGACGGACAGGTCTCAGCCGTTGAGAACTTCATCACAAAGACTTCGCTCGCTGCAGCTGTCGCCGACGACCAACTTCGTCCAGCTCTTGACTCACTCGTCCGAGGCACTGGCGATGTCACCAAAGCTCAAAACCTCCTAGGTCTCGCCCTTGACATTTCAGCCGGTACAGGTAAAGACCTCGGCGCTGTCTCCGATGCTCTCTCCAAAGCGTTCAACGGCAACCTCGGCCCACTCAAAAAGTTAGATCCAGCCCTCGCCGAACTGATCAAAAGCGGAGCTACTACCGACGAAGTTTTCGCAGCTCTTGGTGAAACATTCAAAGGTCAAGCCTCAACTGCAGCAAACACGACCCAAGGCAAGATGAAGAGTCTCGGAATCCAGATGGGCGAACTCAAAGAGTCCATCGGTCAAGCAGTCATGCCACTTGCCGAAAAACTTCTCCCAGCCCTGCAAAAGTTTGCAGCATGGGCCTCAAAAAATAAGGGCCTCATCGTCACACTTGGCGCTGTCATTGCAGGAATTGCCGTAGCGATCATTGCAACAAACGCAGCTCTCGCCGTATACAACACGATCCAAGCAGTCACCGCAGCACTCAATGCTTCACTCACAGCATCATTCTCGGCGCTGTGGGTCGCCACCGGAGCGATCATCATTCTCGCAGTTGTCGCTGCACTCATCGCTTTACAAGTCAAATTTGACATCTTTGGAAAAGCAGTAGATGGAATCAAAGCAGGCTTCGACATTATGTGGGGAGCCGTCAAAGTTGTTTTCAACTGGATTAAAGACAACTGGCAGCTCATCCTTGCGATCATCACTGGACCGTTCGGTCTCGCAGCTCTCGTCGTCATCAAATTTAAGGACGACATCATTCACTTCTTCGGGGCAATTATTTCTTGGGTAACCAACAACTGGAAACTCATCCTCGCGGTCATCACAGGACCTTTCGGCCTCGCTTTTGGTGCAATCCTCTTCTTCAAAGATTCAGTAATCGGAGTATTTCAAGGTCTCAAAGATCTAGCAGGATCAATCTTTGACGGCATCGGTGGAGCGTTCAAGGGAGTAATCAACGCAGTCATTCGAGGCCTTGAAGGAGGCTTAAATTTTGCCATCAAAGGGCTCAACATCATCCTTGACGGTATAGATAAAGCAGCTGGACCTTGGGTGAACTTTGGCGAGATCCCAGAAGTCAAATTGCCTCGATTAGGGGAAGGCGGAATCGTGACCTCGCCAACGGTCGCCATGATTGGTGAAAAAGGTCCAGAGGCCATAATTCCCCTCAGTCGTGCCGGCGGGATGGGTATGGGTAATCAGATCACGGTCAATGTGTCGGGCGCTGATCCGATGGCTGTCGTGGCAGCTCTGCAGCAGTACATCCGTGATCGTGGAGCGTTACCGATCTCGGTAAATCCGACCGCGTTCCGAGGCTGACATGGCAGGCCCGATCACCTACACGACAACGCTGTCAGTCAAATTGGCGACAGGAACAACGGTAGATCTGACCTCTTACCTCCTTTCGTATACGACAGATCTGGATGCTGGCATCTACACAATGGGGACAGCGACCGCGTCGTTTACGATGAAGAACTTCCTCAACGAGTTCACGCCCAACGGTGGAGGAACCTTCAGCACGACCAACTGGTTCGGAGCCAAGTTCCTACTGCAGTTCATCTATGACGACGGAGTTGTATCCACATACAACCTCTTTGAAGGCATCTGCACAGACTTCACCATTGACTCAGGCTACAAAGACTCAAAAGCATCCTTCTCATGTATTGACGCGTTTACCTTTTCGTCCACCACCCGCACCGACATCGTCGGCATCAGCTCAGTTGAATCCATAGCAACCAAGATCGCGCAAGTCCTCACAAATGTTCAATTCCCCACCCTTGGCGGAACATCAACAGGAGCATTCAACGATGTTGGCGACAAGCAAGGAACAACAGCAAACACTTCAGGAACACCGACCGCTGGCGGAGTCTCCGACCTCATTGCGACTCGACACCTCCCTTCTTCGGCGACGATCTCATGGCCTACAACCTCGGCAGACATCTTCGGCGTTTTGACCTACCGAACGACAGCTCTCTATTACACACCTCTCAAACAGAAGACCGCTCGACAAGGCCCCTTCTATGTGTACGGCGCGGACATTACACCGAACGCCAGCTCTATCCCATTCCAGACTTTAAGTGCTTCCTATAACAGGGCCGACTTCGCCACAGGAGCACAAACGACCGACACCTCCGGGGCGATCACATTCGCCACCAACGGGGCGAGCACGACTACCTATGGAACCAAAGTGATCTCGTGGCCTCAGGTGTTCCTCCTTACCGAAGGACAGGCTTACCTCACCTCAGCTCTAGTCAACCGATACAACACCCTTGACTATGTGCCAACAGCGTTAACGATCAAACTGTCACAGATCAAACCGTTGGCAACCTTCACAAAGAAGGAAACCTTCTTCAAAATGATTGACATGGGCTACGGCATTTGGGAACGCATGGAGCTCAAATACACGCCCGTCGGAACAGGAACCACAGTGACATCACAAAATGTGACTACGGGCCGAACGATCTCGGGAACACCTGAGGACATGATCGTCACATTCAGGACGAAGCCTTGGTATAACTGGAGTGCATTCATACTTGACGACACAGTGGACGGAATACTAGATACCAGTCGACTCGGCTGGTAAAGGAGAAAACAATGGCTACACAGTGGACAGCAGGAACAACTAGCGGGCAGGTGTTGACTGCGGCGACGCTAAACACCATCGGGGCCGCATGGGTGACTTACACACCCTCACCAATTCAAGGCGGAGTTTTAACACAATTCACGACCAACTATTCCAAATATGCTTTGTTTCAAAAAACATGCATAGTTCAAATGAAATTTACCATGACAGGTGCAGGTGGCGCAATTCCGGGACAAGCCTTATGGATTAACTTACCTTTCGCCGTTGCCTCAACAAATAACAACACTGGTTCTTTTTATTACTTGGACTCAGGTACCGCCAACTATGTAGGTGCGGCTGTCAGTGTTCCGGCACAACCAAATTATGTGCAACTCTTTGTCAGTGGTGCAGGAACATTAGGAAGCAACCCAGCAGTCACCGTCGCAGTCAATGACACGGCCCAATTCACATTCTCCTACGAGGTGGCATAACCATGATTACAGCAACTTGCATTAACCCAGACTGCGCCTACAAAGGCTACGCCGTAAACATTGAAGGATCGCCCGATCCTGTTATGTGTGGCGTCTGTGGCCATGAGGACGAATTAACGGACCCACGACCCGACCCCGAACCAATACCTACCGAGCCATGAAAACTCTGGTCGTGATCGCAGGACTAGCCATAGCCCTCATGTTTGTCGTCACCAGTTGTAACGACCGCACTCGAGACAACTGCCAAACCCACCCAACATCAGCAAGGTGCAACCCATGAAACGAATGACTAATGGCGAAATTAAAGCACGCCTAATCCTGATCGTCGGCATCACACTCTCCGCGACCTTCGTTATCTCCACGGCCTCACTGCTTTACGGCCTGCTCTTTGTTGTTCAACCACTAGAAGTGTCACCAAACGATGAAAGCGCATGGTCACTCCTTTCGCCGATGATGCTCTTCCTTACTGGAGCACTCTCAGGAATACTCGCCTCAAACGGCCTCAAGGACAAGGACAGAGACAATGACATCTAGACCGTACACAGGCAACACCGACGGCAACCATCCCACACCACGCGCCGGCACAAAACGGTTTGTGGAATTCTGTGAATTCTTGTTTGGTGTCAAAAGCATTGGCATCTATGCGAACCGTCCGATGAGATCAGGCCCACAGCTGAGCGTTCATGCGACATGGCGAGCTGTAGATCTCAAAGGTACAAAAGCCCAACGGAAAGAGCTCGTGGAGTTCCTTTTCACTCATCGTGACGATCTGAACATTGAAGAGATTCATGCTTACGACGGCACTGGATGCCCTCTGACTGGTCTTACCAAATTTGGAGCAGGCTACCGATGCGATCGTGACGCTTGGAAAGCATGGACTGCCACACGCAACGGAGGAACACCCGGAGCCGACTGGAACCATGTAGAGATCTCGCCACTAATGGCAGATAATCCGAAACTGGTTGAGGAAGCGTTCGCTCGAATCTTCGCCTAATGACTTGACATCCTGTCGCTCATTGGGTCAACTGACTGTGCCAAGAGAGCGCAGCACAAGCTGAGCCCCGACACTGGAGGCAATATGAATCCATTCAAATTCCTAGCGTTAGTTGCATTTGGTTATTTCGGTCTGGTGGTGATCTTCGGCAATGATGCCGGCAACATAGATCCACCGATCGTCTCGGTCCCTCAAACCGTCCAGATCGTGCCACTCAGCGATGAGCAGATCGCAGACCGTAATGCTGAGATTGCTCAACAGATCGCAGAAGAGAACGCGACCATCTACGATGAGCCCGCAGAGACCGCTACAACGCTTGTAGAGCTCGCCGAGATAGATCCTGACACCAAGTGTCAAGAATGGTTCAGAGTCGCCGTAGAGATGGGATGGCCCAACGAAACCGAAGTTCTTCAGACTCTCGGTCGCGTCATGTGGAAAGAGTCGCGCTGTCAACCACTCGCTGTCAATGAGTCATCAGGCGATCACGGGCTCACTCAGATCAACCAGATTCACGAAGAATGGCTCAATGAAATGGGCTGGACACTTGAGGACATGGCGATCCCATCCTCGAATCTTCGTTTCGCTTACCTGTTATGGAATTCCCGTGAAGAGCAAGGTCTCTGTGGATGGCAACCATGGAGCATCTCATGCTGACATGGCAACAGGAAGCAGCGTGTCGTGATCTGCCCGTTAACTGGTTTTTCCCAGAGCAAGGCCCGGACGCTTGGTTTCACTTGCGTAGAGCTGTCGCTGTTTGCGAATCGTGTCCAGTAATTGAGGACTGTCTTAAATATGCGCTGTCATTCGGTTATCGAGCCCTTCCGGGCATTTGGGGAGGCACTTCAGAGAATCAGCGCCACGCAATGCTCATCTCTGACACACCGATCTAGTACTGTCGGATTATCCAACTAGGAAGGAAATCCAATGAACGACCCCGACGGAATGGTTCAGACGATCAGAGAGCAAGAGAAGCACATCGCAGATCTTGAGCTTCGTTTGAAGATCAGAGACACGCGCATTCGCTTTTGGCAAGGAATGGCCTCCGATCTTTACGACGAGCTGATCAGCTTTTACAAACCAGCGTCAGATCCTTTCGGATCTATGACTTCCACGATCAACAGGTTTGAGGAGGCTGAACGCTATGGATCTCAGTAACTATGTGGATGTCCCGACACGCTTCGCAGCACTACTAGCGAAGTGGCCTGAGCTTCGAATTAAGGAGCATCGCCCAGAGATCATCACAGTCGGAGACAAGACTTTCATTAGCGTCACGATGCAAGCATGGCGAACTCCCGACGATCCTCTTCCATGTCAAGCGACCTGTTATGAGCCGTTCCCCGGCAAGACCTCCTTCACTCGCGACAGTGAACAAATGAACGCCTCCACTTCATGTCTCGGACGCTTAGCTGGGCTCATGATGTCGTTCCCGAAGATGGCCTCATTGGAAGAAGTGGTCAACCGTCAGACCGAAACGAAGCCCGCTAAAGCTTGGGAAGCATCAGAAGGACAGAGACGACTCCTCCGAGCTCTCGGTTATGCCGGCGAGGTTCCTAGTGGGCGTGTCGCTTTTGAGTCGCTGGTTGCCGACCTGAAGGCTAAGCAGATGACAGCTGGGGAAGCGTTCTGATGATTCGAGTGCAAGTTACAGAGCGGCTCATCTTTGAGGCTAATGAACTTTTGGAAGATTATGACGGGCCAAACACTCACACACCGTCATGGAAAACTAACGCAGACTACAAAGAAGAGCATCTTTTGCTAGGTGCTATCGGAGAGATCGCTGTCATTGACTACTGCTGGAACAATGATCTACTGGCCTACAAACATCAAAACAACAAGAGCGACATACAACTCCACTCAGGCCACACGATTGAAGTCAAAACTCAAAGAGTAAACATTGAACCCAAAACTTACTATGAAGTCAATTTTGGAGCTCGTAACAAAAGCACGGAAAAATCAGACTTCATCTTCTTCAATCGAATCCAGTTTGTCGCCGGCAAACCTGAATGCGTATGGCTTCTTGGCGGATGTTCATGGGACAAGTTTTTCAGGATGGCAACCTTTCACAATCAAGGCGATCCAATTATGCAAACTTTTGCCAATGGGAATCATCTGCTTTCTGGACGCTATTTTGCCACTGACTGCTACGACCTACCGATCTCACAGCTCGCTCCACCAAGTGCAGCCTTGAAACATTTCAAATCATTACAAGAGAAAGAAGAAGCACAATGATAGACCCCGACACTCGACCCGTTTCCGACTGGATGCAGCCTGTCCGACCGATGCGCGTCTTATTTAAGACCTCAGACACAGATCGTCATCATGTTTACATTTTCGCCGTTCGCACCATCGGAACACAGATGGAGTATCTGACGATAGATGGCATCTTCATCAGCGCGCTATCACGAAGCCTGAACCATGCCGAGACTCTCATTGAGAACAACTGGACGAGGCTCGGATGATCCAGTATCAAGTGATTTCTATGTATCGAGTTGGTAATCCTCGCAAACTTACCGAGTCTCAGCATTCAGAGCTGCACACTAACCCAGCGATTGTCATGACGCTTCTGAACCAAGACCAACACTTGGACCGCTATGTCAAGGTCATTGTGGACGGCAAGGTCGCGGGCTATCAGTCATACAGGGCAGGCAAACGCGTCACAGTTGAGGATGTTAAATGAGCATCTACAGAGCGCCCAGACCTGAATCAAACTGGACACAGATCCGTAACGAGATCATTGAGGACTCGCGTCTGACCTTTAAGGCCACAGCAGTCCTGATCTTCGTCCTGTCAAAGCCTGACAACTGGAGGACCTCCACGAGGCATCTGAGTACCGTTAAGAAGGAAGGGATAGATGCTATCCGTACAGCAATGTCAGAGCTTGAGTCCGCCGGCTATATCAAGCGCCGAAGGTACCAAGACGAGCAAGGCAAATGGCAGTACGACACACTCGTATTCGACACCCCACAGGCTGTGAATAAGGCTGTGAGAAACACATCATCGCAGGTCAAACCTCGTGAGGATAATCCCCATGGGGATAATCCCGATGTATATCAAGAACTGATAAACAAAGACTCAGAGTGTCTCGTCCCTAAGCGTAGTCATATAGGCGCGCATGACCCCTGTGGACAATGCAGAGACACAGGCTGGAAAGTCATCAAAGGGCTAGACCTAGAGAAGTGTGGATGTGTAGTAGGCATGGAACTTCATGGCAGGTAACCCGATCTATACCACCAAGAGATGGAAAGAAGTACGCCGGCTAGTACTCGAGGAAGATAACGAATGTCACTGGTGCAGACTCAAAGGCAAAAGAACCAAGGCCACACAAGCAGACCACATCGTAGAGCTTGATCGAGGAGGCGACCCATACGACCGCTCAAACCTTGTCTCCTCATGTGCCTCCTGCAACGCGTCCAGAGGAGCACGCTTCGTGAACCAAAAGACAGCGCAACGAATCCAAAATCGCAACAAAGCAGCAAATCTTTCTTTTTTGGGCGAAATGCCTAC
>Ga0304730_1002128_pt1 | contig 14400 bp, 14 predicted proteins | sample M_130628_MF_Meta_FD_190474 | JGI IMG/M metagenome (GOLD analysis project Ga0304730, IMG submission 190474) | Freshwater microbial communities from Lake Montjoie, Canada to study carbon cycling - M_130628_MF_MetaG (v2) (version 2) | ecosystem: Environmental > Aquatic > Freshwater > Lake | place...
GGCTATAAAACACCGATTGCTGGAACTGTGACTGCACTGTTCTTTGTAGCCATATTTCCAGGAAATATCTCCCAATGGCTCACACGAACAGATGCGTTTGGCTTAGATACCGATGCAGCCAGACTAATCAGATTGTTCTTCCAACCATTGCTGGTGCTATGGGCACTATGGTCAACAAGGGCAATTACTTGGATCAAGAGCTTGGTTGCTAAAGGTTAAGTAACCTTCAAAGTCGAACTACTTGGCTACAGCTGTAATCTCTTGGGCACCGATGCGGTTGGCTTGGAATGTATTGACCTCAGCCTCGTCACGGTATCCAACTGCAATGCCATAGATAAGTTTGTATCCCTTGGGAATATCAAATTCTTCATGCACGGCCTTAGGCCATATCGCAACTGCACCTTGAGCACAGGTACCAAGACCTTTGGCGTGAGCACTGAGCATCAGGTTCTCAGCAAACAAGCCAGCGTCGTTGGCTGCAAAGACAGATAGCCCTTTGTGGATAAAAACAAATATTTCAACTGGTGCATTGAAGAACTCATAATTCTTAGCCCATTGGGCATCTCTAGCTTTCTTATCTCCCCTGGCCACGCCTAACATTCCATAGAGCTCTTTACCAACTCTTTTAGCTCTAGGCTGTAAAGACTTTGGGTAGGGCTTCATGATCGGGTAATCACTCAGCGGCCAGGCTTTAGGTGTGACTAAAAACTTGATCTTGTCCTTTAGATTTCCGCTAGTCATCCCAGAGCCAACACTCCAACGTTCAAGCATGTCTTTAGAGATGCGATCTCTAACTGCACCTGATGCCACTGCCACCAAGAAAGGCCTAGTGTTACTCCAACTAGGAGCGGTGAGGCCATCTTCTAATAACTCTTCGATTATTTTGGTGTCGACCAGATCTGACTTGAATGAACGAGTTGTTCTTCTAGATGCGAGAAACTCACTGAACTCTTTGGACTTAATCATGCTTCAAGGCTACCAAGTGATTTCGTAAAGGGACTTAAATGCGTTTGGGGTGACCAAAAGGCCACCCCAAACACTTGGAACTTGCTTAGCCGATTCTTGTGATTCGACCATCAGTGTTCATCTGAACAGGGCCGTTAGCACTGTCGCGGATGATTGCGTTGCGAACTAGAGTCTCCAAGACATCGCGAGTCTTAGCTTTAGCTAGTCCACCAAACATGGTGTATCCATCTCCACCGGCAACCATAAAGTCATTGGTCGCTAGTGTGTATGAAACAGATGTGTTGTTTGGAATTGGTGTTCCGTTTGTCAAAGTGACCGCTGTTACACGGCCGCTGTTAGCTGCCTTAGACATGTCGAAGGTGAACTTCAAACCAGATACCTGAGGGAAACGTCCCGCTCCGGTAGCGATCTGTGAGACTCCGTTTTCTAGAGCAGCCCAAACATCAGCACCGGTGATGGTTGCAGTTGCTGCAGAGTTTCCAAAAGGAAGCACGGTTGCAACGTCACCCACGGTTAGTGTGTATGGACCGGAACTGGTTACCTTCCAAGGAGCTGCACCAACTGTGAATCCAGTCTGGATACTTGACCAGCTTGGACGAACAATTGATGTGTCACTTGGAATAAATGTCTTGGCTGGAAGCATGTCTCTTAGACCTCCACCGTTGATGATGGCAATCTGAGTACCCATCGCAGTTCTTAGGTTGTCAGCTACATAGTTACCAAGACCAGTTTCGTAGTTACGCTGGATAGCCGGCGTTCCACCGTTAGGTGCAACAGCTGCAATCTGACCGATCACTACGTTGTACTTAGTACCAAGCTGAGCCTTGTAACCGTCAATCATAGCAATTGCACTTTGGTTCAAACTTGTAGCCGAAAGTGCAGTACCAGCAGGAGCTGTTACACGAGGAACAACCTGCTCTACAAGAGCACCAACAGTAGTTCTCTTTGCAGTATCAACACAAACGTGAACCTTGTTGTATAGGGTTCCAGCGTTTGGCACCTGAGCAACAGTCTTGTTGCCAACCACACCAGCAAACTTGAGGTGGCTGTGACCACCTAGTACCAAGTCTGATCCAGATAGTAGCGGAGCAATGTCGATTAGACGGCCCTGGGATGCACCGGTAGTTTCATTGACTGTTCCAAAGCCTTCGTGAACAAGTGAAACGACGATGTCAGCACCAGCGGATCTTGCTGCATTGATTGCGCCTAGAACCTGAGCCTTAGTAGCTGGAGATGATGAAAGGATGTCACCCATCACAATCTTTCCCAAGTTACCTGGGAATACCTGCTCGTAGGTGTCAGGAGTGTTTAGACCGATAACACCAAGTCTTACTCCACCTCGGTCAACAATTGTCCAAGGTGCAGTTAGCTGACCCTTGGCGTTTGGAGTGCTCAACTCTCCCAAGCTTGAGTAGTTAGAAACTACCCACTTGAAATCAGAAGCAGCAATCTGAGAGTTTAGGTAAGTCAGGTTCTTATCGTGCTCGTGGTTACCAAAGGTACTCGCGTCAACGCCCATGAAGTTCATTGCCTTCACTGAAGGGATTTCATCGAACACAGTTGATAGTGGAGGAGCAGCACCAAAGTTGTCACCGCTTGACAGAACGAATGTTGCTGGAATCGAAGCGCGGTCGGCAGCAAAGTTAGCAGCCATTACAGGTGCACCGCTTGTGTAGGTGTCTACACCTGACGCAGTTGTCTTGGTGTAATCAAGAGCTCCGTGGAAGTCTGAGAACGCATTTACCTGTAGTTCTTTAACATCACGAACAGGAGCAGTGTTCACCAAAGCCACAAGTGGTCTTGAGCCAACTTCTACGTTTAGAGCTGGAACCTGGCCAACTGCAGTTACAGAACCATCAGTCTCAAGTGCGTAGAAACCCTTACCGTTAGAAGCCAGAGCTGCATCCTTGATGCGTCCAAGTGACTGAGGGATAACTGGTGCATCACCGAAAGCAGCAACGCTGCCTGAAGTTGTAATTGCCCAGAATCCTTCACCAGTTGCACGAGCCACAACCTTGTTGTAGTTACCCTTTGGAAGTTTTCCGCTCTGTGCACCACCAACACCAATAACTTGACCAGTGAATGTTACAAACCACATACCCTTGCCGTTTGCGTGAGCAGCAGCACCGATAACTTTTGAGTTAGTTACTGTTCCAGTTGTTTCAATCGCGGTAGCTCCTGCAGAAGCAGATACTTCGCCCTTAGATCCAATTAGGTAGTAACCCTGACCGTTATATGAAGGAACAATAGCTGTGGTTGAACCACTTAGCGCAGGCGCAGTCTTGACTGCGTCACCAAGTGCTACCACACGTCCAGCTGGAGCTAGTAACCATGCACCGTTACCACTTGGGGTTGGTACAGAACCAAAGTATGCAGATGAGGTTGGCTGTACTCTTGCGAATGAGCCTGTGCTTGATCCCAGGTTACGGCTGTATCCTCTGTTGTCGATTCCGAAGAATCCAGACTTAGCAACACCAGGGGTAACTGAGGTTGAGGCGAGAGAGCCAGCTCCGAATCCAACTGAGTTCACAGCGAAAACTTTGAACGCTGCTGCAGAACTACCAATAGCTGGAACGAATGCTGATGTCTTGTTGCCTGCTACAGAAGTAGTACAGGTGCCAACACCACCATCAATTACATATTGGGTAACAGGAGTGTTTCCATCAGTGGCTGGGGTTGACCATGAAACAGTGAACCCTCCCTCAGCTGGAACTACAGAGACATTTTGCGGTTGACCAGGAACCGAAAAAGTAATAGCTGCCGTTGCACTGTTTGGAGAAACAGCTAGTGCAGCTAGCAGAAGGAACGACGCAAATAGCGAGATGATTTTTGAGTTTGGTTTCATAGCCAAATTTTAGTGTTCGGCTCAGACTTCGAAGCCATGACTAGGTGCAAAATAGTGCGTGTTAGCGAATTTTAAACCTAACGTTTACATCCTGTTAATCGACCGGGTTCGTCAAGTGCTTAGTTACGCCCTAGCCGTGCAACTTTCTAAGCTCAACCTTCCGGTTACATGCCTTAGATCCCCAGGCCGCAAGTTCTTCGGCGTGTTCTTCAGAGTTTGCGTGAATCAGCCAGAAGCCCGACATAAATTCTTTGGTGTCATTCAGCGGGCCGATTGAGGACAATCCTGCATCCGCACGATTATCAATCACATTGGACTGGCTCGGGTCTTCAATGCCACAAGCCATAATCATCAAACCGTTTGCCTGAAGGTGATCGTTGAATTCATCTATGGCAGCCATCTCGTTGGCACTAGCTGAATTGCTTCTATCGTCTATAACTGCAATCAAGAATCTCATCTATATTCCAAGTCCTTAGGATTTACAAAGTTATTCTAGTCAACACACTTATTAGGCGCTGGCGTTATTCTTGGCTAATGGCAAGAGTGGCGCAAACCAAGGGAGGCTTTCCTCCTAAAATTTGCCTGACCTGTAAAAGACCTTTCGAGTGGCGCAAAAAGTGGGAAAGAGATTGGGACAATGTGCTCTACTGTTCCAAGAAATGTAAATCCGCATGATTGAAAGAATCATCTACGTTCCCTTTGATCATCTAAGCCTCAGCCATGGAGCTTTGGCACAGGCAAACCAGAAAACAGATCTAATCGTTTTGGTTGAAAGCAAAAGAATGACATCAGGTCGTCCTTGGCAAAAAGAGCGACTGTTTTTCATGATTTCATCAGCTAGGCATTTTGTTCAAGAACTTCAGGCCAAAGGTTTTCAAGTTCAATACATCAAAGCAGATAACACAATTGCTGGTCTTGATAAAGCACAGAAGGCTTTAGGTAAGAAGGTGCCAATTATTTGCGCAGAGCCTTCTTCTATAAAGCAGTATGAACAGCTTGAGGCATACGGTGTTGTGTTTGCTAAGAATGACTTCTTTCTTACCCCAAGAGATCTGTTTCGGGATTGGGCGTCTAAACAGAAATCTTTTGTGATGGAAAACTTCTATCGACTGCAGAGAACTCGACTAAACATCCTGATTGAAGATGGTAAACCTGTTGGTGGCCAATGGAACTTTGACCAAGACAATCGCTTACCGCCACCTAAGAATTACACCTGGCCAGAAAACCTAGAACACCAACGTGATGAGATTGACGTTGAAGTTGCTAAGGAGTTAGGTCTTGAACTAAGCACCACTTGGGCTACAACTAGAGCTGGTGCTCTGGCTCAACTCGAGCACTTCCTAACTCATCACATGGATAACTTTGGACCCTATGAGGATGCGGTAGCTAAAGACAACTGGTCCATGCACCATTCTCTGCTAAGCCCATATCTAAACAACGGGTTACTCCATCCAACCGAAGTCGTAACTGAAACAATCAAGGCCTATAAGAAGCACAACTATCAGATCCAGTCAGTCGAAGCGTTTATTCGCCAGGTAATCGGTTGGCGTGAATATGTAAATGGTATGTATTGGTTCCTAGGATATGAATACAGAGAAGCTAACGCACTCAATGCAAACCGAACTCTCTTGACCGTGTTCAAAAACTCCAAGGCAACTTCAATGAACTGTGTTCAAGGTGTTGTTGGAGACATGGAAAAGAGAGCTTGGACTCATCACATTCCAAGACTCATGATTCTAAGTAACTTAGCTCTCATTACTGGAGTTAATCCTCAAGAATTCTTGGATTGGATGAGAGAGAACTTTATAGATGCAACCGAGTGGGTAATGGTTCCTAACATCATAGGTATGGGGACCTATGCAGATGGGGGAAAGCTCATGACGAAGCCATATCCTGCAGGAGGGGCATACATCTCTCGAATGACCGAGTTCTGTAAGACCTGTGTCTATGACCCGAAGAAAAGATCAGGCGATGACGCCTGTCCGTTCAGCACCTTGTATTGGGACTTCTTAGATAGACATCGGGAATCATTCAAGATGAACCATCGGATGGCTCAGCAGCTCAAAGGTTTAGACCGCTTATCTGACTTAGACGAACTTAGAGATCGAGCCAAGGTTGTTCTTAAAGGTTTGGATAAGGGAACCATCTAGAACTACATCCTTGATAGGCGTAGTCTTTATATATGCAAGCAAAGCCTTTACTCATCTTTGATGGTGACTGTGGCTTTTGCACTACTGCGACAAACTTCATTCTTAAACACACTTCAACTCCAATAGAGGCAACGCCTTTTCAGTTCATTGAACCAGAGAGCTATGGACTCACTCTTGGGCAGGTGCAAGCCAAGGTCTACCTAGTTTTGGCTGGCAAGAACTACGCCGGCCATGAGGCGTTTGCGAATCTGTTCAAGATTCAAAAGAACTTACTGCTTAAGTCCTTTGGCTCTCTGATTCTTATTCCACCTTTTGTTTGGTTGGCTAGACCAGGCTATGCAGTGGTAGCGAAGTATCGACAGAAGCTACCTGGTGGAACCCCAGCCTGCAAAATGCCTCGAGACTAAGCCCTAAGCCGAGAGCTACTTTGACTTGGGTAACCTTGAACTATGAAACCATTCCAAATCTCTAAAGAAGTAGCCGCAGCCCTAGATGCCGGTAAGCCTGTTGTAGCTCTTGAATCAACAATCATTTCTCATGGGCTACCTAGACCTCAGAACCTAGCTGCAGCTATCGAGTTTGAGAACATTCTTCGCGAGCAGGGAGTAACCCCGGCAACTATTGCAATCCTCGATGGTGTTCCGCAGATTGGTTTGGATAAGCGAGGCGTTGACCGTATTGCTAACGAAGATCTAGCAAAGGCCAGTGTTAGAGATATTCCTATTCTTGCTGTACGCAAAGAAAGCGGTGCAACAACAGTTGCTGCAACCGCTCACCTTGCATCGTTAGCTGGTATCCGAGTTTTCGCTACCGGTGGTTTAGGTGGAGTGCACCGAGGTGCAAACACAACATTTGATGAATCAGCAGATCTATCTACCCTCGCTGTTACACCTATAACTGTTGTCTGCGCTGGTGTGAAATCAGTCTTAGATATCTCAGCAACTCTAGAAAGACTTGAGTCACTTTCAGTTCCAGTTATTGGTTGGCAGACAAAAGAGTTCCCTGCCTTCTGGTTAAACAGATCTGGTTTACAGATTGACTGGTCATTAGATTCAACGGATGAGATTGCTCAAGCCATGAAGTCTCAAGATGAGCTAGGTCATAACCAGGGAATTGTTATCGCTAATCCAATCCCAGTTGAGTTGCAGTGGGATCCAGAAGAGCACGATCGAGTTCTACAGATTGCTTTCAAAGCGGCTGATGCTGCTGGTGTTCACGGTAAAGCCGTTACACCTTTCCTTCTAGGTTTCATCGTTGAAGAATCAAAGGGCAGAAGCCTTGCAGTGAATCTTGACCTTGCTAGAAACAACGTGAAGCTAGCTGGTCAGATTGCAACTTCCTGGTCAAGGATTCAATAGTGGTAAATGTTTTAGTCATTGGCGATGTCATAGATGACATCATCGTTATGCCTAGTGGACCAATTAGAGCAAACACAGATACTGATTCGAGTATTAGCCAAACTCTTGGCGGTTCTGCAAGTAACATCGCTTGCTGGGCAGCAAGCCTAGGCGCAGATGTGACTTTCTTAGGTTGTGTGAATAGTAAAGATGAGAGCCGCGTTCAAGAGCAGTTTGCGGAATACAACGTCAAGGCCGCCTTGCAACTAAGCGATAAGCCAACCGGCTCACTTGTTGTTCTTGTTGAAGGCGAAACTAGAAGTATGCTCACAGATCGTGGAGCAAATAGAGAATTGAACATCGCTGCGTTGGTGTGGCCTATGTTCAACACCATCGATTACGTGTTCATCTCTGGCTACACATTATTTGGTAGAGAACTTTTAGAAATTAAAGATCTGATTTATGAAGCTCAACAGGGTGGAGCTATGGTGCTCATTGATCCAGGTTCAGCCGGATACATAAACGACTTTGGTTTGAAAGAATTCAAGGAAGCCATTTACTCAGCTGACATCTTGATTCCAAACAGCGAAGAGTTCGAATTGCTTGGAACGACACTAAGCCCAATCACTATTGTGAAAAAAGGCAGTGCCGGTGTTGATGTTTATGCCGAAGGCATATTGATGAAATCCTACGAAGCAGAAAAAGTTGAAGCCATTGATCCAACTGGAGCAGGCGATGCTTTTTCAGGTTCACTGGTAGCAAGTCTTGCTAATGGAAAGAATCTAGCCGAGGCAGTGGAGATAGCAATAACAACGGCAGCTAAAGCTGTTACGACTATTGGTGCCCGCCCTCAGCTTTGAATCTTTCAATAGATTCATCGATTAGACGTTGAGCTTCATCCTTACCTGCCCACTTGCCAACCTTGACCCATTTGCCTGGCTCTAGATCTTTGTAGTGCGTGAAGAAGTGCTCTAGTTCATCTTTGGTCTGCTGAGGAACATCGTTGATGTCTTGGATGTGAGCCCAACGCTTGTCCTTGACTGGAACACAAAGAATCTTCTCGTCAATACCGCCATCGTCTTCCATAGGCAATACACCTACTGGTCTAACCTCAACGATTACACCTGGGAATAGTGGGTATTCCAGAAGAACTAGTGCGTCTAATGGGTCTCCATCGCCACCTAGGGTGTTGTCAAAGTATCCGTAGTCAACTGGATAGACAAAAGGTGTGAACAGTACTCGGTCCAGACGGACACGGCCTGACTCGTGGTCAACCTCGTATTTGTTGCGGCTTCCACGAGGAATTTCGATGATGGCGTCGATAGACATGGTTCTCCTAAATAGGCTTGATGTATAAAGAATACCGAAAGGCGACAATGTCCGAGCGACCTAGGCTAACCCCAGCTATGGCTGATGTTCGCCGTGCCATTAGGGATAGCTGGGATTTACTTGACCTATATAAAGGGAGCACTGTTTCTGTAGCCTGCTCCGGAGGAGCAGACTCGCTCGCTTTGGCTAGTGCTGCATTGTTTGAAGGTCAAAGAGCAGAGATTAACGTGATTGCCTGTATCGTCAATCACAATCTTCAAGAAGGTTCTATGGAGGTAGCTCTAAGAACTAAAGGAATCCTTATGGAGATGGGCTTTAGTGTTGTGGAGATTATGGATGTTCACATCCAACAAAGCTCCTTAGGGATGGAAGCTGCCGCTAGAAATGCTCGTTATGGAGCCCTTACGGAGTTTGCAGATAAACACAATGCCGTTTTCACAATGCTTGGTCACACACAAGACGATCAAGCTGAGACAGTACTACTTGGTTTAGCTAGAGGTTCTGGTGCTAAATCAATTGCCGGTATGCCAACACTTTCTCCTGATGGTAAATACCTTCGTCCTCTTCTTGGAATTACAAGAAAGGAAACAGTTTCATATTGTGAAGATCTAAATTTGGAGTACTGGTCAGATCCTCAGAATCTAGATACTAAGTTCACAAGAGTGAAGGCAAGACTAAATGTCTTACCCGTTCTTGAAGAAGAACTGGGCCCTGGTATCTCACAAGCCTTGTCTAGAACTGCAGAGATTCTGCAGGATGACATTGCTTATCTAGAAGCTCAAGCAGAAAAGGCTTTTAGTGAAGTTGCTAAGACTACGAACAACTCTGTGGTTATTGATACTGAATCTTTTGAGGAGCTGCCTAAAGCTTTAGCAAGTAGGGTGCTTCACAAATCTCTTTCCCTTATGGGAGCAGAACCGGCCAAGGTTCAAATTGACTCAGTTATGGAGTTGGTAACTAATTGGCATGGTCAAAAACCTTTGACCCTTCCCTCCGTTAGAGTAGAGCGAAAGGGCAAAGAGATTATTCTCAAAAGCACTAAAACTATGAAGCCAGGAGCATGCTAGGTGAACCTCGATAAGGTCCAAAAGGACATCACTAAGGTCTTAGTTACCGAAGAACAAATTGCTAACAGAGTTGAAGAGTTAGCTCGTGAAATAGAAAACAGATATGAAGGTAAAGACCTTCTGCTAGTTGGAGTTCTAAAAGGTGCGGTCATGTTCATGGCTGACATCTCCAGAGCAATTCAATTGCCAGTGACCATGGACTGGATGGCAGTATCTTCTTACGGGTCAGGAACCAAGTCTTCAGGAGTTGTCAGAATCCTCAAGGATCTAGATGCAGATGTTCTAGGTAAGAATGTCCTTATTGTTGAAGACATTATCGACTCAGGTCTAACCCTGTCATGGCTAATGGCCAACCTAAAAGCTCGTGGAGCAGCTTCTGTTGAAGTTGTTACATTACTTCGTAAGCCAGATGCCGCCATGGTTGAGGTAGATGTTGCCTGGGTGGGCTTTGACATCCCTAATGAGTTTGTTGTCGGTTATGGTCTTGATTACGCAGAGCACTACCGCACCCTCAAGGACGTAGGGGTCTTAGCCCCTGCTGTTTACAGCTAAATTCCTTTAATCTCTCTGCGAACAAGCCATATACAGGGGTAAATCTGTCCCTTTTGGCTTGTAGCCTATTACTTGGTCTTGTTGTATTAGGAAGGTAGGGGCTTAGCCTCTTATATGAAATCTCGCAAACTTTTTAGAGGTCCATTCTTTTGGATCTTTGTGGCTCTAGCTGCGCTAACCATTGGCTTTAACTCAGTGAACACAACTGGTTTCACCAAGGTCGATACCTCAGTTGGGCTTCAGTTCATTGAGAGTGGATCAGCTAAGTCTGTTCTTGTTATTGAGAATGAACAACGCGTTGATGTTGTCCTAAATTCTGCAGACGTCAAATATGGCGACAAGGTTCAGTTCTTCTATGTCACACCTCGTGGCACACAGGTTGCAACTGTCATTGCTGATGCAACAATCGCCGATGGTTTCAATGATCAGGTAACCAGCACTCCTTGGTACCTATCACTTCTTTTCTCAATCCTTCCTTTCATTCTTATCTTTGGTTTGTTCTGGTTCCTAATGTCTAGTGCCCAGGGCGGTAACAGCAAGGTAATGCAGTTCGGTAAATCAAGAGCAAAGCTTTACAACAAGGACATGCCTAAGGTCACCTTTGAAGATGTTGCTGGTGTTGATGAAGCAATCGAAGAACTACAGGAAATTAAAGACTTCCTAAAGGAACCGCAGAAGTTCCAAGCAGTAGGAGCAAAGATTCCTCGTGGTGTATTGCTCTACGGCCCTCCGGGAACCGGTAAGACCTTGCTAGCCAAGGCAGTTGCTGGCGAAGCTGGAGTTCCGTTCTTCACAATCTCAGGTTCTGACTTTGTTGAAATGTTTGTCGGTGTCGGTGCATCTCGTGTTCGTGATTTATTCGAGCAAGCCAAGGCCGCATCTCCAGCCATCATTTTCGTTGATGAAATCGATGCTGTTGGTCGTCAGCGTGGAGCAGGTGTTGGTGGCGGAAACGATGAGCGTGAGCAAACCCTTAACCAATTGCTAGTTGAGATGGATGGCTTTGATTCAAAGACCAACGTTATTTTGATTGCTGCTACTAACCGTCCTGATGTTTTGGACCCAGCACTACTGCGTCCTGGTCGCTTTGATCGTCAGATTGGTGTTTCTGCTCCTGACCTTATCGGTCGCGAACAGATTCTAAAGGTGCACGCTAAGGGTAAGCCAGTTGCCGCTGATGTTGATCTAGCAACAGTTGCTAGAAGAACTCCTGGTTTCACTGGTGCAGATCTAGCAAACGTTTTGAACGAAGCTGCATTGCTAACTGCTCGCTTGGGCGAGAAGCAGATTACAAACTCGACTCTTGATGAATCTATTGATCGTGTTATCGGTGGACCTGCAAAGAAGACTCGTTTGATGATTGACTCAGAGCGCTTGAACACTGCATATCACGAAGCAGGTCACGCTCTAGTTGCAGCTTCAATGAATAACAGTGACCCTGTCTCTAAGGTAACTATCTTGCCTAGAGGTAGAGCTCTTGGATACACCATGGTTCTTCCGCTAGAAGATCGTTACTCAGTTACTCGCAACCAACTGCTAGATCAGATTGCTTATGCAATGGGTGGTCGTGTGGCTGAAGAAATTGTCTTTGGTGACCCAACTACTGGCGCATCCAATGACTTCGAGAAGGCAACTTCTATTGCTAAGGCAATGGTTATGCAATATGGAATGTCTAGCCTGGTTGGCTCAGTAGCCTATGGCACAGCAGGTGAGGTCTTTATTGGTAGAGACATGGCACACACCAAGGAATACAGCGACATTACAGCCCAAAACATTGATAAAGAGATCAGAGCCATTCTTGATGCTGCTCACGATGAGGCATACAAAGCAATCAACCTAAACCGCAAGGTCTTAGATTCAATGGCTAAAGAACTTATGGAAAGAGAAACTCTTAACGCTGAAGAGATCGCAGTGATCTTCAAGAGCGTGAAGAAACTTCCTAAGCGTCCACAGTGGCTATCGAAGAAGACAAGACCAAAGCCTAAGCAGGGGCCTATCGCTATTCCTAGCAAGGGCTCAACGGCTTCTAAGAATGCTGCTTCAAAAGCAGCAGCTACTAAGAAGCCAGCTGTGAAGAAAACAGCTAGAGCAAAAAAGGCTTAGTTTATGGTTGACGCCGAACGAATCAAAGCAGCTGTTGTTGAGTTGATTTCGGCTATCGGTGAAGACCCTAACCGTGACGAACTCAAAGCAACGCCACAAAAGTTTGCTGATGCATATGCCGGCTTCTTTGCAGGCATTGGCGTTGACCCTTTAGAAGCTCTGCGTGACACTTTTCCTGCAGAACAAAATGATGTGGTCATTCTCAAAGACATTGAGTTAGTAAGTATCTGTGAGCATCACCTGTTACCTTTCACAGGGGTAGCTCACATTGCCTACCTACCAAATAATCGAGTCATTGGTTTAGGAAGATTACCTAAGTTAGTTGAAATCCTTTCGGCTAGACCACAACTTCAAGAAAACCTAACTGCTCAAATTGCTGATGCTTTGGAGCAAGGCCTCGGAACTAGGGGAGTAGTAGTTGTTATCGAAGCAAGACATCACTGTGTTGCATCTCGTGGCGCTAGACAACCCGAAGCCAACACTGTGACCATGACCACTCGTGGCGAATACAGCGAGGCTGCTGCCAGAGCCGAAGTAATGGCACTGATTGCAAAATGAAATACAACCCGACTGCACCTAAGGTAAGACCACTGGTTATGGGTGTCCTAAACACCACTCCAGATAGCTTTAGTGATGGTAATCAATTCCTTCAATTACAAGCAGCTTTAGATCACGCAAAGTTATTGCAGATAAGCGGTGCAGACATTATTGATGTTGGTGGTGAATCCACTCGACCAGGTGCTACTCGTATCTCTGTTGAAGAAGAGCAGGAAAGGGTTCTGCCTGTCATTGCCAAGATTGTTGACGCTGAATTAGGCTGTGCTATTTCTGTTGACACCATGAATTCTGAAACAGCACTTGCAGCCGTGTTACTAGGAGCAACCATCATCAATGATGTCTCTGGCGGACTAGCCGATGAGAACATGTTTAGAGTTGCTGCAGAGACCAAAGCGACTCTTGTTATTTCACATTGGCGAGGCCATGCCAATATCATGGACACCATGAACTCTTATCAAAATGTCGCAGTTGAGGTTGCTAACGAACTTCAAGAACGAGTCGATGCTGCTATTGCTGCCGGTGTTGATAGATCCAAGATTGTGATTGATCCAGGTCTTGGTTTTGCTAAAGACATGAAGCAGAACTGGCAGCTGGTAGCAAGGCTTGATGAACTTGAGAAGCTAGGGCTTCCTATTCTTGTAGGAGCCTCTCGTAAGAGATTTATCGCAGGAGCTTTGGATGAGGATGAGCCTAACTCTGTCTCACATGAGAGAAGAGATGTGGCAACAGCTGTGCTTACTGCGCTATTGATGCAACGTAAGCTCTGGGGCGTCAGAGTCCACAATGTTCTTGCTACCACCGATGCCATCAGTATTGTTGGGGCTTTACATGAAGGTGAAGCAGATAAGAAGTCTTCCTAGGGCAGAATTGACCTATGCGCCACAAGATAGCCATTACAGGACTTAGAGTCTTTGCTCACCACGGGGTGTTCGACTTCGAAAGACAAAACGGTCAAGACTTCTATATTGATGCTGCTATCTGGGTTGATGGCGATAAGGCTGCCTTTACCGATGATTTGAATAACACTGCTCACTATGGTGATTTGGCTAAAGGTCTAGTTGAACTAACTAAGAATGACCCAGTTGATCTATTAGAGACCTTGGCTCAAAGACTTTTGGATTACGCATTGAACTTTGGCGGTGGCAAAGTCCTCAAGGCCAAGATAACTGTTCATAAACCAGGCGCTCCTATTCCTTATGAGTTTGAGGATGTCAGCATCACTGTGAAAGCCAAGAAGCAAAGCTAATGGCCAGCTGTGTTTTAGCTCTGGGTAGCAATTTAGGTAACCGTCGTAACTGGCTAATCAAAGCTTTATCTCTTATTGCAACTACTAAAGATGTTTATCTAACCGACATATCTCCAATAGTTGAATCTAAAGCGTTGACTTTAGCTGGCGTTGATTCTTCAAAACCTAAGTTCTTGAACTGTGTTGCTGAAATAGAAACTTCACTAAAGCCTGAAGAACTACTAATTCAAATGCAGGCAATTGAATT
>Ga0304730_1002129_pt1 | contig 14373 bp, 8 predicted proteins | sample M_130628_MF_Meta_FD_190474 | JGI IMG/M metagenome (GOLD analysis project Ga0304730, IMG submission 190474) | Freshwater microbial communities from Lake Montjoie, Canada to study carbon cycling - M_130628_MF_MetaG (v2) (version 2) | ecosystem: Environmental > Aquatic > Freshwater > Lake | place...
ACACTAGTGTTTACACGTTTTGATACAGTTTGAAACTGCTTTCTTGCGGACTGGACGGGACTCGAACCCGCGACCTCCGCCGTGACAGGGCGGCATTCTAACCAGCTGAACTACCAATCCGTTTCCTGATTTTCTTCTTTGATACTAGTAGTTGTTTACCAACTTTCGCATCTGTGATTCTTAAAAGGACTGCAAAAATAAGGCGAATTTTGCCATTAGGCAAGTATCATTTGTAAAAAATGCCAATGAATTTTTCTCACGACCCGTCAGTACTATATTCGCTGAACGTTTTTTTACTCATTTAACACCCTTACTCAAAATCCATTTCAATCAAAATGAACACCGCCATCACTTGGAAATACCTACCCCTTCTCGCCATATTGTTTTTCACGGCGTCCATACTCAAAGCCCAATTCCCCGAGACGCAAGCCTATCATGTGGATCCGGGCGGACATGAGCGCAATCGAAACATCGATGTCCTGCACATGAAATTGGAAGTTTCGTTCGACGCCCCCAAGAAAACCGTCTTCGGCAAGGTCACCCATACGTTTGAGCCCCTGCAACGCGTGATTGACACGATATTCTTCGATGCGCCCGGCATCAACATATTAAATGCCTCGATGGATGGCAAAACGCTCCCGTTCAAAATCATCCCCACCGGTGTGGTCGTTTACCCAGACCTAAAATCAGAACCCTACCAACCCATGCATGTGCAGAATCATGGCGCATCGATGCAGCATAAAATCACCTTTGAATATATCGCCAAACCAACCAAAGGCATCTATTTTATTGGATGGAACCTAGGAGAAATCAGTAGTCCAGACGAAATGACCCACCGCCAAATTTGGACCCAAGGGCAGGGCGTCGACAACCGCTATTGGATTCCGATGATCGATGATCGCAGCGATAAATTTGTGACTGAAACCGTGATTACCTTCGACGCGAAATACCAAGTATTATCGAATGGAACGTTGCTGTCGAAAACGAAAACCTCGACCAACAACAATTGGCATTACAAATTGAACAATCCCCACTCGGGATACCTATTAATGCTAGCCATCGGCGATTACGGTGTGAAAAAATCCGTGAGTCCGGCCGGCACGCCCATGCAATTTTGGCACTACCCCGAACACCCCGAGAGAATCGAACCCACCGCGCGGTACAGCGAACAAATCATCGACTTCCTGTCGAACGAAACCGGTATCAAATACCCTTGGATCACCTATTCGCAGGTCATGATTCAGGATTTTATGTTCGGCGCGATGGAAAACACTTCAGCCACCACTTTTGGCGACTTTTTCTGGGTCGATAAGCGCAGTTTTCAGGAACGAAACTATATCACAGTGAACGCGCACGAGGCTACACATCAGTGGTTTGGCGACTATATCACCGGCCGTCACGATGGCGAGCAGTGGCTACAAGAGAGTTTTGCCACGTTTTACCCTGGCTTGTTTCTTGGCAGCATTTATGGCAACGACGAACAGTCTTGGTATTTCAGGGAGCAAATGCGCGGCGCGATTGCAGCGGGGAAGGCGAATTCATTGCCGGTACGACATAGTGCGGCGGGTTCTTCGAGGCATTACCCAAAAGGAGCTAGTGTATTATATATGTTGCAGCATGTACTCGGCGAAGAAAACTATCGCAAAAGCATCAACTTGTATTTGTCGCGGCATGGACTGCAAACGGTGGAAACATGGGACTTGCAAAAGGCAATCATCGATGCAACGGGTATCAATATGGATTGGTTCTTCGACCAGTGGATTCATCGCGGGGGCGAACCCATTTATGCGGTGAATTGGAATGTGCACGCAGACTTAGGCAAAAACAATTCCGCCAATGGGGATGATTTCTTCCCCCAGGGCCAATACGATGTTGAAATCAACGTCAAACAAACCCAAAATCAAGATATCGTGGTTGGGCTTTTCCGCATGCCGGTTGACATTGAATTTCTCTATTTCGATGGCAGCAGTGAAAAACGCACCGTTTGGGTAGAAAAATCGCAACACACCTTCCATTTCAAAACCCAAAAAGCGCCTTTGACTGTGGTATTTGATGCAGGCAGTCGGATTTTGAAAACCCTTGAAATGCAAAAAAGCCCTGCCGAATGGCATTTTCAAATGGAACATGGTAGCAGTATGTTAGACCGCTACGATGCTTTGGTGGCTTTGCGTGGAACCGTTGCTATTCATAGCGGAACAGCCGCACATGCTGGACTTGGCGGATCTTCTGATCAGACAAGAACTAACGGATCGATCGACTTCAAAACAGTTCTAGAACAGGCATGGAATCGAGAAAAATTCCGCGAGATGCAGGTCGAAATTGCCACACAATGGTTGAGTCTGCCCGGCGTATTTGCGACGACATCCAATGTAAAATATAACCAGGGCGAACAAACGTTTGGCACACCTGAAAATACTGCGAACCAAAATGCCATCGTATTGCAAAAATTCGCAAATAGCGGACAATCTTCGGTAAGGAAAGTTTTGTTCGAACGCTTACCATTGGAGCCAAATTTTAAAGAAATTTTCTTGGAAGGACTAAAGGATTCCAGTTACACCACAATCGAATTGGTTGTAAATCGCCTCTGGAATTTGCCACAGATGTCAACTGCTCAGTTGGATGCTAAGGGATCAACCGAAATTGTGGCTTCAACACAATATCAACCCGCATTCATCAGTCACCGCGATATCCTGGAAGCCATCAAAGACGAAACCGGTTATCTCCACAACCTGACGGTGAAGTATTTTGAACTTGCTTACACCGACGCGCTGGAACAACAGAAAAAACAAGAAGTTTCTCTTCATGGAAAACGAACCGAAAATGAGCCTCAAATTTTCTTAAACAGTCTGATTTCCATGACCGGACCGTACTATGAATTCAGAACCCGAACCAATGCGATGGCCGCTCTGAAACGCCTCAATGTTTTAACACCAGAACTTACACAAAACCTTTTTGATGCGATTCTTGGTTTTAACACACGTTTGGCCTCTCCGGCCATCGATTTGCTCCAATATTTCAAACAACAAAGTCATTACAAAGCACTTATAATCAAAGGAATACAAGAACTACCCAATCACCCATTTCTGGGCCGAACCTATACCGCTGAAGAGCAAAAACGACTTTTTTCGATTGCGCAGTAATGTCGGCTAGGCATCAAATCCTCGTTATTTTTACGCATTTCCTTTGATGTTTGCCTTTAAATTCATTATTTAGCATCTTAAACTCAATCTGTTTCCCCGAAACACAAACCATAACCATCGAAAGATTCCGAATGCGTACAAAATATAGCTCCATTTTTACCCTCGTTTTGATTGCCATTGCATTTTATGCAACTGGTTGTAAACCCAAATACGAAGAAGCCGACAAGCTGTTCAAACAAGGCTACTATCGCCAGTCGGCCATCATTTTTGAAGAGTTTTCAAAATCAACCAAAGACAAAAAACTAAAAGCCGATGCGATTTACTATGCAGCAGAAGCCTATCGTCTTTCAGATGAGTACGACAAAGCCCTTCGCTTGTACGACAAAGTCCTGAAGTCTGACCCAAAAAACACCAAAGCCCTTTTGATGCGAGCCAACCTCCTCAAGAAGACAGGAAATTACCCTTCAGCACTGGATGCATATGATGTTTACTTGGCGGAAGTCCCAGGCGACACGATGGCAGAAGTCCGCAAGCAAGGCTGTGAATTGGCCCTGCAGTGGACCGATGACAGCTCACAATTCGAAGTCGCGCCATTCAAACCCGCCAACACAAAAGCCAACGATTGGTCGCCTATGATTGCCGGCAAAAAAGACGATGTATTGTTCTTCGTTTCGGATCGTGAAGGCGGAAATAGCAAGCGTTTATACGAAGGAACCATGGAAACATGGACTGACATTTGGAGCATCGAAAAGACAGGTAAAAAAGGAAAAGAAAAGTGGGGAGCTCCACAATACAAAGACAAAACCGATAAAATCAGTACCAAAGCCAACGACGGTCCAATGACTTTCGATAGCCGCTTTAGCACGATGTATGTCACCCAGTGTGGTCACCGTGAAAAAGGCTTATCGGAAAAATGTGCCATCTACGAATTGAAAAAAGTGGGCCCAGAATGGATTTTGGGTGAAGCGCTAGAATTCTGCAAAGAAGATACCGGCCATACCTATGGTCACCCCGCTTTGAGTCCTGACGGCAAGACATTGTATTTCTCATCCAACCGAGAAGGTGGCTTGGGAGGATTTGATATTTGGGCCGTTACCTACAGCAAACGCTCAAAGTCATGGGGAAATCCTATCAACTTGGGACCAGACATCAACACCCGTGGAAACGAGTACTATCCTTACTTCAACCAGCACGACACTAAATTGTATTGGTCGTCAGACGGATGGCCTACGCTAGGTGGTTTGGACATCAACAACGCCGAACCTACCGATGAAATCGGGGTTTGGAGAGAGCGCGAAAACATGCGTGAGCCTATCAACTCAGGTGGTGACGACTTCGGTATCACTTTCATGGAGGGCAATGCCAACAAAGGTTTCTTTAGTAGTAACCGTGGCGACAAAAAGAATAACGACGATATTTACTCGTTCGATATCACGCCGATCATTATTACGATTCGCGGTATCATTACCGATTGTAACACCAAAAAGCCTTTGGCCGGTGCTACGGTGATTTTGACGAACGACCGCGATACCACGAAAATGGTATTGAAGGCCGATGATCAAGGGGTTTACACAGCCAAATTGCGCGAAAAAACCAACTACGAGATCTTCTCTAAATACCCCGAGAAATACTACTTTGAAGCAGAACCTGCACAAAAAACCACTTATGGTATCCGTTTAAGCACGGAGTTGGTGCAAGATTTCTGTTTGGAAAACCCATTGGAGAAGGTGATTACCCTTCCGATCTTCTATGATTTGGACAAAGCATTCATTCGTAGCGATGCAGCCCGTGTGTTGGATACTTTCGCTCAGACAGTATTGATGCGTTACCCTAAATTGATCACGGAATTGGGATCTCATACAGATTGTCGTTCTAGCTATGATTACAACGTGAAATTGGCTCAACGTCGTGCCGACAGCGCTCGTACCTACTTGATGAAAACCTGGAAAATCGATTCTTCACGTATCGTGGCCCGTGGTTATGGTGAGATGCAGTTGATCAACGATTGTAAGTGTGAAGGCGGCGAAGTTGCAGGTCTTACGCCTTATATTGAAGGCAGAACAAAGAAGATGGTGATTGAGAAGGATGCGGCGGGTAACGTTGTTAAGAGTTACTACGAGCGCTACAAACCTTCTGAAATCAAATTCGTGAATGAGAAGCCATTTGTTGCTTGTGATGAATTCCAGCACCAACAAAACCGGAGAACTACCGTTCGTTTCGGATTTGAAGGTCAGATCTCTCGCGCGATAGTGAATCAGGATGTCGATATCAACAACACCAACATCGGTAAGCAAGAAAAAGACAGCGCAGAGAAAGCCAAAAAAGCGGCTGATGCTCCTGTTGTTAACGGTTTAGATATCTCCTATGCAGTTCATGCTAAATTGGGCAACAATGCTGGCAAGCCAACCATCACAGCGATGGTGTTGGATAAAGACCCTACTGCGTTTGCATTTGACATCGACGGCAAATACACAGCGGTTCCTTTGGAAGTAGCCGCTCAGTGGTACAAAGAGAAGTTGATTATTAAGAAAGACTTCTTGGAAGGCGAAAAATTGAAAGTGGGTAAGACCAAGTTGCCAAGCAACAAGTTCATGATCAACAAATTGGAGATCAACGGATTTGTGATCAATAACGTCACTTTCCAAATCACCGACAAAGTAGATCAGCCTACCTTAGGCAAGAGCTTCTTCAAGGTGTTCAAGTCTGAATCTTATTTGACAGATGCGGAGTACATTTTGATTCCGAAGAAGGCGCCAAAGAAAGAACGTCCAGCTAGACCAGCCCGACCTGCGAAGGTAAAGCCAGGTGCTGAAGGCGGCGATGCTGCTGCTCCAGCCGATGTAGATGCTGCACCCGCAGACAAGCCTGCCGACGAGAAGAAAAAGAAGTAATTATAAAATTGATTCGCGAACGCGAATCAATTTTTGCATCAGACCTTCAAACTGATTCAATGGCAACATATTGGCGCCATCGCTTTTGGCAACAGAAGGATCAGGATGCGTTTCGATAAACAAACCATCGCAACCCACAGCAATCGCAGCTTTGGCAATGGTTTCGATCAGCTCAGGTTTGCCACCAGTGACCCCAGAACTTTGATTGGGCTGCTGTAAACTGTGGGTTATATCCATAATCACAGGTGCGCCGAACTGCTGCATCTGCGGAATATTACGAAAATCCACGACCATATCGCCGTAGCCGAACATATTTCCACGGTCGGTGAGCATCACACGGTCATTCCCGCAATCCACACATTTCTGCATGGCATGTTTCATGGCATCGGGGCCGGCAAACTGACCCTTCTTGATATTTACCCATTTTCCGGTGCGTGCTGCGGCCGCAAGCAATTCGGTCTGACGGAATAAGAACGCTGGAATCTGCAACACATCGACATACTCTGCCGCCATGGCTGCCTCATGAGATTCATGAATATCTGTCACCGTAGGAATCCCGAAATGTGCCCCCACCTCAGCCAATATCTGCAACGCCTTTTCATCGCCGATGCCCGTAAACGAGTCCATCCGCGAACGATTTGCCTTGCGGTAACTGCCTTTGAAAATCAGGGGCAATTGCAAGCGCTCACTCACGCCCACCAAATGCTCCGCGATTTCAAATGCCATGTCGCGGCCTTCGATAGCACAAGGTCCGGCCATCACAAAAAAACGGTTGGAATCGGCAAAATGTAAATTCGGAATTGCAGGGTTCATACTGCAAAGATATTCTTTTGGGTCGGGACGAACTCAATAACTATAAAAGCTAAAGCTCTGGTTGCTGCCGTTGCGGTCTTTCCCCACGATTTCGATCCGACCTCGCGCACCTTCCATGGCGGAAATTAAATCCTCAGGCTCGCTATACGTTTTCCCATTGAACTTTAATACCACAAAGCCCTCGCCCAGTCCCATTTGAGCGATGGTTTTCCCCCTCTGAATATTGATCAATCGGATGCCGGATGTCAGACCCAATTTCACCTTGTCCGTCTCCCCCAGCGGCTGAAAATCCGCGCCCAGCAATTTGCTATTCACCGCGCCCTTCATCAACAACGCCTGATTCTCGGTTTTGCCAATCAGCACCAGTTTTACCGTCAACGTTTTACCCGCCCGCAACACCGTAAGATCCAAATCCTGTCCGGGACGTTTGTATGCCAAATGCTCATCAAACATCGGTTTGCCATCCACAAAAACGCCGCCCATATGGGTGATCACATCGCCAATTTGCAAGCCAGACTTAGCCGCAGGTCCATCCTCCAACAAATCCACCACTTTCACCGCATCGGTCCCGAGGTTATAGCGCTTCATCTCTTCGGAGGTCATCTCGCCGACCGTCATCCCCGAAAAAGCACGCAAAACCACGCCATTGTCCATCAAATCGGCGACAACTTTCATGACGATATTGGCTGGAATGGCGAAACCATAGCCCGAATAACTGCCGGTATTGCTTTGAATGGCGGTATTGATGCCCACCAACTCGCCGCGAAGATTCACCAACGCACCCCCCGAATTTCCTGGGTTGATGGCCGCATCGGTCTGAATAAAACTCTCTATGGGAAACTGATTCTTTACGATATTGATATTCCGGCCTTTGGCACTCACGATGCCGGCTGTCACGGTACTTGTTAGATTGAAGGGATTGCCCACGGCAAGAACCCACTCACCCACTTTCACCAAATCCGAATTGGCAAAGGCCACGGCGGGCAGATTGACAGCTTCGATTTTCAATACCGCCAAGTCCGAACTGGGATCGGTGCCAACCACACGGGCGGTATATTCCGTTTTGGGCTTATTTAACACAACGGTGATTTTATCGGCCCCTTGAATCACATGGTTATTGGTGACGATGTAACCGTCTTTGCTCACAATCACACCCGAACCGGTACTGGCCGCCTGACCACGAGAACCGAAGGGATCGAAATCCCAAAACAAGCCACTCAAAGGACTATCGTATTGAACCGTACTCACTGTTTTAATGAAAACCACCGATGGCGTTGCCGATGCCGAAGCTTGCTCAAAACCCGAGGGCATGTCGCCATTCGCAGATATCGCCCGCACTCCAGAACGATCCATCGACACATCACTGGCGATTTGCAGACCCTGAGACGCGCGATTTAACACATTGGAATTGTAGAGCCAGGCGCCGGTGTAACCAAAAATCAACGACAAAAAAAGCAGGGCGGAACCCAATAAAAGTGATTGTTTGATGGTAAATTTCATAGGGCTGAAAACTAATCAAAAATGTTGCCAAAATGAAGCAACGAATGCTCTCCCTTACATTCCCGGAAACAATCCGCGCTGCAAGGCTGGATCCGACTTCCACGGTCCTGGCATCATTAAGAGGATAATCAACAGCGCTGCTAGCAAAAACCATTTGGTATTAGGCTTTGCCGCCTTCGCCGAACGATGTCCGATTGTGATCAAAACCACCGCAATCACCATCATCATTGAGTGTTCCACTGCAAAAAATCGAATCGCTGCGTTTTTCATCGCCTCACCCATACCCAAATTCTTGATTTGCTTTAGGCCCCAATCGCCGCCAACCCACTGAATCAAACCGATCAGCAACATCACGTGGGATGAAATCATCATAATCAGAGTTTCTTTTCCGTTTTTGCCTTTAAAAGCGTTGATCAACGACCAAACCAAGGTGATCACAATCACCCAGCGCAACAAATTGTGTAAATGAACCAAACCAGTATACATAGTATTATTTTTGAACGAATATAATTAAAAAGTCGCGCCCTTGCATTTTGATTCCACCAAAATCCTTTACTCTGACGTAACTTCCAATTCCAATCTCCGCTTTATCTTCGATAAAATTTTGACATGACAGCACGAATCGTCTCATTGCTAAGTTTATTCACCACGCTGATATCCAATGCGTTTGCTCAAGGCTATTGCAACCCCACGCGTTTTTCTCTCAGTCCTTGTCCGCCCCCACCCCAATACCAAAACCTAGAAAATTGGAGCGCACTTCCCGCCAAAAAAGACCCCTCCGATGATTGTCCGCGAGGCCTGAAAAACAACCAAGCCAATGCCCCGGCCGACGTGTTCTTTATCCATCCAACCACCTACACTGAGAAGCCCAAAACGGAATTCATCTGGAACCAAGATCTGCGCGATGCATCGCTGAATAATGCAGTTGATGAAAGTCCCATTCGATACCAAGCCTCCGCCTTTAATGCCGCTGGAAAGATCTATGCCCCGCGATACCGTCAAGCCCATTATTCCGTTTTCCTGACACCGCACAAAGACGATAAAAAAGCCGCCCTCGACACCGCCTACAACGATGTAGAGCAAGCATTTTTGTACTATATGGCCCATTGGAATCAGGGTCGGCCCATCATCATCGCATCGCACAGTCAGGGCACCATTCACGCGGCCCGCATCATCAAAGAGCATATTTTAGGCACCCAGTTGCAGCAGCAGTTAGTTGCCACGTATTTGGTGGGCATGCCCGTCCCTTACGACTCCTTGCCGGGTCTTCCCGCCTGCACCAACGATTCGGCTACGGGTTGCTTCTTGAGCTGGAGCACTTACCAGCGAGGTTATATACCTCCTTATTACCCGCTGGCATTGGAACGCGCCGTATGTGTGAATCCGATCAGCTGGGAACTCAACGAAGAATACATCGACAAATCAAAGCAGGCGGGCGCCGTTCTAAAGCCTTTTTCGAACACCCTACCCAAAATTTGCGATGCCCAAGTCCATGGCGGAATTTTATGGATCACTAAACCAAAGTTTCCGGGTAGTCGATTTTATACGAATCCCAACTACCACATCGGCGACATCAACTTGTTCTATTTGGATGTGCGGAAGAATGCGGAGAAACGGGTTGATACGTTTATCAAACGCCCTCATTGATTATTTTTGCAACTACTTTACTCATGAATTTCAAAAAAATCGCTAAAATCTCAGGCATCAGCCTTGTAGCACTTATCGCCCTGCTTTTCATTCTGCCGTTTCTATTCAAAGGCAAAATTGTCACCGCCGTGAAAGAAGCCGCCAACAACAACCTGAATGCGAAAGTCAGCTTCAACGACGATATCTCCCTGAGCTTACTCCGCAATTTTCCTAACCTTAGCCTGGGCATTCAAGATGTAAAAGTGGTGGGCGTGGATTCCTTTGCACAAGATACTTTGATCGATGCAAAGAGCATTCGACTGGTCCTCGACCTTGCCTCCGTTTGGAAAGGCGAAACCGTTGTGATTCGTAAAATTGCTATCAACGATGCCCGGGCTCAAGTGATCTTTTTGAAGAGTGGCGCGGCCAACTTCGACCTCGCAAAACCTGATACAACCGCCGGAACGCAACCCCAAGACACCGCTGCGGCGGCTGTTGCCATCAAAATAAACGACCTCTCCATCGAAAATACACGGTTGCACTACATTGATCATTCCATGGACTTCGAAATCACCAGCAACGGCCTCAACTGGCAAGCCAATGGGGATTTTGCCGATGAGATTTTTACACTCAAAAACGATCTGCTGATCGATCAGTTTACAATGTCGTATGGGGGAATGACGATGCTGAGCAAAGCCAAAATTGATGCGAACACCAACATCGATATGAATTTGAAAAAAATGCGTTTTGGATTTGCCGATAACGAATTTAAAATCAATGCGTTGCCTCTTCAAGCCAAGGGATGGGTGGAAATGCGTGAAAAGGACATGGATATGGACATCGATGTGCGCACGCCAAACAGCGATTTCAAATCATTCCTCAGCGTTGTTCCAGGCTGTTATACAGAGAATTTTGCCGACGTAAAAGCATCGGGCAGTTTGAAACTCGTGTTCCTGATGAAAGGGATCATGGACGATATGCGAATGCCATCAACACACGCGGAGTTAAATGTCGATAAGGCAGGTTTCCAATACCCCGGAATGCCCGCCAGCGCAAGCAACATCAAACTTAACTTCTTGATGGATAACACCGATGGCAATCCAGACAATACACATCTGGTAATTGCGCCATTGAGTGCCAATTTGGGTGGCGATCCGATTTCTGTTGAACTCGACATGAAAACGCCGATTAGCAACCCTTACGCTAAGGGAAAGATTGATATCGATCTGCATTTGGACGAATGGAAAAAGCTAATTCCTTTGGAATCGGGGACGGATATTTCGGGCGAGGTGAAAGCCCATTTTGCGTTTGACGGACATTATAGCGCGCTAGCAAAAGAGAACATCGCAGAGGAGCAATTCAACGATCTTAAGGCAAGCGGAGACATCGCCTTGAATCAAATCAAATACAATGCTGCCGGAACACTACCCCTATCGATGAAATCGCTATCGATGAGCGTAAGTCCTAGTGATTTTGCTGTGGTGGGCGATGGGATTCAGTATGGAAAATCCGCCATGAGCCTGAACGGAAAATTGCAAAACATGCTGGGGTACTATTTAAATAAGGAGACATTATCAGGTTCTCTAATTGTAAACAGCGCCAGCATCGACCTAAACGAATGGATGGGGGCGATGGTTGAAGATGCTTCTTCTGGGACTTCTGCTACGGGTACTAAGGGTTCTGGAGCAGCTTCTGCTGGGAATGACAATGATGCCGCAGCAGCGAATTCCAGAGGTGCTACGGCGACTTCGGCCCCGCACATCCCCGAAAACCTCAACTTGATGCTCAACATGAATGTGGGCCAATTGATTTTCCAAGATTACAGATTCCAACAAGCTACCGCGAAGGTGGACGTTGCTGGCGGCAAAATGACCGTTGATCCGCTATCGGCCTTGTTCTTGGGTTCAAAGGTGGAACTAAAAAACATGGCATACAGCTATCCTTTGGGAGGCAAGCCACAGTTTACAACCGATTTCAATATCTTGAATGTCAACCCATCCGACATCGCCAATACATTGAGCCTGATCAAAGAATATGCCCCAATTTTGGGTCGGATTCAAGGGTTAGCGAACTTGCAAACCACAGCAGGATTGAATTTCTCACCATCGTTATCACCCGATTGGGGTTCGATGACGGCTTCGGGACTGTTTGATTTATTCAGCGGTCAATTGGATATCCCAACATGGATGAACGATGCCGCCAAACAATTGCAATGGGGCAAGGACGCCAAGCTCGCTTTGAAACCCACGAAGGCCGGATTTGGCATCGAAAACGGCAAAATCACATTAAAGGATTCTATTTCGGTGGCATTGCCGAAAGACGCATCAATGAAAATGGGCGGTTATATGGATTTGAACAAACAATTGCATTTGGGCGGCAAGTTGACGGTGAAAGGCAAATCGCTTCCGTTTGTCATTGAGGGCGATGTAAAGCAACCTAAGATGTCGATCGATTGGCGTGGCGCGGCACAGCAATATGCGAAACCTTTGATCGACAAGGCGAAGGAAAAGATCGGGAACGAGGTGAATAAAAAATTGGACGAACTCAACCGTGTGGCGGGGGAAAAAGCGCAACAACTTCGAAATGCGGCAAGGCAACAGTCGGAGCAGGTAAGGCAGGCGGCGAAGAATTTGGCAAATGAGCAGCGCAGCAAAACGGATCAAGCATATACGATGGCGATGGACAAAGCCAAGAAAGAAGCCGATGCATTGGTGGCGGCGGCAGGGGATCCTATCAAGAAAAAAATTGCTCGGGCCGCCGCCGACAAGTTATTGAAATCTGCGGAACAGAAAGCGAGTGCGGGCAGGGCAGAAGGATATAAATTGGCAGATAAAACAGAGGCTGAGGGAAATGCGAAGGCAGATAAAATAGACAACGAGGCCAATGAAAAGGCTACGCAAATTGAGGAAGCGGCGCGCAAGGAAGGCGAAAAATTGGGGAATAAGACCACCAATATGCTCGGAAAATGATTGCGGGGTTGGTGCTAGCCGGCGGCGAAAGCCGGCGGATGGGAACAGATAAGGCCTTGATTTCGGTGGGGGGCCAATCCGCCGCGCAGCGCGCGGCGGATTGGCTCTCATCACAGTGCGACATCGTGCATATTTCTTGCAGAGAAGAACAAAACATCCCCGTAGAAACCTCGCCTGTATTGCAAACCGTTTATGATAATCCGCTTTTCGCTGACAAAGGCCCTATGACCGGATTGCTCAGTTATTTGGCATTAATGGGGATAGGGAACGCTGCACACCTAATCGTCCTCGGCTGCGATTACAGAAACATCACTGAAAATGTCCTCTCAAACCTGCTCGCAGTGGGCCTCACAAACAACAAAATCTGTTGTTATAATAACCCAATCACGGGCATCATCGACCCCCTCGTGGCCTATTACCCGATGTCGATCCTGCAACACCTCCCCGCCTTCGCCGAAACCCAATCCAGCCTCCGGGCCTTCATCGAACAACAACCCCACCACTGCATCGTCCCAACGGCAACACAAATGCTCGCCCTGCGAAGTTTTAATTTTCCCAATGAAACACCCTCGCCCGATAAAACCCAATTTCCGCGCTAAAACGAATTTAACGGAGTAAATTGCCACTCGCAAGAGTAACATCCTACGCAAAAAAATACACCCCCAATATAAAATAATCAATCCGTATAAATATAAATCCTTGTCGACCAAACTAAGCATATCACCCACCGAAATCACCCGATTGGAGCACGGAAACGCCCTCGCTACCAATGATTTTGTGGCCGTAGAAGAACCGCTAGAAATTCGATTAACCGGCGCAAATTTGGAACCCAGCACCGAAAAAAATATCGCCATTACCATGCGAACTCCCGGCAACGACGCAAAACTCGCTCTGGGATTTTTATTCACCGAAGGCATCATTTCTTCAGCCCAAGACATCATTTCCACCCACGAATCTGCCGACCAAAGCAGCATAACTATCAAACTACACGATAGCGTGATTGTAGATTTGGATTCGCTAGAACGACATTTTTATACCACGTCGAGTTGCGGCGTCTGCGGCAAGGCTTCCATAGATGCAGTGCAAGTGAAATGCAAAATCGCCCTACCTCAAACCCAATGGAAAGTAGATGCGAGCGTCCTTTTTCGCCTGCCCGATGCCCTGAGAAATGCCCAAGCCAGCTTTGAACATACCGGTGGAATTCACGGCTGCGCCCTATTCAACCTTGGTGGAGAAATCATCGCCACGGCGGAAGATGTAGGTCGACATAACGCCCTCGACAAACTCATCGGCGGATGGCTGCACAGCACCGTCAAGAGTAACCATAAATTATCGGAATTATATCAAACCGCGGATAAAACGAGCCGCATCGAGTTAACAAACAAGGAAGCGCATGAAACCGTAACCTTCATCGCCCTCACCGACCAAATCCTT
>Ga0304730_1002134_pt1 | contig 14357 bp, 13 predicted proteins | sample M_130628_MF_Meta_FD_190474 | JGI IMG/M metagenome (GOLD analysis project Ga0304730, IMG submission 190474) | Freshwater microbial communities from Lake Montjoie, Canada to study carbon cycling - M_130628_MF_MetaG (v2) (version 2) | ecosystem: Environmental > Aquatic > Freshwater > Lake | place...
CGATCTCGTCGGCGGGGCGGGCGCCGGGCCGACCTTCGCGGCCGTGGGCCGAGCGGGTCTGCCCCATCGCCTGCTGCACGAGCGAGCCAAACTTCAGCGCCGTGCCGCTCGGAGAATCCTCCTTGTGGCGGTGATGGCACTCAATGATCTCGACGTCGGTGCGGCCGTCGACTCGCGAGAGCAGGGTACCGGCCCGGCCCACGAGGTCCATGGCGATGTTCACCGCCAGGCTCATGCTCGGCGACTGCAAGACCGGGATCGTCTTCGCGGCCTCGGCGATCGCGTGCCGCTCGGGATCCTCGAGGCCCGTGGTGGCCACCACCAGTGGCACCTTCTTGGCGACACACGTGGCCACGATTCCGGTGACCGCCTCGGGCAGCGAGAAGTCGATCACCACATCGGCCGGACAGTCCCAGCCCGAAGCAATCGCCACGTCCGCCGCCGGAATGCCCGCAAGCACGCCCGCGTCGCTGCCGGCTCGCGGATGTCCGGGCCGTTCGATCGCCGCCACAAGTCGCCATGGCGTGGAGTCAGACGCGGCACAGGCCACGATCCGCTGGCCCATGCGGCCGGCGGCTCCATGCACGACAAGACGAAGCGGGGAACTGGTCATGAGTAGAGATCGATCGCCTGCACGATGTCGTCGAGGCGGTTGCCCACGCTCACGGCTCGGTTGGCGAAGCTCGCCCGGCTCACACCCCGGCTGCCGAGCACCTCATTGAAGAGCTTCTGGTCGGTGGTGTGGTAGGCGACGGTGGCGGTGGGATCCTTGAGCTGGTGGCCGGTGAGGATGCAGACCACCCGCTCGTCGCGGCCAATCACGCCCTCGGCGACGAGTTGCTTCGCCCCCGCCACGCTCGCGGCACTGGCCGGCTCGCAGCCCAGCCCGCCGGCGCCCACCTGGGCCTTGGCGTCGAGAATCTCCTGCTCGCTCACCTCGCGGACCACGCCGTCGCAGACCTCCAGGGCCCGCAGGCACTTGTTGAGGTTCACCGGCCGGTTGATTTCGATAGCGCTGGCGATCGTGTGGGCCCGCTTCTGGTCGCGGTCGAGTTCGTCGTAGTAGTGGCAGGCCGGGGAGAGGTCGGCCTGGCCACCGTCCCAGCGGAGGCCCCGGTTGTGATAGAGCTCATAGAGGGTGTTGGCCCCGGCGGCGTTGATGATCGCCAGCCGCGGGATCCGGTCGATGAGGCCAAGCTTGCGGAGTTCGGCGAACGCCTTGCCGAAGGCGCTCGAGTTGCCGAGGTTGCCGCCAGGCACCACGATCCAGTCGGGCACCTCCCAGCCGAGCGACTCCAGCACCCGCAGCATGATCGTCTTCTGCCCCTCGAGCCGGAAGGGATTGACGCTGTTGACCAGATAGATCCCCATCCTGCTCGACACTTCCTTGACGCGGGCCATCGCGTCGTCGAAGTCGCCGGCGATCTGGATCGTGAGCGCGCCGTAGTCGAGCGCCTGTGAGAGCTTGCCGTAGGAGATCTTGCCGGAGCCGATGAAGATGATCGCCTTCATCATCCGCGTGACGGCACAGTAGACGGCCAGGGAGGCGCTGGTGTTGCCGGTGGAGGCACAGGCCGCCCGGCGAGCGCCGATCATGCGGGCGTGGGTAAACGCCGCCGTCATCCCGTTGTCTTTGAACGAGCCGGACGGATTGAGGCCCTCGTATTGGAGGAACAGCCGGCCCGCGTTGACGCCCACATAGGCCGCCACGCCGTTGGATGGCGGGCACATCGTCTGCCCCTCGCCGATCGTGACCACGCTCTCGCGCGGCGCGTAGGGGAGGAGTTCGTGGAATCGCCACACGCCGCTGAAGGCGAGCGGATCGCTCCGCCGCATCCACTTCCGCTCGAAGAACTCGAACGAGGTCGGCGGACGGAGGCGGTCCCAGTCGTACTCGACGTCGAGGAGATTCCCGCACGACGGGCACGCGGTGAGCACCTCGTCCACCGAGAACGTCGCCCGACAGGCGGGATCGATGCACTGCTGAAAGGCGAGGTCGGTACGGGCGGCGACGGCCACGGAACATTTCTCCACGTGCCCGACCAAACCTCCGCGGTGCGAGGGTCGTCAGGATTTCCAGCGGTATCGGCCGCAGGAACCGTCAAAGGTAGGTCATGGGTGCCGAAGCATCAAGGAAGGCACAACCGGTGATCCACAAGCGTCAAAACCTCGCCTGAGGCTGCCAGTTTGACAGCCTGATCCGGTTGGGATATTTTTGCCGGGCTCGGAGGGTAGCGTGCGGGGTGGCTCGCAGGACTTCCGGCGGGACGCGAGGCGATACCCATGCTGAAAGCGGCGGAACTTAAAGTTTACCGGATGGCCCTCGAATCGCTGCGCGGTCGGCTCCGCGGAGACGTATCGACGATGGCCGATGCCGCGCTGCGGCACAGCGGCACCGAAGCGAGCGGCGACCTTTCCCGGATGCCGATCCACATGGCTGACGTCGGCACCGATGCCTACGAGCAGGAGTTCACCCTCAGCCTGATGGCCAACGAGGAGGAAACGCTCGAACTCGTCGAGTTGGCCCTCGCGCGGATCAAGGCGAAGACGTTTGGCCGCTGCGAGGAGTGCGACGGGGTGATCGCCAAGAAGCGGCTCGAAGCCATCCCGTTTGCCTCGATGTGCATCCGGTGCGCTGAGAAGATGGAGAGCGGCGGCTACCGCCGGCCGCGTCAGCCCCGCTGACAAGGGCGATCACGCCACGGAAGGAAGAACATGGCGACGACGTCCACGTCAGCACCAGCCAAAGGCAAAGGCTGGCCCATGTTCCTCGCCATCGTGGTGGCCGCCGCCGCGGCCGACCTCCTCTCGAAGCAGTGGATCTTCGCGAGACTGGGCATGCCCGGGGAGAGCCCGGCGATCGGCATCATTCCCGGGTTCCTCTCCCTTGAGACCAACCTCAACGAAGGCGCGCTCTTCGGCATGGGGCAGGGCATGGGTGTCGTGTTTGCCACCGTCTCCGTCGCGGCGATCGTTGGAATCCTGGCCCTCGTGTCGCGGCCATCGACCCGCAGCGACCGCTGGATCCTGCTCGCGCTGGGACTGATCGTCGGCGGCATCATCGGCAACCTCTACGACCGGCTCGGCCTGCCCGGCCTCACCTGGCACGCGCCGCTCGCCCGCGAGGGCGATCCCGTCCTCGCCGTCCGCGACTGGATCCATTTCACCCTGCCGGGCGTGATCGACTGGCCGATCTTCAACCTGGCCGACTCGTGGCTCGTGATCGGCGCCATGATGCTCCTCGCCTTGTCGTTCCTGGAGTCGAAGGAAATCCAGGCCGTCAGCGGCGCCCCCGGCAATCCCACACGGACATGAGCGGCACGGCAGTCCCCAACGACGTCGCCGCCCGGCTCGAAACGGCGATCGCCGCCGCGCGGCTCGCAGGCCATGAGACGCTCCGCTGGTTTGGTGACGCAGGACTGGTGGTGGACGTGAAGGCCGACGCCTCGCCCGTCACGCAGGCCGACCGCGCTGCCGAGGCGATCCTCCGCAGCGAACTCCTGGGTGCCTTTCCGGCCGACGCCTTTCTCGGTGAAGAGACCGGGGCGACCGCCGGCACTTCGGGCTACGAGTGGATCGTCGATCCGATCGACGGCACCAAGTCGTTCATCCGCGGCGTGCCGCTTTACGCCACGCTCGTCGGCTGCCGCCACGGCGGCCGGGGCGTGCTCGGTGTGATCGCGATCCCCGCCCTCGATGAGATGGTGCATGCCGCCCGAGGCGGCGGCGCCTGGCACACGACGGCCGCCGCGGCGCCGGTGGCCGCCAAGGTCTCCGCGAAGTCGACGCTCCGCGAGTCGCTCGTCTGCTCGAGTGACTTCACATCGTTCGCACGGTGGAGTGGCGGCCGCCTCGACGGCGAGGCCGCCCGCGGCCGGGTCGAGTCTGCATGCGGGGTGGTTCGCACCTGGGGCGATGGCTATGGCTACCTGCTCGTGGCCACCGGCCGCGCGGAAATCATGATCGACCCGCTCCTCAACCCCTGGGATGCCGCCGCCGTGGACGTGGTGGTGACGGAAGCCGGCGGACGGTTCAGCGACTGGCAGGGCCGCGACAGCATCGACTCGGGCGACGGCGTGGCGACCAACGGCGCCGTGCACGGAGCCGTCCTCGACATGCTCCCGAGGACTCCGGCATGAATGGCCGGCCGCAACTTCTGATCGCCGTCGTGCTACTGGCGGCTGCGGCCCTCGCGGCGCCTGCCGCAGAGCCAACGCGGCCCCGCAACGTGCTGTTCATTGTGGCCGACGACCTCAACACCTCGCTCGGCTGCTACGGCGATCCATTGGCGAAGACGCCCAACCTCGACCGCCTCGCCGCCCGCGGCGTGCGGTTTGACCGGGCCTACTGTCCGTTTCCGCTCTGCGGCCCGAGCCGCAACTCGATGCTCACCGGGCTGTATCCCAACGCCACCGGCATCCTCGCCAACGGCCAGGTCTTCCGGCAGACGATCCCCGGGCACCCGAGCCTGCCGGAACTCTTTCGTCGTCACGGCGGCTATCCGGTCCGCGTCGGCAAGCTCTACCACTACAACGTCCCGGCGAGCATCGGCACGGCTGGCCACGACGATCCGGCCTCGTGGGAGGCGGCCTTCAATCCCGCCGGCGTCGATCACCTCGAAGAAGAGCCGCAAATCTTCTCGCTGAGGCCGGGGCAGTTTGGCGGCACACTGAGTTGGCTCGCCTCGCCGGCCCCCGACGCAGCCCACACCGACGGGCTCGTTGCCGCTCGGGCCGAGCAGATCCTGGCGGAGTGCGCCGCCGACCGCACGCGACCCTTCTTCCTGGCCGTGGGCTTCTACCGGCCGCACACGCCCTACGTGGCGCCCCGTGGCTACTTCGATCTCTACCCCGAAAGCGAGATGCCGGTGGTCGGCGGCGTCGCCGAGGATCGAGCCGACATTCCGCCCGCGGCGCTCGAGAGCGGCAAGCGGGAGCAGGACGACATGGATGACGACCTGCGGCGCAAGGCCCGGCAGGCCTATGCCGCGAGCGTCAGCTTCCTGGATGCGCAGGTTGGCCGCGTGATCGCCGCCCTCGACCGGCTGGGCCTCGCCGACGACACGATCGTGGTGTTCACGAGCGACCATGGCTATCACCTCGGCGAGCACGGGCTCTGGCAGAAGATGAGCCTCTTCGAGGAGAGTTGCCGGGTTCCATTGCTCATCGTCTGGCCGGGCACGTCGCACGCCGGCGGCGTGGCGTCGGCCCCGGTGAGCCAGGTCGACCTCTACCCCACGATCGCCGCCGGCTGCGGACTGGCGGCGCCGAGCGGACTTCCCGGCCAAGACATCGCCCCGATCCTTGCCGATCCGGCGAAGCCGGGGCGAAACTGGGCCATCACCCAGGTGACGCGGGCAGCGAAGAAGAAGGACGCGGCAGCCGACGGGGCGGACGGGAGGTTCTTCGGCTATTCGCTGCGGACGCCGCGGTGGCGATACACCGAGTGGGGCGAGGGGCGAAGCGGCCGCGAACTCTACGACCACGATGTCGATCCGCGGGAACTCGCGAACCTCGCCGCCGATCCGCGGCATGCGGATGACGTGGCGGCGCTCGCCGATCAGCTCCACGCGGCGGTTGCGGGCACGTTTCCCACCTCCGGCACGACGCCCCCACTGCGGCCCGAGACCTGGGGACCCAGGCTCGATGTGCCAGGCGGCGGCCAGTAACGATCTCACTGCCGTCGCTTGACCGATTCGTGCCGCCGGAGGCGATACTCTTCCGGCCAGCACCTCCCGGAGCATCTCACCCCATGCACCTCGTTCGCCTCACGGCACGGTCGTTGCTCGTGTTCCTCGCCGTGGCCACAACCGCCCGAGCCGAGCAGCCGCCATTCCTTTCCTCAGCCCGCGTCGCCGTGATCGGCGATTCGATCACCGAGCAAAGGCTCTACAGCAAATACGTCGAGTGCTGGCTGCTCGCCTGCTCCGGCGTTCCCGATGTGCAGGTGATGCAGTTCGGCTGGTCGGGCGAGCGGGCCGACGGCTTCGCGTGGCGGGCCATCAACGACCTGGCTGTCTTCCACCCCACCGTCGCGACGCTCTGCTACGGCATGAATGACGGCGGCTACCAGCCCTGGAAGCCCGAGATCGGTGAGACGTATGACGCCAACATGCGGAAGGTGTTGGATCGCGTCGGTGAGGCCGGCGTGAAGACCGTCGTCGTGGGATCGCCCGGCGCGGTGGACACCAACTTCTTCCGCCCGGGGCAGACGCTGGGCGAGCAGCCGGCCCACGTGGCCTACAACGACACGCTCGCCCACCTCCGCGACATCGACAAGCATCTCGCCGCGGAGAAAAGCCTCCGCTTCGCCGACGTCCATGCCGCGATGATCGATGCGATGCGGAAGGCCAACGAAGCCCGCGGACCGAAGTACGACGTCTGTGGTGGCGACGGCTTCCATCCCGGCCCCAACGGCCAGCTCCTGATGGCCTACGCCTTCCTCAAGGGGCTCGGTGTCGATGGTGGCATCGCCGAGATCGACGTCGACGCCAAGGGGGCCGCCGCGACTCGCGCGACCGCGGGGCAGACGGTGGCAGCCAACGGCGCGACCGCCGATGGGCGGATCGCCCTCGACATCGAGAGCCGCCGGTGGCCGTTCTGCTTCGAGGGCGACGGCACGTCGAGCTCGAGCACGCGGAGCATCCTGCCGTTTGTTTCATTCAACGACGACCTCAACCGCTACGTGCTGAAGGTTCGCAATCTCGAGTCGCCCCGCGCGAAGGTGACATGGGGCACGGAGGCGAAGGAGTTCACCCGCGAGCAACTCGAGAAGGGGATCAACCTCGCGGCCGAGTTTTCACAGACGCCCTTTGACGAGCCTTTTGCGGCCCTGTCGGCTGCGGTGGCGGACAAGCAGGCCTACGAGACTACGATGATCAAGCAGATCGTCACCGACTTCCAGAAGATTCCTGACATCGGCAACGACGCCGAGGCACAGGCGGCGGTGAAGGTGCTCAACGACCGCCTCATGCGCCGCTGGAAGCAGCTTGAGGCGAAGGTCCGCGAGCGGCTCGTGCCGGTGAAGCACTCGATCACGATCGCACCGCTGGCAGGGTAGGGCAGGGCTTTTTTCGCACAGGTTGACAACCTGTGCTACATGGGGCGAGCGAGGGGCTGCCCGTGCCCGGGAGCCGGCGTTGCTTTCTCCGCGCAGCCAGGATGGCGGAGCGGAGAAAGCATCGAGAGAGCGTAGGGCAGGATGCCCGGAGCGAACGTCCGGCGACGGGCATGGGCGGCCCCTCGCGTTTTGCGAAGGGACACACAGGTTGAAAACCTGTGCTACGGGGGGCAGCCTGTCAGTCGTAGAGGAGGGCCCCGCGGCGGCGCTCGGCGAACGCCCGCTCCTCAGGCTCCCACGCGGCGGCGATCTCTCGCCAGTCCACACCGGCTTCGATCGCGAGCCGTTCGCGATCCGAGCCGAAGAGCAGGTCAATCGCGATCGGATCGTCGACAAACTCGTAGGTCTCCGTCCGCCAGGCAAACCGCTCCGGATCCTGCCGACGCATCTCGACGAGCAGGGCGAGACTCGCCCTCACCGGCCGAAAGAGGTCACGATGGGTCACGTGCATCTGCACGCCGCCGCAGTCGATACCCGCATGCTTCTGAAACGTGGGCCGGAACGTGAGCGGCCGAAAGACGACGCCCGGCAGGTCGCAGGCGGCCAGCCGACGGGCCAAGGATTCGCCGTCGATCCACGGTGCCCCGCAGATCTCGAACGGCCGGGTGGTGCCCCGGCCCTCGCTGAGGTTCGTGCCCTCGAGCAGGCACTGGCCCGGATAGACCACCGCCGTGTCAGCCGTCGGCATGTTCGGCGAGGGCAGCACCCACGGAAGGCGGCAGTCTTCAAACCGCATGCCACGCCGCCAGCCTTCGCACCGCACCACATCGAGGGCCGCCGCGTCGAGGTCGAGTTCGGCGCCGTAGAGTCGGGCAAGTTCGCCGATCGTGAGCCCGTGACGAATCGCGAGGTCGTGGGCTCCGACGAAACTCTCGTAGCCCAGCCGCACCGCCGGGCCCTCGACGAGGCGGCCGCCAAGCGGATTTGGCCGATCGAGCACGACCACGCAAAGGCCGAGCGGGACGGCCGCCTCCAGGCAGTATTTCATCGTCGCCTGAAACGTGTAGTAGCGACTGCCGATATCGACGAGATCGATCACGAGCGTGTCGATCCCCGCCAGCTGCGTTGCGGTCGGCCGGAGGCTCGCGGCGGTGTCGCCATAGAGGCTGTAGGTCCGCCGCGCTGGGGCCGCCGTCTCCGCGTGCGTCACCGACTCCAGATCCTGCGCCTGCCCGTGCAGGCCGTGTTCCGGACCGAACACGGCGACGAGATCAACGTCCTCCGTGGCGGCGAGCAGCTCGGTGGCCTGCCGAAAGCGGCGGTCAACCGCGGCCGAATGCGTCACGAGGCCGATCCGCCCGCCGCGAAGCCGTGAGAATCCCTCGTGTGCGAGAACGTCGAGTCCCGTGAGCGTCATGCGTGGTTCGAAGAAGACAGGCGTGCCGTGCGACCGATGAAAGCCGCCATCTTCGCGTTTTTCCTTGCGTTGCGGGAGGGTCATTCTGATACTTTTTCGCAATGAGCATTCTTTCGTTCGTCCACGTCTCCAACCCGTCGGCACCGCTCGCGGCCGATCAGGCGTTTGCCATGCTTCACCGCCGTGCCGTCATCGCCGTGGCCGCTGCGGTCATGGCGGCGCAGGTCTTCGCAGCCGACGACGCCGCCTGGCTCGCCCCTCGCGAACTGGTGAAGGGCGATACCGTGGGACTTGTCGCCCCCTGCGGCATTCCCGAGGAAGCCGACGTCCGCGCGTTCGCGGCGTCGATGGAGCAAGCGGGCTTTCGCGTCGACCTCGACTCCGCCATCCCGGGCCGCCGGCTCCGCTACCTCGCCGGCACCGACGACGAGCGGACCGCCGAGCTCAACCGGGCGATCCGCGATCCGGCGATCCGCGGCATCTTCGTGGTCCGCGGCGGCTACGGGCTGACGCGGATCCTCGACCGGCTTGATTACGATGCGCTGCGGCGCGACCCGAAGGTGGTGGCGGGGTACTCCGACGTGACCGCGCTCCATCTCGCCATCGCCCGCAAAGCCCGCGTGATCACGTTCCACACGCCGATGGCCAACGCCGTGCGGGCGGCCGGCCGCGATCCCACGTTCGCCGACCGGTCGTTCCGCGACACACTGTTCCTGGAGCCGACGGCGGCCCGGCGAACGATCCCCGTCCCGGCGGGCTCAAAGGTGACGACCGTCACCAGTGGTCGCTGTGAGGGGCGGCTCGTCGGTGGCAACCTCTCACTGATCTGCGCGACGCTCGGCACGCCCTATGCGATCGACGCCGACGGAGCCGTGCTCTTCATCGAAGACGTGAACGAGCTGCCCTACCGCGTGGATCGAATGATGTCGCACCTCCGGCTCGCTGGCGTGCTCGACAAGGTCGCGGGCGTCGTGGTCGGCCAGTTCACCTGCGAGGACGTGGACGAGCAGGCGGTCCAGCGCGAGGCGGTCCTCGAATACTGCCGGCCGCTCGGCTGCCCGGTGGTGGCCAACTTTCCCTGCGGCCACGTCGCCGACAACGCCACGCTCCCACTCGGCGCCCGCGTGGCCCTCGATGCCGACGCCGGCATGCTCGAAATCCTCCAGCCGACGTGCAGCCCGCCGTCGCCCGCGACCCCTTCCTCCGAACTGCGCTGATCGCTGACGCAGGCGACAAGGCTGGCTCCGGGCCAGCGGCGGTCTGATACGGGTTCTCCATGAGCCTTGCGCGGCCGTTTGTACAAGCCCAACGCCGTGAGGCGTGGGGCGAGGCCAGGACCAACCTCGTTCCCAAAAAAACAGCCCGCGGCCTCACGGCCGGTCGGCTTTCACTGGCCACGCACTCGATCGCACGGATCGAGCGTGCCCCGTATGACACAGCGTCCCGTCCGGCTACCCTAGGCAGTGTGGTCTTTGAGCGGCGACCTCGCAGACAGTGACGGAGGCTTCGTGCCCGACCTGCTGAAACTCGCCTCCCGCCTGGGCCTCGCCGTCGCGGCCATCACCGGACTCGTGGCCGTGACCGGCTGGGCTGCAGGCCGCAGCGACATCTGGCAGCCGGCCGCGGTCGTGGCCAGCGTCGCCGCGGCGGTCGGCTGCCGGGCGATTCCCGCGCTCGTCACCTACCAGTTCACGGTCTGGGTGCTCGTGACGGTGGTGCTCGGGATGCTCTACCCGGAGCGGTGCCTCAGCCTCGGCGGCCTCGACATGAAGAACAAGCACCTGCTGACGGCCATGATCCAGCTGGTGATGTTCGGCATGGGCACGCAGATGACGATCGCGGAGCTCAAGACGGTGAAGAACATGAGCTACCCAGTGTTCATCGGGATCCTGCTCCAGTTCAGCGTGATGCCGGTCGTGGGCTGGGGGATCGCGAAGGCGATGGGTATGCCGCCCGAGATCGCCGCCGGGGTCGTCCTCATCGGCGCCTGCTCCAGCGGCCTGGCGTCGAACGTGATGTCGTACATCGCCGAGGCCAACCTCCCGCTCTCGCTCACGCTCACCGCAATCGGCACGGTGACCGCGCCGCTCACCACGCCCTTCTGGATGTGGATGCTCGCAGGGAAGTGGACCGCGATCGACGTGTTCGGAATGATGATGGACATCATCAAGATCGTGATCGTGCCGGTTGGGGCAGCGTTGCTCCACGACTGGCTCCGGCACGCCCCAGCCGGCCGGCGGCAAACGCTGACAGCCGCCTGCCTCCTCGCGATTGCGGCGACCTTCGGCACCTGGCTCGCTGGGCTCTGGTCGCTGCCGCTCACCGCAGGCGGCGAGCCGACGCGGCCCGCGCTGCTCGCGATCTACTCTGCCGGCGCGGTGCTCATCGGCATCGGCTATCACGCCCTCTGGCGGATCTGGCCGGGAGTCGATCGCTGGATGCCGGCGGCGGCGATGTTTGGGATTCTGTTTGTCACGCTGATCACGATCGCGAAGGGCCGGGGCCAGCTGATGGACCTCGGCGTGGAACTCTTCATCGCCTCGGTGCTGCACAACGTGATCGGCCTCGCGCTCGGCTACGCGATCTGCAAGGTCTCCCGGGTAGACGAGCGGTCGTCGCGGACGATCGCGATGGAGGTAGGCATCCAAAACGGCGGCATGGCGTCGGGCCTGGCCAACGAGATGGGCAAGATCGACACCGTGGGCCTGGCCGCAGCCGTCTTCATCCCCTGGATGAACATCTCCGGGTCGCTGCTGGCCAACTACTGGCGCCGCCGCGGGGTCCGTGACGTGTGAGGCGGGGACCGACCCACGGAAGATGTGAGCCTCCGCAGGCAGCGACGAGTGATCCAGGCCCGGTAGGCAAACATCAGCAGCAGGTTGGGCTTGGAGAACAGCAGCCTGGTAACGAGGCCCCACGGCCCACGCTTGTGCTCATACTCGATGTGCTCGCGGATTTCCGTTCGCCGGTCGGAAAGCGGCACGAACGAATGGGTGTGTTCCCACTTCGCCGCCGGCCCAGACGCCTGCACGTCGGTGAAGCCGCGGTCGGTCACACCCCGGTGCACCGCCTTCCAGCGGAGGGGCAGGGGACCGACCCAGAGCGTGAACCGCGAGACAGAGCCCTCGGCGAGCGGTTCGACGTCGTGGATTCTCACGATCGTCGGCGGCGGCGTGAGGATCTTGAGGGCCGACGTGTCGCGGTGGAAGTCGCGAACCGCCTCCAGCGGGGCATCCACGACGAACGCGTAGTCAAAAACGGGCATACGGTGATCGTAGGCGTTGGCGCCCGGAAAGCCCAATGGCGTACGCCGTGGGGCGTCTCACTGGGCGGGGTTGCGGGAAACCGCCCGGTCAGTACCATACAGAGCTCAACTTCCCCCGTATTTTGCGAGTTTCCCGTGGCACGTTCCTGTCAGGTTTGCAGCAAGGGTTTTTCGGTCGGCAACCAGGTCACCATCCGCGGTAAGGCCAAGTACCTCGGCGGCGTCGGCACCAAGGTCACCGGCATCACCAAGCGAAAGTTCAAGCCCAACCTGCAGCGGATCCGCGTCACGGTCGGCCGCGGTACCAACACGAGCCTGCTGGTCTGCACGCAGTGCATCAAGAGCGGCAAGGTCACGAAGCTCGTCAAGCAGCAGCCGTTCCGTCTTCCCAAGGTGGACAAGGCGGCCAAGCCGTCCACCGAGGAAGCGGTGCCGTCGGGTCCGCGGGCCCGTCCCTGATCCTCGCTGACCAGGGCACGCGGTCATGGCACTCACCCGGCAGGATGTCGCGAAGGTCGGGCTGCTCGCGCGGCTGGCGCTTTCCGGCGACGACGTCGAGCGGATGACCGGCGAACTCACCAAGATCGTCGGCTTTGTTTCTCAACTCGAGCAACTCGACACGAACGACGTGGCTCCGCTGGCCCACCCGCTCGACACGCAAAACGTCTTTCGGGCCGACGAACCAAAGCCCTCGCTCACCACCGCGGAGGCCCTGCAGTCGGCCCCCCGCCACGACGGCTCCTGCTTCCTCGTTCCCGCCGTGCTCGGAGATTCCGGCGCCGCCTAGGTTCCCGCCCGCCCCTTTCAGGCCTCCGTCCGCCTCCCGCCTTCCCATGCAGCCGCTCGAACTCTCTGCCGTCGATCTCGTGACCGCGATCCGCCGGGGCGAGGCGTCGGCCGTGCAGGTGGCCGAGGCCTTCCTGGGCCGGATCGAGAAAGCCAACGGCTCGATCAACGCCTTTCTTCACGTCGATCGCGAAGCTGCCCTGGCCCGCGCCGCCGAGATCGACGCCCGCCGCAAGGCCGGCAAGACGCTCGGGGCCCTCGCCGGCCTGCCCGTGGCGGTGAAAGACGCCCTCTGCACGAGCGACCAGCCGACCACCTGCGCGTCGAAGATGCTCGCCGGATTCCGGCCGCCCTACGACGCGCACGTCGTGGCAAAACTGCGGCAGGCCGATGCTGTGCTCGTCGGCAAGACGAACATGGACGAGTTCGCGATGGGGGGCTCCAACGAGAACTCCGCCTTCGGCGCCGTCCACAACCCGTGGGACCTCACGCGAGCACCGGGCGGCTCCTCGGGTGGCTCGGCCGCGTGCGTGGCGGCCGACATGGCACCAGCGGCAATCGGCTCCGACACCGGTGGCTCAATCCGTCAGCCCGCCGGCCTCTGCGGAATCACGGGCCTCAAGCCGACCTACGGCCGCGTCAGCCGCCGCGGCCTCGTGGCCTTCGCGTCGAGCCTCGACCAGATCGGCCCGATGACCCGCTCAGCGGCCGACTGCGCGCTCATCATGGAGACGATCGCCGGCCACGACCCCGGCGACGCCACGAGCCTCACCGACGATGTGCCCCGGTACACCGAGATGCTCGAGAAGCCGCTCACCGGCCTGCGGATCGGCCGCGTTGCCGAGCACTTCGGCCCCGGCCTCGACCCCGAGGTGGCCCACGGCGTGGAGGAGGCCTTCGCGGCGTTCAAGGCGGCGGGCGCGACGATCCACGACGTCGAGTTGCCGCACGCGAAGTATGGCATCGCCACCTACTACCTCGTGGCCCCGTGCGAGGCGTCGAGCAATCTGGCGCGCTACGATGGCGCGCACTATGGTCACCGGTCTTCAGCCCGCCTGACCGGCGAGTTCGAGTCGCCGCTCGTCGAGATGTATTGCCGCAGCCGCGCTGAGGGCTTCGGGCCCGAAGTGAAGCGGCGAATCATGCTCGGCACCTACGCCCTCTCGGCCGGCTACTACGACGCCTTCTACGCGAAGGCGCTTCGCGTTCGCCGGCTGATCCGTCAGGACTACCTCGACGCCTTCCAGCAGGTCGATCTGATCGGCGGCCCGGTGTCGCCCACGCCCGCCTTCCCGCTGGGCGAGAAGACGAGCGATCCGCTGGCGATGTACCTCGTCGACATGTACACGGTAGGCACCAACCTCGCCGGCATCGGCGGGATCTCGTTCCCCTGCGGCTTCACCAAGGGTGGCCTGCCGATCGGCTTCCAACTCCAGGGGCCGGCACTGTCCGAACCGCTGCTGCTGCGGGCCGCCGACCGTTATCAGAAGCTCACCGACTGGCACACCCGCCGCCCGAAGCTGGCCACCTGACGCCACACCCATGTCGAAGCAGCCCGCCACCGCCGCGTCCGAGCCCTACAACACCGTGATTGGGTTGGAGGTGCACGTTCAGTTGCAGACGCAGACGAAGCTCTTCTGCGGCTGCTCGACGAAGTTTGGCTCGCCGCCCAACACGCAGGTTTGCCCCACGTGCCTCGGGCTGCCGGGCTCGCTGCCGGTGATGAACCGCCTCGCCTTCGACCTCGCGGTGCGGGCGGCTCTGGCTCTCAACTGCAAGATCGCGCCGTTCACGAAGTGGGATCGCAAGAACTACTTCTATCCCGACCTG